>ENA-OQKU01000094-OQKU01000094.1-human-gut-metagenome-genome-assembly--contig:-NODE-94-length-12045-cov-3.315657_pt1 | contig 12045 bp, 16 predicted proteins | sample MGYA00242807_ERZ504816 | MGnify/ENA primary metagenome ERZ504816 (study PRJEB26092, sample SAMD00036376) | human gut metagenome | host: Homo sapiens | study: EMG produced TPA metagenomics assembly of...
GCACGAAAAAGCGCACCAAGCGGAATTACAACGTGCATCTGAGCAAAGATCTGATGAATACTTTGCTTACCGAATACAATCTGCTAGAACTGAAAGACTACCGTAACCTGCCAAACCGCAAAGGCTACCGCAAGTTTTATCTGAACCTAGCGAAAATGATTTACTTGATCAAGTATAAGATTGACCAAGGACAAGCACCTTATTTCACCGTTACGGTAGATCAGCTTGCCAAGGAATTTGATGTAACGGTAAAGGACAACCATGACCGGAAGAAGAAGGTGACTAGCATCTTAAACGGTATCAACAAAAAGCTGGAGAGAACCAAATTCCAATACCAGTACATCAAAGGAAAAGGGGAGAGGTGGCCTTATACCGTACAGTTTTTCTTTGACCAAGAAACACTGGAATATTTCGATGAAAAGATAAAGGCGATACTGACCTCGCAATATCACGATGCGCTCAAATCATCCTTCTTGTTAAACAAGAAAGGCATTCCCGTGAGCAGGCATTATCAATATAAGGATTTCTTCAAATTCGGCACCGGCGAATACTACCATGAATTTACCGCATGGCTTTATTCTGAAGAGGACAAGGAGATTAAGGAGAACATCTACCGGGATACCTATATAAAGGTAGTGGGCATTCGCCCAGAAGACCTTGTCGTCAACTTAAATCCCTAAAAAGTTGGAACAAAAATCATAAAATAGTATCTTTGCAGCGGATTGTCAGGAAATTGGCAGTCCGCTTTTTACATACGTCCGTCTGTCTAACAAAAGAGTGGCATCTATCGTTAAGGAATTAACAACAACAGGCGCATGCCTGTACCAGTATGAAACTGGTACGGGGCGTGCCTTTGTTGTTGGAACGCCACGTCCATGTTAGAGGGTACGTTTCCGTACCCTTATATAAACATAAAACAAATTCAATGGTTCAAACAATTGCCACCCTGATAGATGAGACGCTCATGGTAATGGGCACCCATCTTCACGTGCGGATGACAGACGAAGAAAAGGCGTATCTTGATGCTCATTTCGAGCTTATCCATATCAAGAAGGGAGAACACCTCGTCACTAGGGGCGAAGAAGTACGCTACCTCTATTATCTGGAATCCGGCATCGTCCGGTTATGGTTTCCGGACAAAGAGAATAGAGAGATTTCAGCACGGTTTATCCAAGCCAAAGAGTTCATCAATTTTTTCCTTTCACATGAAGAACACCATGCCCACTACAATATCAAGGCATTGGAGCCATGCAAGATCTGGAGATTGCCCAAAAAAGACCTTCATCAGCTATATGAGTTATCCATCAATTTCAACAAGCTGGCCAGAATACATTTGGTAAGATCCATCAACCGCAAAATAATAAGGGAAGAGGAGTTTTACACACTGGATGCCGAAGCGCGTTACAAAGCGCTTTTGGCCAATGAAAAATGGCTGTTACGTTCAATACCCTTAAAAGACATAGCAAGTTATATCGGCATCACGCCACAAGCATTGAGCAACATCCGAAAGCGCATATAAACCAAACCCTATAAGCCAGGTAGGACAGTTTTACACAACTAATCCTATCCGGCTTTTTTCTGTAGAATTATTCCACACCTGCCGGTTTACGGCACATGTATTTTTTAATGCACATTAAATAAACACGAAAGGCCCTTTAAAAGCCCTTCATAAAATTTGTCCTTCCGTATATAATCTATATGTTTGGAGCGAAAACAACGCGATAAGCACCTTGATTCGGTTCTGCCCACAGGAATCCGCGTAAATTGGAAACACCGTATGAGACAAATAGAAAAATATATAACATTAATAACCTAAAGAGTAATTCCCATGGAACACATCAGACTGACTGCTATCAGCCTTAGCCTGCTGTTATGCACCGTAAGCGCTTTTTCACAACGCCATTATGAGAACATCCCGGCACTTGAATTGAACTACGGCACTAACCTGTTCGGTAATGCAGGCAACTATTACAACCTGTCCTTTTCCAGATACATCAACCGGACAAGCTATTGGAAAGCCGGGCTTAGCTATTTTGAGAAGCCTTACGAATACACACCCAACCTACCGCAAGTCTCTACCTTGAACCCGGAAGAAACGATTCCCGAAACGATACATGATAAGGGTAAGGACTTTTATGTGGACGGCGGTTATTACAGAACCCTGGCCAGCAACCTGAAATCCGTTTACTGGAGCATCGGCCTGGGAGGATTCATCGGTACAGAATACGTCCGCCACCCCGATAAGGAATACAACTTCATCATCGGCCCGAAACTGGAAACGGAACTGGAAGTATTCATCCTGCCCCGAACGGCATTGCTTGCCCGCATACAACAACATTGGAATCCCCTATCCATTGACAAGTGGAACACTGTCTGGAACGTAGGAATAAAGATACTGCTCTACTAACCGACAAATCATATCACCATGCTTATTATCATATTGTTAGCCGATACAAATGTATCCGGCCTGATCTCCTTATACCGTGAAATAGGCGCCATGCTGATAGGGGTAGGCTTTCTATGTGCCGGACTAGCGGTACTCAAAAAGCTGATAAGCAACCACGAGCACACCAAAGAGGCCATCATCACCTATATCACGGCATTGGTCACTTGGCTCATTATCTGGCAACTCTTATGAACGTAGTAGATTTGATACTGGTTGCCATACTCGCCTGTGTCACGCTTCACTTTTACTTCCGGAAAAAGAGAAAGCACTTTCTTCCGGAAAGGAGAAAGAGAAGCCGATAAGGGAGGCGGTGCGCAAGGAAGGGCAGGAGAGAGCCTGTCCGGTCATCTGCGTGGTATTTCAGCCTGAGCTAGGAAGAAGAGGAATTGGCTGCCGAGATAGCCGATATGTACCTGCATGGAAGAGCCTACTACTACTCAGGCAAACCACTGCCGGAACAGCCGAAAGAAGAGCCCATATCCATCAAGTATAAGGATGTGCAATGGGAGAGACTGAAAACGATTCATGTTTAATTAAAAAATAGAAACAAAATGAAAGCAATCGAAAATGTAAGAGAAAAAGCGAACCAAGTCATTAACCGCTATGGAAAGGTTATCTTCACCTTTCTCATATTCTTCACGCTGTTGGGAACGGCACAAGTGGCGGAGGCACAAAGCGGCTTGAAGATCAACAGCCTATCCGAAGTGACAGACAAAGCCAAAGAGGGTGCGGACACCATTCTGGACGTAGCCAAATACATTTTGGCGGCGGTACTCGGCATCGCTCTGGTCTTTGTCATCTATTCGCTTGCCACGAACAATCCCCATGCCAAGGAATACCTGCTCGGCTGGATCATCGCCGTGGTAGTCATCATGGTGGCCTTCCTGATTATCTAAAAACGAAGAGCCATGAGAACCATGCGTAAAATCAACAAGCCGATCAAGTTCTTCGGTCTGTCATCGGGACAGTTCGCCATCTTCATGCTGCTGACGGCCATCATCATCATCGTGAGCATATTCAAACAGCTGCACCCGATACTCATCATCGGAATCATTTCCGCCATTCTGTTTCTATCCGGTCTGCTGTTCCAAACCTTGAAAAAGGAACACAAGGCCGGTAACCCGGACTACCTGACCGGCCTCCGGATCAAGAACGCCACCCCCCGGCAGATAACGGACAAACGGCAGATTTTCAAATTCATCCTAAAACAGCAACCATGATAGAAATCATCATACTCATATTACTGCTAATCTGTGCGCTGAGCCTGCTGATTGCTCTGCTGTATATCCGGCAGACAGAGATAGAGGTGAAGGACAAATCCGTGGATCTGGAAAGTGTCTTGCCTATCCAGACCATCACGGAGAACGCCGTCATCAACGGGAACGGTGACATCACCGTCGGCTACCGGCTGCTTCTGCCCGAAGTGTTCACCTTGTCGGAAAGCGAGGCGCAATACATCCATGAGCGGTTGGAGGCTCTTTTGAAGATGCTTCCGGCAGGTACAGTCATCCATCAGCAGAATTTCTACTATACGGGGCGATACCATCATGCAGAATACTCTTCCAATGCCCTGATAGCGGAGAACAACCGTCATTTCAACGGCAAGGAGATACTGAACAGCTACACCAACCTGTATGTGACGTTCACGAACGGCAACCGAAACGGTAAGATACGCAAAAGCGCATCGGGCACCTCGCTGATGCGAAAGCTGCACTACCCGTTCAAGCAACCTTATAAGGAATATCAGCAACGACTGACAGAAATGGAAGCCTTTCTAATGAACTTTGAGAACGGCTTGTCATCCATCCAGCAGTTTGAGATACGCAAGATGGATGATACGGAACTGAACAACGCCATCTACGACTACGTCAATCTCTCTTACGAGACACCGGAAAACGATGCCACGCAAAAGAGCGTCAACCCTATGGCCGTCAGTGAAAGCGGAAGCATGAAAATAGGGCAGCAGCACGTTTCCATCCTTTCGCTGACCAACGAAGGCGAGCATCTTCAGGAACTGGCCGTGCCGCACACCGGCAAGTCGAAGGCATACGGGGAACGGATAGGAGATACCGGACAGCATACGGAGCAAATGCTCGATGCTGTACCCCGTAGGACTTGGCCTGCCGTTCAACCACATCGTAAACATCGTGATAGAGATAACCGATCCAGATGCCACCGTAACGGCCATCGGTGCGGAGAAAGACGCGCTGAACTACATCACCAACTTCTACCCTCCGGCGGCAGAGAAGCAACGCGAGCAGGCAGCCTTCTGCGATGAGATTACCCAGTTCGACTACCAGACCGCCTATACCGCCTTCAATGTCGTGCTGAACGATACAGACCGCACCTCGCTCATGCGGAAAACCGCACTGGTACAGCAAGGCTTCAGCTTTATGAACCAAAGTTCGTGCTATGTGGAGAACGCCGAGCTGTGCAACCTGTTCTTCTGCAACATACCCGGCAATGCCAGGGCCAATTACCGGGGCTTCGTCAACACGACCAAGCAGGCCATCTGCTATCTGCAAAAAGAGGGGATGTACCTTTCGGACGAGAAAGGGCATATCTACCATGACCGTTTCGGTACTCCCGCCAAGATAAACCTCTGGGATTATCCGGCGCTGAACAACAAGAACCGTATCGTGATCGGCCCGTCCGGTTCCGGTAAATCTTTCTGGCTGAACAATTACATCCTGCAAAGCTATGAGCTGGGTCGGGATGTGATGATCATTGACATCGGCGGCTCTTACCGCTCGATGATAGCCTTGAACCGGGGCAAATACTTCGACTCTACCGAGCAGAAGAAATTTGCGTTCAATCCCTTCTTGTGTGACCGTGACAAGAACGGCAAATACCTGTACATCGACACCACGGATGCCGAGTCTGCCGATGACCAGATAAAGACCATCGTCGCCATTATCAGCTACATTTGGAAGGTACGTGAACCCATGCTGCCTGCCGAAAACGCCATTCTCAGGAAATCCGTCATCGGATTTTACGACTATGTGAACAATTCTTCAATAGGAGAGAAGCATAAGCGTATCTTCCCGACGCTGATAACTTACCGGGCTTATCTGAAGGAAGTGTTCAGCAAACGGATGACCGAGTTTGAGAAACAGAAATTCGAGATAGAGGAGCTGTTGCTTTTACTGGAACCCTATACGGACGGAGAGCTGTCATTCCTGCTGAACGCTACCGAGAACGTGGATATCGTGCATGACCGGCTGATAGCCTTCGATATGGAAGATGCCTCTAAGAAAGAGTACTTTCCGCTCGTTGCCATCATCACCCTGCAAATGATCGTGGATAAAATCAAGAAACGCCAGGGGTTTGCCAAAGAGCTGATCATCGACGAAGCGCTCGACTTCCTGCAAGACGAGAAATTCGGAGACTTCATCGCCTACCTGTACCGAACCTTCCGTAAAAAGGAGGGAAGCATCACGCTGGCCGCACAGAACATCCTGTTTTTGAAAAACATGCCGTCCAGTATCAAGGACTCCATCATCATCAACTGCGCGACCAAGATTATCCTCGACCATTCGGAACACCGGCAGAACCTGCCGGAAGTGAAAGCCGTGCTTTCCATCACGGAAGAGGAAATTTATATGATCGAGTCTTTGCAGCGCACGGAACGCTGGAGGGAGTTTTTCATCAAGATGTCAAACGATGCCTTCATCTTCCGCAACGAGGTATCCGATTTCGCCGCCGTGGCTTTCGACTCACGTCAGGCGACTGTCGTGCGGCTGAAGCAGCTGTTTAACGAAAGCGGCTCGACCTATACGGCCATCAACCGCTATCTGGAGGAAAGGAGGAAAAAGTATGGATGACGCCACCCAAGGACTGAACGAGCTTTTAAGCTGGTCAACCGATTTCAACCGCAGCGCATACGGCATTGCCGGAAGCATTGCCGCCGCACTTTTAGGCGTTGCGCTCATTTTCGTGGTATGGGCACTGGCCATGAAAAAAGAGAACGCCAAAAGCTATCTGATAGCCTGGCTGATATGTGTCATATTCACCCTATTATTCATTATCAACAAATAACCGTCATGAAAAGAATCATTCTCATACTCGGACTTGCCGTCTCGATGGGGCTGACGGGAACCGGCAGTGTTCATGCCCAGTTCGTCGTGCATGATCCCGGCCACACCCTGCTGAACTCAACGGAATGGATCGCCAATGTCAAGAAATGGGTTACACAAATCAATGAAATGATCGATGCCCAGGAACTGCGGCTCGGCCTGCAAAAGATCGACCAGTTGAAGGAACTCAAATCACTGAAAGAGCTTGCCGACCTGCTGGACGATGTAGCCTGCCTAAGCAGCGACTACAGTTTTTACCTGAATGTAGGTTCAAATTACCACTGTTTGAAATTTCTTAATTTTCAGCGTGTAACCGTCAACCTGAGCCTGAGTACCGATCTGCTGTTCAAGGTAGCCACCGTGACCAGTTACTTCTCGATGAACTCGGAAGGCCGCATGTCCTTTATCGAGCAGGTAAAGGAATCGGTGGAAAAAGCCGCCGAAGAGATGCGGGAGTTTAACGAATCCGTGCGTTCCACGGTCATTTACAAATCCATGAAAGGGCATAACCGGAAGACCTACTATCAGGGACGGCTGGCCGCTTTCACACGACACACCAATTAAAGCGTTATGAATCAAGACAATTTTCTCTGGGGACTCCAGATCACGGACGGCCTGACCATGGAACTCGTTTCGCAAATGACGGTCATCGCCTTCGGTGTTGGTGTCATCTGTTTTATCTGCAACCTGGCATACAACTATCTCTACCACGGAGCCAGCCAGCTGTTAAGCCCGAACGAGGACAAATTTCCCGACATGATGGAAATAGCCCGCTGTCTGGTATTGTTCTTCTGCCTGAGCATGTACACCCCCATCGCCCAGACCATCGTAGGCACGATGGAAGTAATCAACGAAGCCACCTCGCTGACCTCCGAGCGTGCGCAGGAATTTGCCCAGTTCATGGCACAATCAGCCACCGAACAAGGAGAGATGCTTGCCGAATACGACAAGCACAGCCTTCAGTCAGAGGTGGACGCCGGGGAGGACAATACCGGAGCCATGCAACATGAGTTGGAATAAAAAAGCCGAAGAGGACGAGATGACCGGGGTACGATCCAGTGTGGAGAAGATCGTGCAGTTGCTCAATCCCGCCAATCTCGTCACCCTTGTGCTTCATGGTATTTCCGCACTACTGGCAGGAATCATACAAGTCATCATACTGGGTATCGGCGTGGTCATTGTCAAGATACTGGTCATTCTCGGCCCGTTCGTATTTGCCGTGAGCATGCTTCCGGTCTTTCAGAAGCAGCTGAATATCTGGTTCGGTACGCTCTGCTCCGCCTGCATGGTATTCACCGTCATCAATATCCTGAACCAAATTATGTGGCAGACCTTCAAGGCCATCTATACAGAGAGTGCGGACATCGTGGACGCAGCCACCTGGCAGATACAATATCTTGGCATGGATCTCGCCTTAATCGGTTCTTATTGCAGCTGCTTCTGGCTGTCATCCAAAATAGTAGGGCACAGTGACGCCGGAAAAATCATCTCGAAAGCCGTATCTATCGTCACCACGGCAGCCACCATCGCCCTGATGGGCGGTGCAGCGGCAGGCAAGCTGACCAATGTAGGCGGTGCCGCCTCTATCGGAGAAAGTATCATAAATGACAATCCTAAAAAATAAGACGAATGAACCTGATAAAATTTAAAGGGGCAGACGATGCGGTCAGGCTGACTATCCGGCTTTCAGCCGGGTACTGCATAATCCTGACCATTGCTTTCGCAAGCTGCATCATTTACCTGACCGCTAAAATAGAGAAGGCGTACAGCCAGGCTCTTGTCATTGACAAGCAGGGAGAGGTATATGAAGCGAGCAGCCTGTCTGCCAGCGCAATGCGCAAATATGAATACATGAACCATGTAAAGACCTTCGTAACCAACTGGTATGCCTTCGACGAAAGCAGCTACGAAAAGAACATCTCATTCGCCCTCAATCTCATAGGCAATAAAGGAAAGGAATTGCTGAACGAGTATAACGATGTGAATATGCTGAACTCGCTCATCCAGAAAAACATCCGCTACGGAGTGCGTATCAAGGATATAGAGATAGACACCCATACAATACCTGTTTCCGGGAAAATCACCTTCACGCAGACCGGATACCGGGCACGTGGCAGCATCTCACGGGATATAGAAGCGGAGTTCACCATCTACGATATGCTGTCACGAAGCGAGGAAAATGCGCACGGCGCCAAGATAGAGGACTGGATTGTCCGCTATTCGGAACCCGTGGAAAGCAACGGCACATACGTCTGCCCACCAGAAACGGTATCTCCCAACGATAATGAAAACCAGTCAGAACCTTCAAAACCAACCGAGCATGGAACCGAATAAACTTTTCAAAGACAAGAACAAACTGCTGATGGTCATCCCGGTAATCCTGGGCATCCTCTTCCTTTACGTATTCTTCATCCATAAAAACGGGGAAGAGCCGTCAGAAAGCGCAATGGCAACCGGCTCACAAGCCTTTCTGGAACCACAGTCGGAAATGGCCGACAAAGTGAACGACAAGATGGAAGCCTATAAGCAGGACAAACTGGAAGAGCAGGAGAAGGCACGCATCCTGAAAGAATCCCAAGTCAAAGGATCGGATTTTTACTTTGAGCTGCAAAACCAGCAGGAACGGTATGACCGTGCCACTCTGGAGCGCATTCGCCGTATGCAGAACGATCCGTACAGCGAAGTCATGGCAGAATACGGAGGTGGCCGGAACGGACGTTTCTCTCACCAGCTGGAAAGCCAGTTGGACGGGCTGGAGGACGAGCAGGCACTCAACGAGATTATCCGGGAAGCCAAGAAGAACTCACGTATCCGAAAGGATCTGGAAGATTCTGACAAGTATCGCAAACGGATGTATGAGCGGATCGTCAACTATGACGAAGACGGGAATACGGATAAAAGGAAATCCGAAACCGGTCATCCCGCCACCGACAGCCTTGCCTCAAATGCCCCCATCTACAAAGCCGGGAACGGCAAACGGGCACGTCGCCGGCCTACCTGCGTCCCTGCCAACAGCAATCTTTTCAAGGCCTGTATCCATGGGGACCAGACTGTGGTAACGGGCAGTACGGTACGGATGCGGTTGCTTCAGGACGTTACGCTCTCCGGCATGAAGATACCTGCCAACACACTGTTCTATGGCGTAGCCACACTGGGAGCCAACCGTCTGGATGTGGTGGTAAGCAATCTGAAAGTAGGCGATAACCTCAATCCCGTATCGGTAGTTGTCTTCGACAATGATGCCATGGAAGGGCTGAATCTTCCAAACAACCTGAAAGCCAATGCCGCCAAGCGCATGGAACAAGGACTCGTACAGAATATCGACATGCCGCTCTCTTCCATCGGCACGATGGCCAGCGAGGTGACCAGCGTGGTCAACGCCACCACCCAGATAGCCAAGCAAATCCTGAACATGAGCCTCTCACAAGTAAAGGTACATCTCAAATCCAACTATGAGATGTATATCCAGGAAGAAAGCCAGGAATCGAAACTACGCAGACAAGCTGTGCAAGCCGAGTTACAGAAGCTCTACGAGCAGATGAACCAAGAGAAAGCGAACAAGAAAAATCACCCCCTTCAAACATTGATTGACAAATTATGATAGACATACTCAATTACCTGCTTGCGCTGTCAGCGGTCTTTTTCGGCTACCGGATCTACGTATCACGCCGGAACGGACGAGCCTTTAAAGAAATCCGTCCGCTGACCGTTTCTTTCGGCATTACCCTGCTTCTTCTATGGGGCATTACCGTATTCACCGCCTTTTTTCAAGAACCGTTTAACATATCGACAACATGAAGAAATACATTTATCTACTGTTTTACTGCCTTGTGTGCAGCCTGCCGCTCTTCGCTCAGGAAAACGGCACTCCCCGGCAACAAGCCATCAGCCAAAAAGACATCTTTATCTCTTTCGACTGTGTGAAACACCTGGTATTCCCTGTGCAAGTATCGGATATCGCCATCGGCGAGCAGGAACTTGTCATGGCCAGCCGGGTAGAAGAAGCCCCGCACATCGTCAGACTCTCCGCCCAGGCGGAAGCGTTCACCCAAGAGACCAATCTGACCGTTGTCTGCATTGACGGAAGCGTTTACACCTATCATATCCGCTACCTTCCCGAAGGCGGCACGGATTCGCACCCGAATATTTACGAGGACAACGGGAAATGGCAACACCATGACTATCAGGCAGAAGTCAGCGACCTCCATCTGGCCGAGTTCTTCTTTCCGGAAGACATCGTTTACGGAACGCCCGGCAACGAGGTGTCCTTCACTCTGGCCACCTACAACAACCAGTTGAAAGTATCAACCGCCAAAGATGCCGTGGCATACTCCAACCTGTTTGTAGTGGATAAGGCCATGAACACTTACCACATCACCATCAAACGAGGCAACACCTCCGTATTCACCTACAATTTCGATGACCAACGCAAATATACCGCCCATGTGGATGTGAACAGCGAGGAGATGGAAAAGCATATCCGGGAGCTGCGTACCAAGAAGCGCAACATCTACAGTCTGGGAGTCATCGAGAACAAGTTTGAGCTGTCAATGGCCAATCTGTATGTGCATGAGGACTTCATGTTTTTCATCTTTGACTTGAAAAACAAATCATACATCGACTACGACATCGAGTTTGTCAAATGTTTCCAGCGTGACCAAAAGAAAAGCAAGAACGCCATCCAGCAAGAAACGACCATCGAACCTATCTATCAGAAAGATTTCGCCACGAAAATCAAGGGCAAGAGCCGGAACCGGCTGATACTTGGCTTCAACAAATTCACGATTCCCGATGACAAGGTTTTTGAAATCGAACTTTATGAACGAAACGGAGGAAGGCACATCAAGCTGGCCGTACTGAACGAATACATCCTTTCCGCAGAACCCTTATACAAGCCACGACCATGAAACTGAGAGAAGCATTAGACACCTATATGTTCGACAACGTGGGACAGTTCGGCGGCATCGCCGAATCACTGGGCTATCAGACCGAATACCGGGACGGATATTTCCGGTTCCGCAAAGACGGGGAAGAGCTGAGCATGAGCGTAAGCGATATCAGGGAAAAAGCCGGGGCAAAGGACAATGAGAACCTTCGCGACCAGTCTAAAGAACGTGTATCCGGCCTTTTTGACAAGGAACGTGCCAATGATCCTAAATATGTCGCCGAGCTGGAGAAGGAGGGCATCAGCATCAAGCGGTGGGAGAACCTAAAGGGACATGACAAGGACGGCTTTACCGTCATCGACCATCGCCTGAAAGTATGCTATACCGGACAATCACTCTACGAATACGCCTACAGACAAGGAAACATCCTCGACGGCAAAGGTACCAAACTGGAGAAAGGCGTCATGTCCGACCTGATGGAAATACACGGCAAACCCGGAAAACTTCGTTTCAATGATGACGGTATCTCTGTTTTCTACCGCAAAGAAACATTGGTCATTCCGGACAAAGTACTAGGGAAAAAAGTTAGGACAAGAAAGAAAAGGAGACAACTGCTCGCCGGTGACATCGTACCTCT
>ENA-OQKU01000095-OQKU01000095.1-human-gut-metagenome-genome-assembly--contig:-NODE-95-length-11924-cov-6.194880_pt1 | contig 11924 bp, 10 predicted proteins | sample MGYA00242807_ERZ504816 | MGnify/ENA primary metagenome ERZ504816 (study PRJEB26092, sample SAMD00036376) | human gut metagenome | host: Homo sapiens | study: EMG produced TPA metagenomics assembly of...
TCCGCAGATAGATCTGGCCGATGAAAGGTAGTTGGCAACGCGCCAGTACTTGTCCACGCCTTCAAGAGCTTCCTCGGAAACCGGAGCGTTCAGCTTCTTCCAAGGGGTGCCAATAACAGGACTCGTCATGTGTACTCCTGTACTCCTGCACAGTGATGTGCAATTGATCATTATCGTTCGGTCATGGACTCTCGCGAAGCCTTGCGATTTCGCGGTTGCCCAATCCCAATCGTTCATCATGGTACGTTGAGAGCAAGACTTTTGGCAGCTTTTTTGCATGTGTGTTCGAAAATGTTAGATTAATTGTATGAATTATGAGTGAATAACCGGCGCCCTCACAGGTTATATTACGGCGCCATCCAGTGAGAAACTTTTATTTTCCAACGATTTCAGCGATCTACCGGTACGCCGCGTGTTCATGCAGGCAACAGAACATGCGGCGTGTTGTTCATATTAACAGCGTTAATTGTCGGTTTTGTGAAACGGTGCGTCGCTCCCGGACGACACCCGCCCATCGCACACGCCAATGTCGGCTCGAATCGCCACAATTGATGTGACATACTGTAAGAAGTCCACACAATACCAATGGCCGCAATCAACGATATCGCCCATACCTATGTATCCGCTATCGTGCGCGGCCGCATGAAGGGAGTCCCATGGCTAACGGCCCGGTGCTTGTCGTCGATTTCGGCGCCCAATACGCGCAGCTCATCGCCCGTCGCGTGCGCGAGGCGAACGTGTATTCGGAGCTTGTCCCCCATTCCATGCCGGTAGACGAGATGCTCGCCAAGGACCCGCAGGCCATCATCCTGTCCGGCGGCCCCGCATCCGTATTCGAGCCCGGCGCCCCGCGCGTCGACCCCAAGCTGTTCGACGCCGGCGTGCCCGTGCTCGGCATCTGCTACGGCTTCCAGGCCATGGCGTACGCGCTCGGCGCCGACGTCGACAAGGCCGCGCTCGGCGAATACGGCAAGACCGACACGACCATCGACAAGACGGACGGGCTGCTCGCCGGCTCCCCGGCCGAGCAGGACACGTGGATGAGCCACGGCGTCGCCGTCAAGACCGCGCCCGCCGGCTTCGAAGTGCTCGCCCACACCGAAGGCGCACCGGTCGCCGCCATGCAGGACGAGTCCCGCAAGCTCTACGGCGTGCAGTGGCACCCCGAGGTCAAGCACACCCCCCTGGCCAGAAGCTCATCGAGACGTTCCTCCACCAGTGCGCCGGCCTGCCCCGACAACTGGGACGCCTCCTCCATCATCGAGGACCAGGTCGCCAAGATCCGCGAGAAGGTCGGCGATGCCGAAGTGATCTGCGGCCTGTCCGGCGGTGTCGACTCCGCAGTCGCCGCCGCCCTCGTCCACAAGGCCATCGGCGACCAGCTCACCTGCGTGTCGTCGACCACGGCCTGCTGCGCAAAGGCGAGGTCGAGCAGGTCAAGCACGACTTCGTCGCCGCCACCGGCATCCGACTGATCACCGTCGACGCCGCCGACGACTTCCTCGAAGCGCTCAAGGGCGTCTCCGAGCCCGAGCGCAAGCGCAAGATCATCGGCGAGAAGTTCATCCGCACCTTCGAGAAGGCCCAGCGCCAGGTCCTCGAAGAGGCCGGCGCCCGCGGCAAGGAAGTCAAGTTCCTCGTGCAGGGCACGCTCTACCCCGACGTCGTCGAATCCGGCGGCGGCGACGGCGCGGCCAACATCAAGTCCCACCACAACGTCGGCGGGCTCCCCAAGGACATCAAGTTCCAGCTCATCGAACCGCTGCGCACCCTCTTCAAGGACGAGGTGCGCGCCATCGGCACCGAGCTCGGCCTGCCCGACGAGATCGTCTGGCGCCAGCCCTTCCCCGGTCCGGGTCTGGGCATCCGCATCATCGGCGAAATCACCAAGGAACGCCTCGACCTGCTGCGCGAGGCCGACGCCATCGCCCGCGAAGAACTCTCCCGCGCCGGCCTCGACCGTGACATCTGGCAGTGCCCGGTCGTACTGCTCGCCGACGTTCACTCGGTGGGCGTCCAAGGCGACGAGCGGCACCTACGGCTCCCCCATCGTCCTGCGCCCGGTCAGCTCGGAGGACGCCATGACCGCCGACTGGTCGCGCGTGCCCTACGACGTGCTCGCCACGATCTCCACCCGCATCACCAACGAGTGCCGCCAGATCAACCGCGTGGTACTGGATTGCACGTCCAAGCCGCCGGCAACGATCGAGTGGGAATAATGCCCGAAAGGCCAAAAAGCCTTGAAAAGGCTGGACTTTTGGGCTACGGAATTGCCCCGTGACAACAAAATGACAACATTTTAGATTATTCAAGAATAAAGAGCTATCTGATTTCTGTTAGAAAAGTCAGATAGCTCTTTTTGTTTTACTCGGATTTAGTCGTTCTTCAGCCGGTCCTTGAACGCCTCTACCCCGTTGTCTAAATGAAAGTGCAACACCCCGTTAGATTGGAGATTGTCTAGAAAACCAGTCCGGAAGGGATGTTGCACCTATGGGGGAAGTGTATTCGCACCTGTCGGAAGAGGAACGCCAGGTCATCCAGATCGAGATCGGCAACGGGACCGGCATACGGGCGATCGGCGCGATGATCGGGCGCAGCCCGTCCACCGTCAGCCGTGAGATCAAACGCAACACGTGGTTCCCGTCCAACGAGAGCGAATCCTACCGTCCCTATCGGCCCAGGCGGCTCAAGACCGGGCCTTGGACGAGCCGCCATTACATCGCCGGGCCGGCCCAGCGCAAGGCCGCCCGGAGGCGCGCCAAAGCGCGCAAGCCGCATCGCCTGTCGCATGACCGGCTGTGGGCGTGGGTGGCGGAGAAGCTGGGCTGCGGCTGGTCGCCGCCGCCCGTCAGCGGCAGGCTGCGCGTCCTGTTCCCCGGCGACGATGCCATGCGCGTGTGCCCGGAGACCGTCTACCGATGGATCCATTCCAGCAAGCCGCGCCGCGAACGCCGGGCCCGATGCCTGCCGCGCGGCCACCGGCGGCGGCGCAAGCATGCGGGCCGTCGGGTGTCGAGGTTCCCTATCCCCGGAAGGGTCTCCATCGCCGAGCGTCCGCCGGAGGCGGACGACCGCAGCGGGTTCGGCCATTGGGAGGCCGACAGCGTCATCGGCATGGGATGCGACCTGCACACCGAGGTCGAAAGGAGGACCCGCTTCCTCATGGCCCGTGTTATCCCCGACAAGACCGCCGAGCGGAGCGTCGGGGCGCGGCTGGCGATGTTCGCCCCGCTGCCGGCGGCCGCCGGGCTCAGCGTCACGCACGACAACGGCACCGAGTTCGCCCGCCACGCGCGGCTGCGCGACGAGCCGGGCATGGCCACGTGCTTCGCCGACCCCTATTCCAGCTGGCAGCGGGCAGCAACGAGAACAGGAACGGCTTGATCCGCCGTTACCTGCCCAAACGCACGATCATCGAACCGGGCATGGCGAGGGAACTCCAGGAGATCGTCGACGAGACCGACAACCGGCCCATGCGAGCGCTCGGCTACCGCACACCCGCCGAGGCGTTTGCCGACGAGCTGCCAGACTTACAACTCTGACGAAGGCGTTGCACTTACAAATAGACAACGGGTTGGCGTCATTCGCTGGTAGTGCACCAAAAAGCGCTGTCTGCATGAAGCCTTCTACAGCAGTCCCGCCATGTAGATCGGCAGTTTGACCACGTCATTTTCCACAACCAGCGGTTTCGGATGCAGCACGTATCTGGTGCCGACCTTCTTATCGAATTTTGCCTTGAATTTGTCTAACGAGACCGTGCGGTAGCGTTTCGATGACTTGACCTCGATGGAGCTGACCCTGTACTTCATTGCCGCGTTCTCGTACGGTTCGACGATGAGGAAGTCGATCTCCATGCGGTTCGACGGGTCGTCGCGATCGCTGCGCGAATAGAAGAACAGCCGGTGCCCGTTGGCCCGGAGAAGCTGTGCAACGACGTTCTCCGCGAGCATGCCCTCGTTGATCTCGATGTGTTCTAGGAGGATGTCCCGGTACAGGTTGCTTCCGGTCTGTTCCGAGTCGGCCAGGGCGAGCGTAGTGAGAAGCCCTGTATCGGCGGCGTAGCATTTGACCGTCGAATGGTCCTCGCTAATGCTCAAGCCCACGCTCGGATCGGTGGAATTGAAACAGTCGTTGGTAATGAACGCATCGGAAAGCCAGAAGAAGGCGTCCTCGTAATCGCGGGTTTTCGCTTTCTCTCCCAGCGATGTGATGTTGAACTTCTTCTCTTTCTTGGAAAGCTGGCCCACCAGGTTGTCGAAGATGCGCGTGATGCGTATCCGGTCGCTGCCGCCATGTTTGGAGATGTCTTGCCTGTACAGTCGGAGGATGTTCCGTTTGACGTTGTCGACTTTGCTGAAATCATGGGTCTCGACGTACTTCGACACAGCCTGGGGCATGCCTCCGACCAGCATGTATTCACGGAATAGCCGCATGGCCTTCCTGTGCAGCGAATCGGGGAGCGGCCTGCGCTTCTTGAACGAGTCCGCGATGAGCGTGGACAGTGGCTTTTCTCCCAAAGCCCAGAGGAATTCATCGAAATCCATGGGATTCAGGCGGATCGACTCCTCCTCTGATGGAATGAGGATGTCCTTGACGTTTTCGCGGATGGAGACGAGCGAGCCCGTCTCGATGTAGTCGTAACGCCCGTCAGCCACCAGCTGCTTGATGGCCTCGCGGGCCTTCGGATACAGTTGCACCTCGTCGAAAATGATGAGGCTATCCCTCCTGTGCAGTTCCACTCCGTAGAAGGATGACAGGTACATGAAGAACGCGTCGAGGTCGTTGCGCAGGTCGACGAAGTAGTCCAGCACGTCATCAGGGGCTTTCGAGAAGTCGACGAGCATATACGACGCATAGTTCCGTCGTCCGAATTCCTCCGCGATGGTGCTTTTCCCGACGCGTCGCGCGCCCTCGATGAGCAGGGCCGTGCTTCCTTGGGAGGATTCCTTCCAGGAAGCCAGTTTTTCGTATACTTTTCGTTCGAAAGTCTCCATGTCTCACCGCCATAAATACACCAAATCAAGGGTAATAACATGCTTAACTATACACCAAATCAAGGGTAAGCGAAGTGCTATTTATACACTAAATCAAGGGTAACTGAGATACCTCCGGTTGGGCTGCCGAATCTGCCATATATAAGCCAGATACGGTGCGAAAGTATGTTTAACGGGGTCAAAGTTGTGTTTTTAAACAACTTTGACCCCGTTAAATTGCTGTAAACAGGCAATAGGAGCGTTTGAAGGTGATATAGAGGGTATGAAATCTGTCGTTGAGCGTGTAAAATAAGATTTTAACGGGGCAAAGTTGTTCTTTTGGGTATTTTTACCACCGTTAAAACCGTGATGATGGAGTAAAACATGCAAATGTATCGTCGAGAGCATTATCTAGCCAAGCTTCGTCCGTTCTATGACGATGCGGGACTCATCAAGGTGGTCACCGGCATTCGCCGTTGTGGAAAATCGAGTCTGTTGTGCAGTGTCATGGATGAGCTGTGGGAACGTGGCGTCGCGGAAGGCAATATTTGCTACATCAATCTTGACCGTCGAGAATACCAAGACGTGAACACTCCGGAAAAGCTTGATGCGGTCATTGAACATAGCCTGGGCAAGTCAGCTTCAATGCGTTACCTGTTCATCGACGAAATACAGAACGTGAAGGGGTATGAGACCATCGTCAACGGGTGGCGTGAAGAAGGCGACTGCTCGATTTTCATCACCGGATCCAATTCATACCTACTATCCGGCGAGCTGGCCACCAAATTGACAGGCCGCTATATTGAGCTGGAAATGTTCACCCTATCGTTCAACGAATATCTCGGCATGCGCGAGTATCTTGGACTTCCCAAAAAGCCGGAATCGCAGGTTTTCCAAGAATATCTCACCTATGGAGGGTTCCCGAAGGCGCTGGAATATGAGGATCTTGATGCGAAAGCCATGTATATCCAAGATGTCATAGGGCAGATTTTCAGCAAAGACATAGCCGCTCGCAAAGTGGTGCGTCACCGCGATACTTTCCAACGCGTGCAGGACTATCTCATCAACAACTATGCCGCTCCCACGAATCTGTCGGGAATCGTCGACTATCTGAAACGCAGCGAAGGCGTGACGGTCAAACGTGAGACTCTTGCGAACTATGTCCGACTGCTGGAGAACGCGAAGATTCTTTACAAATGCCCGCGATTCGATTTGCGTTCGCGCAGGTCGTTGAGAGGAGGGGAGAAGTACTATCTTGCGGATCCTGGTATACGATTCGCGCGTAACACCGATACGCGGATGAGCTACGGCCCAGCCTTGGAAAATGCGCTGTACGTGCATTTGAGGTCGAAAGGCTACGAGGTGAGCGTGGGCATTATTGGTAAGCTGGAGTGCGACTTCATTGTGCGTAAGCGGGAACGGTACGCCTATGTGCAGGTGTCGATGAGTGTGCAGGATCCTAATGTTGAGGAGCGTGAATTCCGTCCGTTCACGAAGCTGGCTGACGGGTATCCGAAATACCGGTTCAGTTTGGACCAGCTGCCAATGCAACGTGACGGCGTAAGGCATCTCAACCTGATGGAGTTTCTACGCACGGACGGAGATCTCGACCTCTCATAGCGTTTGGTGGGTGCGATGGCGACCACTGCGACGATGACGATGGTTTTGCGCGGTCTCGCATTGTTTTTCTGCGTGGTTGGCCGCATTGCTGGTTCCTTTTTTCTTGTGCGGCGCTCATTTTGGACAAATGTTGCGAGTATGCAAAAAACACTTCCGAGAAACGATTTACCGGTGGAAATAGTGCGGATTATTTTGCTGTGAAAGGAATTTGTTTGTTATTGCGATGCTGGGCGCGTCAGGTTTGCGTGGTATTTATGCTGGAGGGATAAACGTTTTAAGGGGGTTGATGGCGTATCGTGCGACGCTGAAGGATGTGGCCGCTGCCGCAGGGGTGTCTGTGACGACGGTTTCGCTGGTGTTGAATAATCGTCCTGCTCGCGTGTCCGAGGAGAAGCGCAGGGTCATTGCCGATGCGGCGAGAAACTGAATTACGTGCCGAATCAGAGTGCGCGAAGCTTGGTGACCAAGCAATCCCAGTTGGTGGCGTTGATTGTGCCTGATATTGAGAACTTGTTTTTCGCGGCGCTTGCTAAGTGTGTGGAGGATGAATGCGCCGCGCAGGGGTATTCGCTGATTGTGGCCAATTCGGATGATTCGCGTGAGTCGGAACAGGCTTTGCTGCGCAGGCTGACGTCACGTGGGGTGGATGGCGTGCTGCTGATTCCCGCGCGCGAATCCTGCGCGGCCGGTGCCGGCGCCGCGTTGCGTGAGGACGTGGAGCGTGTCACCTGCCCGGTGGTGCTCATCGACCGACTGATGCAATGCGGTTGGTGTGACGCGGTCGGCTTCGACAACTATCTCGGCGGTCGGCTTGCGGCGCAATACCTGCTGGAAGGCGGGCACAAGCGCATCGGCATTGTGACGGGCGATGTGGCCGAATCGAGCGCGGCCGACCGTCGCCGTGGTTTCGTGGATGCGATCGAGCAGGCGGGGGAGCGGTTCGATCCCGCGTTGTGCGTGTCCGGCGACTACCGTTTCGATGGCGGCTATCATGCTGCCGACCAGATCATCGACGGCGGTGCGACCGCCGTGTTCTGCTGCAACGACGTGATGGCGCTCGGCTTCCGTCAGCGTATGGCGGAACGCGGGCTGCACGTCACCGAAGACATGCAGGTGATCGGCTACGACAACATTCTCAGACGATTCGGATTGGGTTTGCGCATGACCACCGTCGAACAGAGCGTGGTCGATTTGGCCGCCGCCGGCTGGGGCATGCTGGGCAGTCGAATCGACGCCGTGGTACGTGGCGATGGCGATTCCGGTGCGGGCCGTCCGTGGCTCGCCTCGCCGCAGGTGAAGGTGTTGACGCCGAAACTGGTGCAGGCCGCTTGCGCATAACGCGCATAGCGCGTGCGATGCGTGTATTGCGTATTACGCGTGTAACGTGGGGCGCATATCGGAGAAAGGGCGGTTTTCCGCCGCGACACGCACGTCGAAAGGATGATTTGGAAATCTTGATAAAACGTTTTATCATAATGTTATGAGGTGATACAGAGACCGTACTCAACACCGTACAACAATCGCATAAAACATCGCATAAAAAAAGAACACAACAAAGGCGGCAGCCGCGCGGACGCGAACGGCCGTCACAGCCAATCAACGAGGAAGGCGCAATCATGAAGAAGCTCATTCTTGATCTCGATACCGGCGTCGACGACGCGCTCGCCATCTCCTACGCGCTGGGCAGCCCGGAAGTCGAACTCATCGGCATCACCGGCACCTACGGCAACGTGCTCGTGGAACAGGGCGTACGCAACGCGCTCGCCGTCACCGACCTGCTCGGCCACCCGGAAGTCAAGGTCTACCAAGGCCTGCCGCACTCCAGCACCACCGACCGCTTCGAAGTGCTGCCCGTCTCCGCGTTCATCCACGGCGACAACGGCATCGGCGACGTGGACATCCCCGACTCCAACCGTTCCGTCGAAACCGAATCGGCCGTCGACTTCATCATCGACGCCGTCAAGACCTACGGCAAGGACCTCATCTACGTGCCGACCGGCCCGATGACCAACATCGAAGCCGCCCTGAAGAAGGCTCCGGAAATCAAGGACGAGATCGGCCGCGTGGTGCTCATGGGCGGCGCGCTGACCGTGCCGGGCAACTGCAACGCCTGCATGGAAGCCAACATCTCGCAGGATCCGGAAGCCGCCGACTACCTGTTCCGCTCCGGCACCCCGACCACCATGATCGGCCTCGACGTGACCCTGCAGACCCTGCTCACTTATAAGGAAACCCAACAGTGGCGCGACCTTGGCACCAAGGCCGGCAAGTTCCTCGCGGACATGACCGACTTCTACATCAAGGCCTACGAGACCACCTCGCCGCACCTCGGCGGCTGCGGCCTGCACGATCCGCTCGCCGTCGGCGTCGCCGTCGACCCGACGCTCGTCACCACGCTCGACATCAACATGAAGGTCGACGTGGACGGCCCGACCCGCGGACGCACCATCGGCGACGAAACCCGCCTCAACGACCCGGTCAAGACCATGAAGGTCGCCGTCGGCGTGGACGTGCCGAGGTTCCTCAACGAATTCATGACCCGCATCTCCGGCCTCGCCGCCAAAGCGCAGTGAGAGCACAATAACCGCGCAGTGAAAGTGCGGCGACCGTCGGCAATCGCAATAATCGCAAGAAAGGAAAGCGATCATGAGCGCAGCAGAAATCCTCTCCGCACTGGACCGCATCCACGGCACCGTTTCCGTGATCGGTTCCATGAACGCGGACTACACCGTCACCGCACAGCGACTGCCCGGGCCGGGCGAGACCATCACCGGCGGCCCGCTACAGCTGCTGCCCGGTGGCAAATCCGGCAACCAGGCCGCGGCGGCCGCACGCATCGGCGCCACCGTGCAGATGTTCGGCGCGGTCGGCTCCGACAACAACGCCGACTTCCTGCTCGGAGCGCTCGGCGAAGCGGGCGTCAACACCACGCACGTGCGCCGCGTGCTCGGCCCGTCCGGCACCACCGTCATCACCGTGGACGCGCACGGCGAGAACACCATCGTGTACTCGCCCGGCTCCAACGCGCAGGTGACCGTCGACTACGTCGAATCCGTGCGTGACGCGCTGACCCACTCCACAGTGCTCGGCCTGTGCCTGGAAAGCCCCATCGAAACCGTCACCGCGGCCGCACGCATGTGCCACGAAGCGGGCGTGAAGGTGCTGCTCAACGACTCGCCGTTCACCCCGTCCCTGCCGGCGGAACTGATCGAAGCATCCGACATCCTGCTCGTCAACGAGCATGAAATGGCGCAACTGCTCGGCATCGACGAGCCGGAGAACGACGATTGGGATTCGTTCGACTGGTGGCACGCGCTCGACGAACTGCGCGGATTCGGCTTCGAACAGGCGATCGTGACGCTTGGCGGCGACGGTTCCGTGGTACTCGACGGCACCGCGGACGATCCGGAACACCGTGTCCAGCGCATCGCCCCGGTACGCGTCAAGGCCGTCGACACCACCGGCTGCGGCGATTCCTTCATGGGCACCGTGCTGGCCGGCCTGGCGTCCGGACTGGCGCTGTCCGAATCCGCCGAACTCGCTTCGTACGTTTCGGCGTACGCGGCCACCGGCTACGGCGCGCAGGCGTCCTACGGCAACGCGGCGCAGATCCGCGAAGCGTTCGCGTCCGCCGAATAGTCCGGTAATCCGGTTTTCCTCAAACCATTGGCGTTGGTATGTGCCTTCTACGTCGATGGTTTGGGGATTTTTTGATGTTGCCGACGGCAGTTTGGAGCGGTATGGTGAAACGCTTCCGCAACGGCCGCGTGCCGTGGGCACCCGCATTGTTATATTGGAGTTTGGCTTATTTTCACATATCGAACAATTGGGAAGGCAAGCATGTCGGCGATTCTCGAAGGCACTCCGGATAAGAAACTGGCTCTGGTGACGGGTCGCGCGTACCCCGAGCAGGCTCAGGAAACCGCAAAATACCTGGGAACCGACGTACTTGAGACCACCGCATACGATTTCGCCAACGGCGAGATGTACGTGCGCTACACCGAGCCCGTCCGTGGCGCCGACGCCTTCGTGATGCAGGCCCACACCGAGCCGATCAACAAGTGGATCATGGAGCAGCTCATCATGGTGGACGCCATGAAGCGCGCCTCCGCACGTTCCATCACCGTGGTCGCGCCGTTCCTCGGCTACTCCCGCCAGGACAAGAAGCATCAGGGCCGCGAGCCCATCACCGCACGCCTCATGTTCGACCTGTTCCGTTCCGCCGGCGCCGACCGCATCATGACGGTCGACCTGCACGCAGCCCAGGAGCAGGGCTTCTTCGACGGCCCGGTCGACCATCTCACCGCCATGCCGATCCTGCTTGACTACGTGCGCAACAGCATGCCGCTGGAGAACACTACCATCGTGTCCCCGGACGCCGGCCGCATCAAGGTTTCCGAACAGTGGGCCGCCAAGCTCGGCGGACTGCCGCTCGCCTTCATCCACAAGACCCGTGACACCACGCGCCCGAACCATGCCGAGGCACACGGCATCATCGGTGACGTGAAGGGACGCGACTGCGTGGTCGTCGACGACATGATCGACACCGCCGGCACCATCTGCGAGGCCGTGCGCACGCTGAACAACGCCGGCGCGAAGTCCGTGACGCTCGTCGCCACCCATGGCCTGCTGTCCGGTCCGGCCGTGGAGCGCCTGCGCGACTGCGGCGCCCGCGAAATCGTGCTCACCGACACCGTTCCGGTGCCCGAAGAGAAGCGCCTGCCGAACATGACCGTCCTGTCCGTGGCCCCGCTGCTGGCCGCCGGCATCCGCTCCGTGTTCGAATCCGGCTCCGTTTCGACGCTGCTCAACGGCCTGCCCGAAGACATGCGCCCGCGCAACATCTACGCCTGATATTTCGCGCGATTGCCATACGGCTCTCGCGATATTTCAGGATTTATTACGATTCTTTGCGATTAAGCCCCGCTTGCGAGTGGGGCTTTTTGCTTGCCTCTGCACGTGATTTCGCGCCCGGCAGACGCCGTTTCGATACGTCGCGGCGTCGGGGTAGCCTGTACAAGTTGCCATCAATCGTATCCATATGTTCATTGCGACTTATCGATGCCTGAAGGCAGCACGCATACACACTCCTGCCATGGAAGGTCCATGGCCGATAGTCCGAAGGAGGTGGGTGATGTCTGCGCATAAGTACGAACTGATGTTCATTGCTGATCCTGAGCTGGATGAGCGCGGTCTGAAGAAGCTGACCGAGCAGTATCTGGAAACTGTCACCAAGGAAGGCGGTGCCGTCGAGAACATCGACATCTGGGGCCGTCGCAAGCTTGCCTACGAAATCGCCGGCAAGACCGAAGGTAACTACGTCGTGGTCAA
>ENA-OQKU01000096-OQKU01000096.1-human-gut-metagenome-genome-assembly--contig:-NODE-96-length-11796-cov-2.352215_pt1 | contig 11796 bp, 9 predicted proteins | sample MGYA00242807_ERZ504816 | MGnify/ENA primary metagenome ERZ504816 (study PRJEB26092, sample SAMD00036376) | human gut metagenome | host: Homo sapiens | study: EMG produced TPA metagenomics assembly of the...
GGGCGTCGGCGGAGGCGGCGGCGGAACGTTCTAGCGGTCGTAAATTATGGGATGGGCTTTCTCGACAGCCGTCGGGGAAGCCCATCCCTTTTTATGCGCTACCTACGAAGACTGTCCCCAACGACTAGTCACTGGGGACGTTCCTAAATGACTAGGTATGGCTGCTGGGCCTAGGCTGTTAGGTCGAGTTCGTAGAGGAAGCTTTCGCGCGGCATGTCGTGACGGCGCTCTTCGCGGTTGGCGCGGTGCGTGGCCGTGCGCTTAAAGCCATGCAGCTCGTAGAACTTCCACGAGCAGTTGGAGTCGGTGTACAGGTGCGCCCTCGTCGCCCCGCGCGAGGATAGGTACGAGACCGCGGCATCAAGCAACACCGAGCCAACGCCCAGGCCGTGGACATCGCGATCTACGGCAAGCAGCGTGACCTCGTTGTCGTGTGGCAACGGGCTGCTTTCGAGCAGGCGGTTGTTGGTTCGGATGGTTGCGCGCACAAACGAGAGATACTCGGCGCAGGCATCGGGCTCCAGCTCGCGCATTTGCGATAGCAGTGCGCGTTCGGTATCCAGCCAATGTTCCTTAACGGTGGCGCCGGAGCTCTGTCCCGCACGCGCGAGCGCAATGCCGCGCGCCTGACCGTCGATTACGGCAACCTGCGAAAACGTCGAAGACGAAAGGCAGTAGGCGAGGTCGCACGCGGCCTCGAGGCGGTTGTACTCATCGTTATCCGAATTGTTATGCCAAAGCTGCTGCAGAATCAACGCGATGGCGTCGAAGTCTTCGGTATCAAACGGTCGGTAGAGAACCCGCGAGACCATGGTGCCTCTTTCTTTTGCGGATGCATATCGAGCACAGTTCTACCACGCCATTGGCATCGAATTATGGTGCCCCTGTGTTCCATGAACTCACCGTGCCCGGTGCCGTGCCCATCCCCTCCGCTCGCAAACTTTTTCTGCACATGCGCCCGTTGCGGGGTGCAACGTCGCGCTCGATGCGCTACATTGAATCAGTATTTTCAATGCCGCTGCGCGAGCGCTGCAGATCGACGTATCACCGGCTCACAGAGCACGGCGGCGTACCAGACAGGAGGACTGCATGGGATCTGATGTGAAGATCGCACGCGCGTTGATCTCGGTTACCGATAAGACGGGCGTCGTCGATTTCGCACGGACGCTGGTCGATGACTTTGGCGTCGAGATCATCTCTACGGGCGGCACGGCTCGTGCCATCGAGGACGCGGGCGTTCCCGTAACCCCCATCGAGGAGTTCACGGGCTATCCCGAGATGATGGACGGCCGCGTCAAGACGCTGCATCCCAAGGTTCACGGCGCGCTGCTGGCCCGCCGCGATTCCGAGCAGCACATGCAGGAGGCTGCTCAGCACGGCATTAAGCTGATCGACCTGGTCGTCGTCAACCTGTACGAGTTCGAGAAGACCGTCGCCAACCCCGAGGTCACCTTCGCGGATGCCATCGAGCACATCGACATCGGTGGCCCCTCCATGCTGCGCTCTGCCGCCAAGAACGCCGCGAGCGTTACCGTTATCTCCGACCCGGCCGACTATGATGCCGTCCTGGCCGAGATGCACGAGACCGGTGGCTGCACCACGCTTTCTACCCGTCGTCGTCTGCAGGTGAAGGTCTACCAGACCACCGCCGCCTACGACACGGCTATCTCCCGTTGGCTCGCCGCCCAGGCAAGCGACGTGGCGGACACCTCTGCCAAGCTCGAGATCTCGCTGGAGAAGGTCGACGACCTGCGCTATGGCGAGAATCCTCAGCAGAAGGCCACGGTCTATCGCTTTGCCGAGGGCTGCGAGAATACCGCGAGCTCGCAGTTCCCGCTCGTGGGCTCCGAGCAGATCCAGGGCAAGCCGCTCAGCTACAACAACTATCTGGATGCCGACGCCGCTTGGAACCTGGTCCGCGAGTTCGACGAGCCGGCCTGCGTGATCCTCAAGCATCAGAACCCCTGCGGCTCCGCCGTGGCCGAGGACATCACGGCCGCCTACGATCGCGCCTTCGCCTGCGATCCCAAGAGCGCCTTCGGCGGCATCATCGCCTGCAACCGCGAGGTTCCCTTTGAGCTGGTTGAGCACTTTGCCGATCAGAACAAGCAGTTCGTCGAGGTCATCATCGCCCCGAGCTACACCGACGAGGCGCTCGAGCGCATGGCCAAGCGCCCCAACCTGCGCGTGTTGGCTACCGGCGGCGTGGACCACGGCGCCCAGGTGGAGCTGCGCTCCGTCGACGGCGGCATGCTGGTGCAGGAAGTCGACCACGTGACCGAGGACCCCGCGACCTTTACGTTCCCCACCGACCGCAAGCCCACCGACGCCGAGATGGCCGAGCTCGAGTTTGCCTGGAAGGTCTGCAAGGGCGTCAAGTCCAACGCCATCCTGATCTCCAAGGGCAAGGCCGGCATTGGCATGGGTCCGGGTCAGCCCAACCGCGTTGACTCCGCACTGCTGGCCTGCGAGCGCGCCGAGGACTTCTGCGAGCGCGAGGGCGTGGAGAAGGGCGGCTTTGCCTGTGCAAGCGACGCGTTCTTCCCGTTCCGCGACAACGTCGACGTGCTTGCCGCGCACGGCGTGACCTGCATCATCCAGCCCGGCGGCTCCAAGCGCGATGACGAGAGCATCCAGGCCTGCAACGAGCACGGCATTGCGATGGTGTTTACGGGGGCCCGTCACTTCCGTCACTAATATCGTTACGCGGTTTTACCAAACCGCGTAACTGCTCGACGCTGCGCCGGCCCCAAGCACCTCATCTCGCCGCTCAAACCGTCGCTCGCGTACAGAAGTACGCGTCGCTCCTCTTTCGCGGCGACCTGAGGCACTTGGGTCCGGCTCGCTGGCTTATGCTCCACCATCGGTATTGGCTCGCCCCGAACTAAAGCTATCTATTGCCGTCCGTGCCGGTTGGTGCGGGCGGCTTTTTTGGGATAACGGTGCGGTGTATGTTTTTGAGAAAGGTTGGATATGGCCGTTGTGGATGATGCCGAGCTGTTTGGCAATGCCGAGGATCAGCGTGCGTACGAGGTACTTTTGCGCCAATCGAGGAGGCGGTCGAGAAGTTTACGCTCGACAAGCCCGCGCTTGTCTGCCGTTGGCGCATGTCCAACAAAAAGGTACCCATGCTCAACCGTCACATCCGCGCGCTGTCTGAGCGCCTGGTGCAGGGCGAGCCACTCACCCATAACATGCTCAGCTGGGCCAAGCAGCACGTTGAGTGGTCGCTTGCCGAGGGCGATTACACCGCACGCGACGGCGTGCTCATGCTGGTGATCGACATTAACGGCAACGCCGCCATGACGGTGGGGGAGTACGAGCCGCTCGCCGATACGTCGGCCAAGGCGCTGCGTGCCCGCTCCGCCGAGGCCCGCTCCGAGGCCGACGAAACCGGCGTGGCGCCCGAGCTGCTCGCCGCCGTCGATAACGGCGAGCTGGCCTTTGTGGCGCCGGCGGACGAGTGCCTGTGCGGCACGGCGACGCTCATCGAGCAGCTGGCCCAGACCAAGGGCATCCCGGTCACGCGCGTAGACATTCCCGCGCAGCTCAAGGGTGCGCTGTTTCTGGTGAGCGACGAGCACGGCGTGGTTCCCGCCACCGACGGTGACGCCGCCGAGGCCGACGCCGCAACGGTCGCCTTCTTCGCCGAAGGCTACGAAAAGCTCCGCGCCCGCCGCTAAATGATTTTTCTGGGACGGGGATTAAAGAATCAATTTTAGTCTCCGTTCCCGTCGCGAGCGTAAGGCGGACAAAACGCCCCCGTTCGCGAACAGTTCTGTCACCTTGGCGACGTGCGTGGCGCGCACCTGCAGTTTCGCAGCCATAATGGTGGCAAGACAACCAAGAGGGGGAGCGGAATCCATGGCGCTAATCTATATCGTTGAGGACGACGAGCCCATTCGTCGCGAGCTTGCCGATATCCTTGCCCGTGCCGGTTTTGAGGTCGAGGCCTGCGAATCGTTTGAGCACGTCTCGCGCGATATTCTCGCCGCCGCGCCCGACCTGGTGCTGCTCGACCTCACGCTCCCCGTCAAAGACGGCCAGCACATCTGCCATGAGGTCCGTCGCGAATCCGAGGTCCCCATCATCGTTCTCACGTCGCGCACGACCGAGATCGACGAGGTCATGGCCATGACGCTCGGCGCAGATGACTTTGTTCCCAAGCCCTACAGCGCGCGCGTGCTCGTGGCCCGCATCAATGCCCTGCTGCGTCGCACCGCGGCGGCAGGCGAGCGCAGCACACTTGTCCACAAGGGGCTGGAGCTCGACCTCGCCCGCTCCATGGTCACCAATACGCAAACCGGTACCAGCACCGAGCTCACCAAAAACGAACTGCGTATCCTCTCGCTGCTTCTGAGCCGCGCGGGCAAGATCGTTTCGCGCTCGGCCATCATGCAGGACCTGTGGGACTCCGATGCCTTCGTGGACGACAACACGCTCACCGTCAACATCAACCGCCTGCGCACCACGCTCGAAAAAATCGGCATCAAGGGGTATTTGACGACGCACCGCGGCCAGGGCTATTCGGTCTAGGGGACGGCTATGTCGTTTGCCAAGTTCTTTAAAGACGCGCTGCTTCCCGTCGCCGTGTGGGCGTGCGGCGTGCTGCTGAGCTGCTTTGTGCTGACGGTCGCTGGTGCTTCGACATCTATCGTGGTCGTGGCGGTCGGCGTGTCCTTTATCTTTGGTATGCTCGGCATCGTGATCGAGTACGCGCGCCGTCGTCGTTTTCTGCGCCAGCTGGAGCGTGCGGCAGAGGAGCTCGAGAGTCCCGCATGGGTGCAGGAGATGGTGCAATGCCCGACCTATGCCGAGGGCGAGCTCGAGTACGAGGTCTTGCGCCGGGTGGGCAAAGCCGCCTGCGACGAGGTTGCCGAAGGCCGGCGTCAGACCGATGACTATCGCGACTATATCGAGAGCTGGGTCCACGAGGCTAAGCTGCCTCTGGCGGCGGCTCACCTGATTTTGGAAAACCTTGATGGCAGCGAAGACGACCTGTCGCGTGTGGATGACCTGGGCCGCGAGCTGGCTCGCGTGGAGCGCTATATCGACCAGGCGCTGTACTACGCGCGCTCGGAAGTCGTGGAGCGCGACTACCTGATTCGCCGCTGGGGTCTCAAGACCTTGGTGACGGGCGCGATTAAAGCCAACGCGCGTGAGCTCATCGCGGCGCACGTGGCGCCGGTGTGCGGGAACCTCGACTTTGAGGTCTTTACCGACGAGAAGTGGCTCGAGTTTATTCTGGGGCAGCTCATCCAGAACAGCATTAAATACGCGCGCGAGGACGGCGCGAAGATCGTGTTTTCGGGCGCGTTGCTGGACGAGGGCCTGGCGAGCGAGCGCATCGAGCTTGCCGTTGCGGACAACGGCTGCGGCGTGAGCGCGGCAGACCTGCCGCGCGTGTTCGAGAAGGGCTTTACCGGCGACAACGGTCGCGCCACCAAGCGCGCAACGGGCATCGGCCTCTACCTGGTGGCGCGCCTGTGCTCCAAGATGGGCATCGACGTCACCGCGGCATCCGAGCCCGGCGAAGGCTTCGTCGTCACGTTTGCCTTCTCAACCAACAAGTTTCAATACTTCGAGTAACGCACACGGCAGATGTCCGCCTCAAACAAAGCGTGCCGCCCCAAACGGGGCGGCACGCTATTTTTCAATCAGACAACTCGCTGAAGTGCGGTGACGAAGGCGCAAGGCCGGGAGGGGTTATCAAAGCCGACATCCCGCAGCCGCGAAGCGGCGAGGACGTCGGCGTGATAACCCCGCAGGCCTTGCGCCGACGGGAAGGAACCTACTTCACGACCAAGATGTCGCAGTCCGTGTTGCGCAGCAGGAACGTCGAAATCGAACCCAGCAGCGCATACTTGATCGAGGACAGGCCGCGGGCGCCGCAGAGCACCAGGTCGGGCTTAACCACGTCGAGCATCTCGTCCTTGAGCGTCTCGCGAATACGGCCGGCGCGAATCATGACCTCGACCTCGGGAATATCGGGATTGGCCTTGGCCTCTTCGAGCTGCTTGGCGATGGAGTTCTTAAATGCCTCCTCTAGGCCGTTGACCAGATCGACCGGATAGGAACCGGCGCTCTCGAGCGCCGTGGAATCGATAACGTGGCCGATTATCAGCTTGGCGCCGTTGTTCGCGGCGACCTTGATGGCGCGTGCGAGCACAAAATCCTGCTGCTCAGTACCGTCGAGTGAAACAAATACCTTGGTGTAGCCCTCGTTCATGGTTTCCTCCTTGGTCTATCGCACGGGCGCGGGGCTCGTGCATCGGGCGGGCGCGGATGCGTGGCCGCCGGACACTTTATCTTGTTGCAGTTATACCCAAGGATTTGGGTTTGACCGCTCGCAATTCTGTGAACGGGCGAGTTTTTTGGAAGGGTAGGCGCAGGCGCGCCGTCAACGGTTGATAATGGGACATCGCCCGCACCGTCCGCAGAACAATATCGGCGGGTGTCTAACGAGGGGGGTCCCTTTGGATATCATCGAGCTTCTAAAATCTGCCTTCATGGGCCTGGTCGAGGGCATCACCGAATGGCTGCCTGTTTCGTCGACCGGTCACATGATCTTGGTGGACGAGTTCGTCAAGATGAACGTGAGCGAGACGTTCTGGAATATGTTCCTGGTCGTGATTCAGCTTGGCGCCATTTTGGCTGTCTGCGTTTTGTTCTTCTACGACCTCAACCCGTTTTCTCCCAGCAAGGGCAAGGAGGGTCGTCGCGACACCTGGGTACTGTGGGGCAAGATTGTGCTCGGCTGCATTCCCGCTGCGGCGATCGGTCTGCCGCTTAACGACTGGATGGAGGAGCATTTCTATAATGCTCCCGTCGTGGCGCTGGCGCTCATTGTGTACGGCGTGCTGTTTATTGTGATCGAGAACTGGCGCGCGAACAAGCGCGACCAGGCTGCTCTTGCCGGTTCGTTTGGTTCGCGTGCCGTGGTGGCGGGCGGACGCCCCGCCGGTGCGCATTTTGCCACTCCCGCTGCGGCTGCCGCTTCAGACGATGACGATAACCTGGACTTTGGCTCCATCACTACGCTCGAGGATCTGAGCTGGAAGACCGCGCTGGGTATCGGTTGCTTCCAAGTGCTTTCGCTGATTCCGGGCACATCGCGCTCCGGCTCCACGATCATCGGCGGCCTGCTGCTGGGCTGCACGCGCTCGGTGGCGTCTAAGTTCACGTTCTTCCTGGCCATTCCCGTCATGTTTGGTGCGAGTGCGCTCAAGCTGGTCAAGTACTTTATTAAGGGCGGCACGTTCGGCACCAACGAAATCGCCATCCTGGGCGTGGGCTGCGTCGTCGCCTTTGTGGTGTCGCTCATTGCCATCAAGTGGCTTATGGGCTTCGTGCGGCGTCACGACTTCAAGTGCTTCGGCGTCTACCGCATCATCCTGGGCATCGTGGTTCTCGCGCACTTCTTTGTCCTGGAGCCGATGCTCGGCCTCTAACTTAGTTGACGCTGCGCGACGGCCAGGGCGACAACTTGTCATTCAAAGGGGGTGGCATGACCAAAAGGTCTATGCCGCCCTCTTTTCATGCCAATTTGTTCGCCCTGGCCGCCGCTCGCTACCGTGGCCATGACATCGGCGGTTCCGTGATTGTCAATAGATTGGTGCAAAGCAACCTGACCCCATTGCGCCAAATCCGCTGGGGCGGGTCTGACGGTGGCGCACGGAGTCGTGGTGTGATTTGCGTCGGTGTCCGCGCGGCTCGGTATACTGGTACGGCTCAAACTATGGCGCTGCCCGCAGGCGCGCCGTCCGTCAGATGAGGAGTCGCCCACTGACCCCAGCCCCTGCCCTGGGAAAAGAACGCCGCGGTACCCGTGCCGCCCGCGCCGGAACCCGTGCCGCTCGATGCATACACCGCCCCTGCAGCGCCGGAGCCCGAGCTCGTCCCGCTCGACATCTACGACGCTCCCGCGCCGGCGCCCAAGCCCGCCAAGCCGCTCGTCGACATTGACAGCCTTAATCCCGCCCAGCGCGAGGCGGTCCTGTCCACCGAGGGTCCGTTGCTGGTGCTCGCCGGCGCCGGCTCGGGCAAGACCCGCGTCTTGACCTTCCGCATCGCACATATGCTCGGCGACCTGGGTGTTAAGCCTTGGCAGGTTCTTGCCATCACGTTTACCAACAAGGCCGCGGCCGAGATGCGCGAGCGTCTGGCGGCGCTCATTCCCAGCGGTACCCGCGGCATGTGGGTGTGCACCTTCCATGCCATGTGCGTGCGCATGCTGCGCGAGGACGCCGACCTGCTGGGCTACACCGGCCAGTTCACCATCTACGATGACGATGACTCAAAGCGCATGGTGCGCGACATTATGCAGGCGCTCGGCATCGAGCAAAAGCAGTTCCCCATCAACATGATCCGCAGCAAGATCAGCTCGGCCAAAAACGCCATGATCGGCCCCGAGGACATGCTCAAGAGCGCCGATAGCCCCAACGATAAAAAGGCCGCACAGGTCTACTTGGAGCTGGAGCGTCGCTTGCGCGCCGCCAATGCGATGGACTTCGACGACCTGCTCGTGCGCGCGCTTGAGCTGCTGCGCACCCGCCCCGAGGTGCTCGATAAGTACCAAGAGCGCTTCCGCTACATTAGCGTCGACGAGTATCAGGACACCAACCACGTCCAGTACGAAATCGCCAACCTGCTGGCCGCCAAGTACCAAAACCTCATGGTCGTGGGCGACGATGACCAGTCCATTTACAGCTGGCGTGGCGCCGACATCACCAATATCCTGGACTTTGAGAAGGATTTTAAAAACTGCAAGACCGTCAAGCTGGAGCAGAACTATCGTTCCACGGGTCATATCCTGAACGCCGCCAACGCCGTGGTACGCCACAACTCGCAGCGCAAGGACAAGCGCCTGTTTACGGCCGAGGGCGATGGCGAGAAGATCCAGGCCTTCCAGGCGAGCGACGAGCGCGACGAGGGCCGCTGGATTGCCGGCGAGATCGAGAAGCTGCATGCCAAAGGCACGAGCTACGACGACATTGCCGTGTTCTATCGCACCAACGCCCAGTCGCGTATCCTCGAAGATATGTTCCTGCGCGCGGGCGTGCCCTACAAGATCGTGGGCGGCTACGCGATTCTTCGACCGTGCCGAGATCCGTGATGTCATGGCCTACCTTAAGATGATCGTGAACCCGGCCGACGAGATGAGCGTCAAGCGCGTCATCAACACGCCGCGCCGCGGTATCGGCTCCACCTCGATCCAAAAGATCGAGCAGCTGGCGCGCGACAACCGTTGCTCGTTCTTCCAGGCTTGTGAGATCGCAACAGCCGAGACGGGCATGTTTAGCGCCAAGGTGCGCAACGGCCTGTCGAGCTTTGTGGCGCTGGTGCGCGAGGGTCGCCGCATGGACGGCGAGCTCAAGGACGTCGTCGAGATGATTGTCGATAAGACGGGTCTGCTGCAGGCGTTTCGCGCCGAGGGCACCATGGAGTCTGAGAGCCGTGCCGAGAACATTCAGGAATTCCTGGGCGTCGCTGCCGAATTTGAGGAGACGCACGAGGACATCGAGGGTACGCTCGAGAGCTTGGAAGAGCTGCGCGCAGCTGGTGTTGCCGACGTGCCTGCCGGCGCCGAGCCCGTCGTGGTGAGCGCGCCCGCGCCCGAACCGGGGCCATTTGCCCCGGCATCCTCGTTTGAGGCACTCGTCGGCGCGCGCGATGCCGCAGGTTCCAATCCGCTCGATAGCCTAGCCGCCCCGGCGCTCTCGCCGCAGGATGCCCTGGCCGCCGCCATCGCGGGCAACGCGTATGCCGCGCCGACGGGGATGCCGGCGGGTGCCGTGCATGCCGACGAGATTGAGCGCACCTATGGTCCGCTCACCTGTAAGGAGCTACCGGCACTCATGGAGTGGCTGGCCCTGCGCTCCGACTTGGATTCCCTGGCCGGCGAGACGCATGCCATTACCATGATGACCATCCACTCCGCCAAGGGCCTGGAGTTCCCGGCGGTGTTCGTGGCCGGCATGGAGGAGGGCATCTTCCCGCACGTGCACGACTTTGGCGGCAACGATGACCCGGGTAAGCTCGAGGAGGAGCGTCGCCTGGCCTACGTCGCCATCACGCGTGCCCGTAAGCGCCTGTTCCTGACCTATGCGGCCACGCGTCGCACCTACGGCTCGACCTCTGCCAACCCGCGCTCGCGCTTCCTCAACGAGATTCCGTTTGAGGATATCGAGTTTAGCGGTATCGGTTCTGCCGGTTTTGAAGGCACGGGTTGGGAGAAGCGCGGCGACCGTCACGGCACCTTTGGCTCGGGCATGGGTTCGGATATGTACGGCGGCAAGGTATTTGGTTCGCATACGCGCTCGACTGGCGGTTCCGGTTCGCGCGGCGGATCGAGCTTTGACGATTTCTTTGGTGGCAGCAGCTACGGGACCGAGCGCCATCGTGGGGTCTCGCCCGACGCTGGCCGTGTTGCCTCGACCTTTGGCTCGGGCGCACCGCGAGCCAAAAAGCCCTCGTCCAAGGTGTCCCCGACGGTGGAGCGCAAGGTTGATCGCGCCAGCGCATCGCAGGACTTTGCCGCAGGCGATACCGTGAGCCACAAGACCTTTGGCACGGGTACCGTGATCTCGGTCGCCGGAGACATGATCGAGGTTCAGTTCGAAAAGACCGGCCAGACCAAAAAGCTCATGAAGGGATTCGCTCCGATCGTCAAGCTGAATGCCTAACTGCGAGGTTGACCGGGCGCGCCGGGGGCTTTGGTCGCCTGCTCGGACAGTCCTGCTCGCACGGAGAGCACATTAAGTGCTCTCCGGCTCGTGCGGAACTCGCGATCGACCAAAGCCCCCGGCGCGCCCTCTTCCTTGCGGCGTTTTGGCCTGCAGCTTGCGAACGTCGCTTTGCTCGTTCGCTTTTTGATCTGGAGAGCCGGGTGGGCTGATAAATAGATGTGAGTAGGGGCTCCTCCGTTGATGAACGGGGGAGCCTCTTTATTGCGTTTGGATTGTTTCTTATGACTTTAGGGATTGAGCGTTTTATACGATTCAGTATAATTTCAGATAGATACTAAAATGTAACTGAAATGAAAAGGGTGATTGGACATGCTGCTAAATTGTCTCCCAAAAAGACTCTTCTCTTTAGAGCTCGCCATCGACCCGGAGCCAGTTGAGATGCAGATTCCTCGCATGTATCTTGAGCGGTATTCGCTTCGCTTGGCACGGCTCGGCATGTCTAAACAGGGCCGTTTTATTGTTGCGGAACCAAAGGAACCGCCCAGTGTCATTTCGGCGCGAAATCTCGTCAGTGCGGTGCGCAAGTTAGATGTTCACCCGGTGGTAATTTGCTGGGATGCTATGGATTTAGGTTTTATGCGCGCGCTTTCTTCGGAGGGAATCGCATATATCCGAGATGAGCGAAATGCGTTCCTGCCGTTTATCGGAGCCGTTATTTCCGATGAGGTGCTGGGTGCTTCTCCCGCTGCTTCGCTTTCGCCCCAATCTCAACGAATCGTCCTAAATCTCATTGCGGGACGATGGGTTGACTGCTCCGCCGGCGACCTAGCGCGTCTGTGTGGCAAAAGCGCGGCAAGCGTCAGCGGCTATCTTTCGGAAATCGCCGCTATAGCTCCTGGGTTGATTATGCGGGACGGCAAAAAGCGTATACTGTGCGACGCCGGGCTGTCGACCGAGACGTTGCTAGATGGGTTTGAGGACTATCTTCGCACGCCAGTTTTAGAGCGAATCCGGCTCAAGAAGGCTATCGAGAGAACAGAGCTACGTGCCGTTGATGCGCTGCTTTCCGGTGTGTCTGCCCTTAGCTATATCGTCCGACCTTGCCCAT
>ENA-OQKU01000097-OQKU01000097.1-human-gut-metagenome-genome-assembly--contig:-NODE-97-length-11786-cov-3.609744_pt1 | contig 11786 bp, 10 predicted proteins | sample MGYA00242807_ERZ504816 | MGnify/ENA primary metagenome ERZ504816 (study PRJEB26092, sample SAMD00036376) | human gut metagenome | host: Homo sapiens | study: EMG produced TPA metagenomics assembly of...
CAATGCCCCGGGATCATCCCCGCATGTGCGGGGAGCACAGCCGGTAGTCCGGGCCGAGCACGTAGTCGGCGGGATCATCCCCGCATGTGCGGGGAGCACTGGGCCACATCACCGGACCGATGGACATCGACGGGATCATCCCCGCATGTGCGGGGAGCACTGCGCGGCTTGATTGTTTATAGACATCATCGCGGGATCATCCCCGCATGTGCGGGGAGCACTCTGTGATCCATTCGACGTGCGAGCTTCCGTCGGGATCATCCCCGCATGTGCGGGGAGCACACTTCGAAAATAGCATAATTCCAAGGAAAGAAAGGACAACTGGCTGTTTTTCATTCAGTTTCGTTTTGAAAATTTCCTTGCCTTTCGGTATTTGCTCGCATTACTCCATCCTTTTCTAGGAGTGCCAACAAAGGATCCTTCTTTTGCTTCCTTAGGACGTTTGATCAATTGCAATCCATCGCAATCGACCGGTGACCAGTCAGCCCCATACACCTTAAAAGCCATATGCTGCTCATTTCTGGCCGAATAAACCATTACGGCACGACCATCCCTGAGCAAATCAATGATTCTCTCCCATAACCTATCTCGAATTCGAGCATCGATATGTCCCACAAAAACTCCTGGGGCTATCTCAAGCAACCAACGAGTGAGATCACCCCGCAATCCCACAGGACAGGCAGTCAGCACAATCACTACCATGTCCCACCATCCCATTCGTCATTATCCGAGTAGGACTTGCCTGCAGAAACCTCGCCCTGCTTATCATCCCAAAGCCCAACATGATCTGATTCAAAAACATCATCCTCGAGTTCTGAAGTCCCCAACAAGTATCTAATGTCTTTCGTCATCCGCTTCATCAAGCTAAGGTCATAAATCGCATCTCGAATATTGTGCCGTACAGCGGAACCGATATCTTCAGGTTTTGCAGCCACCGTTTCGAACGCAACCGGAATCGATAGTTCAGCCTTGTACAAATCAGCAATGTCGTACACAAAAGAACGCTCATGTCCGACATGTACAAAACCCAAACCTGGAGAACATCCCAAAGCAACAATCGCAGCATGCGCCAAACCGTACAGACACGTGTTGGCAGCGGACAATGCTTTGTTAATCTCGGAACCAGCATCGAAATCATCATGGTCATATGTCCGCTTATCCCATTCCACACCGGTCCGTTCGGAACATTCACGATAAACTCGTCTGATACGAGCACCTTCCCGACCTCGTAACTGCTGCATCGTCAATCCGCTCACATCCTCACCCGGGAATCGCATCTGATACATCATGCGAGCAACAGATAATCTTTTACGCGTGTTAGAGACCAATTCAGCTTGTTTCTGCAATAACGCAGATGAATGCGTCAACGGCTTGCCAAAAGCATACATACGAACGCCTCGCTCCCCCACCCAAATTACCGTCGCGCCATTTTCACCGATGACGGTCATTGCCTGATGAGTCACCCGAGCCCCAGGACCAAGCATCAGCACGCTTAACGCCGCTGCCGGCACATGTATAACACCAGTGACATCAGTCGCCGTAATCGCATTATCATCACGTCCAATAGTGCAATGCTCGAAATACGCAAAGGACAGCCTATCCTCCACCCGAACAAGATCCTGAATTTCCGGTGGAGGCGTGCCAAGAGTGGAACGGCGCCTTTCCGAGATTTTCGCGTCTGACGTTTTCCTCGCAGCTTCTTCCGAAGACATTTCAGAAGGAGCCATCTCAAAATCGGCGCCGTCCTCCCCCAGCTCATCATTCATTCAGCATTACTCCTTGTTTCCGGCGCGATGGTCAGCAATCCGCATCCAAAACCTTTCGCCCTTCCAATCCCTTCGCACAAAGCGTCACGGAACAGTTTCGTGTCGATCACTTCCAGACGTCCTTCGAAAACAGCTGTGACCAAGGTAACCGTCGCGCCACCACGCTTGAACTGTTCCTTATGCCGCTCTTTGACCACCACATTGGGCTGCCCATATTCGTCTTCAAGAATTCTGAAGCCGTGAACCACGGAACGATCAACCAGCCACTGCAGTTGTTGGCTGGCTGTGACATGACCTTGCACTTTACCCACAATGCCATCCGAACGATGACGACGTCCCTTGTCTACACCCGCCTTTCGGGCCGGATTCGCACGAAGTTTGAAATGCCACTGCTGGCCTTTGGTGACACGGTCAAGCAATGCATCGTAGTTCTTGGTTTCCCACTCTGCATGCATGGGCCACCCCGCCTGCTCAACGATATGTGTAAAATCCGGCTTTTGAGGGCTTACCACATACAACCAGACGCCACCGTCTTGCCCTAAAGAGTCCAATCGCCACAGAATTCGTCCATCATTCGTTCTGCGAACGGCATCAGGAGGAAAAGCAGCTTCCACTGCGGCATGCAGCTTATATGGAGAACCGATAAGTTGACGAGCGCCATATCGCACTTTATTTAAAGGAATTCTCGAAATAAACATCGTCGTCCCCTCTAGATGAAACTCATAGGATCAGCTTCCCCCGTAGAATCGAAGGAAGGTGGTTTCTCTGTATTGTCACCGACATTTTCAGATGCGTCCGGATTGGGGATACGGTACCGATAAACAGCGCGATCCGCATATTTGCGGCCGGTCGAGCTAAAGCTCAGTGGAAGGTCGGATTGCACGGATGTGTCCTCCCCTTCCATTGCATCACATACAATCTCCAAATCGGGCTGCCGATAACGTCGGCGATACCATTTTGCAGCATGCCAAGGTTCAGAGTCTAATGCCTGACGAACATCCGCATACTCATCGTGGATACCCAGCGATAACGGATAGTCAGGAGGACATGATCGTCTTCCCAGAAACAGTGGCCATTTAGGCGTATGAATCGCCTGGTCTAGAGTTTCCAACAATTCTCGTTTCGCACCTAGTGCCACCAGAAAACGCGCATCTGATAGGTAATATCGGTAGGTCAGCGGCATCTCCTTGTCGAATCGATTGGAATTTCGTTTCCGTGTCATGGATTTCTCCGTCTGCAAATCTCGAATTATTCTGCCGCGTTGCTCGATACGCACGCCAAACGACAATCCCAACAAATCCTCTATAGAATCTTCTCGGTTACGTCCCTGGGCTGAAGCCAACATGCCAATCACGCCACTTTTGGTCGGCTCATTACGAGTCTCACGGCGGACGAAGCGCGAGGAATCCCCCCATGACTGCAATGGCCCAGCCAATTGCAATAATAGAACGCTCATAACATTCTCCTTCCGAATATCATGCGGAATATGCGGCGTTCAGCGTTTCCTTCAAGCTCTGCTCGAGGTCCGGCAATGAAACCTGCTCACACCATTCATTCAAAGAGGACACCGCCCCACCAGTTGCAACATACCAAGCTTTCACCGGCTCTTCGCCATAATTCACGCGGATATCGTTCAGACGCTCTCCCAAACGCTCCACACCTTGACGGGAAACGGAGATACCGTCCTTACGCCTCACTGGATCTTCAAATGCGTCGGCGGCGCTAATTGGTTGAGATTCCCGAAGCGTCACCACGACATCCTCAGGCAGGGTATGGTTTGCAAACGTGTTCTGCTTGCCGGACGGCATGGATTTGACGAAAGCCTCGACAAAAGCAACCACGCCTTCCACCGTAGCGGAATCGTCCTGCAACTGATCGCGCAACGCATCAATGTTCACCGTTGCATATCGGTACAACGTCGAGGAGTTGAATCCGACGGTGTCAATCATGGCAGCACCGGCATTGTCTTCCGATGCACAATCATCGACCGCCGTGAAATAGTCATATTCTGGCGTAATCTGATCGATAGAGAAGGCATGGGCAACCTGCGCCGAAGCATCAGTATTCAAATCCGGAGCATCAGCCAACATGCGTCCAAACAGAGCAATATCGACAGCTTGGGGACCATGGAAGATCGCAGAAACTTCCTTTTTCATCTTGGAAACGTCCTCACCCTCATCAAAAGCAGCAATCGCCAAATCAGCAAGCTTATCGATCTCATTGTTTGCGATGAAAATCAGATAGTCGGTCGCCAGAGAGCCCTTATCTGCGCCCGCACGATCCGAAGCCTTGACTTTGAAACCTGCCGCAGCCATCACCTTCTGTGCCAGCCCCTCGGCGGACTCCGCCAAATCAGGACGCTTCGACGTAATGGAATCAGCAATCAACGTCACAACACCTTTGGTGCGCTTGCCTAACTTACTGCTATCCAACACATCTCCGAAGACGCCGCGCATAGCACGTTTCCAAGCTTGGCTGGAGACTCGCGACCTTAACGCGCCTCCGACATATGCGGTCTTTGGACTACCGGTATCATCTCGGTTGATGTTGCTCGGCGGAACCTGCTGAATGCAATGAATGTCCATGAACATAATGATTTCCCTCATTTCTTAGTTGATTAAAAACGATTGTCTTGAAAGTATTTTTATTAATCGGAATCATTCACCGATTGTTGTTGGAAGATTGTTTCGAATAGTAGTAATCACGACCCCAACTTTGAAATACTTTTCCCCGCTGGCTGGGCAGCTGAATCAGATATAGGTCGCGCGCCAGAGAACCGTAGTCGATTTGAACATCGGCACCGCGCATCAACATGATGAGTGTCCGAACGCCACGGACAACCCCATTGAAATCGGACGCACTTTCCACAACCCGGAGTCGGCGTAAAACACCTTTTACCTGTTCCGGATCGGGAGTAATTCTTCTGCATGCGCGACCAAACGTCATTCGGGAACTAGGGTCAGTTTGATACTTTTGAGCGACCCCCTGCCCTTTTGACTGCTGATGCACCGCATACAATTCCAATGCGACCTTGACCGCATTGACCTGACGATCGAATTCCGGCGAATCGTCCGCCGGAGCTTCAAGCTCCTGCGGCCACTGAGCGAACAGTTCTTCACCAATTGACATCCAGGTTGGAGCGGTTCCATCCAAGTCCCGGCGCAATCGGGCCACCCTGGCACGACTCCTCGCGTTACTGCCACTTTCTGCGGTGTATTCACGCTGCAAATCGAAAATCAATTTAGCTGCATATTTGCCTACCGCATTCGCTCTGTCAAATACAGATGACGTCATCTTCACATACCTCCTTTGTTCGGACGAGATGCGTCTTTCTTCTCAAGGAATCCAAGTTCCTTGTTCAGTTTGGATTGGAACAGCAATTGTGCACGGGATGCCCCCATCACACCCACGACACCCGATTCATGCTCACCGAAAACGGGCACGGAAGATTGATCCAAATATTCCCACCCCATTTGCAACAACCGGCGATGGATTTCGTCTTTCCAAGCATTTGCATACTCAATTGGGTCCTGTGTCTCATCGAACGCCGCCAATTCATCACGAAACAGCCCATCAAGATCCGCATATGCCCATTCTCGAACTTGTTCCGCTGTTTCCGTGGACTTTCCCTTATCCCCTGAAGCCGCACGAAGGTTCCGAACGAATTGAGACAAAGCCAGAACCGCGCCATCGGTGCATTTGACCACATCCAACACTGATGCGATGCCAGAATAATCGTGACGGAACATCACGGAATTCAAGGAAAGTGTATCGTCAATTCCCGTTTCGAATACACTGCTTTGCGTGCCATATGTCATCCCTTGAGCGTGGATGGTTACCAGATCAAGCACATGTTTCTCCGACTCGAGGATCTCAGTGCGAATCTCTTCGAGCCATCGGATAAGACCCGGCCGCGAATCCCCCTCATCGCTTGCACAAAGAATGGGCTCCAAACCACGCCATAACGCTTTACCAGCATCATGCACAACTGGCATATGCGGAGGCGCAGGCAATCCAAGCTTCTTCTGTTGGGTAACGCTACTTCGCCAAGCAGTCATTTTTCAAAAACGTCAGTATTGTAAGGCGCAACAACATCGCCGTAGCACGACATGATGCCAATGATCCTCGCGTTATCCTCGCTTGGAACCAATCGAACACGCCGAGATTGCCACGTCATTGCCTGAACCGGCCCCACGAATCTGTTTTGGTCATTTAAATCAGTCGACGGCGGATCCTCCCGTTCCCATACTGGAATGTCCTGATTATTGCCGAACAGCCGATAACGTTCAGAATCGAACTTCGTGTCATACAAAACCCAGTTGAGCATCAGCGTCTCGAAAAGGTTCCGCCCTTCCGCATATAGACCACCAATGCCGCCAAGCCAACCCGTTCCCAACATTCCTTTGGGCGCATAGACCTTTCCCTTATTGACATGGGTGTTACCCTCCACCGGGGTTTTGATTCCCGCAGTATCGTACGCCTGTAAGAACACCAGCCATCGAGCGGCTTCTGCCGGCAAAAAGGCTATCTGCCGCACGTAAATCGCGCATCGAAAATAGGTACTTGTCAGGCTTGGGCACGTCCGCAATCATCTCCGACACCGGAGAATACGGCTTTGACCCCACATACTGTAGACCAGGCACCTGGAAGAACGGCCTCTCCCCCAACAGGAAGAAACGATCCACCCACTCATCGAAGTAATAATCCAGAGCATCCTCGTTGAATTGTCCGGAAGAATAAATTCCTTCCCAAAGTTCACGCATCTGTTCCTCATCTGCACCATCAATGCAGTAAGCGCGATACATGATTGCAAGAAGAAACCGCATCAAAGGAAGCTTCTGCTGCGGAATATCCCCAGACAGTTCCTTAATCTTTGGAGCGTCCAGAAAAATTTCACGCAACGATATCTCGGCTGGGTGTCCATCCAGATAAGAAACTGGTATCCAATGCTCATCCAGCAGAGAAAAGACATTATCCGTCATCGAAATCCCTTTCTCCATCGTCTTTGATTTTGTCTTTATCTGAAAAGATACACCTTCCACCAATCTATGTCAACATGAATATATTCGTATGGATAAAAAATGAGGTTACAGTTCAGCAAATTTCGTTATCAGAAAACTGCCGAACTCATCCCCGCATCAGCGGGGAACACTATGCATCCCGATATTTTCATGGGATCATCCCGAAATGAGGACATTTCAATTATCCTCTTTTCTGGAATATGTCAATCCGGTATCACGCGAATACCTTATTTCATAACCGCATAATTCATCGGACACGAAACCATCTGCATCCCCGTGCAGGAACAATGCGAGTTTTCCCGCAAGCCATGGCGAGTCCTGCCAACAAGCCACATCGTCAGCGCATGCTTCCTCCAATGAAGCAATCAGCGCATCGACCCTATCCGGCATGCACAGTCCCATTGGCAATCTCACCGCGCACTGCACTGCGATTTTTGCTACCGTATCATCAGGAATGACAGTCGTCGGGACGATAGACCCCTTCTCCACATCAGCATGCTCATCCCCCACCCAAGGAAGCAAATGAATCCCATCATCGCATTTGCGCAGCAGCAGAACCTCTACCGTATCCTGTGTGTCACGTACCGCACGCTGCCCTTCGTCCTCATTGACTTCATCGACTTGCGGCAAGAACCAATTAACCAGAGAACGCCTCTGATTCATCGATCCCACTGACTGCAACAAATACGTGCCGGCTTTCTGCTGCTTCTGCACACGTTTTAAATCACGCTTCTCACAGGCATCATCATATTGCGGCAGCCACATGTGAGGCAGGAAACCGTGCGGATCGTTCCCATATGCACTTCGTACAGTACGCGCAATGTCTTGGGGCAGCTGTTGCGCACAGGAAGCCCCTGCGGCAGTTAAATCCAAAACCGCAAGCGACTCCATCAAAGCCGCGGCATCATATACGGAGTCCGCGCCTCTGGAGAATTTTGGACCTTCATTATTCCATGCCTCAACACCACGGATATAGCACGTTGCAGTTTGCAACGATACAGGGCGATCACATTCGCCATCACCTCGACGATGACGATGAACTCTTCCCAGACGTTGCATGATCAAATCGACTGGTGCGATATCGGTTACCAATGCATCGAAATCGATATCCAAGGACTGCTCCAGCACCTGCGTACCCACCACGACGAGTTTCCCAGGACGTTTTCCATTTCCGATTGTGGCATCGGGCCCTAATAAATCACGAAGTTCTCGTTCGTTGGACATGCGATCAATATCCATGAAACGGGAATGAGTCAGCCTCACACAATCGCGACCGCAGTGATTTCCCAACAATTCAGCCGCATGCTGCGCTCGACCAACCGTATCGCAAATCACGCCGATACAACCGCCATCCACAAGCAAAGCATCCATCAAATCAAGCAAAGCCGTATCATCGTCATCGACGAGTCTGCATTGGACTTTCATCGACCTTCCTGATGGCTTTACATCCGCATGTTTGGTCTCATGCCCGTCTGTGTACGTCAACAGCGGATATGCATTTGAAATTAGCCGCAGCTTTTCTGCAGTTCCTTTTTCACACGACATTTCAGAATTAGCAGTATGGTTTATGTGATGCGTATTCGAAGCATTCCTGGCACGTAACTGTTCCAAAATACTTACCTTAGAAGCTTTCCTAGGTTCAGTATCGCACCATCCCTTCAGATACGCCTCAACCATTGCGTTGCGCTGACATTCCGGCAATGTTGCGGATAACAAAATGACCGGAGTCCGATATCCGCCAAGCCATTCCAATGCCATCTTGAGATACTCCTGCATATAGGCGTCATAGGCGTGGCACTCATCGATAATGACTACTTTGTTAGCCATCGCAAGCTGGCGTAACACCACATGCTTCATCTGCAAGGCACTCATCAATACCTGATCAACAGTGCAAACCAAGAAGTTAGCGAGCGCACCTTTCTTACGCCCCCAAAGCCAGTCGGATACAACAGTTTCCGGAGGCACATCGATTTGCTTCTTCTTTCGATTCTGCGACGACTCTTGTTTGACGTCATCCTGGTCAACAGAGGAAAAACGGCGATGCGAAGCGGCAATAATACCACGGAAATCATTGTTCAGCTGTGCTTTGCCATGCGCCAACCACACCGTTTTCTCATTGTCAAAATCGCAGGACGGCAACGCTTCCAACCAGCGATGCACTCGAGTAAACATAGCGTCCGTGGTAGCCATCGTTGGCAATGCCACGCATACACCACCACGTCCGGTACGTTGTGCCATTATTTCAGCGGCCGCGAGCGCCGCTTCCGTTTTTCCTTCGCCCATGGGTGCCTCAATCACCATGAGTCCCGGCTGCCTTGTGTCGCGTGCGATTCGGACGGCTTCTTCTTGGACAGGACGAACCTTCGCACCTTCAGGAAGGGTGAACCGTGTCGCAAAAAGGTCTTGGCAGGATGAAGGAATGCCTTCCGGCACCCACGCATGCGGTAGCTGCACACATGACCATGCCCTGTCCGCGCGGATGCGGAGGCCCGACCACGATTGGATATCGTCTTCTTCTCCACTCTCCGAGAAGAAAAAGTCTTCATCTTCATCCGCCCATGGCTCGGTTCTTACCAGGGGAAACATGTCTTCATCGCTGTTACTGGCAATCCAGTCGGCCATAATGACCAGTCCTGTCATCAGCACGGCGGACTGGACGCTGAATCTTCTTTCAGAAAGATCTTCCCATTCTTTTTCTTCAATGCCAGCAATATTTGCAACAAAATCTATGAGCTCATCCTGAGTACTCACCCACGCTTCAGAATCCAATCCAACATTGGTTTTCCTATTTTTCTCTTCGTCAATTTTACTTTTGTCTGGTGGGGTGCCATGATGCCCTCCAACCACGCAGGCATACTGACGTGCAGCTTTTCTCCCCCAACCTCGGACTCGCAGGAGATATCCCTCAAGAATGATCTCTCCTGCGATGGGATGTGTGGGATGATTGGTATCTCGCAAGCCAGCTATCATAGGCAATCCGACCCGTTCGGCTTTCCAAGCGAAACTTCCCGCTTCCGGACCGAAAGTAATGGGTTTTGCTTGGAATACCGGCGTGGCTTTGCCTATGTCATGTATGCCTGCCATGAAAATCATGAGTTTTCGAGCAAGAACCTCATCGTTTCCAAGGTCTTCAACTATTACCGCTTTCGTGCCCTGCGGAACCCACGTATCCCATATTTTTGACGCCATTGCCGCGGAATCAACCATATGCACATACAGCGGCAACCATTCAGAGTCATCAATACGATTTGTTTTGCCCCATAACGCTTTCGCGCCATCAGACAAAGCAACGCGGTCATCACGCACAGAAGAGTTCATGCCCGATTCGGCACCCATCAGTGCCACCTTTCCCATATCCGAAGCGACATCGCCCCTGCATCATATGTTCTTCGCTGTATGTCGACGCGTAATCACAACCCCCATCAATCACAACAACGCACCTGAAACTGATTATAAATCACCCTAACCAACTCCTATGTAACAGTCGCCATACTTTCGAACAAAAAGTCGCTCCGCGGAATGCAACATCTGTTCAATGGTTAAGTGGTTTTTCATACCGTGAAGCATCGCTTTAAACAGCAGCGTTACCGTTCATTCCCCTTCGAAGATAAAAAAGCCGGGAACGGGAACGACGGTTGAAACCGACGAACCCGACTCCCGGCATCGCGACTGCTTCTCAAAGATGTGCGCTTGACTCACATGGATGGTACTGAGAACCATTCGCTTGCGATCTGCTTCCGCGCACGTGCCAGCGCAACGTAAATACGTCGCAGGCACACGGCAGACACAAATCAAGTCTGTATAAATCTTCCAGCCGGTGTAAAAGCCAGCCGAAAAGCCACAGGCTACTCTAGTCGCACGGTCGAATAATCACAAATCGATCGCAAAACCATGGAACAGCATACGCATCCATGTTTTGTTACCCGGACAAGGGATTTACGGTAACAAAACACGGAAACGTAAGCCAAAAAGCCAAGATATAAACCGCGGAATAGCATAGTCATCCGCATTTTGTCACCCAGACAAGAAGTTTACGGTAACAAAATGCGGAAACGTAAACCAAAAACCAAAATATAAACCGTGGAATAGTCTAGCCATCCATGTTTTGTTACCCGGACAAGGGATTTACGGTAACAAAATGCGGAAAAGCAAGCCAAAAGCCAAGCCAGCCAACACGAAACGGCATGCGCATCCGCATTTTGTCACCCAGACAGGGCATCCGCAGTAACAAATGAGGAAAGTAAGCCAAAAACTAGCCAGCCAACACGAAACAGCTTAGACATCCGTGTTTTGGTACCCGGACATGGAAGTTACGGTAACAAAATGCGGAAAAGCGAGCCAGAAGCCGAAGGTTAGGACTGAAGGAATACGGACTGAATGATATAGGGTGGGACAACGACGTGAAAGGGGTCCTGCCGTTTAAACGGCAGGACCCCTTCGCATCAAGACGAAATCAGCCCAATCAAGCCAAATCCGCACAACCCGGTCAATTCAGCCAAACCAACCCAATCCCAACCGGATCGCACCAACCAATTCGGCCAATCCGGTCGACTTAGTTGAATCGACCAAGCGGAATCAGCCCAACTGATTCACCCCAACCAAAATCAGGCCTTGGCAACCTCGATGGCGGGCTCGGAGCCTTCGGCGCCGGCAACAACGTCAAGCGAGTCGGCGAGCGTGTCGGCGGACACGAGATCGCGGAACTGCTCGACCTTCGCCACGTCGCCGGCCGGGACGGTCAGCTTCAGCGCGATATGGTCGGAGACCTCGAGACCGGCGGCCTTACGGGCGTCCTGCACGGAGCGGATCACGTCGCGGGCGTAGCCTTCGGCAACCAGATCGTCGTTCAGCTCGGTGTCGAGGATCACGAAACCGCCGGTCGGCAGGGCCGCGGACACGGAGTTGGCGGCCTCTTCGGCGTTCTGCTCCTCCACGCTGTTGATCAGCTCGTACTCGCCCTCTTCCAGCGTAATGTCGCCGTTCGGGGTCTCGCACACCG
>ENA-OQKU01000098-OQKU01000098.1-human-gut-metagenome-genome-assembly--contig:-NODE-98-length-11745-cov-1.911258_pt1 | contig 11745 bp, 12 predicted proteins | sample MGYA00242807_ERZ504816 | MGnify/ENA primary metagenome ERZ504816 (study PRJEB26092, sample SAMD00036376) | human gut metagenome | host: Homo sapiens | study: EMG produced TPA metagenomics assembly of...
CACGCTCGAGGGTGCGCCCAAGGGCGATATCCGCGGTGCCATGGCACTGCTCATCGACAAGCAGGATGATCCGCGCCGCGTCGAGGTGTACTCGGCGCTGCAGGATCTGGTGCTGGCCGGAGGTCGCTAGATGGAGCTCACGGACCGCTCTGGTTACTTTGCGGGCCCCGGCATGCTCGGCGGCTCTTTTGGCGATGCCTCGCGTGCAAGCGACGAGGCCGCCGAGGGCGTCGCTGACCCCTGCCTGGGCCACGCGCCCGACCAGGTGGTCTTTTACGAGCTCACGCGTAAGTTTGTGGAGACCGAGGAAGACGTTCCCCAGGAGGCCTGCGACGTGCTGTACTACACGCTCGCCGTGGGCCACCACACCGGCGTGCTCGATTGCTTTGAGCCGCGCCTGTCGGTGCCGGTGGATGTCTTCTATTCGCTCGTCGATGCGCTGCCGGAGGGTGAGGCCAAGACCAAGTTCGAGGCCATCCGCTCCTTTGGCGAGTGCCAGCTTGACAAGGCGGCGGTGCCGTCGCTGCTTGAGGCCTGCGACACGCTGCTCGACGAGCGCGGTTTTCGCGGCTCGGCCAAGGCCGGCATCTCGGTGTTCGACGACGACTTTGGCCTGCATGCCCAGCAGGTCGCGTTTCTGATGAAGTTCCGCGATCTGGTTGAGCGCGTGCGCGATGTGTCGGGCGTGTACCTGACGGGAAGGTTGCAGTAATGGGTCGCGTTGTGGATGGACGTGTGAACGGCGCCCCGCTTGCGGGTATCGTGCTCACGGCGGGAAGCGTGCTGCGTGCCGACGATGCCGCCGGCCCCGTGCTCTCCAAAAAGATGGAGGACGCGCCCATTGCCGGCTGGTACACCATCGATGGCGGTCAGACGCCCGAGGATGACATCATCGAGGTCAAGCGCGAGCGTCCGCCTCGCCTGGTCTTGGTCGATGCCGCCGACATGGCGCTGCCCGTCGGGTCTATCCGCCTGCTCGATAAGCGCGATGTGGTCCGCAAGTCGATGTTCACCACGCATTCGCTCCCTTTGTCGATTCTGATCGAGGAAATCGAGCAATCGTGCGAAGATATCGTCTTCATAGGGATTCAGCCGGGCGATACGGAGTTTTACAACCCTATGTCCCCGGAGGTCTTTGACGCCGTCGACGCCGTGTACGACGCCGTGGCCGCCAACGACTTTTCCCACTTTGTCCGCTTGGGACAAGAGCAATAGGAGCGCTTGTCCCTGCTGATTAGGAAAGAAGTGATTGACATGGCAGATTCCAAGGCAGAATAGTCCCGCTCCCGATTGCCTTGCGCCCGCCGCGATCGAGGCCAAGACCGAGGCCGCCGGCGTGACCAAGGCCAACCTGCCGGTCGCAAAGGCCTTTGTTTTGGCGATGTTCGCTGGTGCGTTCATTGCCTTCGGCGGCCTGTTCTTTACCGTGTTCTTGAGCGATAACACGCTGGGCTGGGGCGCCCAGCGCGTCGTGGGCGGCCTGTGCTTTTGCCTGGGCCTGGTGCTCGTGCTGGTGTGCGGCGCCGAGCTGTTTACCGGCAATTCGCTTATGGTCTGCGCGCTCAAGAGCAAAAAGATCACCCTGGCTCAGATGCTCAAGGCCTGGGCCGTCGTATCGGTCGGTAACCCTTTGTCGGTGCCCTGTTCATCGTCTTTTTGGTGTACATGGCCGGCATTTACAAGCTCAACGGCGAGGCGGTCGCCAATTCCATGGTGAGCGTCGCCGCCGGCAAGGTGACGATCGACTGGGTGACGATCTTCTTCCGCGGCATCCTGTGCAACATCTTTGTGTGCCTGGCCGTGTGGATCGGTACCGCCGGCAAGACCGTGGTCGATAAGGTCGTGGGCATTCTGCTTCCCATCGCCGCCTTTGTGGCCTGCGGTTTTGAGCACTGCGTCGCCAACATGTACTTTTTGCCCATGGGTGCCGTGATGCACGCGTGCGGCTATGGTGCCGACGTCGCCGGCGCCGATGCGCTCAACGCTGCGGGCATTGCGTTTAACCTGTCCGCCGCCACGCTGGGCAACATCGTGGGCGGCGCGGTTCTGGTCGCGCTCGGCTACTGGTTTATCTACGCCAAGAAGTCCGAGGCGTAAGGTGCCGTCTGTTTGACGTTGGGCCTCCCGCGGGGCGTTGCCGTGCGGGAGGCTTTTTGGGTCTGGGGCTCGTTGCCGGGCTGTTGGCCTGTTGTGTTTGGCTTGTGAAAGGGGTAATCGAGATGGCATCTGCTATGAAGCGTGACGGTCGCGCCGTGGTGACCACATGCGGGGGATGCTATGCCGATTGCGCCTTTGCGGCACGCGTTGAGGACGGTCGCGTGGTGGCCGAGCTGCCGGTGCCGGGGCATCCGTGCGCGACGCGTGCGCTGTGTGCCCGCGGGCGGCATCGCCTGGCAATGCCGTTTGACGAGCGCGACCGGATTGTGCATCCCATGCGCCGCCGAGCTGATGGCTCGGGGTTTGATGCGATTTCCTGGGATGAGGCGTTCGTGCAGATTGCCGAGCGCCTTTTGGGGATTGTTGACGAGTGCGGGCCCCGTGCGCTGGGCATGACGCTCGGCGTGCCCTCGTTCGACCGCTACTGGGCGTATCGCTTTATGCATGCGCTGGGCTCGCCCAACGTGTACGGTGCCGACGGTGCCTGCGAGGTAAGCCGACTTACCGGTTGGGAGCACAGCCTGGGCTATAGTCCCGCCTCCGACCTTGCGCATACCGACTGCATCATGTACCTGGGGCGTTCCTTGGTGGATTCGTCGTCGATGGGGTCGGTCGATGCGCTCAACGACGCGCGCCGGCGTGGGGCGAAAATCATCGTGGTTGACCCTCGGCGCAGCGGTTCGGCTGCTATTGCCGATCGCTGGCTCCGCGTGCGTCCCGGATGCGATCTGGCGTTGCTGCTGGGTATCGCACACGTGTTGATTGCCGAGGGTCTGTACGATCACGAGTTCGTTGCCCGCTATACCACGGGCTTTGATGAGCTGGCGCAGGCGGCCAGTGCTTGGACACCCGAGTGGGCCGAATCGATGTGCGACGTGCCGGCCGCAGAGATTGTCGCCACGGCGCGCGATCTCGCTGCCGCCGCGCCTGCCGCTGTGGTGGACGCCGGCTTTCATGGTGGTATCGGTATCGCGTATGCCAATAGCACCCAGACCGCGCGCGCGATTTGTCTGGTCGATGTGCTGCTGGGCTGCATCGGACACGCAGGCGGCGCGCTCAATCCACCCACACCGCTTGTGCTGGGCGACCTTGATCCCGCACGTTTTGCGACGCCGCCGGTGCCGCGCATATCCAAGCTGGGGTCCGAGCGCTATCCACTGGTCGATCCGGTGCGCGGCCTGTGCACGACCATCGGTCAGTCGATTCTTGCCGGCGATTTGCGTGGGCTCATCGTCTATGCCAGTAACCCCGGTGCGGGCTATGGCAATGCACAGGCTTGGTTGAGTATTTTGCAGCAGCTCGACTTGCTCGTGACGATTGATATTCGCTGGTCCGAGACGGCGCGTGCTTCTGATTTCGTGCTGCCCGACCTGACGTATCTGGAGGTTGACCGCGGCGTGGGAACGGTGACAGGCGCCAACGATGCGCGCGTGTTCTACCGCAACGCCGTGCTGCCCGTGCAGCATGACGACACGCGTCCCGGTCGGGAGATTTTTGCCGGTCTGGCGCAGGCGTGTGGCGTGGGCGAGTACTTCCAGTTTACGTCTAACGATCTGGCAGCTGCCCAGGTGGCGCCTTTTGGGATCGATCTGGACGAGCTCAAGGAGCGCGGCTGGGCCGACACGGGTGTTGCGATGCCGTCGCGTACGGGCGAGCCGGCGATTCCCTTGGATCGCGGCAAAATTGCGCTGGCAAGTGACGTATGGGAACGAGCCGGTCTGGGTCGTGTACCCAACTGGATCGCTCCCATGGTGGAGCCTGCCCCGGGGATGTTTCGCCTCATTAGCGGTAACCGTCCCTTTGAGTCGCACACCTCGCGCAGGCTTGCGGCCCAAGGTGCCGCCGAGGCTGGATCGGATCTGGATGCCGTGCAGATGAATGCCGATGCTGCTGAGCACATGGGCATCGCCGACGGCGAGATCGTCGAGCTCGTGAGCGATATGGGCCGCGACCGCGTGCGCGTAGAGGCGACGCCGTATCTGCATCCGGCATGTATCTTTACGTCGGCCGCCCCCGGCGGACGTTCGTTTGGCGCCGATGCCGGTGACGCTCAAGCCTTGGGCGTCGGCCCGCTCGACCATACACCGTTGCGTTGGGACCCGTTGACGGGCGCCGCGCTCACCCAGGAAAACGCCGTTCGCGTGGAAAAGATCACGGCGCACGAGGATAATAGCGATTGATTGACTCAGCCGATCGAATTGGCTGATAGTTTGACGTTCGAACGATTGATTCACCTTTGGTTTTGAAAGGCCGCACATGAGCGATAGCCAGAACATGTCCGATGAGGTGCGCGCCCGCCTGCGCGCTATCCCTTCCGTCAACGAGCTGCTTGCCGAGTGGCCGGTAGTGAAGGCGGCGGGGGAGACCTGCGACGCGGTGGTTCATGCCGCCGTCACGGCGGAGCTCGACGAGGAGCGCGCCGCCATTCGCGCCGGTGCCGCCCCGCGCTCTAAGCGCGACCTGGCCTCGGCGATCGAGTGGCGTGCGCATCGATCGGCACTGCCGAGTCTGCGTCCTGCCGTCAACGCCACGGGTGTCGTTATCCATACCAATCTGGGTCGAGCCCCGCTCGCGGAGTCAGCTGCCAAGGCCGTGGCCGAGGTCGCGCGCGGCTACAGCACGCTCGAGTACAGTGTGGACACCTGCTCGCGTGGGTCGCGCAAGGAGCATGCCGCGCAGCTGATCCGCTCGCTTACCGGTGCCGAGGACGCGCTGGTCGTTAACAATAACGCGGCCGCCGTGCTGCTGGTGCTGGCGACCCATGCCGCAGGCAAGGAGGTCATTGTCAGCCGCGGCGAGCTTGTCGAGATTGGCGGCAGCTTCCGCATCCCCGATGTCATGGCGGCCTCGGGCGCCAAACTCGTCGAGGTCGGCGCCACCAACCGCACGCATTTGGGCGACTACGAGCGCGCCATTACGCCCGAAACGGCCATGATCCTGAAGGTCCATCCTTCCAACTATCGCATCGAGGGCTTTCACGAGGAGGTGGGCTCTCGGGAGCTTGCCGCCCTGGCCCACAAGCATGGTCTGCTGTTCTACGAGGACCAGGGGTCGGGCGCGCTCCTGCCCGACGACATCCTGGTTCGTGGCGGCGAGGAGACTACACCCACTTCGGTGGCGTCGGGGCTCGATATCGTGTCGTGCTCGGGTGATAAGCTGCTGGGCGCCGCGCAGGCGGGCATTATCATGGGCCGTCGCAATCTGGTCCAGGCCTGTGGGTCACATCCGCTTATGCGCGCCCTGCGCCCGGGCAAACTGGCTCTGTCGGCGCTCGAGGCCACGCTGCGTATCTACATGGACGGGGCGGATGTGGCCCATCGTGAGGTGCCGGTGCTCAACATGCTCACGCTTCCGCAGGCTCATCTGGAGCGTCGCGCACGCAAGCTGCGCGATCGGATGGTCGCCGGGCTCGATAAGGCCGGTTGCCCGTGCGCCGTTCAGGTGGAGATCGTCGAGGAGTCGTCGACTCCCGGCGGCGGCTCGCTGCCTACCGTCGAGCTGCCCACCATGTGCGTTGCCGTGCGCCTCGTCGATGAGCGTCTTTCCGTTGACGCACTCAAGCGCTCGCTCGTCCAAGATCTCGACACGCCGGTCGTCACGCGCGCCTCGCACGATCGCGTCCTGTTTGACGTGCGCACACTCGTGGGTGACCGCGATATCGAGACGGCGGCATCGACGCTCGTCGCGTGCGTTGAGAAGGCGATTGCTCGATGAGTGAGGTTCAAACGCTGGTGGAGTGTCCCGTTATCGTTGGCACGACGGGTCACGTTGACCACGGTAAGTCCGCACTGATCGAGGCACTGACCGGCAAGAATCCGACCGTCTGGAGGTCGAGCGCCGTCGCGGTATGACCGTGGAGCTGGGCTTTGGCGATCTGGCGCTGCCGAGCGGCAAGATCGTCGGCCTGGTCGACGTGCCGGGCCACGCGCATTACCTGCGCGCCATGGTGCAGGGCGCCACGGGCATCGACGTTGCCGTGCTGGTGGTCTCAGCCGTCGAGGGCGTGATGCCGCAGACCCGCGAGCACGTGCATGTGCTGGAGCTGCTGGGCGTCACGCATATGGTGGTGGCGCTGACGATGTGTGACCTGGCCGATGCCGAGATGACCGAGCTTGCCGAGCTCGATGTCGATGACTTTTTGCGGGTACTGTGTTTGCGGGCGCGCCAATTGTGCCCGTGTCGTCTAAGACGGGCGAGGGGAGTTGACGGGCTGCTTGCGGTGCTCGACGAGCAGGTGGGTGGTCTGCTGGGATACCTGTCGCGAGCGTGCCGAGCGGAGCGATGCCGCGCCGCGCCTGCCGATTGACCGCTGCTTTACGATCAAGGGCGTCGGCACCGTCGTGACGGGAACGCTGCACGATGCGCCGGTTGCGGTGGGCGACGAGCTCGTCGCCCTGCCGTCGCGTACGGTCTGTCGCGTGCGCGGGATCCAGGTGCATGGCGATACGCCGCGCGCGCTGCCTGGTCAGCGTGTGGCGCTCAACCTGGTTGGTGACGGTGTCGCGGCGCTTGACCGTGGCGAGATGCTGGGCTTGGCGGACCGCTTTGGTCAGACGTTGCGCTTTATGATGACGTTCACCTACCTGGGCCGCGAGGGCGCCAAGCCGCGCGTGCTCGAGTCGGGCGCGCGTGTGCATGTGATGGCCGGCACGGCCGAGGTCGTCGGTCGCATCATGCTCATGGAGGGCGAGGCCCCTATGGCGGTGGGCGAGACCCGTACCGTACAGGTGCGCTTGGAGGAGCCGCTGCCGCTGCGAGCCGGAGACCATGCCGTGGTGCTGTCGTATTCGCCCGTTATGCTCATTGGCGGCGGGCGCGTGCTGCTTTCGCGCTGCCGTCGCTCGCGCGAGCTTTCGGCGGGGGAGCGCGCGCTGCTTGCAGCGCTTGAGGCCGGCGATGCCGTCGCTGGTGTTGAGGCGTGGTTGGCGCTGCAGGCGCTGCCGGTTGCGGCGGCTGATGTTGCCGACGCTTTGGATCTTGGTGTAGGCGAGGTCGATGCCGCACTGCGCGGGTTGGTGTCGCAGGGCTCTGTTCGCAAGCTTGCTGTGGGTGATGCGGACTACTTGGCGGACGCCGTGGTGCTCGACGCCACGATGGATGCACTGGCGGCGACCCTGTCAGCCATGCACGCGGCGTCTCCCAAGGAGACGGGCTTTACGCCCGGCGCCGTTGCCCATGCTGCGTGGCCTGCCGCTGATGATGGCGTTGCCGCGGCTCTGATTGCCGAGGGCTGCTCGCGTGGCGTGTGTGCCGCCGAGGGTGCCGAGGTATTCGACCCGCACTCCGCTGCCGCCGCGGCGCGTGTGGTGCGCGAGGCCTGCGAACGTATCGTTGCCTTGCTGGACGAAGCCGGCCTCGATGCACCGACGTTGCCCGAAGTGGGCGAGCAGTTGCAGCTCGATCGCGACACCATGACGCGTGCCCTGCGCGAGCTTTCGCTCAATCGCTCGATCGTTAAGATCGAGCGCGACGTTGCCCTGTCTGCCGCCGCCGAGGCCCATGCGCGTGAGCTCGTCGCCGCCGCCATTGAGGCAGCCGGCGGCGCTGCCACCACGAGCGTGCTGCGTGAGGCTCTGGGCGTGTCGCGCAAGCGTGCCATCAGCATCTTGGAGCACCTGGATGCCGTGCGCTTTACGGTGCTCGACAAGGATGCCGGCGGCCTGAGGTCCCTGCGCTAAGCCGGTCACTCGCTCCCGCCTCCTCAGTTGCGGTGGAATAGTTCTTATTTGGAGGCTTTGGCAGCAAATACAGGAACTATTCCACCGCAACTTCTTGTTCGTCTTTTTGGGATGGAGCCGTTTCGGTTTGGTAAAATACCGCCGCACTTGGGAACGGATGGGCTCCGGTGGGCTCCGCGGTCCTCAAAACCGTTGCGAGGCGTGCAAAACGTCTTGGATGTGTTCGATTCACATACGTTCCCGCCATACGCTACCAGCGCTTTTGTGCTCGCGGTCTTGCTGCGTGCCGCAAAGGCGCTGTTTTGTTTTTGCACGAGTTTTTCGTAGCGCTGCTATTTCGGTGGCTGTATTTAGCTTCGTGCACCGGGTTTCGAGCATGCCGATGGAGGTGTTTTGCCGTATGACTACCGTAAGACGTGCCGATCTTTCTTGTGTCGTCCAAGCGGGTGGGCTGTCCTCGCGCATGGGCTGTGATAAGGCGCGCAGTGGTCGTTTTGCGGCGAGCCGCTCATCGAGCGCGTGCTGGGTCGGCTGGCGCCAGTTGCCGGCGAGCTGGTCGTGACGACGTCGCGCCCCTGCGAGCTTGCCTACCTTGAGGAGCTTATGTTTGATGGCCTGCGCCCCCGCGTGGTGATGGACGTCGACGGTCCCGCCGGTGCCATGCGCGGCATCGCGAGCTCGTTGGCCGCGGCGCGATTGCCGTTCGTGGCGATCGTCGCTTGCGATATGCCGTTTGTCTCGCCGGAACTCATCGGCGCGCTCGCCGATCGTGTTGAGGCTGAGGCGCTCGACGTGTGCGTGCCGCGCGAGGAGCGTGGCATTGAGCCGCTTTGCGCCGTCTGGCGCCGTGACGCATGTGCGCCAGTTGCCCAAGAGCTGCTCTCCTGCGACCGCCAACGCATTCGCTGCCTGATCAATCGCGTTCAGGCTGGTTATATAGATGAACCGCAGATCGTTAAGGCCGCGGGCTCGACGCTCTGCTTCGAAAACGTCAATACGCCCGAGGAGTTTGCGGCGGCCGAGTTACTCGCCTAGACGATTGGAGTTGCCATGTCTCACGATATTTGTCCCGACACGGGAGAGCCTTGCACTTGCGATGGTTCCGAGCCCTGTACCTGCGGCTGCGGTGGCTGTGGACATACTGCGGAAGAGGAAGCGGACGCCGCGGCGTATCGCGAGGCACATCGCGAAGGCCCGTCCGGTGATGCCCTCGACCACGAGCGCAAGATTATCGTTTCGTTCGACAGCACCTTCGATGTGATGGAGTGCGAGCAGCTTTGCCTGGATGCCGGCGTGCCCGGGCGCATTATGCCTTTGCCCGGCTCCATTACCGCAGGTTGCGGCCTGTGCTGGGCCATGCCGTTCTCGGGCGATGCGCTCGCCGCCTTCCGCGCCGCCGCCACAACCGCCGGCCTTTTCAAGCCGGAGGAAGGCCCGGCCTACGCCGACACCATCATGGGCATCCTCTCCGCCAACCCCGCTGATCTCGACGACCGATTCCTGCTCGTCGAGCACCGGGATGGCGGCATGGCCGCCATGCAATGGTTCTACGACTACTGTGTGGCCAACAATTATGTCAAGCGTGCCCAGCTCGACCGGAACCCGCGCTTCGACTCGCACGGGCTGACGGTGACCATCAACCTCGCCAAACCCGAATTCAAGAACATGAAGAAGGCGGCGGCCGGCAACGCCGTGGCCGGCGGCTACCCGAAGTGCACGATCTGCCATGAGAACGAGGGCTTCGCCGGACGTGACAAGCGCACGCTGCGCACCTTGCCGGTCACGCTCGGCGGCGAGTCATGGTTCTGGCAGTTCTCGCCCTACGGCTACTTCGACCAGCACGGCATCTGCGTGAACACCGACCACACGCCGATGCATGTGGACCGCGACACCTTCGGCCATCTGCTCGACTTCGTGGACCGCTTCCCCGGATACTTCCTCGGATGCAACGCCGCGCTGCCTCGCATCGGCGGCTCGGTGCTCGCCCACGACCACTACCAGGGCGGCGGCGAACTGCTGCCGATGCACAAGGCCGCCACTTGGGCCGCCTTCACGCTCGCCGACTATCCGGACGCCGTGGTCGAAATCCTCGACTGGCCCGGTACCGCCGTGCGTGTGGTGTCGAAAAACCGCCAGAGCATCATCGACGTATCCGACATCATCCGCGAGGCATGGGTCGGTTATGACGACGCGGCGAACGGCATCGCCAGCCATGACGCGGACGGCAACCGCCAATCCGCCCTCTCGCCCAGCGCGATCATCACCGAACGTGGCTATGAGATGAGTCTCATCTTCCGCAACAATGCGATCAGCGACGAGTACCCGGAAGGTATTTTCCATGCACACCCCGAATACTGGCCGGTCAAGCAGGAGCCGATCGGACTGATCGAAGCCCAAGGCCTGTTCATCCTGCCCGGACGGCTCGTCGACCAGCTCGGCATCGTCGAAGAGGCGCTCGCCGAAGGCCGCGATTTGCCCGATGAAGTCAGCGAATTCAGTCTCGAATGGGGCGAACTCGCTGAAACATTGGCCGGAAACCGCGACCGCGAGGCCATCCACCAAGCCGTACACGACGAGCTCGGCAGCGTCTGCTACCGCATCCTCGGCAACACGGCCGTCTTCAAGCAGAAAGCCACCACGCAAACATTCCTCGAAAGTCTTGGTTTTGCCGCTAGGTGAAACAGGTCAAGTGAAGTAAGCTCAATACTGAAGGAAAACCGAAGGCAAGTCCTTCCAAAGGAGGAGATATGACTACTGTTCTGGTTACGGGCGGTGCTGGATTCATCGCCACCCACACCGACATCGAACTGCTCAACAAGGGCTACGACGTTATTTCCGTAGATAACTACGGCAACTCGTCTCCCGTGGCGCTTGAGCGCGTCGAGCAGATCACCGGCAAGCCGGTCAAGCGTTACGACGGTGACGTACGCGATGAGGCGCTTATGGAACGCGTCTTCACCGAAAACAACATCGACTGGGTCATTCACTTCGCCGGTCTCAAGGCCGTGGGCGAGTCCGTGGCCAAGCCGATCGAATACTACGACAACAACCTGTACTCCACGCTTGTGCTGCTCAAGGTGATGAAGAAGCACAACGTCAAGAAGATCATCTTCTCCTCCTCCGCCACCGTGTACGGCACGCCGAAGGAACTGCCGATTACCGAGGAGACGCCGACCGGCGGCACCACCAACCCGTACGGCACCTCCAAGCTGTTCCAAGAGCAGATTCTGCGCGACGTACATGTGGCCGATCCGTCCTGGACCATCGTGCTGCTGCGCTACTTCAACCCGGTCGGCGCACACGAGTCCGGCCTGCTGGGCGAAGACCCGAAGGGTATTCCGGCGAACCTCACCCCGTACGTGGCCAAGGTCGCGGTCGGCGAGCTCAAGGAAGTCCAGGTCTACGGCGACGACTACGACACGCCCGACGGCACTGGTGTGCGTGACTACATCCACGTGGTCGACCTGGCCAAGGGTCACGTGGCCGTCATTGACCACATCGACAAGGAAGGCGTGTTCGTCTACAACCTGGGTACCGGCCACGGCTACTCCGTGCTTGAGGTCATCAAGGCTTACGAGAAGGCCGCCGGTCATCCGATTCCGTACACGATCAAGCCGCGTCGCCCCGGTGACATCGCCGCCTGCTACGCCGACGCTTCCAAGGCGGAGAAGGAGCTTGGCTGGAAGGCCGAGCTGACCATCGACGACATGGCCGCCTCCTCCCTCAACTGGCAGACCAAGAACCCCAACGGTTTCCGCGACGCCGAGTGATATGAGCAGATGAGCTCCCTCTGATGAGGGAGCTCATCTGTCGTTTATCACACAATGCGCCTATCGGCGGCCCAGCGGGTGAGCTCGGTGCGATTCGAAAGCTGAAGCTTTCGCAGCACCGAGCTCACGTGCGTTTCGAC
>ENA-OQKU01000100-OQKU01000100.1-human-gut-metagenome-genome-assembly--contig:-NODE-100-length-11373-cov-2.250311_pt1 | contig 11373 bp, 9 predicted proteins | sample MGYA00242807_ERZ504816 | MGnify/ENA primary metagenome ERZ504816 (study PRJEB26092, sample SAMD00036376) | human gut metagenome | host: Homo sapiens | study: EMG produced TPA metagenomics assembly of...
CGCCTCCGCCGCCGCTCGAGCTGTCGGAGCTCGATGTCAGCTCACGGATGCTCTCGTGATACACGCCGTCGAACGAATCCATCGGCGACTCGTTGCCGTAATGATGGTAGTACCACCAGTAGCAGGGGTAATTGTCGTAGAAACCGTCGGCCTCGCGCACCTCGGGAGGAACAGCCTCGGCAAGCTGACGCAGGACTTCCTTGGAAACACCCAGCGCCGCACCCATCACCAGAAGTTTATTCCACAGGACCAGATCGCCGGGGACGGCTTCCTTTAGGCGCGTGAAATCCTCGAGCCAATGCTTGAGCGCCTTGCAGCGAGCCGCCACCTCGGCGCCCTCCGGCGTAAAGCGGCGGAACGTAAGGCCCACGCCAATACCCACCAGCACAATCGGCACCGAGATAACCGCGGCGATAATGTTCGCCTGTGCGCCGTCGGTAAAGAAGATGGATCCCGCGGGAATACAGGCGATCAGAATACCAAGAACCAGGCAAAACACCATTGCGACAATGCCGTCCGAGACAACGTACTCGCTATCGGCCAGCTTGCCCTTAACGGTGTTCTGATAGTCCTCGAGCTTGTCGCCCACGGGTGTAGCGTGCTGCTTGACGTAGTGCTGCAGCTCGTCGAACGTGCGCGAGCGATCGCCGTTCTCGTCGGGCTTAGCACCGGCAAAGAAGACCTTGAGCACCATGTGGTCAATGCCCTTGGCCGACTTCCAGCCCGCATCACCCACCGTCACGCGATACGTCTGCTCTTCTTTTTCACGCCCCAACAGACCCTTCTTAGCCTTAGTCACGGTCGCCTGCTCCAGCTTAATCACACGGTCGTCGGTGAGCTTCATGAGCGTGGCGATATATGCCTGATCGGGCACCTCGTTCCAGCTCATGAGGGCCGAAAGCACGGCGGGATGGTCGGCCGAAGGCACATCGCGGAAATATTCGTCCTGGAAAAGCGGCTTGGGCTTGCGGCGGCGCAGCTTGAGCACAACGATTGTGCCGGTAAAGGCCACCGCCGCGACAACACTTAGTACGGCAAGTACATTGGCAATCATGCGAGCGTGAGCGCGGCGGGCGTTGGCTTCGTCGGCCCATTCCTTCTCTTCGCTCAGGATCGTTGACATGCGCTCTTCGCCCGAGGCGGCAAGCTGCGGCACCCAGTCGCTGGGGAAGGCGATGCGTGCCTCGGCGAATTCGCCCTGATGCACGCAGGGAATGGTATAGGTGACCATGGGCTCGTCCGCATCGAGCGATACGTCGCCCGTCAGTGGGCCGTGGCCCCATGCACGGAAGTTATCGCCCTTGACGGCCGCCGTCCCGGCAGCGGCATTTGCGAAGTACACTTCCATCTCGACATCATCGGAGTCCGCGGACCAGCCATCGCCCACAAACTTCCAGTAGAGCTCAGCGGTATCGGCCCAGTTCATAACCGCACCGGTCATGGTGTAACTCACGTAATAGATCGCGCTGTCGCCGCTCTCGTGGGGGCTGAACACCTTAATCCTTACGCCGTCACCGGTCTGCTCGACCGTGTAGACGCCAGAATCGCCCTTGTTCGCGCTATCGACTTTGTTAAACGCGGTGTCCTCTTCCTCGACACTCAGCACGTCAACGCCCGCCGTGCCGCCCTGCTGGTTGGTGCCCGTATTGATCTCCCAAAACACGCCGTTGATGTCGTCGTCGAAATCAAACTGGCGTCCCTCGACAACGGTCAGCGATCCATCGGCCTCGACCGTGGCACTGATATAGGTCTGGGTCATGGAGTAGCCGTCGGCGTGCGCGGCGACAGGCAGCAGCAACAACGCAAGCGCGACGAGCACGCAGACGGAAGCGAATCGCGCAAACAGGTGGCGCTGCCGGCTGACTTTGGCGGCGAGGGTGTTCATAGGCACATCCTTTGTCTGTAAAACCAACAGCGCCATTGTCCCACGTTTGCGGGTACGCATGACGAACATCTAGGCGACCGGAGCGCCAAACGGGATGAAAGTCACACCCGCACCCCAACAGCCAGTCATTGGGGACGTTCTTAAATGACCAGTCATTAGGGACACCCTTGGCATGGCCTGCGCCAGCAATAGATACCACTTCACAGCTCCGTCACAGGTGTAGCGGCTTTGTGTGGGCGCGGCATGCGCTGACTGAGCCGCCAGCCGAGGGGCATAAAGCAGTTGAGCGAAAACGGTTTGCCCCTTTGCCGTTCGCTCGAGGATCATGTCCCCCTTTTCCGCGGAAACCCCGGCAGTTGCGAAGAGCTGCCGGGGTTTCTGTCGTTTGTGAGGCCGAGTCGGCGTACGGCGATCGAGACGTTGGGCCGCAGACCCACCGTGCGCAATGCGCAGCGCCGCCAACTTGCGAGCCACGGAAACGCCTTCCCTACCGTGCCCCGCGCTATACTCGTCCGCATGGATATCAAAACACGCAACATACCAACGCCCGCCGCGGATGCGCCAACGACGCAGCCTGCCTCCGTTCCCGCACCTGTCGTGGGCCGTTTTGCCCCGTCGCCCTCGGGCCGCATGCACCTGGGCAACGTGTTCAGCTGCCTGTGCGCGTGGCTTTCGGCCCGCAGCCAGGGCGGCAGCATCGTGTTGCGCATCGAGGACCTGGACGATCGCTGCAAGCGCCCGGAACTTGCCACTCAACTGATTGACGACCTGACCTGGCTGGGACTCGAGTGGGACGAAGGCCCCTACTACCAGCACGATCGCCTCGACCTGTACGAGGGCGCCTTGCGCCAGCTGCAAGACGCCAGCCTCACCTACCCCTGCTTTTGCACGCGTGCCGAGCTCCACGCTGCGAGCGCGCCGCACGCCAGCGACGGCACGCCCATCTACCGCGGCGCCTGCCGAGGCCTTTCGGCCGAAGAGGTCGCCCGCCGCAGTGCCCTGCGCGCCCCGGCCACGCGCCTGCGCGTGCCCGACATCGACGACCTCGCGGGCGACGTGATCGAATTCGTGGACCGCACGTACGGGGCCCAATGCGAGGCGCTCGCCACCGAGTGCGGCGATTTTTGGTGCGCCGCAGCGACGGCGTTTTTGCCTATCAGCTAGCCGTGGTGGTCGACGACGCTGCCATGGGCGTCACCGAGGTCGTGCGCGGATGCGACCTGCTGGGCTCCACGCCGCGCCAAATCTACCTGCAGCATCTGCTGGGACTTCCCACGCCGCACTACGCGCACATTCCGCTGCTCATGTCACCGGATGGCCGCCGCCTTTCCAAGCGCGACCGCGATCTGGACCTGGGCGAGCTACGCGCCCGCTTTGGCACGCCCGAGGCGCTGCTGGGCTGGCTCGCCGGGCAAACGGGCATCGCGCCGGACGCCACGCCACGCTCTGCCGAGCAGCTGGTCGAGCACTTTAGCTGGGACGTTATCCGCACACACCGGGAGAACATCACTGTAACGGCCGAGTAGCCAGCCACCCCGCCCCTACGCAACATCCCAGGACTGGAGTTCGTCGCCCAGGCGAACGATGCAGTCGTAGAGCACGGTATGGCGCTCGGCCGGGTTGGCATCCCGATGAAAATGCCCGTAATACCAGCGCTTGTAATCCAAGCGGTCTTCCAGCTCATCGAAAAATGCCGTAAGCCGATCAACGGCGGGGTAATTCCAGCCGGGTGCCGGATAAAGCGTGGGCGAGAGCATGCGCGTCGAGCAGGTGTGGGTGACCACGTAGTCGACCTTCCAACCCACGCTGTCGAGCTTTGCCCGCGCCTCCTCAAAGTTGCGCTCGTCCGGCAGCTCCTGCGGCCACCAGCTGGAATAGGGAATGCGGTATTCCTTATCCACGCTCGTGGCGCCGCCCATGGTAAAAATCCTTGAGCCGTCGAGCTCAAAAACCTCGCCACGCGTGAGGCGCCGTATGGGAGAGGTATCCGACAGGCGCTGCGTCAGCCCACCGTGCCACAACTCCATGGGTCGCTCCGCCCAGTGATCGAAACGCTCGTGGTTGCCGTCGACGAACAGCACGGTATAGGGGCGCGACTCCAGCCAAGCGATGTCGGCGCACTCCTCGGCAGAGAAATCCCACGGAAAGCCAAAGTCGCCCGCAACAATCAGATAGTCGTCGCTCGTCAGGCTATCCCCAAGGTCCCAGTCGCGCAGCTTTTGCATGTCGAGGCCACCGTGAACATCGCCCGTCACATAGACCGTCATCGGATCACCACTTCCCTCTTATATGTTTCGAGATCGTGCTCGATCTGCTCGTCACCCGTGGCGTTGACCCACCACGGCCATTTAACGCACCGCATCGGCTCGTCTACCTGCGCAAACCACGACCTGAGCTCCTCCAGGCTCACGGGGGCGTAGCTGTTAGCGTCCACACCCACGTCATAGCGCAGCAGCCCCTGCCGAAGGTTGAACTTGTTGTACTCGCCGCCGCAGCTGTGGATATGCCCGCGCAGATGCCAACTGCCGTGCGACATGCCCTGCCAGTCGACCATGGGATAGTGACTCAACACGATTTTTTGGCGGTTGATCTTGAGCACGCAAATGGGCGGCTCGACGATAAAAGCATCCGCTACCGCAGGCTGCGTCCAGTCCTTGTCATGGTTGCCGGGCAGCAGGTGGACGCGTTTGCAGGCAATGCTTTTGCGCAGCTCGTAGGCATCTTGGACCGTCATCTTAAAGCTAAAGTCGCCCAAGATGTAGAGCTCGTCATCCGCAGCAACTTTGCTGTTAATGTTGGCGACCATGGCGTCGTTCATCTGCGCAACAGTCGACCAAGGCCTATCGCTAAGCCGTAGCATGTTCTCGTGTCCAAAATGAGTATCGCTGGTAAACCAGATCACGGGGACCTCCTGTTGCTGCGGGGCATCCATCCCTTAGGGCTTACCCTTCATTTTTCCATCCAAACGGGTCAAGCACCCAAAAAATCAGATCGAGCACGCCGCCGGTTATCATGGCGCCGGCAAGGGCCATGCAAACGTGCAGAGAGCTGACACTTCGGAGCACGTCGAACGGCCCCAGAACAGCCAGCAGCGCGACCGCTGCGCCGGCCGCGCACAGCGCGAGGCACGGTCCCGCGTCCTTGACGCACTTCTTTGCGAGATGCTTGGTGTTGTCACTCATCAATATCGAACTCCTTAGAGGGTCGCTGTTCGGGTACATGCCGCCGCGGCAGAGCAGGGCGGTAGGGTAAGTGTCACATGTCGTGCGGACACAGCTGAAAGCCCCCGCGCAAAAAACAGCGCGCCGCAGGATTCGTATCACCTGCGGCGCACCGAAAATGATCCGCTTTCCTCCGTCCCCAACGGATCAGCTGAGTTGGCGCCGCTTGACGGAAAGGAAGGAGCCGGCGGCGTCACGAGCTGCGACAATGTCGCTAGGCATAGGAAACAGACGCGCTCCAAACGCTCTAAGCCCCCAAGCCTACCCATTAAGAAATCGACTGCGGAAACGATTTTGATGCCGTCAATGTCGGTCGGATGGCTTCCCCGGCGAACAATGATGATCTTCTCGTAACCGCCGGTGATCTTCTCGAGCGACCTGAGCTCAAATGGACGCAATTCACGCTTGCGCGTCGCCTCCTCGTCAATCGACTCCGTGACCTGAATAAACTTACGATCCGAGCCGTCGCCGATCGCAACAAAGTCGATTTCAGCATCTCGAAGATGACCCGTGAAGACCTGGTATCCGTCATAGACAAGGCGATTGTAAATGGCATTTTCGAGAACACGCCCACTGTCGCTGCCGCGATACCCATCCAAGAAAGCTCGAAGTCCCAGATCCTCAATGTAGAATTTGCCACCGGTCTTCAAAATGTCCCGACCCTTAATATCAAATCGGCGCGCGTGCGAAAAGATATAGGTCTCCTCAAGGGCGGACACACAAGTGTCCACGACGCCGTGTGAGGATTTCGCCCCGTTCTCTGCCAGCGTTCCAACGATCTTATTAATTGATATCGGGTTTGAAATGTTATCAGCCAAGTAGGAAGTGACGCGGTCGAGCACACTCCTGCTCGTCACCGACCGTCTACCCCGACGGGCTTCGCGAGCCAAAATATCGCGCCCGACGATTGTCTGGTATGTGCTCCAGATATAGTCCTTCATTTCCTGCTCCGGCAGCTTTGAAGCAGCGAGGAACGGCAGGCCTCCAAACGTCAGATAGCGGTCAAGAAGATCGTCGAGTGCAACAATATCCTCCCGGCCAAAAACAGCAAGCCTATTCGTGACGTCAGTCGGACCAAGAAAGTCGACATATTCCGAAAAAGCGAGCGGATGCATCCGAATCTCGACATACCTGCCCGAGATTAAGGTCGCAATCTCTGACGAGAGGAGAAAAGCATTCGAACCCGTAACATATATATCGCAGTCCCGGTCGACACGAAGTGCGTTAATCGTCTTCTCCCATCCGGCAACCTCCTGAAGCTCGTCGAAGAAGAGATAGCACCTCTTGCCCGCAGGCATTAGACCGTCCACATGGCGGTAAAGCTCTCGCCAATCACGCACGCCCTCCAGCTCAAATGACTCCATCTTAAAGGTCAAAAGACATTCGGATGGAACGCCGTTATCCTCCAGATGTTTGCGCATCATGTCCAGAAGCGTCGATTTGCCACAACGGCGCATACCCGTTACGACCTTGATGACATCCGTGTCACGGAAGGCGATTAACTTCTCGAGATATCGATTTCTGGGAACCATCCGTTTATCCATCGCTCGCCCCAATCTGCAAGTTTTTCTCACAGCATGACAAGAACTTACGAATTTTGCAAGTTTTTCTCACACAGCGACAAGAACTTGCATATCCGTCCATGGCCATTTGCGGTCGGATTCCAGCGAGGCCATGACAAGCAGCTTGCCACATGGCCGACACGGAGCCATGGCATGCGCGGAATCTTGAGAGCAGGACTTCTCCCGGCAGCCTATAAGACAAAAACACATACACATAGATAGAGAGAAGCCCGGCAAGAACAACCGCGATGAATATCAAACTCCCTTCTTTGGAAAGATGGCAGGCATCCTGTTCCCGGTGGCTTTATTTACCCCCAAGTCTGCGACCTCCGCGCATTAACGGAAGCAGATGATCAGGGAAAGGTGCATTGGAGAAACAGGCCCTCACGAGTTCCTCGATAGCCCGACATTCGAAAATGTTGTTGCTCAGTTCAGGGTGTCATCCAGCTGTCCGACTACGACCCCCAAAAGGTTGGCAAGGGTGTTATGAGCTACACCGCGGCTGAAACTCCATGAAACTTGCGGTTCTTATGGACTAGCAGGTAATGTCAAGAGTAGGTTTCTACATTAGCCGAGCAGACAACTCGACATCAGTGACAAACCCGGGTATAAAGACGGCCTCATCAGACCGAAGCTGGAATCATTTTGCAGCGAGCGGCGAAGACGCCAGGCGTTTCGCCGTTCACAAAAGAATTGGCGCGAACTCTATCCCACACAGGCCCTGTCGCTCTCAGGCATTACACAGCTCGCCCTCGCCAATAATAACAATTCCCAGCATTATCAAAGCTGCCAGATAAAACGCACTAGCGAAACAGCAAGCTTCTGCTACTCCCAAGTACGTTCCTGCATATAGATGTCCGTGGGCATGCCCGCCAAAGTAACATCCCACTTTAATCCAGTGGTTTTTATGGCTTTATCCGCGCTATGCAGGCGCATCTTAACTACCCAACCCTTAGACAACACTATTTCAATTGTCGTGTTGGAATTGTCTTTTCTGCCAATTGTTATTAGCTTATCTGGAAGCAGCACTTTTTTAGGGACCTAATGGGGCGCGCACTTCCAGAAGCCTTCCCAAGAGTTCCATACATATTGAAAGCCATTGTTTTAGTCAAGCCAGATTGTTGCCCAACCCTGCGGTCCATAGCGATCACTTTGTAGAAATCTTCATGACCAAAAAAATACGCCAAAAGTTTGCTTGGAGCCTCAGGGTCAACCTCACAAAGACGCGCTATTTCGGCAATATAGGCATCCAGAATCGGTATATACACTCGCTCATGCTTCTTCGGAAGCGCATCCCACTTTTCGCCCACATGCTTTTCAACAAGAGCCATCGTAGACGCAACTTCGTTAAGAAAATGATCAGAGCAGGGCGTTCCAATCCAATCAGAACCAAAATCAGCATCTTTTGTCACACGCGGGTGCTTCAAAGCTTCATGGTTATGCTTACAGGAAATACCAATCTCCCAGTCATCCTGCGGTCGAGCAAGCACGATGTCTCTAACATCTCCTTGCTGCCCCTGAGCGTCAGTTTGGATGCGAATGCGTAAAGGAGAACAGTCGCTCAGATCGGTCAACTTAGGCTCAAGCGGAATGATCACATCAATCGATGCTTCGGCTGCGGCTCGATAGTCTCTCTGAGTACTCTCATCCAGAGACTCAAACGAACGCTTCGCGGTTCTATAGGCATCGCTGTTAATCTCGCAATCAACTGCAACCTTTTTGCCTATTAGATACGTAGCGAATGCGCAACACGTTGCATATTCAAAAGCTTTGCCTTTAATTGTTGTTCCCCGAGCCATCTCTCCTCCTAACGGAAAAACTGATTCATAACCGCTCTTCCTATTGCCTCAGCAAGCTTAACGGGAACCGCATTGCCTATTTGAAGGTACTTTTTTGTCAAATCCCCACTAAACTCCAGATTTCTAGGGAATGTCTGTACGGCCGCCGCTTCTTTCCATGAAAAGCGTCGGGTCTCCCCGTCCCCAAAGGTCCATTCGTCCTTTCCGATTCTAATCATGTCTGGACTTGATGGGTGCAGCGGAACTTGTTTTGCCATCGCGGGAATGGTGTAACTCGATTCAGACCATCCCCTCTTCCTGTTTCGGCTCATGTATCGCGAAGAATATGGCGCATTACAGACTTCATCCGCATCTGGATCACTGAAATCAGAAAGAGCATCCCAAAGGGTCTACTTTTTTTTCAACAGGTCGAGGAAACTCAAATTCCCCTAGCCCCTCTTTTGCCCCTACGATAATCACACGCATGCGATCCTGCGGGACGCCGTAATCTGCCGCATTCAGCAATTTATAGGTAACCGTATACCCTTTGTCAGCGAATTCAGCGATGATGGCTTTGATGATAGATCCGTCGCCGAGGGTCAAAATGCCCTTAACGTTTTCGGCAACAAACACGTCCGGTTTAAGCCTGTCAACTACTTCAACGAAGAACTTGTACAGGACATTCCTGCTATCGTCCACCTTTCGAGGACCAGCCAGGCTAAAGCCTTGGCAGGGAAAACCGCCGACGACCACTTTAGCCTGCGGAATCGTAGAAACATCGATATTTCGAATATCCTCACAGATTACTTCAGAATCTGACCAATTTCTATGGGTTTCGCAAGCCTCGGGCAAGATATCATTTGCCCAGATGGTCCTAAATCCTGCATTTTCAAAACCCATATCGAGTCCGCCGGCTCCGCAGAACAATGAAACAAGCTCAATTCGTTTCGCATCCGTGATGGGCGCATTGGTATCGGCCAATGTTCTTCCTTCCACGCTCTCTTAGCAATTAATGGCATCACTATCAGATACCCCACATGAAAGTTCTAGTTTACTCTGCCTTCAAACTGATAGCACGGATTAAACAAACTGAACGTTATTGAACATATCGCCTTACTGTTAATCCAAACGTCTCTACGTTGCTCCTTCGGACCACTTTTCCCTTCGCGACCCAGCCCAAACGCAATCGCCTCGCTGGAAACCTCTAGCCCTTAAACACCATATCGTTGTGGTATTCAATGAACTCCGCTCTCGGGCTCGATTGCTTGGGCATCGTGATCCGTTCTCCGCTGTAGTGCCACAAGTATTCGTCCTCGGGCGCTCCGCATCCAACCACATTCGATCACCATGTCCTCCGTTTCGCATTACCCGTTCAGCGCCGTCAACAAAGGCATCATCAACTCACGCCGTTTGGCGGTTTTAGAGTTCTCTTCCACAAGATCTTTCAGCCGTCGCGTGTTGAGCCCTTGCCCAAGCGCATCGTTATAGGCATCGATAATTAATGAGGGGTCCTCGCAATCGAGGCAAAGATCGACAAGCGTGCGCTCGGGTTTAGTTACCGGCAGGCCGTCGAGCCAAACGATGTCCTGCTCAGCAATCTCGCGCTTTACAAAGGAAAGGGATTCGTTTCTTGTGTTGATACGCATGGGCGCGGTCATCCTGTAGGGAGACAGATAGAAATCGCCCATTTTGCTGTAGGTTTCGCCGCTGTCGTACCGCTCACGACGATGCCATCCCACTGGCGTTTTCTCTCCCACGCGCAAAGGGAGGGATTGGTGAGCTTCCAAAAAGCGTTGAGCTCGTCGGTGTCTCGGCGCTGTGTTCCAGACATCCGGTAGGCACCGTGGCATATCCGTTCAAGACGCCCTGCACGGCATGAGTGTGCCAGTGCATCTCGAGAGATGTCCATGCGAGCCGCCTGGGCTGTGGTAAACACGCCCTCGCTCTCGGAAAGCTCGCTTATCGCCATTATGTTACTAAAGTACTTCATGTTGCAATTGTAGGATATTTTCATACTTTTGCAACGCGGTTTTTATTCCTCATGATCGATCGCTTTGTATATCACATTTCTGCCGTCGGTTTGTCATCGGCACCCCATCCCCCGCTATCGAGGTCTAATACTTTTCCGCGAAGTGAACGTCTGTTTTAGGACCCCTGAAGCATCCACATTTTTCGTCGGCAAAATCGCAGGATTCCAGTATCGAAACTGCAGGAAACGATGTCCTTAAAGTGTCGATGCTTCGGGGGTCCATTTTGACTCGTTCACTTCTCGGAAAAGTATTAGACCTCGCTGCTAGCTACCCAGAAGGACACCTCTTCCTTCCCACCGCCACCCAAAAACTCATCCAACATTAATCTTGGCTCAAGAATCGCTTAATCTATAACCTGCACTATAGAGTTCGAACAAGGGGCAGGGCGGCGCCGCGCAACGCAGGCCGCCGAACGCAACGCTCGCGCCCATCGAACGAAAGGACAGGTCATGGACGACCTCGAAAAAGTTGAAACCATCCGCACCAAGTGCAACGTGAGCTACACCGATGCCAAGGCCGCGCTCGACGCCGCCGACGGCAACGTTTTGGACGCCATCATTTGGCTCGAGTCGCAGGGCAAGACGCAGACCACATCGGCGCACGCCGCCACCGAGTCCGCGCCGGTCGATGAGCCCTCGGCCGAGATGGTCGCCGCGCAGGCAGCCTACGAGAAGTCGAGCGAAAAGACCGACTTCTCCAAGAAGATGGACAGCGTGTGGGAGTACCTCAAAAAGCTCTTCCGCCTGAGCCTGGACACCAAGTTTATCGCCACGCGCCGCGATGCAATCATCCTCAACATCCCCATCCTGATCCCATCCATCCCGCCTGTTTGCCTTGGGGCGCCACGATATGGCTGATGCTGATCGGCCTGTTCTTTGGCATGCGCTACCGCATCGA
>ENA-OQKU01000101-OQKU01000101.1-human-gut-metagenome-genome-assembly--contig:-NODE-101-length-11188-cov-1.637827_pt1 | contig 11188 bp, 9 predicted proteins | sample MGYA00242807_ERZ504816 | MGnify/ENA primary metagenome ERZ504816 (study PRJEB26092, sample SAMD00036376) | human gut metagenome | host: Homo sapiens | study: EMG produced TPA metagenomics assembly of...
GTAGTGATCTTCCTCCAGAATCTCGCGTGCTCTTGCCAGATCTTGATTGTCACGGGATGCCTTATCCCACGGAAGCCCCAGCAGTGTCTCGATATAGCCGCGGATCACGCCTGCCTCGGACGGATTGCTGGCCGAATTTTCCAGACGGTGGATCTCCTCGGAAATCCGCTCTTTTACCTCTTTGGAAGCTTTGAGCTTCTCAAGCTGCTTCTTATAATTTTCAATCTCGGTCCGGGAATTGTCCTCGCCGAGTTCCTCGCGGATGACTTTAAACTGCTCGCGCAGAATATAATCACGCTGGTTCTTATCGATCCGCTCTTTGATTTTTCCCTGAATCTCCGAACGGATCTCCTGAATCTGAATCTCGTTGGCGATCATGACGCAGAGCGTATCATACCGCTCGGAAAGCTCCACAGCCTCCAGCAGTTTCTGGCGGTTTACGTAGTCGAGGGGCAGATTCATGCAGATCTGGTCCACCAGCTTTCCGACTTCTTCGGTTCCGAGGATCTGGCCTGCCAGTTCCTTGCTGACTTTCTGCGTCTGCTCGCAGTAGACGGCAAACAGCTCTTTTAAGTTGCGCAGCATTGCCTCCTGCTCGATATCGGAAAACTGCATTTCGTCCGAGCCGGTAAACAGCGCCACCTCGGCGCGGAGATACTCGCTCTCCTCTTCCTCGAAGTTCAGCAGTTCTGCGCGTCTTTCTGCTTCTACGAGAATCCGAAGAACATCCTTTGGCATTCTCACAACCTGTTTGATGACCGCAATTGTTCCAATTTTATACACATCAAGCAGACCCGGTACTTCCGTATCCGGGTCTTTCTGTGTAATCAGGAAAATTTTCTGGTCTCCCAGCATCGCCTCCTCGACCGCACGGACCGATTTAGGTCTGCTGATATCAAAATGTACAATCATATCCGGCAAAATCGTTGTTCCACGCAGCGCAATCGCCGGTAATACTTTTGTCACTTCTTCCATTTAAGTTTCCTCCTGCGTTTTTCAGGCGGTTTCCGGTCTTCCGGATCTTCTTCCCATATTCCGCCGTGGAACAGGGGCCGGTTCGCCGTGAATAATCTCCGGCTCCGCCTTCTTTTCTACAGCGTCCTTGGTGATGACGCATTCTTTGTCGTATTGTCCGACGGGATCTCATACATCAGATCCATCATCGTATCTTCCATGATTGCGCGGAGACCTCTGGCGCCTGTTTTCCGCTCCAGGGATTTCTTTGCAATCGCTTCGAGTGCATCTTCTTTGAAGTCAAGCTGTACGCCGTCCAGCTCAAACAGCTTCTTGTACTGTTTGACCAGAGAATTCTTCGGCTCAACCAGAATCTTCATCAGGGCCGTCTCATCCAGAGAATTTAACGTAACGACAATCGGCACACGTCCGACAAACTCCGGAATCAGGCCGAACTTGGTCAGATCCTGCGGCATGACCTGACGGAGCAGATCTCCGACATTCTCATCTTTTGCATGGCCGATCGGATTGTTGAATCCGATGGATTTCGTATCCTGTCTCGTCTCGATGATCTTCTCGAGTCCTTCGAATGCACCGCCGCAGATAAAGAGGATATTCGTCGTATCAATCTGAATAAACTCCTGATGCGGATGCTTTCTTCCGCCCTGCGGCGGAACGGAAGCTACAGTTCCCTCCAGGATTTTCAGCAGTGCCTGCTGTACACCCTCGCCGGAAACATCTCGTGTGATCGAAGCGTTTTTCGGATTTTCTTGTGATTTTATCGATCTCATCGATGTAGATGATGCCGTGCTCAGCGCGCTCGATATCATAGTCTGCTGCCTGAATGAGGCGGAGCAGAATGTTTTCTACGTCCTCGCCGACATAACCTGCCTCGGTGAGCGCCGTTGCGTCTGCAATTGCAAACGGAACGTTGATCAGTTTGGCCAGTGTCTGTGCCAGATACGTTTTTCCGGAACCGGTCGGTCCGATCATCAGCATGTTGGATTTTTCGATCTCGATATTTCCGTCCTGCGGTGCAAAGACACGTTTGTAATGGTTGTAAACGGCAACCGACATGACTTTCTTTGCACGGTCCTGGCCGATAACGTATTCGTCAAGCATCGCCTTGATCCGGTGCGGCGGCGGAATGTCCTTGATGGAAAATTCTTTTGTTTTCTTCTTTTCTTCTTTTTTCTTTACCCGCTGCCGGTTCGGGATCTGGTTGGAAAGCCCGGAGAGATCGAGCATGCCGATATTCGGCATGTTGTTCATATTATTCATCATCTCATTGATCTGGCCCGGGTTCTGGTTCATGGTATCAAAGCTCTTCTGCATGCAGTCCGGGCAGATATTGATGTTTCCCGGAAGGGTAATCATCTTTCCGGCTTTGCTCTCCGGTCTGCGGCACATGAAGCAGACTTTTTCATAAGTATCTTCTGTATGATGGTCAGAGTCTTTTTGTTTCCGCCTTCGTTTCGTCCGCGGTACCGTCCACTCTGTCTTTCTCTTCTGACATGATTTTTCAAATTCCTTTCTGTAATAGATCGCTTGGTCTAGCTTGATTATAGCCCAAAAGCCATAGGGTCACAAGTAAAAACTTTCTTAAAAATTACCAACTTTTTTAAGAATTTTACAAATTCAAAAATTATATCAAAAATGCAAAAAAGGCGGACAGCCAGGCGTTCATATTCCTGTGCTGTCCGTCTTTTTTCTCTTAGGAAATAGTTATTTCGAGTTTTTATCTGTTGCCAAACGGATTCTGAATACCCTGGTCATTCTGATCGGAGCTTCCGGTTCCATCGTTTGTGGTTCCGTTGCTGCTTCCGCTCGTCTGCGGCATATCTGCTGCAGAGCCAAGGGTCAGCGTCAATGTTACTTCTTTGTACTCACCGTTATCCGCGCGCTGTACGGTGACATCTACAGTCTCGCCTGCCGCATAATAAGTCAGTGTCTCTTTTAAGCCTTTGGCGTTCGAGATGCTTCTTCCATCAAACGTGGTGATAACATCGCCTTTCTTGAAGCCCGCATCGGCTGCCGGGCTGCCGTCCACAACGCTCATGATGCAGACACCGGTCGGAATACCGTAGTTCTGGGAAACATCTGCGCTGACATCCGCCATGTTGATTCCGATATAAGCAGCCTCATCATCGCTGACTTTGTATCTTGTTGTCAGGTTCATCAGGTTCTGCAGAATCGGCTCCGCTTTCGAAATCGGGATCGCAAAGCCCATGCCCTCGACCTGTGTGGAGCTGTATTTTGCTTCGTTAATGCCGATCAGCTCACCGTTCATGTTCAGAAGGGCGCCGCCGCTGTTTCCAGGGTTGATGGCTGCATCGGTCTGGATCAGTCCCTCAGAAGTAATCGTCTCGCCGGTACTCTCATCCTGACTGGAGATCGTACGGTCTTTTGCACTGATATATCCGCTCGTCAGGGACTGGCCGGTTCCCAGTGCATTTCCGATTGCCACAACCTGATCACCGACCTCAAGGTCATCGGAATTTCCCATCACGGCAATTTTGATCTGGCTCTTTGTCTCGTCCTTGATGTCGGAAAGTTTTACTGCAACAACAGCAAGGTCATTGTCCGCATCGGTACCTTTGATCTGGCCTTCTACCGTCTCATCGTCGATAAAGCTGACGGAAAGAGACGTCGCACCGCTGACAACGTGGTTGTTTGTCGCAATCAGGAGCTCATCGTCGTTCTGTCCGACAATAACTCCGGTTCCGCTTGCAGGAACTTCCTGGCTTGTGGTTCCGAAGAATGTCTCAACTTCTTCCACCGTTGTCGTAGAAATTGCTACCAGAGACGGCATCGCACTCGATGCAACATCTTTCACGGACATCTCGCCGGTTGCTTTTACGGTATCGGAGGTATCACTGCTGTCTGCTGCCGTTGTTGTGGTGGTCGTCGGAATTGTAACTTCCTGCTTCTGCTCTGTTGCTGTACCGATCACTTTCGTACCGACTGCTGCAGTCCCAATGAAAACACCGCCTGCCACGAGTCCGAAGCACGCTGCCATGGCAAGTGTCATGCCCCATTTTTTTGCGGCTGACATTGGTTTTTTCGCTTTCTTTTTGTGATCCTGCGGCTGCGGAACGGCAGAAAACTGTGGTTTTTCCTGCTTCGGAGCACTCTGTGTCTGTGACTGGTACTGATAATGTTCTGTCTTTGCAGAAGATGTCCGCTCTGCCTTTGCCTCCGACGGGTCCGGTTCTCCGGTGTAGGAAGCGCTGTTATTCTCCTCGCCGGTCTTTCCGCTGATTTTCGGATTCACCCAGCTGTAGGTTGTCGTTTTCTTTTCTTCCGCCTTCGGCGCTTCTGCGGTTTCCTGCGGTTTTTCCGTCTCTGCTGCACTCTGCTCTGCTGTCGTTTCTGCTTTTACTTCTTCTGTATGCTCTGCAGCTTTGGTTTTCTCTGCTGCCTCACCATTTATTTCTCTTTTTTGAATTCTTCACTCATGGCTGATCCCTCTTTCTCTTTTCTATCTCAGGCACCAATACACAGTGCTCTTATTTCTTTCTTCATTTTCTACTGCCTATTGTACGTTAGAATTGTGTTGAAACTGTGATAATTTTGAAAAAAGAGGAATTTTATGCTGCGGTTTTTATTCTACCGTAACCGATTTCGCCAAGTTTCTCGGTTTATCCACATCGAGGCCTCTGCCGATCGATACGTAGTAGCCAAAGAGCTGCAGCGGAATGATCGCCAGGGAGTTTGCAAAAATCGGATTTGTCTCCGGCAGGTAAACTACGTAGTCGGCTACTTTTTCCACTTCTGTATTGCCAACGGTCGTTACCGCCATGACAAACGCGCCTCGTGTCTTCACTTCCTGAATATTGCTGATCGTTTTCTTGTAGAGCTCCGGCTGGGTCAGCACGGCTACGACAAGGCGTCCGTCCTCAATCAGGGAAATGGTTCCGTGTTTCAGCTCACCGGCTGCATACGCCTCGGAGTGGATGTAGGAAATCTCTTTCAGCTTCAGGGAGCCCTCCATCGAGATTGCATAGTCGATGCCGCGTCCGATGAAAAAGACGTGTTCTGCCGCAAGATAACGGTTGGCAAAACGCTGTACGTTCTCCTTGTGGGACAGCAGCAGGGAAATCTGCTCCGGCAGGCGCTCAAGGCTCTGGATCATCGCATCGAAGTCATTCTGTGAAACGGTTCCGCGTACTTTGGCAAACTTCATCGCCAGAAGGTACTGCGCGATAAGCTGTGTGCTGTACGCTTTCGTTGTCGCAACAGCGATCTCCGGACCGGCCCAGGTGTACATGACATTGTCTGCCTCTCTTGCAATCGAACTTCCAACTACGTTTACGATGCCAAGGGTACGCACGCCCTTTTCTTTTGCAAGGCGGAGAGCCGCGAGGGTATCGGCCGTCTCACCCGACTGGCTGACGATGACCACGAGCGTATTTTCCGGCAGAATCGGATCACAGTAGCGGAATTCGCTTGCCAGATCTACCTCAACCGGAATTCTTGCCAGCTTTTCGAAGATGTATTTTGCGGTTACACCGGTGTGGTATGCGGAACCGCAGGCAACGATAAAGATCTTGCTGATTGTACGGATCTCTTCGTCCGTCATGCCAAGCTCCTCGATCACTACGTCACCATTCTTGATGCGTGGGGTCAGCGTATCTTTTACGGCTTTTGGCTGCTCATGCATCTCTTTCAGCATGAAATGCTCATAGCCGCCTTTTTCTGCCGCATTCATATCCCAGTCGATGTGGGTTGCCTCTTTCTCCAGCTCCTCCTCGTCGATATTGTAGAAGTGAAGGCCATCGCGGGTCAGTTTCACGATCTCCTCATTTTCCAGATAATAGACGTCTCTTGTATATTTCAGGACAGCCGGAACATCCGATGCGATCAGATTTCCCTCCGGGCTCGTTCCGACAATCAGCGGGCTGTCTTTGCGGACCGCATAAACCTCATCCGGGTGATCGCGGAACATGATGCCAAGGCCATAGGATCCCTCCATGCGGTGCATGACTTTTGAAATAGCATCGAGCGGATCGCCTTTATAATAGTAATCCAGCATATGGGCAATGACCTCGGTATCGGTCTCGGATAAAAATTCGTATCCCTTTCCGGCGTAGTTTTTTCTTCAGTTTCAGATAATTCTCAATGATACCGTTGTGTACAACAACGATCGAATGATCGTGGTTAAAGTGCGGATGCGCGTTCAGATCAGACGGAACACCGTGGGTGGCCCATCTGGTGTGGCCGATACCGACCGTTCCCGGAAGGGTTGCGCCGTCCTGTGTCAGCTCCTCAAGTACTTTCAGGCGTCCTACCGCTTTTTCCATCCGGATTTTTTCTCCGTCATAGACAGCAATTCCGGCCGAGTCGTATCCGCGGTATTCCAGCTTTGCCAGTCCGTCCAGCAGGACCGGAGCAGCCTGGTGAGTTCCAAATATATCCAAACAATTCCACACATAGATTTTATCCTCCTAACAGTAAAAAGGCGGCACCCTTGTTCTGTTTTCAGGTTATGCCGCCTTCTAATTTCTTGTTCTTTACTTTTTACCACGCTGCTCCGTTCTCTGTCAACCTTATGGAGCATTTCGTATTTACTTACAAAATCTTTTATTTTGTTTTTACTTTCACTTATCTTCTATTCGTTTTTTCTTATCTTTCCGTGATATTCCCACCACGTTTGTTTGAGGTACAACCAGCGGATCTACACCGTCCGGAAGGCTTTTGTATCGTTTTCCGAGGAAGTAGCCCACATATTTGAATCCGCTTTGAAAGAATAACGTGACGAGCAGCCACGGCTTATGAATTTTGCAGACGTAGGATGCCGATTTTTTCACCATACGGATTCCCTCACTCTCAGACGGATACGCATCAAAGATCTCCGGATGCTGTGCCTGGGATACACCGAGGTCGAAATTGCGGTGAAGCTGTGCCAGACAACCGTAATTGTGGGAATGTACCACCTTCGCATCTGCCGCATAGGCAATCGCATAGCCCGCCTGCACAAGATGCCCGGCATAGATCATATCTTCGTTAAACAAGGTGCTTTCTACAAATCCACCCAGCTCTTCATATGTCCTGCGGTCATACATTGCACAGACATTGGAGCAGAAAAAAGTCTTAACACCAAGTTTTGGCAGATCACCGGCATCCTTGATATCACTCTCGTCCGGATAGTTAAAGCCTCTCGTAAACCGTTCCAGTGTACGGCAGTCATCCCGCGGAAGCTGCCGCGCATAGGCCGCCTTCACATGCGGCAGTGAAAATTTTTCCACCAGATGTTCCACGCACGCATTGTCGTACGGCATGGCATCCTGGGTCATAAAAAGCAGAAGATCCGCATCCGAACTTTCTGCCATCGCCCTTCTCGTTCCGCCGTGGTCGAACTCGCTCGGCTGAATATGCTCCACCATAATCTTGTCTGAAAGCTGCTCCCACGCCGGATTCCAGAACTTTTTCCCCGTATTCACGACCCGGATCGAACGGATCGGGTAAGTCTGTTTTAAAAGGCGGGGCAGAAGTTCTGCGAACTCCTGCCCTGGTTTATACGTTGGTATCATGACATCAACGGTATATTGACTCATCTTGTCGTATTCTCCCTGTATTAATCTCCTGCTACCACAGAATCTGTTGCAGCGCCCGGTCCCTGATTCAGTACATACTCAATCATATCATCATCGTAGCCGCTCTCTCTTGCAATATAGTCACTGTACTCTATCACGGCTGCAGATGGATCATAGCTCATCGTCGGATACAGATAAGCGTGCAGTTCCTTTACATTGTGTTCCAGTGTAACCGGAATTACGACATCAACGCCAAGTGCGCTTTCTACATTTTCTCCATAACACAGCTGGAACGGATATGCATAAGATGTTCCCATTTTGTACGTTACCGCATGCATGCCAAGTTCCAGAATTTCGTTTTTGGTAAGACTGGTGCTGACATTTCCCATCACTTTATCCAGAATCTCCGGAATCTTGGTCGGATTCTGTTTAATCTTCTGTACCATGAGATTGATGACGATTCGCTGACGGCTCGTACGTTTCGCATCGTCGCCGCCGCCGTAACGGATCCGCGCATAGGAGGTTGCAAGTGCACCGCTGACATGACGTACTTCGCTGTAATCATCCCCAAGGTCCTCATCATACGGAATAGCTTCATACTCTACGCCCTGTGCTTCCGATACCTCTCTGTTGTAGTTGTTTGCATGAACACACTCTGCATTTGTCATCTCGATGTCGAGACCGCCCAAGACATCAATCGCATCGGCGAGTGCCTTGAAGTTTACGGTAACGTAATCGGTCAGTGCAAAGTCAAGGTTTGTATTCAGCATGGAGAGCATACTCTCCGGACCGCCGCGGTTATAGGCGGAATTGGCTTTGTCAAACTCATAATATTCATCGGTATATTTCGCCATATTCATCCAGGTGTCACGCATAATCGACACCATACGGATTTCCTGCTTGTCGTGATCAATACAACAGAGAATAATAGTGTCACTGTTCATGCTTTCTGCCAGCTCGGAGCCTTTCACACCTCTGGCATCCACGCCGACCAGCGCGATGACCTGTGTACCGGACATCTGTGAGAGATCGGTATTTGCCTTTACTTCACTGTTGATCTGAATCTGGGAGCTGTCCAGCGTATCCTGATTCATCTTATCCATCGAACGGTTGATCCATGCGTAGACGAACAGAATTCCGGAAAGAATCAGCAGAACGGTGATTTCAATTCCGAAAATTATTTTTCTGCGGCGCATTTTTTTGTATTTTCTGCTCTTTTTGTAATTCTTCTTCGACATCTCTTTTCCCCTTATCTTTTAGTAAGCGTTTTTATTCACAAATCCTTTGAAAAAGGTCAGGAACAGAATTTTAAAATCAAGTCCCAGCGTCCAGTTTTCAATATAATACAGATCACAGTCAATACGCTTTCGGATGGAAGTGTCTCCCCGGTATCCATTCACCTGTGCCCACCCCGTAAGACCGGGACGCACCTGATGTTTTACCATATAACGCGGGATTTCCTCCCGGAATTTTTCCACAAAGAAAGGTCGCTCCGGCCGCGGTCCGACCAGGCTCATATCTCCTTTTAAGATGTTAAAGAGCTGTGGAAGCTCATCAATGCTGGTATGGCGCATGAATTTTCCAAATCCCGTCACACGCGGGTCATTCTTCACGGTCCATGCCTTCTTTTCTTTCTCCTCCGTCTGAACTTCCATCGAACGGAACTTGTACATTTCAAACGGTTTGTTGTGCAGTCCGACGCGTGTCTGACGGTAGATCAGCGGACCCGGTGAGGTCAGCTTGATCATGATGCAGGAAAACAGCATCACCGGTGAGAACAGAATGATCGCCACGAACGCGCCGAAAATATCCACAATCCGTTTCAGCATCGCGTTGAACGTGTTGGAAAGCGGCACATAGCGGATATTGATGACAGGAAGTCCCTGCAGGTCTTCTGTGTACGGCTTTGTCGGAATGATGTTGTGGTAATCCGGCACAAACTGGGTATGTACGCCGGATTTTTCACACATGGCAACGATCTCCTCCAGGCGGAAGTATTCGTTCAGGCCAAGGGTAATGGCAATTTCATCCAGTTTGTTTCCGGCAGAATGACTGAAAGATTGTTGATTCTTCCAAGAACCTTGACACCGCGGTACATCGTTCCCGCTTTGACATGGTCATCGAGGATTCCGCGGACGAGATACGCCCCACGTCCGGGTTTGCAATGATCCGGTCAATGTATTCCTCGGTCGCACGGCTGTAGCCGACCATCAGAATCTGCTTCTGGTTGCGGCCGTGTTTCCACATATTGCTTAAGATATAGTGGATCAGATTTCTTATGATCGTTTCCAGTGTCACATTCAGCACAAAGAAGATGCAGAGCATACCACGGGAAAAGTGAACCTGGCGCACCATGTAAAGGCTGGCCAGCCAGACCAGAAATCCAACCGTATTCGCTTTTAAGATATTGGCAAATTCCAGACGTCTTCCCTGAAAACGCTTGGATGCATAGAGATTGAATGCATAGTAAAGCAGCAGATAGCCGGGCACGATATAGAGCAGTGCCATCATATACGTCGCCGGCGGCAGAATTCCCCTCTCCGGATGATTATTCATAACGCCCAGCCGCACATAGCAGTACCAGGACAGTACGTAGGAAAGTGCGAGCACCAGGGCATCGATCAGAACGTGCATCCGGTCAAAATATTTCTGATTATCGTTGATCAAATTCGTTCACCTTATCTGTTTTTTTCGGGATTTAAAAATTCCCTACCCCTAACTATACAATAAGTTTCAAAAAGAGCAATCATATTTTTCTAACATTCTTCTTATTTCCGTAAACTTTTTAACTTTTTCGTAATCTTTTGAAAGAATCCTTATGCCCTCTCCAGAAATCTCCGGAACACATTGATAAAAAGCTCCCATTCGATGACAAAATACGTGCCGAGGCGCTTCCACTCAAAACGGATCTTTTTTGCTCTGTTTTCCGGCTTCCGGCAGATGAAAAAACCATTCTTGATTCCTGCCAGATATTCTTTTCCGTATCCCTTCGATGCAAAAAAGACCAGTTTTGCCGAAAAACCGAGGATAAAGGCCGGCAGGTTAAGCAAAATCTGTAAAACCGGCATATTTTTATAGATCAGATAAATATTGTTCCTGGAAGAATAACGGATTTTAAAGAGGTTATACCGGGAGCCGCTCGTTCCGCTTCCGACGTGGTAAACCTTCGCGGACGGCTCATACCAGTTCTCGTAGCCCAAAAAGCCGCGCACGATAGCCGATGTCGGTATCTTCCAGATAAGCGAAATGTTCTTCGTCAAAAAGTCCGGTCTTTTCCAGAAATTCCCGGCGGTAGATCGCTGCTCCGGCGCAGGCCGCAAAAATCCGGTCGGACGTTTCAAATTCACTGACCGGTTTCCTTTTCCTCTTGCGAATGCCCATCCCAGCATATTATAGTAATTTCCCGCATCGTCGATTTTATCACGCTCCTGATAGGAAATCAGCTTTGCGCTGCATGCAAACGCATTCTTTCTTTTACAGATTCCCTCATAAAGGCGCTCGACAAAGTCCTGGAACACTTCGGTGTCGTTGTTTAAAAGGATCACATACGGCTCCTTCGACTGGCGGATGCCTTCGTTGACCGCACGGCTGAAGCCATAGTTATCATCGAGCTGGATGATTTTCGTCTCCGGGTAGTGTTCCCGCAGAAACGCACAGCTCTCATCCTGTGAACCATTGTCCACGAAATATGTGGTAAA
>ENA-OQKU01000102-OQKU01000102.1-human-gut-metagenome-genome-assembly--contig:-NODE-102-length-11145-cov-2.506807_pt1 | contig 11145 bp, 8 predicted proteins | sample MGYA00242807_ERZ504816 | MGnify/ENA primary metagenome ERZ504816 (study PRJEB26092, sample SAMD00036376) | human gut metagenome | host: Homo sapiens | study: EMG produced TPA metagenomics assembly of...
TTCGCTGTTTCGCGGCTTTGCCGCGAAAACTCGCGTTACTTTGGGGATGGATTGGAGGTTTTGGTCTGTTGCTACCTTCTATCCCCGTGCTTTGGGGCTGGTTGCTTTTTTGGAGCTCATCTTTATTCCTTATGCTGAATGAAAAGCCCCATGTTTTTGCAGAGGTGCATACTCGTCTTATTAATGCATAGAATCTCGTATAGTGCGAGTAAGATATTACGCTGCCAGTTTTTGCGTTTAGCGGAGATATAGTTCGCATAATCTGGTCTAATCCCTGCTCTATTAAAATAAAGTCGCACGTAAATGGCGTAGATATGCCTAAGCTGGGGTTCTGTACGCTGAGCGGATAAAAACGACCGTTCACCGTTCAACTATTTTCAAAATGAATAAAATGAGCGATAAAGAGAATATAAACCTTAATAAACTCGCGTATTGCACGGACGCGGGTTATTAATGGGTTGTAGGCCTTTTACAGAAAGGATTCCAGCAATGTCTAAGCCTCTTGGCAAGCCCGATCGTATTGTCGTCGCCCTTGGCGGCAACGCCCTCGGCAACAACCCCGTCGAGCAGATCCAGGCCGTGAGCAACACCGCCCACGCTCTCCTTGGTCTTATCGAGCAGGGTAACGAGATCATCATCACCCACGGCAACGGCCCGCAGGTCGGCATGATCCAGAACGCCTTCGCCGCCGCCCACGACGCCATCGGCACCCCCGAGATGCCGCTGCCCGAGTGCGGCGCCATGTCCCAGGGCTACATTGGCTATCACCTGCAGCAGGGCATCGGCCGCGAGATGCACAAGCGCTATAAGCGTTGGCACGCCGCCACCGTCGTCACCCAGATCGAGTGCGACCCGGACGATCCCGCGTTCAAGAACCCGACTAAGCCGATCGGCCCCTTCTACACCGAGGAGCAGGCCAAGGAGTTCATGGCCGAGGATCCCTCCAAGGTATTCGTCGAGGATTCCGGCCGCGGCTGGCGTCGCGTCGTCGCCTCCCCCGACCCAAGAAGATCGTCGAGGCCGACTCCATCCTCAACCTGCTCGACAACGAGTTCATCGTCATCGCCTGCGGTGGCGGCGGCATCCCCGTCGTCCGCGACTACGAGAACAAGGGTTGCTACAAGGGCGTTCCCGCCGTTATCGACAAGGACCTGGGCGGCGAGCTGCTGGCCGAGGACTGCGACGCCGACGTCCTGTTCCTGCTGACCGCCGTTGAGCATGTCGCCATCAACTTTGGCAAGCCCAACCAGGAGGAGCTCGAGGACATCACCGCCGACGAGGCCGAGCGCCTGGCCGACGAGGGCCAGTTCGGCAAGGGTTCCATGGAGCCCAAGGTCCGCGCCGCCATCAAGTTCGCCCGTTCCCGCAAGGGCCGCACCTGCATCATCGGCGCCCTGGACAAGGCCGCCGAGACCATGGCCGGCCTCTCCGGTACCCGCATCCACGAGTAGTCTCTACCTCGTTGCCTCTCTCGTGGGCGCCAGGCAAGACGCCCGCAAACTAGCCTCTCTTCACGAGCCCCGCAGTCCGCTCCGACTGCGGGGCTTTTGCTATTCACCTAGTCATTGGGGACAAACCCGGCACTTGGGGACGTTCCTTTCCTGCCGGCAGCTTGGGACAGTCCTTAATAGTCATTGGGGACGTTCTTAAACGACTAGTCAAACAAGAACGTCCCCAACGACTACTCATTTAAGTCTGTCCCCAATGACTGCCCAATGGCTGGGAAGGCGCATCCCACACCGACGCATTGCCTTCGGGCCCTCTCCCCAGGCTCTCCATAGCTCAGCTGGACTCCCCGCAACCTGTTCCGAGTTGGCGGAACGAGCGCGACGTGGAGTGTCATTCTTTACCGCGTTAGACTAGACGCAGGGAAAGGAGAGGACATGGATGCTCGCGTCAAGCAGCTTGTAAATATGATCGAGGACGCTCAGCCTGTCGCTGTCGCGGTACTTGCCAAGCGTCTCGAGGTAAGCGAGCGCGCCGTGAGAAACTATATCCATCGCGCAAACGACAGCCTTGCAGGGGTTGCACGCATCGTTGGCAGCAAGGGGCAGTATCGTATCGATGTTGCACGTGCAGATGAGCTTGCTCGCTTGCTAGACGGTGCGGCTCTGGCCCATCCGGGCATTCCTGATACGCGCGATGGCCGTGTGTCCTTCCTTCTTAACGACCTCCTCATGCGGTCCCAGTGGGTGACGATTGAGGAGTATGCGGATTTACTCTACGTTTCGGCGCGAACTCTGTCCAATGACATGCGTCTGGTAGAGCAGAAACTCGCCCAATTTGACTTAACGCTCGAAAAGCGCCCACGCTACGGAATCCGCGTTGCGGGCGGGGAGTCACAACGGCGCCTGTGCCTGGCCTCGCTGGTGAGGCCCGTGTTGCCCGACACCGACGATGCAAAGCTCGCCGAGCGCCTGCGGGCCATCGCCGCATGTGTGGACGATGCCCTGACGGCCTCGCCCGTCACGGTGAGCTCGCTGGCATCCCGCAATCTCATCATGCATCTTTACATTGCTCTTGGCCGCATCGAGCAGGGCTGCTATGTCCCAGCTGCAGAATCGGACGTTCAAAAACTGGAGGGAACGCGCGAATACGCCGCGGCTTTCCAGATTGCCGCAAACATCAAGGATGCCCTGGGCGTGAGCATGCCCCGAGAAGAGGTTGCCTTTATCGCAATCCATTTGCTCGGCAGGGGCACGGGCGTGCCCGAGAAGGGCTCTGCCGTTATCTCGGACGAGATGTGGGAGATTGCTTCCGAGATGGTACGTGCGGTCAACGATGAGTTTAGGTTTGACTTTAGCGGCGATCTTGAACTTCGCATGAACCTTGCTCGGCATATCGGCCCTCTGGGCTATCGCCTTGAATATCACATGCATATGGATAACCCCATGCTGCCCGATATCAAGACGAGGTTTCCGTTGGCCTATTCGATGGCAGCTGGCACCTCGCAGGTACTCGAGCGTCATTTTGGCAGCCAGCCCTCTGATGAAGAGCTCGGCTACATCGCCATGGCATTTGCCCTGGCCCTCGAGCAGCAAGCCGACCAGCCGCGTCGCAAGCGCATCCTGATCGTGTGCGCCTCGGGAGCGGGAAGCGCCCGTATGCTCGAGCACCAGTACCGCAAGCAGTTTGGCATGTATATCGATTCGATTGAGACATGCGATGTCGCCCGCGTGGGAACGTTCGATTTTTCGCACATCGACTACGTGTTCACAACGGTGCCGCTCAACGTCAAGTTGCCCGTGCCCGTCCGCGAGGCCGATTTCTTCTTGGAGACGAGCGATGTCAACGCTATCCGCAAGGTGCTGAGCGACGACACTGCGCAATCGGACTCCGTAAGCTCTTTCTTTAGCCGTGCCCTGTTCTTCAACCGCGTTGAGGCGTCGTCGAAGCAGGCCGTTCTCCGATATCTCTCCGAGCGCGCCGTCGAGAGCGGCCGTGTCGATGCCCAGTTTGCCCAAGAGGTCGCCGAGCGCGAGAGCGCGAGTGCCACCTCGTTTGGCAATGGGGTAGCCATGCCCCATGGGATGCATCCCTTGAGCGCCGAGGCCTTTGTTACCGTGGGCCTGCTCGAACATCCCATTCTTTGGGACGAATACGGCCATGAGGTCGATATCGTCTTTATGGTGTCGTTTGCCCGGTCGGGCGGCGATGAGGCGCGGATCTTGAGCTCACTGCTCGCCGAGATCTTTATGGACCGCCAGGGGGTCGAGCGCCTACGCGAGCGCCGGTCCTGGCATGAGCTGATGGCGCTTGTGCAAGCGCATACGGCTTAAGACTTCTTTTGTCGATAACCCTGTCTGTCTACCTGCAATAAACCTCGAGGATTGCGGGCGGGAGATAGGCGTTTCGAATATTCAAGTACAAACCAAACATCACGGGAGAGGAGACCGTTATGGACGATCAGGGAACCGAGATGGTTTCGTTTCAGCTGGTCGCTGCAGCGGGAGAGGCACGCAGCCTTGCCTTCGAAGCCCTTGAAAAGGCAAAAGCGGGGGATTTTGACGCCGCCGCCAAACTCATGAAGCAGTCAAAGGATGCGGGAATCAAGGCTCACCACATCCAAACGCAGCTGCTTTCGACTGAGGCAGCGGGCGAGCATCTGTCGGTGGATGTGTTGCTGGTCCATGCTCAGGACCACCTCATGTGCTCCATGCTTGCTCAGGAGCTCGTGCAGGAGCTGATCTGCCTGTATGAGTGCACTGCAACCAAGAACGCCTAGCGGCGTGCGGTGACTATCCAACCAATCAATGCGAAGGGAATCCCTTATGAAGATCCTTCTTGTTTGCGCAGCTGGTCTGTCTACAAGCATTCTGATGAAGAAACTCGAGAAATATGCGGAGCAAAACGGCATCGAGCTCGATATCGATGCGGTGGGTATCGGCGAGTATCAGGAGACGTGCGCCAATTATGACGTGCTGCTCTTGGGGCCGCAGGTGTCCTACCAGCTCAACACCGTCAAGCAGGGGAGCGGTAAGCCGACCGCGGTCATCCCCGCACAGGACTACGGCATGGGCAACGCCGCCAACGTGCTGGCACTCGCCCAGTCGCTGTTGGGTTAGGAGGCGACCATGGAGAAGTTCATGACCCTGCTTCAGGAAAAACTGACCCCTATCGCCAATTTCTGCGGCACCGAGCGCCACTTTGCCTCCATGCAAAAGGGCTTTATGAGCGCGATCAGCTTCATCTTGGTATCTGCCGTCTTTATGATCCTCGCCAACCCGCCGGTCACGGCCGACCTGGTGGCGCAGGGCGGGTTCTGGTCCGTCTTTGGCCCTTGGCTCGATTTTGCGACGGCCAATAAGCTCACGCTGCTCATCCCCTTCAATATGACGATGGGCATACTGTCGGTGATCGTGACGTTCGCAATCGCCTATAACCTGGCGGGCACCTACAAGATGCCCAAGCTTAACGCCGGCATGACCTCGCTGGTGATGTTCCTGATCGCCGCGGCGCCGTCGTCCTACTACCAGCTTGCTGACGAGTCCGTGCTCCAGGCGGTCCCCTGCACCTATCTGGGTGCGCAGGGCCTGTTTACCGCCATCATCGTTGCCTTGGTCTCCGTCGAGGTCACGCGCTTCTGCCAGACCAAGGGCATCACCATCAAGATGCCCGATGGCGTGCCGCCGTTTTTGTCCGAAACCTTTGGCGCCATCGTACCTATGCTCGCCAACATCCTCATCTTCTTTGGCGGCAACCTGCTGATCCAGATGATCGATCCCGCGCTGTCCATCCCCTCGGTTATCGAGAAGCTGCTCGCTGCCCCGCTTTCCGTCGCAGTTGACTCTGTGCCCGGCGCACTGCTTATCTGCTTCATGACTCTGCTGTTTTGGTGCTTTGGCGTCCACGGCAACATGATCGTAATGCCCATCACCGCCCCGGTCTCGCTTGCCGCCTTTGCCGCCAACGCCTCGCTCTATGCTGCCGGGCAGCCGCTTGAGTTCCACCCGGTGCTCATGTCGTTGGCCATCAACCTCATCGGCGGCACGGGTAATACGTTCTCTTTTGTGGCGCTCTGCGCGTTTAGGGCAAAGTCGCAGCAGCTCAAGGCATTTGGCAGGGCATCGATCGTGCCGAGCTTCTTCCGTATCTCCGAGCCCGCGATCTTCGGCGCGCCCATCATCTTCAACCCGATCCTCATGATTCCGTTTGTGCTAGGCGGCATGATCTCGGCCCTGCTGTATTGGGGTGCGGTCTCACTGGGTCTTGTCTCTAACTTCTACATCTTGGTGAGCGGCACGTTCCCCATCTTCGTTCAGGGCTTTGTCCAGTGCCTCGACCCGCGCATCTGGGTGTTTACGATCGTTTTGATCGTGGTCATGGCTGTGGTCTGGTACCCGTTCTTTAAGGTGTACGATAACCAGCTCCTGGCTCAGGAGCAGGAGAACGCCGCGGCAGCTTCTGCCGAGGATACTGAGTAGCATGAGTTACTTTGACAGAACGTCTGCCGCCGGTATGCCCGAGGGCTTTTTGTGGGGTGGTGCCCTCGCCGCCAACCAGGCCGAAGGGGGCTGGAACGAGGGCGGCCGCGGCATGTCGCACTCCGACCTGATCCCACAGGGTTCCGACCGCTGGGATGTAATGTTTGGCAGGCAAAAGCCCGTGGACGATCCGGACAGGCTGTATCCATGCCGCTGGGGCAACGACTTCTTCCATCATTGGCACGAGGATGTCGAGCTCTTTGCCGAGATGGGCTTTAAGTGCCTGCGTCTTTCAATTTGCTGGAGCCGTATTTTTCCCACTAGGGATGGAGACCGAGCCCAACGGCGAGGGCTTGGAGTTTTACCGTCAGGTATTCGAGGCGCTGCGCGAGCATGGAATCGAGCCGCTTGTGACGCTGTCGCACTACGACTATCCGTTGGCTCTGGTCGAGCGCTATGGTGGCTGGCAAAGCCGAGAGATGATCGAGCGGTATGCGCACTACGTCGAGACCGTCGGACGCGCGTACCAGGGCCTCGTGCGTTATTGGCTTACGTTCAACGAGATCAACAGCGTGGCGCTGTCCTATCTCAACGCGGGTGTCACGCTCGAGGATGAGCGTGACCGTGCAGCCGTGACCGCGGCGTTCTCGCACCATATGTTTATGGCGAGCGCTCGCGCTGTCGAGATTCTGCACAAGATCGATCCCGCAAACAAGGTGGGTTGCATGGTCGCTGCCGGTGCGACCTATCCGTACCGTTGTGCGCCCGAGGACGTATGGCTTGCGTATGAGGAGGACCGCGGCCGCTACTTCTACACAGACGTGATGGCTGCGGGCGCCTATCCTGCTTGGAAGCTGCGTGCACTCGAGAAAGAGGGTGTTCACGTGCCCTTTGAGCCGGGCGATACGGAGTATCTGGCAGAGCATACGGTCGACTTCATCTCGTTCTCGTACTATTGCTCGCGCTTGGTGTGCGCCGATGATCAGGTGATCGCCGAGAAGGCGGAGGGCAACGTGTTCCCGACGTTGCGCAATCCGTACCTCAAGGATAAAGAGACTGCCTGGAAGTGGCAGATCGATGCGCTGGGTTTGCGCGTGACGCTTGCCGGCTACCACGATCGTTACCATCTTCCGCTCTTTATCGCCGAGAACGGTGTGGGCGGACTCGATGCGCTGGAAGACGGCAAAGTCCACGATGCGTATCATATTGATTACCTGCGAAGGCATATTCTTGCGCTGCGCGATGCAATTGTCGAGGACGGTGTTGACCTGATGGGATACACGCCGTGGGGCTGTATCGATTTGGTGTCGGCCTCGACGGGGCAGATGAAGAAGCGCTATGGCTTTGTTTATGTTGATGCCGATGATATGGGCAAAGGCACGTTCGATCGCTACCGAAAGGACAGCTTCTGCTGGTACCAAAAGGTCATTGCATCAAATGGCGAGGACTTGAGTTAACTCTTGCAGGTCTGTTGCCCCCGCGGTCCGCTTCGGCCGCGGGGGCTTTTGTTATTGAGGCGGCTGTTCATGAGGAGCATTGCAGGCTGCGGAAACCCGGCACTTGGGGACGTTCCTTTCCTGCCGGCAGCTTGGGACAGTCCTTAAAGGCCGCATCGATCAACTGCGGAAAGCACATCCCAGAATGAGCGTCCAACATGGGGTGCGGTTTCCCTTGAGGCCCTCAATCGGAAAATGCATCCCGGATTATTGTCGAAAAGCGGTCCCTAGTTTCCCAAACGGGCCGCTAACGGAAAGCGCACCCCGCTATTGGGCCCCAAAGCAGGATGCGCTTTCCGTGCCGGCAGTTCCGGGCATCCAGAGACCACTCATTTAAGTCTGTCCCCAGTGACTAGTAGTAGGCCCACATGGCTTCGACTTCGTTGAGGACCTCTACGACGCCCCAGCGGCGGGCGCTGCGGCTGGCCGAGTTGGGGTCGTAGACGCCAATCTGGTTGGCGTCGTCGATGCCGTAGAGCACGATGTAGTGGCCTACGTTGGTAAACGTACCGGGGCGCACTGCGGCGATGACGGGCGCACCCGAGCGAAGTGCTTGGGTAATCGATTCGCGATCGTTATAGAGCTGTGTTCCGTTGAGCCCCAGCTGCCACGCGCCGCCTGTCATAAACGACCACTCGGTGGCACCAGTGGGGGCGTAGTTGCCGGCTTCGGCCAGTGCGCATACATCGACCGGCGTCTTATCGGTGTGGCCGGTCTTAAAGATATAGACCATGGTGAGGCACGTAGGCCCGCAGGCATTTTGGCGGATGGTGCCGCCGGCGTAAGGCAACTCCGACCACGCGGGGTCGATCTGATAGATATGGGGCATCGTGCCGGCTTGCCATTGCGAGCGCGGGGTCGAAAAAGGCGAAAAGAATAACCGGGCGCGACGGGGGCCTTGAGCAGCTTGTCCTCGGCGGTGGGCTCGAGACCGGCCGAGCCGTGGGACATACAGGAGCTCATAAGCACAAAGACCAGACAGGTGAGGATAGAGCACAGTGCGAGGCGAAGCCGACGAGCCGGCAGGGCGGGGGCATTCACGTACGATGTCGAGCGGTAGGGCTTGCCGTCGCGTCCGCCTTGGGGATGCGAAAAGAAGCGGTTGATATGGATGCCGGGCTGACGTGCGCCGTTGCGGCGCAGTTGCGGAACCTCGGCCTGACGCTGTCGAGTGCGCGCGCCCAAGCGGCTATCTTGCTGCGCGCTTGTGGCCGTACTCGGACGGCCGCTCTGCCGTGTTCTGCTTGTCTGCTGCCGAGACGAAGGTCTGGGTTGCTCTTGAGGGCGTTGCGGATTGCTGCTCGTGGCCCTTCTGGGCGTCGGCGTGGTACGGCCAGCAAGGCGAACACTTTGTCGCCGTTGATCACCGTCGTTGTATCCGTATGCCATTCGTACCGCCTTGTCTCATGTATAACCTGTCTATCCTACAAAAAAGATGTGCAACAAAGGGGTCTGCGCGTCAAAAGCTCGGTAAACGGTACGAAAGGCGCAAAACACACGGCCTCAAAAACATCTCTATATGCGTCCGATGAGCGTACGCCCGTCGGGCGGGCGGCAACAATGGGCTGCAAACTGTGCCGTTCGTCCCAAAAACGGCGCCGCTCGTTTTGCAGTTCTGCCTTCGGTCGAGCTACGAGTGGCGTTGCCGTGCCAAGGCCGTATCTTAAAGCCATGAAATAAAAGCGCGCGGCAAAACGGATCGCGCAAGGGGTGACGCCAAGGGGCGTCAAAAAGGAAAGGAGGGGAACAATGGCGGACAAGAACGCAGAAGTTGCAGTCGAGGATAACGGCGGCATGAAGAAAACGCTTTCGCTCTGGAACTTCTTCACCATCGGTTTCGGCGCCATCATCGGTACCGGTTGGGTTCTGCAGGTCGGCGACTGGATGGTCGTGGGCGGCGGTCCCGTTCCCGCTATGATCGCATTCCTCTTGGGTGCAATCTTCCTCGTGCCCGTCGGAGCTGTTTTCGGTGAGCTCACGGCTGCTATCCCCATCTCGGGCGGCATCGTCGAGTATGTCGATCGTAGCTTTGGCCGTACGCTGAGCTACATCACCGGTTGGCTCTTAGCCCTGGGCAACGGTATCCTGTGCCCGTGGGAGGCCATTGCCATCTCGACCCTCGTGTCCGAGATGTTCGGTAGCCTGCCTGGTCTTGAATGGCTGCGCGCCGTCAAGCTCTACACCATCCTGGGCGCCGACGTTTACCTGTTCCCGACGCTGATCGCGCTCGGCTTTGCAGTCTACGTCATCTTCCTCAACTTCCGTGGTGCCAGCTCGGCCGCCAAGCTCCAGGCCTTCCTGACCAAGGCCCTGCTCTGCGGCATGCTGCTCGCCATGGGCGTCTCGCTGTTCACCGGCTCGCCGGACAATGCCATGCCCGTGTTCTCCCAGGTCGCCGGCGCTGGCGGCGGCAAGGCCGCTACTGAGAGCACCAGCCTGTTCGCCGGCATCGTGTCGGTCTTGGTCCTGACTCCGTTCTTCTACGCCGGTTTCGACACCATTCCTCAGCAGGCTGAGGAAGCGGCCGAGGGCCTCAACTGGAACAAGTTCGGCAAGATCATCTCCCTGGCCCTGCTGGCCGCCGGCGGCTTCTACATGGTCTGCATTTACTCGTTCGGCACTATCCTCGACTGGCATGAGTTTGTTAAGAGCCCAGTTCCCGCGCTTGCCTGCCTCAAGGGCATCAACATGCTCCTGTACCTGGCCATGCTCGTCATCGCCACGCTTGGACCCATGGGCCCGATGAACTCCTTCTACGGCGCCACGAGCCGCATCATGCTCGCCATGGGCCGCAAGGGCCAGCTGCCCGAGAAGTTCGCCGAGGTCGACCCCAAGTCCGGCGCTCCCAAGCTCGCCTGCGTCGTTCTGGGCGTCATCACCGTCATCGGTCCGTTCCTGGGCAAGAACATGCTCATCCCTCTGACCAACGTGTCGGCTCTCGCCTTCATCTTCTCCTGCGGCATGGTCGCCCTCGCCTGCCTGCGCATGCGCTTCACCGAGCCCGACCTGCCTCGTCCCTACGAGGTACCCGGCGGCAAGTTTGGCATCGGCCTCGCTATCGCTGCCTGCGCCATCATCATCGGCCTGCTCGTGATTCCGTTCTCTCCCGCCTCCCTCAACATGGTGGAGTGGAGCATCGTGATCGGCTGGTTGGCTATTGGCCTGGCCCTCATGGCTTTCACCAATTCCCGCAAAAAGTAACGCTTAGCCGGGGCGGACCAGGTGCGCGGGGCCCTCTCTTCCGCGCACCGAACCCGGCATCACTTGGGTAGCTTTGTGAGGCTGCGACCCAACACGGCCTCGCCCACATATATGGATCCATAAGGAGGAACCATGTCCACTAAGTATGCAATCGTTGGCGGCAAGCTCATCGACGGTACCGGTGCCGAGCCGGTCGAGAACTCCCTCGTTCTCGTCGACGACAACGGCAAGATCGAGTACGCCGGCACTATGCGGGACCTTCCCGAGGGCGTTGAGGTTATCGACGCCGCCGGCAAGACCGTCCTTCCCGGCCTGATCGACACCCACCTGCACTTCTCGGGCAACCTGACCGACGATGACACCGATTGGGTCATGCAGCCGCTCCTCGAGAAGCAGGCCGTCGCCGTCAAGCAGGCCTACGACTGCCTCACCCACGGCCTCACCACCGTCTGCGAGATCGGCCGCTTTGGTATCCAGATCCGTGACTGCATCGACAAGGGCGTCTTCAAGGGCCCGCGCGTTCT
>ENA-OQKU01000103-OQKU01000103.1-human-gut-metagenome-genome-assembly--contig:-NODE-103-length-11089-cov-3.175880_pt1 | contig 11089 bp, 13 predicted proteins | sample MGYA00242807_ERZ504816 | MGnify/ENA primary metagenome ERZ504816 (study PRJEB26092, sample SAMD00036376) | human gut metagenome | host: Homo sapiens | study: EMG produced TPA metagenomics assembly of...
CTGTACATTAGGCTTTTTTTGTCGCCCATGATTACAATCTCAATATGCCTAATGGTAGGAAAGCTATTACTGTCGATAGCTCCCTCGAGTTATCGTATTCTATCTGGAGGTAGGTAATATGATTCGCAAGCCCGAATTTGACATTATGAAAGGGATATTGATAGTACTGGTAGTTATAGGCCACACCTCAATACGCCTCCCATACATTGACCTGTTTTGGTTCCACATGCCTACATTCTTTATGATTACAGGATATTTATCCCAAAGATGGGTATCATTCAACGACACTGCATATCTGCGCCACAAGGCTTTTCAATTGCTTGTTCCGTACCTCAGCTACAGCATTGTATTATTCCTATTCATTGGATACTCCCCTTTATGGAAATATATGCTCAAAGTATTCCTTGGCGGAACATTAAATATAACACCTTTTAGTTACCCTTTTTGGTATGTAAATACTCTTCTCGTGGCATTGGTTGCATTCGGGCTGATTAAACAGTTAACGCAAAGCCTCCAATTGCTGCTAATAGCCTCACTATACCTCATTGTTCACCTGATGACCTATTGGGATTTTCACCCACCAGTTCCATGGGGTATTGACAATGCAATGGGGGCATTAGTCTTCATCTACATTGGTGATAAATTCAAGGTTTATAAAACACAGAAATGGCACTACTCTCTCCTGTGTGCGCCTGTTTTATTTACATTTATTAACAAATTGGGGGGGGGTAAATTATAGAATTAATATGGCAAGCATAGAATATAACCATCTAATACTTGACCTCTTGGTGCCATGTATATTTGCATTTGCCATATATTTATTATGTATGTACTTAAAAAAGTGGAAGTATATTACCTACTTCTTTTCAGTATTAGGGCATAGTAGTTTGACAATATACTTTACCCATGCGGCCTTGTTGTATGTGTTAGCTCCTCTCATAGGGCAGCCCATTGCTGTCGCATGCTGCTTAATTGCAGGAGCGTTGTTTCAGCATATATTCACAAGGTTCAATATTACAAGAACATTGTTTCTAGGGAATATGAAATAAATAAAAACTATATACAGGTTTGATATGAAATTAATTATAAATGCCGATGACTGTGGTAAGAACAAAGAAGTGAATGACTGCCATTAGTCACTTTATCGAAAACTGGAAAAATTACCAGCACTACAGTCATGGCTAATATGGATGACTTGGAGGGAGCCTCCCGACTTTTTGACGAATATCAGGATAGTATTTCTTTCGGGATACACCTCAATCTGACCGAAGGACATCCTTTGCGATATAGTCAGGAGTTACTTGACAGAGGTTACTATAAGGAAACGGCTAATGTTGCTGGAGAAAAAGGTAATATTTACCTAAATATTAATCAATTACGAAACAAAATAATTAGCACAAGTATACAGAAAGAATTGGAAAAAGAACTTTGCGCCCAGATAGAAAAGGTCTTAGATTATGGAATACGGATTTCACATATTGATAGCCATCATCACATACACACCAGTTTGCTGATGCTACGAATGATGCCAAAATTAGCGAAACGATACGGCATACATAAAATGAGGCGTATGAGAAATTATGTACCCTCTGCTTCATGGACAAATATGGCTCTACGCGACCTGTGGAAACAGTTAATAAAGTTACAGAATCACCGAATAGTTATGACTGACTATTTCGGAATTTATGAAGAATGGTATGACAACGGCAAACAAATTCTTCATGAAAATACTGTACTAGAACTTATGTGCCACCCAGGAGGGGCTTATTCTGAAGAGGAGTGTAAACTGCTAGAAACTGATTTCACTCAATTGGCGAATGTAGAACTAGTTAATTATAATATGATTGGATAATGGACGTAACATATAAGTTTTTAACTGCGGAGGAATTTCACTCACCGGAATATGTAAAATTACAGAACAAGATACATGGCAAAAATGGGCATGCATCCCGATTGAAACGTATGGAGCACTATGCAGCCATGGGAGATCTCCGTGTGATAGTGGCAATCATTGATGGGAAAATGGTGGGACAAGCTTCTGCATATAGAGTCAAGGCTATCATTGAGGGAAAAGAACAACCATTCTATTGGGGTTGCGATACTTTCTTGTTGCCCGAATCGAGGGGGTATGGTATGGGAAAACACTTGCAAAACGAACTCCATAAGGTGTGCCCCAATTTTTCATCTGCATGGTATTCTCCGATTAATGGGATTATCAAAAGAAAATGCGGAGGATCAGATTTGATAGATTTGAAATTTACCTATTACCCTGTATCCAATTTTTGTGGGCTTATGTGGCAACTAGCGAGTACCAAATTGTTTAAGAAACAGTTAACTACCAACGCACATATCCCGTTCTTGTATTACAATCTGAATAAGTTATTCCACAAAAACAAGTTAAAGAAGTATAAAGTGGTAGAAATCCACTATTCCGATTTGGATGAGGAAATAGCTGAGTTTATGGAAAACTCTTTGAAAGGTTATGATTTCCACATTAAGAGGAATCTGGACTTTCTAAAATGGACCTATGGGTGGAAGAAAGGGCGATATCACATGTTAGCAATTAAACGTGATGGAAGAATCAATGCTGTTGTTGCCTTCTCCAATGTTCACAACGCCACACATGTAATAGCTCGTTTCAAAGGGGTGTCGATATTAGACCTTGTTATCAGCCCAGACTCGCAATTGACAACCAAAGACGTACTCCTATATGTAATCCAGTACCACAAGGAACGAAAGGAAAAAATAGAGGGTGTAATTACTTTTGAACAAATGAATTACTTCCCGAAATTTATTTACCCTATACCATCTGTGCCCCTATTATCAACATACGGAAAGAAACTACAAAAAGGGTATATTTCATTCATAGATCAGGATATGGACCAATTATAAGCATTGAAATAAACAAGTCTCATTAATATGAAACTAGTGTTTTACTCGCTGATATTGAACAACCATCAAGCGAATGTGGCTGATGAGTTGTGGGAACTGACTAGGCATAGTTACTGCTTTGTGGAGCTTGCCAACTTACAAGCCGAGCATCGGAAAGGAGACTCACACGACTATAGCGACCGGCCTTACTTATTACGGGCTTGGCAGTCGGAAGAGGCTTATTCTCAGGCTATGGAACTGGTCCATACGGCCGAATGCTGTGTCTTTTCGGGAATACAAGCTTTGACTTTCCAAAAGAAAGGATGAGATTAGGATTACTGTCGTTCGACATGAGCGAGCGATGGTTGAAAAGAGGTATTTTGAACTTGTTCTCACCAGCCATCTTAAAAATGTTCCTCTCCTATCATTTCGGAGGTTGGAGCAAGAAACCATTGTACAAACTTTGCTGCAGTGCATTTGCATCAGAAGACCAACATAAATTGTTCACCTATCGTGGACGCTGTTACAAATGGGGGTATTTCACCCGAGTGGAAAAAATTGATGTTGAAACATTTCCGGATGTTTCCACATCAAATATCACACCACTTATGTGGTGTTCAAGATATTTGATGTTGAAACATCCGGAACTACCGATATTAATGGCTCGTCAACTCAAAAACAAAGGATATCGTTTCATGCTTGACATGTACGGGAGCGGAGAATATGAAATTCAGACACGACAACTTGCCAAAGAGTTGGATGTGGAAGATGTCATCTGTTTCATGGGTGTTAAACCCAATAACGAACTGCTGAACGACATGCGAAGACACAGTATATTCCTATTCACAAGTGACAAAAACGAAGGCTGGGGTGCTGTGGCCAACGAAAGCATGACCAACGGGTGCGTGTTAGTAGCAAGTGATGGCATAGGTAGTTCCCCGTACTTGGTCAAAGACAAGCAAACGGGGCTGTTGTTCACCAGTCCCCAGACATCAAGTAGTTTCGGTCATCCCGATATTGCAGCGTTGGATTCTTTGTGTGACAAAGTGGAGTTCCTACTCGATAATCCCTGTGAGTGACAAAAAAATTCGACAACATTCCATGGCTCTGATGCAGGAACTATGGAATCCCCGTATTGCTGCCGAAAGGCTGTTGACTCTTATTGACCATCTGCAAAAAGGGAAAGACACTCCTTTTGTTGAAGGTCCTTGCTCAAAAGCATAAATATAAATTTACTATATATGAAGGTTTTGCAAACCATCGCTGGGTTTGGTGCTTTGTATGGCGGAATTGCCACTTGCACGTACGACTTGATTAGGGCGATGTACAATATTGGGTTTCCTCTTGACTTACTGACTTTAGAAGTAAGAAATCCTATGGATAAATTGATGGGCAAAGGCGAAGATTGGATCAAAGCCTTGCCGAATGATGCAATTACTCCCTATGAATATTCTAAGAGTATTGCTCTATATCTCAAGAATAAAGAATATGACTTATATCATACAAATGGGCTATGGATGTATTGTAACCATGCTACCTGTTCGATAGCAAGACGCAAGCATAAACCTTATATTATCACACCGCATGGAATGCTTTACCCCGATGCACTTCTCCGTTCTTATTGGAAAAAATGGCCGCTAATACAGCTTTGTTTTCGTAAAGATATTAATCATGCCGATTGCTTGCATGTCACTTGTAAGCCTGAAATGGAACATGTGCGCCAATTTGGATACCGTAATGCTATCGCAATTATCCCCAACCCGGCCAATCTGCCGGGTTATCTAAATGAGATTGCAGCTAAAAAGCCGTCCTTTCTGGGGTGTAACCGATTGAGGAAGTTTGGCTTCCTCGGTCGGTTACACCCCATAAAGAAGGTTGAAAACCTTCTTTATGGGGTAGCAAAGCTACCTCATTCACGAGATTGCGAATTAATCATAATGGGTAAGGGAGATAATATTTATGAACAATTTCTGCGCAATGAGACGAAAAGACTCGGATTAGAGAATTGCGTTAAATTTTGTGGTTTTGTCAACGGTAGAGATAAATATGAGCAATTGGCTCAGTTATCATGTCTTTTCGTGCCGAGTGACTTCGAGAATTTCGGCATGATTGTAACCGAGGCATTATCAGTAGGCACTCCTGTAATGGCAAGCCTTGGTACTCCGTGGGAAGAATTGAACACTATAGGCTGTGGATGGTGGATTGACCGTACTCCCGAAAACATCGCCCAAGTAATGCAACAAGTGATAGAAATGCCTATCCTGGAACTGCTCGCTATGGGCGAAAAGGGACAGCAGCTTGTGCAAAAAAATATTCTGCACCTATGGTAGCAAAGCAGATGCAGCAACTGTATAAATGGCTATTAGGTGAATGTTCTAAACCCGATTTCATATATGAGTAAAGTCGATTTGTCTAAATATAATAATTCATGGTTTAGTATAGGTGCCGGAAAAATGAAAGTGATTATCTGGTATTTAGTGAATATATGTTTTTTGAATTGCAGTTGGAATCCTTCTTCAGGTTTTAGAATATGGTTGCTACGTTTTTTTGGTGCCCAAATAGGCCAAGGAGTTGTAATAAAACCTTCAGTCAATATCAAATATCCTTGGAATCTGTCAATAGGAGATTATACTTGGATTGGTGAAAATGTATGGATAGATAATCTATCACAAGTTACCATCGGCTCAAATGTCTGTATTAGTCAAGGAGCAATGTTATTGTGTGGAAATCATAATTACAAACGTCCGACATTTGACCTCATAGTAAAACCGATTACAATAGAAGATGGTGCATGGGTCGGTGCTCAATCCACCGTCTGTCCCGGAGTGACGATGCATTCGCACAGTGTTCTCGCTGTTGGTTCCATAGCCTCTAAAGACTTAATGCCATATTCGATATATCGTGGGAATCCTGCGGTAAAAGTCGCAGAACGGGTAATGTTTGAATCGTAATCAAACTCTTTACCCAAAATCAATTTAATTAAATCTGATGAAAATATCAATAATCACCGCTACATGGAATAGCGGTGCAACTTTGCGTTACACAATGCGGAGCGTGTTGTCGCAATCCTATCCCAATATAGAGCATATTATCGTGGATGGCGGTTCAACAGATAGCACAATGGAAATCGTACATGAATTAGAACCTGAATATCAAGGCAAATTACGTTATATCAGCGGAAAAGACAAAGGAATATACGATGCCATGAATAAAGGTATCGCAATGGCGACAGGCGATATTGTAGGAATACTTAATAGTGATGATTTTTATACCAGCGATATTGTGCTTTCAACAGTGGCATCCGCATTTGAAGACGGTAACATAGATGCTGTTTACGGCGATATACATTATGTACAAGACTATGACTTGCAAAAATGTACCCGTTATTACTCTTCAAAACTTTTTCATCGCCGTTGGATGCGTCTCGGCTTTATGCCCGCCCATCCGAGTTTTTATTGCCACAAAGAAATATATGAAAGATACGGCGGATTCAATTTGTCATATAAAAATTGCCGCTGATTTTTGAATGTCTGTTGCGATTCATATTCGTCCATAAAATACGGCTCCGATACATCCCAATGGATTTTGTAACAATGCGTACAGGGGGAGCATCGACCAGCGGATTGTCCAGCCATAAACAAATTTTACGAGATCACCAACGGGCATTCAAGGATAATGGAGTTTACAGTAATGTTTTGCTTGAATCGTTGAGATACATTTACAAAATATATGAGATCTTCGAAACTAAAGTTTCACGAAAATAATACATCACAAATTTGATATTTATATGAAGACAGCTTTAATTACCGGTACCACCGGACAGGACGGTTCATATCTTGCTGAATTGCTTTTGAAAAAGGATATGACGTGCATGGTACTATACGTCGTTCATCGGTAGACTTCCGTGAGCGTATCGCACATTTGGAAGGGCATCCTAACTTCCATCTCCACTATGCCGACCTGGGCGACTCGATGAGCATCTTACAAGTGGTGAAAAAAGTAAAGCCAAACGAAATATACAACCTCGCCGCACAAAGCCATGTACAAGTTTCATTCGATTCACCAGAATTTACGGCTGATGTCGATGCAACTGGCGTGTTACGCATTCTGGAAGCCGTGCGCCAGTGCGACCTTGTTGATACCTGCCGTATTTATCAGGCTTCTACGTCGGAGTTATACGGGAAAGTCGAGGAAGTACCACAGAACGAGAATACCCCATTCCATCCTTACTCTCCCTATGCCGTGGCAAAACAGTATGGATTCTGGATTACCAAGGAATACCGCGAAGCGTACAATATGTTCTGCTGTTCAGGTATTCTGTTCAATCATGAGTCGGAACGCCGCGGAGAAACGTTCGTTACCCGTAAGATAACCTTAGCCGCTGCACGTATCGCTCAAGGCAAACAAGACAAGTTGTTGCTCGGTAACTTGTCATCGCTCCGTGACTGGGGCTATGCCAAGGATTATGTGGAGTGCATGTGGCTGATTCTCCAAAATGATAAACCAGAAGATTTTGTCATTGCTACCGGCGAGCAGCATTCGGTACGTGAGTTCTGCCAATTGGCTTTCCGTTATGCCGGAATCGAACTGTGTTTTGAGGGTGAAGGTGAAAACGAAAAAGGCATCGACAGCAAGACCGGTAAAGTACTTGTTGAGGTTTCTCCTGACTTCTACCGCCCAACCGATGTGGTAAATCTTTGGGGAGACCCGTCGAAAGCGAAACGTGAACTAGGTTGGAATCCGCAAAAGACATCGTTTGAGCAACTTGTAAAAATCATGGTGGATGCCGATATGGCAAAAGTGGCCGTTGAGCGTGCATCGCAACAGGTAAGAACCAACCTTGCCGAATATCTCGAAAAAGGAATCGTAAAATAATCGAGAAAACAATGGAGAAGAACGCAAAAATCTATGTGGCAGGACACCGTGGAATGGTAGGTTCTGCCATTGTACGAGAACTGCAACGCCAGGGATATACGAATATCATCACACGCACGCACAAAGAATTGGACTTGACTCGCCAGGAAACCGTGGAACGCTTCTTCGCCGAAGAAAAGCCCGAATATGTATTCCTCGCCGCAGCAAAGGTGGGCGGTATCATCGCCAACCAATCGGCATTGGCGGACTTCATGTACGAGAACATGATATTGGAGATGAATGTCATCCACTCGGCATGGCGCAATGGTTGCAGGAAGCTGGAGTTTCTCGGTTCATCGTGCATATACCCGCGTATGGCACCCCAGCCGATGCCTGAAAGCTGCCTGCTAACCTCCGAACTGGAAAAGACCAACGAGGCATACGCATTGGCAAAAATCTCTGGATTAAAATACTGCGAGTTTCTCAACCGCCAGTACGGCACGGACTATATCAGCGTGATGCCCACCAATCTCTATGGGCCGAATGACAACTACCACCCCGAGCACAGCCACGTGTTACCGGCGCTTATCCGCCGCTTTCATGAGGCGAAGGAAGCGGGCTTGAAAGAGGTGACCTGCTGGGGTGACGGTAGCCCGTTGCGAGAGTTTCTCTATGTGGATGATTTGGCCAATCTCTGCGTGTTCTTGATGAACAACTATTCGGGGTACGAGACAGTAAACGCCGGAACAGGAAAGGAACTGACCATAAAGGCACTGACGGAGCTTGTCGCCAAGGTTGTGGACTATAAAGGTGAAATCAAATGGGACACAAGCCGTCCCAACGGCACGCCGCGCAAACTGCTTGATGTATCGAAAGCCGAAGCCTTTGGGTGGAGATATAAGACCGAGTTGGAGGACGGAATACGGTTAGCATACGAGGATTTTTTGAATAATCCAATGCGGGCAGAGAGATAAAAAATAACATAAAGTGGTGACTATAGCGGTAGGGAATACACCTCTTCCCATTCCGAACAGAGAAGTGAAGACTATTTGCGCCGATGGTACTACATTTAGTGGAAGAGTAGGTAATCGCCAAAGAGAGATAATTCTTTTTTATTAATAGTAAAGTATCTGAAATATGAAAAATATTTTTAGTAATTAGGGCAGCCTCTCACGTTGGAGGACGAGGCTGTCAGAATGGATGGTAGCAATACTTCTTACCCTTGCTACTGTATAGATGTCTTATGATGTCTATTAGTCCTATGTCGCATAGGATGAAACAGAGCGGTTCGCTGCACAGTTGAATGTATATGGATTATACGATAACTTAAAAAGCAAGCGAGAACAGGATGAGCTACTTGAAGTTTGGAAAATCTAATCTTCCAGTGGGTTTGAAGGATCCCACCCAAAAAATCCTTCATTTTTCATTTACAGATATAGCTTTCAAAGATCTATATGCAAATCATACTGTTATCCGGCGGCTCGGGCAAACGCCTGTGGCCGCTTTCCAATAATACACGGTCAAAGCAATTCATTAAACTGCTGACTGCGCCCGATGGCTCGAAAGAGTCGATGGTGCAACGGGTGGTACGGCAATTACGGGAAACCGGCATCTGTGATTCGATTACCGTGGCAACAAGCCAGTTGCAGCGGGATGTCATCATCAAGCAGCTTGGAGAAGAGATTCCTGTAGTTACGGAACCGGAGCGTCGCGATACATTCCCAGCTATCGCTCTCGCAAGCTCGTATTTGGCCTACGAACGAAAATGTTCCACCGATGAGATTGTAATCATCATGCCTTGCGACCCTTATACTGAAGCTGGTTATTTTGATACGATTCGCAGGATAGCGGATGCAGTGAAAAACAATGTAGCCGAACTGGTATTGATGGGAGTTAAACCCACATATCCGTCAGCAAAATACGGATATGTAGTGCCAGCCAATGATGTACAAAACAAAGGAACATTTCAAGTATCACGCTTTACGGAAAAACCAGATATGATGACTGCTGAGAAACTTATTTCGGAGGGTGCTTTTTGGAACGGAGGCGTATTCGCTTTCAGGTTGGGATATATGACGGATATCGTAGCCCGGTACATTGAAGCCGACACATTTGCGGAGATCCGTTCCCGTTACGGGGAGTTTCCCAAGATCAGCTTCGACTACGAGGTCGCCGAAAAGGCACAGTCGGTCGCCGTCGCCCCTTTTGCCGGTGAGTGGAAAGACCTCGGTACGTGGAACACGCTGACTGATGAACTGTCGGAACATACTGTCGGCAATGTCGTTATGGACGATGAATCCGAGAATACACACGTCATCAACGAGCTCGAACTGCCGATCATGTGCATCGGCGCCCGAAATTTAGTTATCGCGGCATCGAACGACGGAATCCTGATTTCGGACAAGAGCAAGAGCGAAAACATCAAGACCTACGCCGATTGTCTGCAACGCCGATCGATGTTCGAGGAGCGCCGCTGGGGCGAATACAAAGTTGTCAATACCGCCGAGTTCCCCGATGGCTGCAAATCCCTTACCAAGCAGCTGAAAATCAACGCAGGCAAGAGTATCAGCTATCAGATGCACCGTCATCGCGACGAGGTATGGACTTTCATCGACGGCGAGGGAGAACTGCTCCTCGACGGTGTCCGATCGGTTGTTGGCCGAGGCGATACGGTTATGATCAGGAAAGGTGCCAAACATGCGGTCAAGGCTATCTCCGATTTGACCTTCATTGAGGTGCAGTCCGGCGATCTACTTGTCGAAGAGGATATCGAACGGTTTAACTATAAATGGTAAAATCATTTATTAAAACAATACAGATTATCTGGAATTCCAATTTGCTTTTTGGAACTTATAAATTTCAAAATATTTTAATTGGACAAAATTTCTATGTAATATGGTACTCTATCTTTTCATATTTAGAATATTAGATTTACTAAATACCATATTGGTGATGTGCCGTTGTTCCGTGTTATGTCTTATTACATGTTTTTTCAATTATACGGCACTTTATCTATTGCCTCTTGCCATAATAGTAGATTGGGGAATTTTTCAATATTCCGTTCAATCTGTATTCAAAAGCCAACTGATGGATTTAAATAAGGCGGTGAATGAGTTTAAAAAACAAGGTGCCGATTTGGAAATAATTGAAGATGAAATTATCAAAGAAATTGATACAGAAATGCGAAAATACCAATTATTCCAATGGGGCAACAGACAAGGAGATAAGCGAACAATTGTTATCCGGGCAAACAAATTGTTCGGACAATTCAAAAGTTTTGCGTTTTATAATGCATCTTCTTTCATATTCGTTCCCAAGACATTTTATCCGCAATCCATGAAAGACAGAATCTTGTTGGCACATG
>ENA-OQKU01000109-OQKU01000109.1-human-gut-metagenome-genome-assembly--contig:-NODE-109-length-10558-cov-1.833573_pt1 | contig 10558 bp, 10 predicted proteins | sample MGYA00242807_ERZ504816 | MGnify/ENA primary metagenome ERZ504816 (study PRJEB26092, sample SAMD00036376) | human gut metagenome | host: Homo sapiens | study: EMG produced TPA metagenomics assembly of...
CAAGATAGCCAAAATGTGCGGCAAGCATACATTTCTATTTTCAGGAATAGAATAAATGTTCCGATTACAAACAATTTAAGTCGGAGATAATTTGTCCTTGTGAAAAAATACTGAATTTTATACCTCTGAAATCCAGCACTTTGTAAAATTGAGTGTTGGATTTTTATTTTCTGCCGCGTTTTTTGCCAATTATATTCATGTGCGCACGCAGAAAACAAAGTGTAATTTTCAAAATTGACAGAACCATGAATTATTTCTTGCTGGCGGAAACCGACTTTTTCCGCCTGATAAACGAAGCCGGCGACTGCAATATGGAAACGGCATACACGGCTTTCGCCACCCAAGTGATCGAACTGTGCAACGGCGGCATGGACATGAACCTTACCGTCATCGCGCTTGCCTACATCGAAATCGAGTTGCAGCACCATCCCGTACGTAATCTGTCAAGAAGAAAAAAGAGAGATTGCCGCCTACGTCAGCAAGGCTCTGTCTTTCGTAAGAAAGATGCAGAAATTCCCTTGCCACGCCCCCAACGTGCCACCACTAATATCCGCCAACAACGCAACAGAAACCACGCCAGCCTCTTCAATGACGGGCAATGCCATCGACCTCGTGGAACTTATCTACGGCATAGACGTGATGGGCTGCATCAACAACGGCAATATGCCGCTCAAACAGCTCGCCCCACTTCTCTATAAGATATTCGGGGTTGATTCTAAAGACTGCTACCGCTTCTACACTGATATCAAACGCCGGAAGAACGAAAGCCGCACCTATTTCATTGACAGGATGCAGGAAAAACTGAACGAGAGAATGTTGCGTGATGAGGAGTTGGAGCGGATGAAGAAAATAAAAAAATATCCATTACATATGAGAAGACAGGAATACTCGTATCCTGTCTTTTTATTTTCATTTAATTATATATTAATTAGCACAATATATGTGAGTTTTTCATTCCTATAAGGACAAATTTCAGAAACGTATGTCTGGTAAATTATTGAGTCATCATAGTATGAACATATATCATTACTAAAAACAATGAAACAACTTCCATAAGATTGTGGTTGTAAAAATCGCCATTTAATAGCCCGTTTTTTTTTGAAAATTCGCCAATTAAAAAAATATGATTATCTTTGCATTATATTTTATAAGGTATGGAAACAGTAAATAGAATACTTCAAGAGAAGATTACAGCACGAATCGCGCCCAATAAAGCAGTACTGATTTTTGGTGCTCGCCGTGTTGGTAAAACGGTAATGATGCGTAAAATTGTGGACAACTATTCAGGTAGGACGATGATGCTCAACGGCGAAGACTACGACACATTAGCACTATTGGAGAATCGCTCAATAGCCAATTATCGGCATTTATTGGATGGTATTGATTTGCTGGCTATTGATGAGGCACAGAACATACCACAAATCGGTAGTATTCTGAAGTTGATAGTTGATGAAATACCGGGAATAAGTGTCTTGGCAAGTGGTTCTTCGTCATTCGATTTGCTGAATAAGACTGGTGAACCGTTGGTCGGCCGCAGTACGCAATTTCTCCTTACACCATTCTCGCAACGGGAAATCGCACAGACGGAAACGGCACTTGAAACCCGCCAGAACCTCGAAGCGCGCTTGATTTACGGTTCCTATCCCGAAGTAGTAATGATGGAGAACTATGAACGTAAAACAGACTACCTACGTGATATTGTCGGTGCATACCTGCTTAAAGATATCTTAGCAATTGACGGCTTAAAAAATTCGAGCAAGATGCGCGATCTACTGCGATTGATAGCTTTTCAGTTGGGCAGCGAAGTTTCTTACGAAGAGTTAGGTAAACAACTCGGCATGAGCAAGACGACCGTTGAAAAATACCTCGACCTATTGGAAAAGGTCTTCGTTATCTATCGTCTGGGGGCTTATTCGCGTAACCTACGCAAGGAGGTTACAAAAGCTGGCAAGTGGTACTTCTACGACAACGGCATTCGCAATGCCATTATCGGGGCTTTCTCACCGCTGGCCATTCGGCAGGATGTCGGTGCGCTGTGGGAGAACTACATCATCGGAGAGCGGCGCAAAGCGAACTTCAATGAGGGACTGCACAGGGAGTTCTATTTCTGGCGCACCTACGACAAACAGGAAATCGACCTGATTGAGGAGAGTCGCCGACCCAGTCTTACCGCCTTGGAGTTCAAGTGGGGAAATAAAATGCCGGCCGCACCGAAAGCCTTCCAAGAAGCCTATCCCTATGCCGAGTTTCATGTGGTAAATCGGGAGAATTATTTGGAGTTCGTATAATCAATAATTACGTATATTGGAACAAACTACAATCCAAACAGCAATATCCGACGGTTTATCCAAAATAAACCGTGTGGTATTGACAAATTCGATGGAGGTTCGCAAGAAAGGTTGGCAAAAACTATTGCTCGCCATTTTTGTCAGAATGATTCATTGGATGAGGAATGTACTTTACCTCGAATTATCGGCATCGAAGGTATTTGGGGATCTGGAAAATCCAACGTGGTTAAAATGTTGGAACGTGAATTATCAGACGACTATTACTTTTTTGAGTATGACGCATGGGGACATCAAGAGGACTTGCAACGCCGCTCTATATTGGAATTGCTTACAAGCAAACTTATTGATGATGGTATCCTATCTGGAAATGCAACAATAAAAGTCAAAGGTGGAGGTACGAAAACCGTATCATGGTCTGAAAAGCTGAAATATTTATTAGCCCGTAAAACGGAGACCGTAACCGAAAAATATCCCCTTATCAGTAATGGTATGGTTGCGGCATTTTTGGTTGCAGTTTTAACTCCGATATTTACATTTATTGCGTATGCAGTAAAACCTACACCCACAACATGGTGGTTTTCTTTATTGTCTATTATCATAGCTGCACTGCCAGTTCTTATTGCATTGTGCGTTTGGAAATGGGCATATAGCAAAGATCATAAATATGGATGGAGTTATATGTTAGCTATTTATCAAGATAAAGTCGAAAAGGACGTTTGCTATGAGACTTTGAGCGAAGACGAACCAACGGTTTACGAGTTCAAAACATGGATGCAAGACATTTCTGATTTTATCAGGAAAAAGGACAACGTAAATTAGTCCTTGTTTTTGACAACATGGATCGTCTCCCCGCTGAAAAAGTAAAAGAATTATGGTCTTCTATCCATACGTTCTTCGCCGATAGCGGTTTTGAAAATGTTTGGGCTGTTATTCCTTTCGATGAAACACATTTAGCTTGTGCATTCGGAGATGAGACCGACGAACAAACGAAACAACTGACCAAGTATTTTATCAATAAAACTTTCCCTATTGTTTATCGTGTTGCTCCTCCTGTTATTACCGACTATCGAAGTATATTCAACAAACTGTTTGTTGAAGCATTTGGAGAAACAGAAAATGAAGCGAAAGAAACTATAAATCGGATATTCAGATTGGTAAATCCTAATGCCAATGTTAGGGAAATTATATCATATATCAATGAGATGGTCGCTCTTAAACAAGAGTGGTGTAACGAAATTTTGATGATAAACATAGCATTGTTCTGTTTGAAGAAGACGGATATTCTGGCAAATCCAGTAGAACAAATATTGTCCGGCGACTATCTGAATGGCATTCAAACAATAATTAACAATGATCTGCAAACACAACGCGAAATTGCAGCTTTGGTATATGGTGTCGATGTTGAAGATGCTCGACAAATTCCATTGAAAAAATATATTGAAGGCTGCATCAACGGAGAAGAAGACCACGACATAAATCAATATGCAGAGACTAATAAACAATTTGACACTGTATTAGAAGAAGTTATACAATGTATGGACAATGCGCTTATCGATAAGATTATACATTGTTTGCATAAATTAACTCGAAAGAGCGATGTTATTCTGCGTGTATGGCAAAGAATAGCACAATTGAAATTAAAAGAATCCATAGAGAAGCAGGTGTTCCCTGTCGAATACCAAGAACTGCTGTTGCATTTAGACACGGAAAGCCAAAACCATGTGATTGCTCAATTATATAAGAAGATAGTTCGGTTCAATGACTTCAATGGCGGCGACTATTTCAAAACGTTAGATGCAATAGACAGGTTTATTGCGCAAAATAAGTTGGCGTGCGATTTTACGTCATTGATTGAAGCAAAAACAGTCAAGCCAAATACATTTATCGATTATATTCAAGCTGCAAATGCAACAGATGCTGCCTATCGGGATAACGCGACAACTAAAGCATATAAATATTATCAAGTAGCAACAAATTCGGAGGCGCTCGATAATTATTTGGCAAACTTACTACCCGATAATTTCGACCATGCAGATATTGTAAAACGTTAAAAGATAATTCTACCTATACGTTTCCAACGCTTTTGCAAGCGATCACGAATTGCATTGATGAACAGAATGTAAATAAAGATAATATAGGGGCTATATTTACAACCTATCGTTTATTGGCATCTGACGAAGAAAGACCTTTACCTGTAACGTTAGATTCAACCTACATAAATCAGTTGCATTCTGAATTAGAAACTGATGGCCGAAACATTAAAGAGTCTGGATATTACGATTTAGTCGCCATGCAATTGGCACATGGTCATTCCGTTTCCTTAATAGAGGGTGGAGATATAAAATATGTTGCAGAACTCATGGACTATTATGTGGATCATGGAGACTTATTAGTAAATAGTGTGGGATGGAATATACCGCTATTAAATGAAACACTACAATACATGGTAAATCATAAACTTGGCTATAAATTATTGCTCTCAGACATATTGCCCCAATTTGAAGATATTAAGAACAGAATAGGTGTAACGGATGAGGTATTTATCGAGCATTTAGCAGAGTGGAATACCGATTTGGATAAGTATATCACTAAGAACAATATTAAAGATGTAATTCCTGACGCATCTTTTTACGATTTGACCACTAAAATAAGCAATGTCCTGACCGATCATATCAATAAAATAGCGTTCGAAGCGTTGTCTGAAATAAGTGTTGATACATTATACGCCCAAAGAACAGCACATACATCATATTATTGGTTTGTCGCAATAAAACATTTACTGGCTAAAATCAAATCCTTGCCAGATAACTTGACTGAATTTGGCAAAAAGATTCTGATGGATATTGCTTCTGGAACTCAAAGTTTGAATCCTTTCCCTAATTGTTTCAAGAATATAGTTGAAAGATTGGATAAACGAAAAATTAAATCGACAGTTACCGATATAAGAAATGATTTCTGCATCGGTAAAAAGACTATCAATGCAATAAAGTTTCAATTTTTCGAAACATGGCTTAGATCGCATGGTAATTTGAAAAGTCAAGCTGGAGACGTTATTGATAAAATAGTGAAACCTGTAATTTCCGATGGGGCATGCCGTTCATTGATTCTGCAAAACAAAGATTTTTATATGGATTTAATAAATACTGGAAAAGCCACTCAACTTTGCCCCTTTTGGCCACGCAGAATTATCCCTTTTGGCTAAAATATGATTGACCCCTTTGGCTAAAATAGTGTTGCCCACTTGCTTCACCTATAATTATAGTTTTTTTGTGTAGATTTGAGTACCCTTGTCCTGGTGTAACGGGGGAGAAAATAAAATCTATACAAATGAATAAACGAATCAAAAACATTTTAAGATGTTATGCGGCTGGCATAGGAATCAAGGAAACGGCATCTACGTTTCATATTTCCCGTAATACAGTCCGCAAATATGTCCGCTTATTCCTTTCAAGCGGCAAGAGTATTGAACAGCTTCTTTCCCTGCCCAATGGACAGTTGGATGAACTGTTCGGCTGCACGGATACCCGGCATCGGGAGCCTTCATCCAAAAGGATTGAATTGGAGGCCTTGCTTCCCGGATATGTATCTCGTCTGTCACGCAAAGGTATGAGTGTCCGAAAACTGTTCAAGGAGTACCATACCGAATATCCGGACGGCTATCAGTTGTCTTCCTTCAAACGGATTGTCAGCGAATACAGGTTTCACATTAAGGTTGTCGGTCATGTAGAGCACTATGCCGCAGAGCAGATGTATATTGACTTTGCCGGTGACAGACTTGAAGTTGTTGATGAAATGACGGGCGAGACGAAGAAAGCCGAGGTATTTGTTGCCATCCTTCCGTTCAGCCATTATACCTACTGCGAAGCCGTATGGTCGCAACGCAAGGAAGACCTGATAAAGGCATGCGAGAATGCCATTCAATATTTTGAAGGTGTTCCTGCGGCTATCGTCCCCGACAATCTGAAGGCTGCCGTCACACGAAGCGACCGCAACGAACCTGTCATCAATGATGATTTCGCCGCTTTTGCCGAATATTACGGCTGTGTGGTCTATCCTGCTCGTGTGCGTCACCCCAAGGACAAGGCTTTGGTAGAAAATGCCGTAAAGCTCCTCTACCGTTCCATTTACCTTGATATAGAGGGAATGACATTTTCCAGTTTGGAGGAACTCAATACCGCCATCCATATTTCCTTGCTTGATTTCAATGAAAAAGTGATGGCCGGACGGGAGATGTCACGCAAGGAAATATTCCTTCATGGAGAGAAGGATTATCTTCGTCCGCTTCCCGTGAAACGCTACGTAATGAAAGAAAGGAAACTGATGACCGTGGGAAAGAACTCTTACGTTTCCTTGTTCAAGCACCATTACAGTGTTCCGAAAGAGTATGTAGGCAGGCGCATGACGATTCTCTATGATGCCGACACGGTGGAAATCTATTGTGGAATGAACCTTGTCGCCACCCATGACCGCTGTGACATTCCTTACACTTATTCTTGGAAAAAGGAGCACAACCTGCCTGGTCATTATGGTCCCTATGACAAGGACTTGGAGGAACTCTTTCAACGTGCCTCGGAAATAGACAACATCGTATTGAACTATCTTCAGGAAGTGGAGCGTGTCATGCAATATCCACCCAAAGCGTTCAGGTCATGCCGTGGCATCATGACACTGGAGAAGAAATACGGCCGTGACCGTCTAGTTGCGGCTTGCGCATGTGCGGATCAGAAATTGCAATACGGATACCAAGCCTTGCGCGAGGTGCTTGAACTGGGAGAAGATGTGGATTTCCTTCCTGATGAGGACGGAAAAGTACAGTCCAACGTGACTTCCCAGATTCCATTGACCCACAAAAATATACGTGGACGTGAATATTACAAAAAAGACAAACAATAAAACTATTATTTATGGAAGTAAACAATAAAACAGCTCCCGTTACGGGACAACAAGACCAGAATACCATATCACTGGATTTAATGAACCGTATGAAATTGCATGGTATGGCAGAGGCTTTCAGGGAAAGTCTTGCCGGCACCACTCCGCAATCCATGACTGCGGACACGTTCCTTTCCATGCTCCTTGCACGCGAATGGGACTATCGCTCCCAGGCTGCCATTGCACGGCTCACCAAAAATGCGGCATTCCGCTACAAGGCTTATATTGAGCAGATTGACTATGCCACGAACCGGGGACTGGACCGCAATCAGATGGAACGTCTCGCCACCCTTGATTTTGTGCATAAGGCACAGAACCTTTTCATTACTGGTTCTTCCGGAACGGGAAAAAGCTATTTGGCCTGTGCCCTTGGACACGAAGCATGCAAAAGGGGATTCCGTACCTTCTATGCCAATGCTCCGAAACTGCTCGGTGCGCTGAAAGTCGCCAAAGTAAAAGGTACACTTGAAGCGGAACTCAAGAAGATTGAGCGTTGCCAGCTACTCATTCTTGACGACTTGTTTATTGTACCACTTGACGCCAAAGAGCGTCCCATACTGCTTGAAATTATTGAGGATAGGCATGAACGGAAATCTGTCATCATCACATCGCAGTATCCATCTTCCAACTGGTATGACATGGTAGGTGATCCAACAATAGCCGATGCAATCCTTGACCGCATCATACATACGGCCCATACTATAGAATTATATGGTGAAAGTATGCGAAAATTAAAATCTAAGAAAAACGAGAATTTTTAAAAGGGTAAAATAATATTGCCCCCCAACACCAGGACTTTAAAGGGTCAATCATATAGTACAAAAAGGTGGGCAAATCTTGCGTGGCCAAAAGGGTCAAAGTTGAGTGGCTTTTCCAACCTTTGGTGGGCAGTAATTCTAAGACTTTAAATAAAGAAAAATTAAGCTACCCCTTAAAAAAAAGAGATATTTCCTTTCAAAGAATTCATTTCTTTTATTACATTTGTATTAGTCTTTTTGAAAATAGAAGATTTATAGTAAAGCGTTAAGGCATTATCCAAGTTCAGGAAATCCCCAAATTTCGAAACAACAATTGGATAATACATTGGACGCTCCACGTTCTATCTATATAGATTTTTGTTATATATAGGCGTGGGGCTTTGTGTATTATATGTTGTTGAGTATGGGGATACTTCTGAACGGTAATACCAAAGTTCCCACGCTTAACTTTATATAAACACAACTCCAGGGAACAGGGTTGGCTTATAATAAACATTATGAAAGCAACTTGTTTTAAAAAGCGAGACAACTGTCTCCAACGACTTTCCCCCTTTGTTTGTTACTATCTTTTGTGGAATATTCTATCCTTTCATTTCCATTCCTGTCTCTTTCGGAACATACCGTTCATTATCATACAAATTACATGCCAAAGCACTTTTCTGCCTTCTCCTGCTATGGTACTAGATAATAGTAACTCCCCCTATCACATAGAGGAAGAACTTTGGTTACAGATACTTTCTCTGTCAAGAGAGTTGCAGGAGTGTAAAGCTAGTCTGCACCATAATACTTTGGACTGTATTTCCGATAAGATTGAAGGAATAGAAAGAGAACTGGATGTCTTATTGGATATTCTGCAAGGGAGGCAAGACAAAAAGACATCATAGTGCTATTTTTTATGACAATTTGTCTACGCCGATAAGTTATCCTATTATTTAAGCCTCGTTTAAGAATTCCGTTTTATGGGTTACCCACAATCGAATGGAATTTTTATATACTGAGAATAACACATGATATTAGTAATGGATTTTCAATATTCAGAGTGATAATGGATAAACGAATAGAAAACGCCATGAATGAGTTGATCAATACAGAAATATGGTCAACCGGTTTATACCTGTCATTGCAGGTTATTTTGAAGATGAACGGCTTCCAATACTTAGCTCCTGGCTGAACTCCCAAGCACAGGACAATATGAACAAGGTTTATCAGATGATGAATCGGATATGCGATGATGGAGGATGTGTTGTAATCAATGAAATGAAACGGGATACACATTAATGGACAACGCCATTGAATGCCTTGAATGAATTGCTTGAACATGAGCAGTACATATCACGTCAGGTAAACACATTTCTCATATTATGCTGGAATGTAAGCATGTCCTTCCATTCTTTCATCAGCGGGCTGTATGCAGACCGTATATATGTAAGTATGGCATTTATGGAATTGTTACGTATCCTCGCCAAGGAAAACGAACGGAAACTACCTTATTTTTGACGGTATGGATTTAAGATTGATGTTATGCAAAATTTAATATTGCAGAATGCTATCTGGTATGTTTTTTGCGATATAATAATCGATAATAAACTATATGTCATCATGGATATATTTGTATATTTAACATTGTGTTTCACTTCGCTATTCACCTTGATGGACCCTCTTGGAGTGATGCCGGTATTCCTGCAAATGACTGATGGAATGGATACGAAAGAACGCAGATATATCGCCTTGAAAGCATGTACCATTGCATTTATCATATTAGTCCTTTTTACATTATCGGGCAGGTTTCTGTTTCATTTTTCGGTATCTCAACAAACGGATTCCGGATTGTGGGAGGTATCATCATCTTTAAAATCGGATATGATATGTTGCAGGCACATTTTACCCATGTGAAACTGAATGAAACTGAACGAAAAGAATATTCCAAAGATATAACCATCACACCTCTTGCCATTCCGATGTTATGCGGTCCGGGAGCGATTTCCAGTGGAATAACATTGATGGAAGATGCTTCGGAATATACTTTCAAAAATAGTATTGCTTGGCGTAATCGCTTTGGTCTGCATTCTTTCCTTCTTTATTCTGTACGCGTCCACCCAGCTTTTAAAAATCTTGGGAGAGACGGGAAACAATGTGATGATGAGACTGATGGGACTTATTCTAATGGTGATCGCCGTGGAATGTTTTATCAGCGGGATACGTCCGGTATTAATTGAAATCTTGAAACAAGCCCATGCTTGTTCTTAAAGAAGAGAGATAATTTGGATTTATTATTAACATTAAAAGTTTGATTCATCATGACTGAAAAATTGCAAAATGCCCTGAATGAGCAAATCACAGCAGAATTATGGTCTGCCAACCTGTATTTATCAATGTCTTTTTATCTGGAAAGAGAGGGCTTTTCCGGAATGGCTCGCTGGATGCAGAAACAGTCTGCAGAAGAGACCGGGCATGCATATGCCATTGCCGGGTACATGATTAAGCGTGAGGCAACCCCGAAAGTAGACAAGGTCGATGTGGTTCCACAAGGTTGGGTAACCCTGTTGAAGTATTCGAGCATGCTTTGGAGCATAGAAAAAC
>ENA-OQKU01000110-OQKU01000110.1-human-gut-metagenome-genome-assembly--contig:-NODE-110-length-10440-cov-2.406477_pt1 | contig 10440 bp, 9 predicted proteins | sample MGYA00242807_ERZ504816 | MGnify/ENA primary metagenome ERZ504816 (study PRJEB26092, sample SAMD00036376) | human gut metagenome | host: Homo sapiens | study: EMG produced TPA metagenomics assembly of...
GCGCCGCGACCACGCCCAAGATGGCGGGAAGTGCAAGGTAGTGCAGCACGATCTCGCGGCGGCGATAGCCGCTGGCGAGCAGCGTGCCGATGATGGCGCTCTCCTCCTCGATGGTGGCGTCGGTAAGGACCACAAAGACGAACGCCATGATCACGATGATGATGTCGAGCAGCGTCATCCACATCATAGAGTCGCCGTCTACGTCGTCGCGCGCATAGCCAATGCCCTGATTCGAATCGGCGTCGATCAGATCGTCCACGCGCGCATCGGCATCGGTCAGCGCCTCGACCATATCCTGCTCCGCATCGATGCGATCCGCGGTGGGGAGGTCGCAATCGGTAAAGATAAAGGAATAGGTGTAGGCAGGCGCGCCACCGGCGTCCTCAAGCGCGGCAAAGCCGGCGTCGGTGACCTCGGCCACGCCGTACGTGATGGTGTTCACCGTAAAGTCCGAATTGTTGAGGAACAGCGCCTGGCTATCGGGTTGAGTCATGATGCCGCAGATGGTGTAGGTGCGACCCTCGAGCTCGACTCTATCGCCCACGGACAGGTTGTTATTGGTGGCAAAGACACGGTCGATCGCCACCTCGTCATCCGCCTTGGGTTCCTTGCCCTCGCTGTACGACGCAATATCGACCTTGGTGCGGTGCGCATAGGTGCGCAGCGTACGCTTGGTGCCGTCGTCGCCGGCGGCTTTTTGATGATGGCGTCGATGGAGAAGTTCTTGTAGAGCGTGACGCCGCCGACGTCGCCGGCTGCATCCTCGGCAGCCTTGAGCTGGCCTTTGGTGGCCTCGAAGGAGGTGGTCACGCGGCCGTCCTCAATCGTGTACGCATCGCGCATGTCGTCGATAAGGCAGCCGATGGAATGCGCCGCGAGCAAAAAGCCCGATGTAAGGGCGATGCTTCCGCACATAAGCAAAAAGATGCCCAGATACTTGCCGATATTGCGGCGCAGCTCGCGCGGGAGACGTTTTGCGAGAGGTGTCATGGCGCCGCCTACCAATCGAGCTCGGCGGCCGCGACGGGCGACTCGTTGAGCTCATCCTCGACGATGCGCCCGTCGCGCAGGCGCAGCACGCGATTTGGCCATGCGCGCGATGGCGGCATTGTGGGTGACAATGATGATGGTGCAGCCGTAGGTGCGGTTGACATCCTCCATGAGCTGCAAGATTTCCTTGGACGTCTTGTAGTCGAGCGCGCCCGTGGGCTCGTCGCACAGCAGCAGGCCCGGGTTTTTGACGAGCGCGCGGCCGATGGCACAGCGCTGCTGCTGGCCACCGAAACCTGGCGCGGAAACTTGTTGCGGTGCTCGTAGAGGCCCAGTGAACGCAGCAGGTCGTCGACATTGAGCGGGTTTTTGGACAGGTGCGCCGTGACCTCGATGTTCTCCTTGATGGTGAGATCGGGCACCAGGTTGTAGAACTGGAAGACAAAGCCCAGCTCACGGCGGCGATACTCGCCCAGGTCGGTAGGCTTAAGCACCGTGAGGTCGCAGCCGTCCACCAGAATAGAGCCGGCGTCGGCATCCTCCAAGCCGCCGATCAGGTTAAGAAAGGTCGACTTACCCGAGCCCGAAGGCCCCAGCATGACGCAGATCTCGCCGCGGTTGATGGACGTGTCGATGCCATCGAGTACCGTCAGGCACGCATCCCCATCGCCGTAGTGCTTTTTGAGATTCTTAACCTGGACGTAGGCTTCCTGCGTTGCCATGCTATCCCCCATTGTTAGCCTTGTACTACTTTATGAGCGTAATAGTAAACCTTGGCGAACTATTTTTGGGCGAGAGCGGGGATTTGTTTCAAGACTAGTCGTTGGGGACGCTCTTAAATGACTAGGTGGCTAGGCGCGGGATTTGGCGCGTGCGAGGGCGAAGCCTGCGGCGGCGATGGCCACGGCAAAGAGCACCGTGACGCCTAGGTCGCAGGCGATGTCCCCCAGCACGGCAGACGTCACGGTCCGACCGGCAAGTCGCCTTGCCGATCGCGTCGTTCACCCAAAACGTCGGCACAAAATGCGCCACGGTCTGCACGGCCGAACCCATGAGCGACAGCGGCATCCAGGCGCCGCCCAAAAACGTCATGAGCATGCCAAGCAAGTTGCCCACACCGTTGAGCAGCTCCTCGCGCGCACCCAGGCTCGAAAGGGCAAAGCCAACGGCCAGCGGCGTGCACGCCAGGGCAAACGTCGCCGCCAGCGCCAGACATACACGGCCCACGCCGACCTCGGCGACCGCGCCGGCAAAGCCCACGACGCCCATCATGCTCGACACAAACCAGATGCAGACGGTGAGCACGGCGGCGGCGGCAAACACGGCAAGCGAACGCTGGCGCCCGGGGATTGGACCGGCATCCATGCGACGTACGTGCTCGGGCTCGTTCATGCCCGAGAACACCAGCCCCACCGACACGATGACCGACGAGATAATCGCGTACGCGCCAAAGTTGAAGTACGACTCGAGCGTGGCGGCGGCTGTCGAGTCAACCTTGACCTGCTCGATCTGGACCTCGGCACGCTTCGCGGCCGCATGCTCGGCGGCCTTGGCAACGTCGCCGCTAGAGGCGGCGGGCTCAAGTGCGGCTGCAGCGCCCGCGAGCGAGATCAAGCGCGAGGCCTCGGCAGACGAAAGCGCCGCCGCCATGGTGCCGGCACCGTAGGTCACATCGAGCTTGGGCAGGGACTCCCCCGCGCGGGCGGCTGCAACGAGGTCGTCCTCAAACCCCTCCGGGATAAAGAACACGCAGTCGGCACTGCCCTTGGCGCTGTTGCTCTTGGAGAGCGCGTCCGCGAGGTCGTAGGTGCCGTCGCCGACGCCCGTGACCAGCTCAAAGCGCGAACCCAGATGCTTGGTAAGCGCACGCGAAAGATCGCTGTCGTCGCGATCGACCACGATCACGTTGGCATCGTAGGGCTTGTACTCGGTGAGCTGCGACGAGTTCCAGCTCACCGATGCCGCGATAAACACACCCATGAGCGAGATGAACACCGTATAGATAAGCAGATAGAGCGGGTGTGCGAGCGCCATGCGAAGCGCAGTCTTAAAGGTGCTCATAGCGGCTCCTTCCAAAGATCAGCGTGGCGGCGGCGACAAACACCAGGGCCATCAGGACGAGTGCGCCCGCGCGAACGGCAAAGGGGCCCAGGTCCTCAAAGAAATACAGGCGGTTGAACATGTCGCAGATGAGCTTGACGGGGTTGAGCCAGCACTCGGCCGGGCAGGCGCGGGCGACGTCGTCGGCAAGCGCCATCGCCGGCTCGCCGTAGAGGCCGGCGAACAGGGCGCACGTGGTGGCAAAGCCCGTGAGGATGCCCGACTTGGACGCCTTGCCGCCCTTAACGGGAAGCGTGCCCACAAAGAGTCCCAAGCCCGTGGCGGCAAGCGCGGAAGCGGCGCCGCCCACCAGACACAGTCCCTCGCGCCCGCCAAAGTCGATGCCCACGACTAGGCGCACGTAGCCGATCGCAATCGCCATCGAGGCAAAGGAGACCAGCCACGAGCCCACAAAGATACCGGCCAGTGACGCCGTTTTGGAAAGACCACCCACGCAGCGACGTGCGCCAAGGCCGGACAGATTGGGCTGCAGATCGACGACGCTCAAGGCGGCAAACTCGGCAGACATCATCGCCACCAGACCAAAGAGCGCATAGTAGTAGATGACCGTGCCATCGGGCGTGGTACGCGTCAGGCTCACGCGACGGGTGCCGCCCTCGAGCGACAGGGCGCGCGCAACCGCCTCCGGGTCGGCGAGCGCCGCTGGGTTGTCCTGGGCAATTTGGGACATGAGCTCGGCATTTTGTGTATACGAGCTTGCCACCGTCTCCAGGATGCTGCGATCGGTGAGCACCGACGACGCACGCGAGCCGTCATAACTCGATAGCAGCGTGAGTTTGGGCGTGCCCGCGTCGTCGACCGTATAGATGCCCGCGACCTCGCCGGCCTTAAGCGCACGGCTCGCGTCGGCTGCGTCGTCGCACTCGTGGATCTCGAGCAGTTGGTCGTCGCCTTCCTTGGCAAGCGAAGCCGCCACGTTCTTAAAGGTCGAGGCGTCCCAGGCCTCGTCCGCCACGATGGCAACCGGCACCGGATCGACCGTGCCGTCGGAGCTGAGGTTCGCAAACATAAACATGAACATCGTGGAAAGCGCGATGGGAAAGAGAGCGCCCCAAACCCACGTGCTCGGCCGGCGCAGCAGCGTCTTGACCGTGGTGATGATGGTGTTGAACATGGCTGCCCCCTAGTCGCGCAGCTCGCGGCCGGTGATCTCGAGGAACACGTCGTTGAGGGTCGGCGGCTCGCTCCACACGCGGCCGAGCGCCACGTCGGCGGCGCGCAGCGTGTCGAGGATGTCGACCAGGTTATGCGGGCTCGCTTCGCAGGTGCAGACGAGCTCGCCGCCGGACAGCTCGACTGAAAGCACGTGCTCGAGGGCGCGCAGCCGCTCGACCGTGGCCGACTCGACGGCGCCGACCTCGACCGTCACGCGCTCGCCCATCTGAATCATGCGCTTGAGCTCGTCGTTAGTGCCCTGCGCCAGCACGCGCCCGCCGTCCATGATCATGATGCGGCTGCAAATCTGCTCGACTTCCTCCATGTAATGGCTGGTATACACCACCGTGGCGCCCTCGTCGCGCAGGCGGCAGATGCCCTCCAGGATGGCGTTGCGGCTCTGCGGGTCGACCGCCACCGTGGGCTCGTCAAAAAAGATGAGCTCGGGCTTGTGCGCGATACCGCAGGCGATGTTGAGGCGACGCGCCAGGCCGCCCGAGAGCTTGCCGGGGCGGAACTTGGTAAAGTCACCCAGCCCGACAAAGTCAATCGCCTCGTCCACCAGCGCACGGCGACGCTTGCGATCGTTAACGTAGAGGCTGCAGAAATAGTCGATGTTCTCACGCACGGTGAGCTCGTCGAACACCGCCACCTGCTGTGGCACCACGCCGATGCGGCGCTTGAGGTCATAGCGGGCGGGCGTCATGGGCTCGCCGAACAGCTCGATGGTGCCTTTGTCGTAGGCGAGCAGCTGCAGAATGCAGTTGATGGATGTGGTCTTGCCCGAGCCGTTGGGGCCCAGCAGGCCAAAGATCTCGCCAGGGGCGATGCTCAGGTTAAAGTGGTCGAGCGCGATAAGATCGTCGTAGCGCTTGACGAGGTTTTCGACGTGGACGATGTCTGTCATGAGGCGGCCCTTCTGTTGATTGCGGCCCGGTACGATTGCATCATCGCAGGAGCGAGCGGCGCGCACCAGTGAGCTTTGTCACGAGTGCGGAGCTTGGCCGTGCGGCCTGCCGACGTCCCCGCTTTGCCGCGTGGGAGGAATGTCACGGTTGCGCAGGCGGTCCCTCCACCACGCGCGGCTTCGCGTACAATACCCGTATGAACAGGCTTTTCGACAAATCGATCGTGCTGGCGTGCTGTATTGCGGCCGCCATGGGTCTTGCTGTGGACGCTCGCCTGGTCGCGGCGTTTTGCCTTGGCGTTGTCATCGCCGCGCTGGCCGAGGTCGCGCAGGGAGAACGCGCCCGTCGCGCCAGCGAGGCCGGCAGCTACGCCTACGTCATCGCGGCTGTCTTCGTGCCGCCGTTTGTGCCGTTCGCACCTCTCGCCCTCTATGACATCGCGCGACGCGTGCGCCGTGAACGCATCTGGCCCGCGCTGGCAATTGGCTCCGTGTTTGCCTGCGCACTTGCCACGGACCTTCGCTGCGGCGCGCTCACCACCCGAACGCTGTTGCTAACCGCCATCCTTTCGGCCGCCGCCACGTTGCTGTCGCTGCGCACCGCGCAGCTGGAGCGTGAACAGGAACGCATGCGTCGCACCCGCGACAAGCTGCAAGAACGCGCCCTGGCACTCGAGGCACGCAACCGCGACCTTGCCGATCGCCAGGACTACGAAGTCGAGCTCGCGACACTCGCCGAACGCGCCCGTATCGCGCGCGAGATCCACGATAACGTCGGCCACCAGCTCACGCGCGCCTCGCTGCAGACCGAGGCCCTGCGCGTCGTGCACGCCGACGAGCCCAGGGTTGCCGCCGATTTCGCCGACGTCAAACGCACGGTTGACGAGGCGCTCCAGCTTGTGCGCACCAGCGTCCACGCGCTCAACGACAACGCCGTCGACCTTTCCGTGCAGCTCGAACGCATTGTCGAAGGCGCGCGCTCGGACGGCGGTCCGCAGATTGAGCTTGAAGTTATGGCCGAGCATGCACCCGCAAACGTCGCCAACTGCTTTGCGGCGGTCCTGCGCGAGGCGCTCTCCAACACCATGCGCCACGCTTGCGCCCATGCTGTCACTGTACGATGCATGGAGCATCCGTCGTTTTACCAGCTCATCGTTACCGACGATGGCACGGGCGGGGTCCAAGCAAGCAGCCGCGGCGCCGCGGAGGGCATGGGGCTCGCCTCCATGCGCGAGCGCATCGAGGCGCTTGGCGGCACCTTCACCGCCGGCCCGCGTGCCAGCACCGGCGGCTGGCGCGTGTTTGCCACCGTTCCCAAACAGCAAGGAGATGAGGACTGATGAGGCTCATCGTTGTCGACGACGACCGCTTGGTGGTCGATTCGCTCAAGATTATCTTGGGCGCCCAGCCGCAGATCGAGGTAGTGGGCACCGGCGCCAACGGCAACGATGCGGTTTCGCTCTATGCCGAACACGCGCCCGATATCGCACTGCTCGACATTCAGATGCCGGGGCGGGACGGTCTTTCGGCGGCACGCGAGATCCTTGAGCGCGACCCTTCGGCGCGCGTGGTGTTTCTGACGACATTCTCGGATGACGAGTACATTGTGTCGGCGCTCAAACTGGGCGCCCGCGGCTACCTGATCAAAACCGATGTCGCCGCCATTCCGCCGGCGTTGGCGCAGGTCATGGACGGCAAACGCGTGCTCGAGGGAAAGGCGATCGAGGACATCGATTTTGACGGAACGGGCGTCGAGGCGGGCACGACCCGCCGGCCCGCGGCCTTTGCCGGCCTGACCGACCGCGAGTTCGAAGTCACCGAGCTCATCGCCCGTGGCCTCGACAACAAGGAGATTGCCGCCACCGCCTATATGGGCGAAGGCACCGTGCGCAACCACATCAGCTCAATCCTTGCCAAAATGGGCCTGCGCAACCGCACGCAGATCGCCATCGCCTACCTGCGAGGGTAGTTGCCCAAAGACCGAGCCCCCCGGCATAGCAAAATCGCTGCTACCGATTTAACGCCATTTCAAAACTATGCCGGATTACGGGGCAAAAGCCGGGGTTCTCATCCATACCTCCATTTTTTGAAAAACGGCAGGTTATCTACCTGCGGTTTTGTTTTTGCAATTTTCTGTATGGTCGGAGGTTCGCTATCCAGCCCCGTAATCCGGCATAGTTTTGTTCGTGGCGGCCCAACCGCGCGTTTAAGCGCGGGGCCGGTGGGGCATTTTTGCCCCACCGGCCCCTATTCCAGCTCTATTCCAGCGCTACTCCGGCTTAGTTTCTACCGTGGGAGTTTTATCCGCCGCAACTGGAGTGCGGGCGGTATCCATAGTCAGGCAGTGCTTGGGACAGCTTTCGATGCACTCGCCGCACACCACGCAGGCGTACGGGTCAATCGACCAGGTGCCGCCTTTGCGATCAACCGCGAGCGCGCCCGCCGGGCAGCGACGCGCGCACATGCCACAGCAAATGCACACGTTCATGTCGTTGACGATGTGCCCGCGCAAGCGCTCGGGCGCCGTCAGCTTCTCCTGCGGATAGCACACCGTGACCGGTTGTTTGACCATAGAGCCCAAGGCCGTCTTGGCAAATGTCAGCAAACTCATGCCGCGCCTACCTTTCCGTACAGCTAATACAGGGGTCGATGGTCAGGATAATCATGGGCACGTTGGCAAGGAGAACACCCTGCAGCGCATGTGTCAGACCCGCCAGGTTTGCGACGTCGGCGTGCGCACGCGAAAACGGTCCAGATTCTTGGTGCCGTTGCCGCGCACATAGTAGTACGCCTCGCCGCGCGGCTGCTCAATCACAACCTCGCCGCGCGCGCCGTCGGCCGGCGTAAGCTTGGTGCGCCCGCCGATACCGTCGTGCGGAATCTTGCTGACAAGCTCCTTAATGATATCCATGGCCTGCGTGACCTCGGCACAACGCACCTGACAGCGGGCATAGCAGTCGCCGTCGGTGGCAATGATGGGCTCAAATGCAGCCAGGTCCGCATAGGCACCGTCGCCGAACATGCGCACGTCGTAGTCCACGCCCGAGGCGCGCCCAAACGGGCCGACCATCGACAGATCCAGCGCGTCCTTCTTGCTAATCACGCCCACGCCATGCAGGCGCTCGCCGCAGCTATTGTCGTCCAAAAACGTATGCACCAGGGCCTCGTAGTCGGGGCGTATGGCGTCAAGCGTCTGGACAATCCCCGCCAGCTCGGAGTCCTCAATGTCGTGCTTAAGGCCGCCAATCTCGTTGATCGACAGAATCACGCGGCCGCCGCACGTGCTCTCGAAGATCTTGAGAATCTGCTCGCGCAGGGTCCACGACCGATAGAACAGTGCCTCAAAACCAAAGGCGTCGGCGAGCAGGCCCAGCCACAGCAAGTGCGAGTGGATGCGCGAAAGCTCATGCAGAATGGTGCGGATATACGAAGCGTTCAGGAAATGCTGGGACATTCCGATATTTCCACTACGCAGGTTTATCTGGGCATGAATATGAATAAAATGCGTGATGTGTATATGAAAACACATCCACGTCATTAAAAACTTATTATTTATGAGGATTGCTATAATCCGGTTAAAAGATCTGTTACAAAATTACCAGCTCATCCCCCGGGTGGATCACACCTCCGTGGAGAACCTTCGTAAAAACTCCCTGTTTCGGCATAATGCACTCTCCCATTTTCTTAAAGATCGCACATCCGCTGTGGCATTCTTTTCCAATCTGTGTCAGCTCCAGGACTACATCATTGCACTGGAATTTCGTGCCGATCGGAAGTGTGGCAAAGTCGATTCCCTGAACCACAAGGTTCTCTCCGAATGCCCCGTCTTCTACCTCTGCACCTCTGGCGCGAAAATCTTCAATCTTGTCAAAAGAGAGCAGACTTACCTGACGGTGCCATTTGCCGGCATGGGCATCACCAAGGTCGTGGGTCCCGAGGCTCGCGGCTTTATGGTCGGCGTGCCCGTGGCCGTCGCCCTGGGCGCTGGCTTTGTGCCCGCACGCAAGCCGGGCAAGCTGCCTCGCAAGACGGTGAGCGAGAGCTACGAGCTCGAATATGGCACCGACTCTATCGAAATCCACGCCGATGCCATTACCTCTAAAGATACCGTGTTGATTCTGGACGACTTGGTCGCGACGGGCGGAACCGTCGAGGCAACAGGTAAACTGGTGCGAGATATGGGCGCAAGGCTTGTGGGTTACGGTTGTATCCTCGAGCTTGCGTTTCTTAACTCGCGCAAGAAGCTCACGCCTTCCAACGAGGACGTCGAGCTCTTTAGCCTGGTAACGGTGGACTAGCCGCTACCCTTAGATACCGGAAAGGAAGCTCCATGCGCACAGCAAATACGCACAAAAACATGGCACGCTGCGCTGCTACGGCAACCCTCGCTTGTGTTTTGGGCCTGGGCCTCGCGGCTCCGGCCTATGCCGATACCGCATCCGACCTTGCCGCCGCTCGTACCAAACTCGAGCAGATCGGCACGCAGACCCAGCAAATTCATGAAGAACTCTCCGCACAGACGCAGGAGCTTGATCAGACTGCAGGCGAGATCACACAAAAGCAGCAAGAGATTGCCGAGGGCCAGGCAAAGCTTTCGAGCTACGTTGCCGGTGAGTACAAGACCGGCGGTCTGAGTCTCCTTCAGGTTCTGACGGGCGTCGACGATCTGGGCGACATGCTCAACCGTCTGTTCTATTACGGCAAGGTTTCCGACAAGCAGGCCCAGACCATTCAGGATGTCAAGGACCTTAAGCAGCAGCTCACCGATAAGCAGGCCGAGCAGGAGAAGAACGTCGCCGTGACGCAGAAGAAGGTCGACGAGCTCAATGCCCAGCAGGCTGAGGCCCAGAGTGTCGTGAACTCCCTGGATTCACAGCTGCAGGCCGAGCTTGCTGCCGAGGCCGAGGCCAACGCCGCGCTGCAGGCCGGTATCAACGCCAGTACCGCCGAAAAGGCCACGGTGCGCAACGACACCGCCGGTACGACCGAGAACACCCCCGCGCCCGCTCCTGCTCCCACGCCGCAGCCTTCGACGCCCACTCCGGCTCCTACGCCGCAGCCCTCGACGCCCGCTCCGGCTCCGACGCCTTCCGCACCGAGCCAGTCTGTTGACGGCGGCTCCGTTGTTTCGCGCGCCTACAGCAAGCTTGGTTGCGCTTATTCCTGGGGCGGTATTGGACCGGACAGCTTTGACTGCTCCGGTTTTGTAAGCTACTGTCTCACGGGCCGCTACTGCCGTCTGGGCACCACCGGCACTTTCATGGGCT
>ENA-OQKU01000111-OQKU01000111.1-human-gut-metagenome-genome-assembly--contig:-NODE-111-length-10426-cov-2.829983_pt1 | contig 10426 bp, 11 predicted proteins | sample MGYA00242807_ERZ504816 | MGnify/ENA primary metagenome ERZ504816 (study PRJEB26092, sample SAMD00036376) | human gut metagenome | host: Homo sapiens | study: EMG produced TPA metagenomics assembly of...
AACCGGATCACAAGATCTATTCTGAACTGTACTACACCATCGACGGAATGGATACCTACTGGACGCAGATCTCTGACCTGGAAGACAAGAGTGTCCTTCAGTTCATCACAGGCCGCTAAGAGCCTTGACGAGTGGGATCAGTTCTGCACCGACTGGCATGTACAGGGCGGCGATCAGATCCTTGAGCTGGTAAAAGATTACCTGGCTGAGTAATTTATGTAAATGTATGATGTGGAGGGTGGGGTACAGGAAAGCCTGTACCCCACTACTTTAAAAAAATGACATCAAAGGAGGAGCTTGCCGTGAAGAAGAAAAAAGGCCATCTCGGGCTGTCAAATTCCTTTCACTATACGTTAATGGTTCTGCCGGGTTATATCTGGCTGTTTATGTTTTCTATCGTTCCGATGGTTGGTATTGTAATGGCATTCCAGGATTACAATCCGAGCAAAGGATGGTTCGGCTCTCCGTGGGTAGGTTTGAAATGGTTTAAATACCTGACCGTTATCCCGGATGCAAAACGGGCACTTGTCAATACTCTGATTATTGCAATCGCAAAGGTTATCCTGAATATCATCATTCCGCTGGTGTTCGCACTGCTGCTGAATGAGGTAAAGAATATGAAGTTCAAAAAGACGGTTCAGACAATCGTATATCTGCCGCACTTCGTATCCTGGGTTATCCTTGCAAACATCATCACCAATATCCTTGGCGCAAACGGAATTTTCAACACGGTCCGCAGCGCAATGGGTGCAACGGATACCGTTCTTCCGATGACCATGCCTAGCATCTTCCGTCAGTTACTGATCGGAACCGATGTATGGAAAGAGTTCGGTTACAACGCAGTTATTTATCTTGCAGCGCTGACCGGCATCAGCCCGAGCCTTTACGAGGCAGCCGCAATCGACGGCGCAAGCCGCTGGAAACGTGTATGGCACATCACCATCCCGGGACTGGTTCCAACCATCGTTCTTCTGACCACACTGGCAATGGGCAACGTTCTGAATGCAGGTTTCGACCAGGTATTCAACATGTACAACCAGCTGGTTATTGAAACTGGTGATATCATCGATACATACGTATACCGTATTGGTATTACAAACATGCAGTTCTCGCTGGCTACTGCAGCAGGTCTCTTTAAATCTGTTGTCAGCTTCGTGCTGGTTGTTACTTCTTATGTTTGTGCTTACAAGTTTGCTGATTACAAGATTTTCTAAGGAGGGCAGAAATTATGATAGAAAGCAAGAGTTTTGGCAGCAAAGCGTTTAAAGTCATAAATGCTATCATCCTGATTCTCCTGGCATTCAGCTGTTTTTATCCGTTATGGTATACGTTCTGCGTATCTATTTCTTCAAAAGCAGCTGCTGAGGTGGTCTTGTAACGATTTACCCGATCGGATCAACGTAAAATCCTACAGCCTGATTATGGGTGATTCCGCATTCTGGAATTCCTTCTGGATTTCCATCAAGCGAGTTGTGATTGGAACCATATGGACCATGGTTGTCCTGATTATGATGTCCTATCCGCTGGCAAAGAGCAAAACAGAGTACAAACCGAGAAACGTCCTGATGTGGATCCTGGTATTCTGTATGTTGTTCAATGGTGGTACCATTCCGTGGTTCATCACCGTTAAAAATTATGGTATGATCGATACGATGGCAGCACTGGTTCTGGCTGGTTCTGTTCCGGTATTCAACGTACTCCTGATGATGAATTTCTTCCGCGGCATCCCGGGAGACCTCGAGGAGGCAGCCCGTGTAGACGGCGCCGGCCCGTGGCGTATCCTGTGGCAGATTGTAGTTCCGTGTTCCAAACCGGTTATCGCAACCATCGTCCTGTTTACATCCGTTGGTTACTGGAACGAGTATTTCCAGGGCCTGGTATTAATGAACAAAGAGACGAACTATCCGTTACAGACCTACATCCGTCAGATCTCCGTTCAGATCCCGGTAGGCGTAACCCTGACTGCAGAGCAGTATCAGCAGTTAGCACAGAACTCCAACAAATCACTGGAGGCAGCAAAGGTATTTATCGCCCTTGTTCCTATGCTGATTGTATATCCGTTCCTGCAGAAATACTTCGTAACCGGTATTACACTGGGAGCAGTAAAAGAATAAGAGAAAACGCAGAAAAAGCGGCTTCTGAATCGAAACAGGAAGCCGCTTTTTTGCGCTTTTTTTCTTGCGTCCGGGGAGAAAACAGCGTAAGATAAAAAGGTATTGAGGTGAAAAACAAAATGTTTCTGGAGGGGATTTTTATCATGAAAATACTTACATTCGGAGAACTGATGCTGCGTTTAAAAACACCGGAGCATCTGAAAATACTGCAGGCAGATACCTTTGAAGCCAGTTACGGCGGCGCGGAGGCGAACGTCGCGGTTTCTCTGGCAACACTCGGGAACGATGTTTCCTACGTGACAAAAGTGCCGGAGCACCAGGTCGGACAGGCGGCCATCAATGAAATCCGCCGGTTCGGTGTGGATACGACCCGTGTTCTGCGGGGCGGCGGCCGCGTCGGTATTTACTATTTTGAAAAGGGAACCAACATCCGACCGACGAGCGTGGTTTATGACCGCGCCTACAGCGCGATCGCGATGGCAGAAGCGGAGGAGTTTGACTGGGGAAAAACTGCTCGAGGGCGTGGATCTCTTTTATTTCTCCGGTATCACGCCGGCCATCAGCTGCGAGATCGAAAAGACGCTGGAGAGCGCTCTTATGCTCTGCAAAGAGAAAAAAATCCAGGTGGTATGTGATCTCAACTACCGCGGAAAAATGTGGTCAGCAAAGGACGCACAGCGCGTCATGCGCCGTCTGATGTCTTACGTGGATGTCTGCATTGCAAATGATGAGGACTTTGAATCATCGCTTGGCATTCCGGCGTATGATGGAGATATGTCGCGCGGCATTGAGCAGATCGAGTCTTACAAAGAGGGCATGCTGGAAATCCAGAAGCAGTTCCCGAACTGCAAAGCGGTTGCGAGTGTGCTGCGCAATCTCTACACCGTGGAGGACGGCGACTGGATGGGAATTTACCTGAAAGATGGAAAATTCTACGAGAGCCCGGTTCGTAAAGTACACAGCTTTGAGGCAGTCGGAGCCGGTGATGCATTTGGCGCGGGACTGATCCATGCGATGCTTCATGATTTTGAGCCGCAGAAAGCCATCGACTTTGCGATTTCCGCAAGTGTTTTAAAGCTGATGATCCAGCACGATGCCAATGTGGCGAGCGAAACAGAGATCGAGCAGATCATGAAGCAGGGAGGAACGAATCTGCAGAGATAGGATAGAGAAAAATTTACGAGACAGCAGGAGGAATAAATCTTGAATAAACGGAATATTATCTTAATAGGAATGCCGGGAGCCGGCAAAAGCAGCGTTGGTGTTATTCTTGCAAAGGTGTTGGGATATGAGTTTATTGATACGGATCTTGTGATCCAGCATCGGGAGAAGCGTCTTCTGCGCGAGATCATTGCGGATGAAGGAAATGAAGGCTTTCTGCGATTGAGAATGAAGTCAATGCGACATTGGAAGCCGACAAAAGCGTCATCGCGCCGGGCGGCAGTGCCATTTACGGAAAAGAGGCGATGGAGCATTTTAAAGAAATTGGAATCATCGTTTACCTGAAGCTGTCGTATGAGGATCTGGCGAAACGTCTCGGAAACCTGAAGGGACGCGGCGTCGTGCTGAAAGAGGGCCAGACGCTGAAGGATCTCTACGATGAGAGAAGTAAATTATATGAGCAGTATGCCGAAATTACGGTTGACGAGAGCGGAAGGGATATCCAGGGCACGATCCTGGCGCTCCGCGAGCAGATCGGCATGTAAAACAGAATTGGTGGAATATTCAGGGAAATTTTGAAAACATACGATTATATCATAATAAGGGAAATGTTCTGAAAGTTAGAAATTACATATAACGTTTCTCTGAATATTCCTGACCGGAAACGATGGAAAAAGACGGAAATAGCACAGAATGTATTAAAATTGATTTACAAAGTATTAGATTTGAGTTAAGATAAGGGGAGACTGAAAAATAACTGCGGGGAGCAGTGCGTTTCAGCGTATCTGGAGTGTGTAAAAAAACAGGAAAAAGACTTTGATTCGTTAGATATTGGATAAAACACACTCTTAAGTATGAGAAAGAAAATTTGAGGTGAATATATGGAACAGTATGTCATCAGAGGTGGAAATCCTCTTGTGGGCGAAGTGGAAATCGGGGGAGCAAAAAACGCGGCGCTTGCAATTCTTACGGCAGCAACGATGACCGATGAGACGGTCCTGATCGAAAACCTGCCGGATGTCAGTGATATTAATGTACTTCTGGAAGCAATCGCAGAGATCGGAGCCACCGTGGACCGCATCGACCGCCATACCGTGCGGATCAATGCAGCAACCATCGGAGATCTGAGCGTTGATTATGAATATATCAAAAAAATACCGTGCGTCTTATTATCTTTTAGGTCGCGTTGCTTGGAAAATACAAAAGAGCGGAAGTTCCGCTTCCGGGCGGATGTAACATTGGAAGCCGTCCGATCGACCAGCATTTAAAGGGATTCCGCGCACTCGGTGCTGAGGTAAGCATCCGTCATGGCGCAATCGTGGCAAGTGCGGCAGATCTGCATGGAAGCCACATTTTCCTGGATATGGTTTCCGTTGGAGCCACCATCAACATCATGATGGCAGCTTCAATGGCAAGAGGAAATACAACGATTGAGAATGCAGCGAAAGAGCCGCACGTTGTCGATGTGGCGAATTTCCTGAACAGCATGGGAGCAAACATCAAAGGAGCAGGAACCGACGTGATTCGGATCAAGGGTGTCGATACCCTGCACGGAACCAGCTATGCGGTCGTACCGGATATGATCGAGGCAGGTACGTATATGTTTGCAGCAGCAGCCACAAAGGGCGATGTGCTGATTAAAAACGTAGATTCCAAAGCATCTGGAAGCAACAACCGCAAAGCTCGAGGAGATTGGCTGCGACGTAGAAGAGTTTGACGATTCCATCCGTGTGAGCGCAAGCAAACGTCTGGGCAGAACACACGTAAAGACACAGCCGTATCCGGGATATCCGACCGATATGCAGCCGCAGATCGCGGTTACACTGGCGCTGGCAAACGGTACGAGTATTGTAACAGAGAGTATTTTTGAAAATCGTTTTAAATATGCGGATGAGCTGGCACGTATGGGCGCCTGTATTAAAGTAGAAGGCAACACGGCGATCATCGACGGCGTAGAGAAATTTACCGGAGCAGAGGTTTCCGCACCGGATCTTCGCGCCGGAGCAGCACTTGTTATTGCAGGTCTTGCAGCAGAGGGTGTTACCGTGGTGGATGATATTGTATACATTCTGCGCGGATACGAGGACTTCGACGGAAAGCTCCGTGGACTCGGCGCTGAAATTGAGCGTGTGAATAATGCAAAGGACATCCAGAAATTCCGGTTAAGAGCGTAAAAACAGTATAAAACAAATGTTGACAAAAAGGACGGTGCAATAAAAGGTACCGTTCTTTTATTTTACTTTATTGCGAAAAAATTGGCTTAAATTTTACTACTATTATTGTGAATTGTTTTTTACCTTTCAAAGCTGAGGCGGTCAGTGTTGGTAAAAAAAGATATTTAAAAAGGTACAAATTTATCCAATGCGTCGTAAAACCCCTTGCTGTGGGGAGTGTCAAATGGAAGAAGTATACCGGAAAAGAAGAAGGATAATATGGAAAATCTGAAAAGATAAAAACTACTCTTTATGAAGCGTATTCTCATAGTGACAGATCACTGGATGATATCCTGGCGTTTATTGAAAACTGCGCGTCGCATTCTCGTTACTTCAGCCTGCAAATAAAAAGTCAATACTAAAATTGAAGAAAGTTAAAAAACTTTACAGGTTAAAAATTAGGCATTAAAATAAGGCCACCACAACCAGTGCTGGTCTGAAAGTAAAAGTTTTGAATTAGCTTGGATCAGGAAGAACAGAAAGATATTCTTTCACTCGTCCATAGTATATTCTGAGAAATTTATTAGCACCTGCAGTCATATAAACATAGTAAGGCTTACCCTGGGTGCGTTTTCTGTCCATGAATTGATATACAGGATCATCCTGAGGCATGGTTTTGATAAGAACATCCATTACTTGAAAAAGAGTCTTTCTTAAATTTGAAGATCCACGTTTGGATGTTGGGACGCTTTTTTGGGCATAGGAACCAGATTCGTTTACCCCAGGATCAACTCCGGCGAATGCAGTAAGGGCTCCTTTATGCGTGAATCTGGTTACATCACCGATCTCAGCCATAAGCTGTGGACCGAGAGATGGACCAATCCCTTTAAACTGCATGACAATTGAGTATTCAGGAAGCTTTGAGGCAGTCTCGTTCATGAGAGTGCGTATTGTTTCGACAGTAACGGAAGTACTGTTGAGCTGATCGACAGCTTGTCTGATGATATGTTTGGTTATTTCATTCTTAGGAAATACTGGAACAAGTTCCTTTGTTTTGGTGTAAATTTCTTCCGCTTTTGATTTATTGAAGGCATATTTTTTGCGCTTGCACCAGTTCTGATAATGTTCAACAAAAGCGTTTAGAGACATTTTACGAATGCAATCTACATGCCAGTATGTAGAGACAAAATCAACCCATTTCTGGGAACCATCACTGCGGGTGGGACTATTGAAATAAGTATTTGCATTTGGATAGGTCTGGTCAATGAGGCCAATAAGATTATTTTTCATAGCCGTTTTTTGTTTCACATAGAAATGGAACTGACGATTCATGACCTTTAGCTGAGCGCGTAATTCATCTGTAATACTATACGGTTCAAGACTTTGCCATTTGTCAAGAGCGTAGCGGGCAATCTTGACAGAATCAGCTTTGTCGGACTTGATTTTGCGAAGAGAATCGTTATTAAAATCTTTGACCAACTTGGGATTAACAGCACTGACAAAGAGATCTGCTGCTGAAAGCTGGTGAGCAAGTGCTTCGTAGTAGCGGCCGGTATGTTCCATTACAACCCGGGATTCACCTTCGATAGAATGAATAAGTTTAATAAGTGAATGGATATCACTGGATGTGTGCTTAATCTCAAAAGGAGAGGATACAATCTCCCCAAATGGTCTCAGAATTGTAACCATACTTTTACCTTTTGAAACATCGATACCTACTGCGTTCATAAATTTATCACTCCTTAAAAAATATTACAATGGATAAATACCAGTTTTACTCATTACCTGTTCAAACTACTGTGTGTGACACGAATGCACCTAATGTGATTCAACCTGCATAAAACGAACACTGTGAATGAGGAGCCGGTTATCAGTCTAAAGTACGGACGCGAGGTCCAAGTGATGAAGTCGATATACCATTGCATCCTACATTCTAACAGTTTAAGTAATGAGATGGATAAATCCTTACTGGAAGTAAGGGGATTACCCATAAATATATTGTAGTAGTGATGAGTTAGACGCGCAATTTTTTTAATATAAAACAGAACAAATGTTTGATATATTATTATGGATATGGTAAAATACTTTTATGGAGAAAGATATGTTTACAATTAATAAAAATGGTTTTTCCTATCCGGCGTCAAGGAAAGAGTTGTGGGGAGAACATTTGTGAAATCCGTCTTATTGTGCTGTAACGGTTAGTGACCGAAGCCGTGAACAGATACTTGCTTTCGCGTCGGGGTGAACAGGTTCAGCAGCAGGTAGGTCTTCGCCCACAGCCGGTCGGGCAGGTCGCGCTGCTCCTCGGTATCGTAGCGCCAGTAGAACGCGAACCTGCGCACGACGTGGTTGTTCCGGGATTCGACGGTGGCCTGGTCGTCCTTCCTGTACGGGCGGCTCCTGGTCTGTTCGATGTCCTTGTGCTGGAGCCAGTCGATGAGCTCGTCGTTGACGGACTCCGTGCCGTTGTCGGAGTCGAAGCAGGTGACTGGGAACGGGAACAGGGGGATCGCCAGGTCGACGGCCCTGCGGATGTTGGACTTGGCGTTGTTGCGCACGGTGACGCTCACGGTCCAGTTGGTCGCGTAGTCCACCATCGTCAGCGTCCTGGCGAACTCGCCCCTGGCTCTGGGCCCGCAGTGCGCGACCGTGTCGGCCTCCGCCAGGCCCGGCAGGCGCGCGATCTCGTCGGCGCACTTGCGGATGCGGACCGAGTTGCGCAGATGCTCGCCGGCCGGACGCGTCAGCGACATGCCCCTGGGCATGGCCGCCCGTTTGAGCGGCCGCAGCCGCCGGTCGATGGTCGACGCACTCATCGAGCACACCTGCTCGAGCGCGTCCCCGTCCACGTCGTCGAGTTCCCCGTCGGCCCTGAGCGCGGGGATCCACTGGTCGAGCATCGCCTTCATGTACGGACCGCACGGCATGCCCATCAACAGCCACAACCGCTCCAATAGTCGTTGCGCCTCCTCGCCGTACTTCGGTCTGCGGCCGCGGCCCGGCCCCGGCTTTCCTCGGACCCGACCGCCTGCGAGAGCAGGCGCCGTGCCGTGGACCGGCCCATGCCCACGGCCACGAGCCGGTCGAGGACCTCGCCCTTCTGCTTCTTCGTTCCCCTGGCGTACTCCGCCCTGAACCTGTTCGCCAGCCGCTTCCTCGTGGCCATGTCCAGTCCGCCTTCCATAAGGCAAGCATCCCCGCGTCCGGCCATGCCGGACGGGATTTCACGCTCACCATTTATGACGAACAAACCAGAATTTCACGCTCAAACATTACGACAAACGTCGGTACCATCGGCGCTTTCAGGAAGCGCCGCAATTATTGAAGAGTCATTCCATAGGCTTGCACCACCAATGCCATGGCCTATGGAATGACAGGAACTGAGCGCTTACGCTCTCAGCTTGTGCACCCGCTTGCGGTCTTGTCGTCCGGCCTTGCAGGGGCCGAAACGATTCGGTGCGCTGGCGGGTGTACAAGTCTCATCGACGCCGAGCGATGACCAGCCCGCATCCGGCGGCAACCAGCAGCAACGCCACCACGGCGACTCCGATGACCGCGGAACCGGTCTGCGGCATCTTGTCGTCGTTGTCAGCATCGTCGGAAGGCTGCGGCTTCTCGTCGCCAGGCTTGTCGGTACCCCCCCCAGGGGTCTCCTCGCCGCCGGGGGTCTCGGTTTCGGAGGAATCGGCCAGCAGACGCAGCACGCCCCAATGGGACGCCGTCTGATAGCCGGCGCCGGTCGGATCGGCCCAGTTGCGGATGCCGATTCGGGCACCGTTCTTCGCGTCGTTGATCTGGAAGTCGACACCTTCGAAGGTGCCGGCCTCAGCCGTTCCCAGATCGATGGCCATCTCGACGACATAGCCGCCATCGACGATCGTGCCGGCGGTCTGGACCATGGACTTCTGGACATCCTCCGACGCGCCGGAGCCGAAGCTCAGCTCCGCGCCATCGGCGGACACGCGAATCTGCTGGATGTCGTTGGTGTACTGGCCGCTCTTGGTGTTGCCGCGGTCGATGTATACCTCCACGGAGTCCTTCTCCCACGGATTCGAGTTGGTCAGGTCGATGTCCGCGTCGGTCACTTCCATGAGGACATACAGCTTGCCGTCCGACCACAGGGTCTTGGCGGTAGCGGTCGCCTCGGGGGAAGGCGTGGCGGCGGTCACCTTATCCACGGGAACCTCGTTGGCTTCCGCCCAGACGGGATCCGACGGGTCGGCGTCAACGACCGGAGCTTGGGCGTCGGCGGGAACCTTCACGGCTTCCGTGTAGCTCAGCGGCTCGGCCAGCGTGACGGCGCCGGTGTCGTTCGTGCTCCACGCGCTGGTCTCCGTGGTGGCGGAATCCGTCGCGATGACGTTCATCTCGACGATGTCCTTCTCTGCACCGGTGTATGGGATATCGGCCACGACTTCGTATCCGGCATCAGACGAAACGACGTTGGCCTGCACACCCTCGCCGCCGGTCACACCGTTGCGGCCGATCGTATACTCGGCGTCACCCACACGCACGGTGACGGTGTCGTCATCCGCCGCGCTGACATCGGCGACATCCGCGTAGACGACCAGAGAGCCGTCCTTCCAATAGACATTGAACGAGCCGGAAACGGCGCCATTCGCAGACGGGGTCATCTCGACCAGCGAAAGACGTTCCCACGGAGAGGACGCGCCGGACTCGGCCACGGTACCGGGAAGCGCCGAGTCGATGCCCACGGCGTCATCCTTGAATGCGTTCATGCTCTTCAACGGCTCGGGAAGGTTGGCGCTATCACCGATGTAGCCGATGTACGCCGGCTTCTTCTCCAGGTTGTCGTCGAACAGCAGCGGAGCGCCTTCGCCACTACGCCAGGACAGTCCGTCGATCAAGCCCCACACCGTAACGGAGAACAGCTGCGCAGCGTGACGGTGGATGATCTGATTTACTTCATAGTAGTACTGGCCCTGTTCGATGAGCTTGGCCTCCGTGACCGGGGTTCCGTCGTCACGTCCAGTTCGG
>ENA-OQKU01000112-OQKU01000112.1-human-gut-metagenome-genome-assembly--contig:-NODE-112-length-10380-cov-1.461328_pt1 | contig 10380 bp, 14 predicted proteins | sample MGYA00242807_ERZ504816 | MGnify/ENA primary metagenome ERZ504816 (study PRJEB26092, sample SAMD00036376) | human gut metagenome | host: Homo sapiens | study: EMG produced TPA metagenomics assembly of...
GGGAAGCACCTCGATCTTCCGCACACGGTCAAGCGTTGCCACATCAAAATTCCCGCACAGATTTATTATATTCCGGCGGATTTCCGGCGGCCACGATCAGCCAGTCATCCGGGATGTGCTGATTGCCGAATTTTTTGTCCTGCAAAAGCTGCAGCATTACCGGAGCGAGGGTCTCGGAGACGCAGTTAATTTCATCGAGAAAGAGGATACCCCGCTTCTTTCCGGTCTGCTCCATGCAGTCATAGATCGAGGCGATGATCTCGCTCATCGTGTATTCCGTTGTATGTACCATTTTCCCTTCGATTCCACGTGTGCAGATCTCCGGAAGGCCCATGGCACTCTGACGCGTATGGTGTGTCATCGTGTAGGCGACAAGCCCCACACCGCACTCTTCTGCGATCTGCTCCATAATTGCCGTTTTTCCGATGCCCGGCGGGCCGATCAGGAGAATGGGACGCTGCTGCCGGAGCGGAACCAGCGGAAAACCAATTTCATCTCTTGCAAAGTATGCGCGCAGGGCTTTTTCAATTGTCTCTTTTGCTTCTTGTATGTTCATATGATCTCTCTTATCTTATGCACTCTTTATGTACTCTCGAAATCTTTCTGTGTTTGATTTTGCGAGATGCTTTTTTGTCAGTTTTGTTCAAAGAGTACATTCTTCTGTCAGCAGTTTTTTTGCCCATTTTGGGACAAGATTCATTTTTTCGGTCTGTCTGACAAAGACGAATGCCGTCTCGTAATCGGGCTTTTGTTCGGGATAAATTCCGTCTCCGTCGGTAAAATAGATCAACGCTTTTAAGTTTCGGAATACATGCTGTTTCCGCAACTCTTCCACTTTCTGAAAGACAGGACGGAAATCGGTTCCGCCTCGGCCCTTGATGGTAATTGTTTCACGGTAAGCTTCCCATTCTTTCGGTGAATGGATCATCGTGACATCCTGCACGAAGCTGTCGCACTGGATCAGGCAGACGTTCCATCGGGAAAAGAAGTTTTCTTTTTCTTCAAGAATGCTGCGCGTCTCACCAAGGAACTTTGCTACAATTTCTTTTTTGCACGAACCGGATGTGTCGATCGCGATAACCAGCTCTTCGAGACGGTTTCCCTCGCGCGTCTCCGGCGGCTCGATGAAAGGGAAATTTCCGTAATACATAAGCCCATAATGGTAAGCGACTGGATCGAAGCTGTCGAGATCCAGCTCCATTTCCTCGCGGGTAACGGTAAAGCGTTTCAGGAAGCGGCGGTAATCGTACGCTCTTTTTTCGATCCCGGACAGGGTTTCTTTTTTTCCACCACGGTTCTGGCCTCGCAGCAGGCCGCCGGTGCCGTAGTTTTCCGCCAACTTGCGGGAAGCACGTTTCCAGACTGATTGAAAAGACTCGATAAGTTCCGGTTCTTTTTCCCGGTCACCAGCCATGAAACCGGAGACTGTTTTTCTTTTTTCCGGTCATCAGCCATGAAACCGGGGGCTGTTCTTTTTTTTCCGGCTCCGGTGTTTCTGCCGGAGGTTCCGGTGCTTTTCCCGTACATTTACTCCTATCGGTTACACAGACCGGGCAGGCCGTATTGACTGCCCCTGCTTCACATTTTTGTCGTGCAGCTACACACAGCAGACGGCTTCTCTTTTGACATTTTTCATCTTCCATCAGTGCCATCAAATCCGCTTCATCCACCTGATTCAGAAAGTGAACAGCAGTCTTTTTATCCTCGTTGGCCCTGTCGATCAGGATATAAAAATAGTTGCCCGCCTTGGTGGTAACGGTAATGAGCTGTTTATTGCCCCCGAAATCATCCACCAGAGCGGCGTTGCCCTCCGGGGTCAGCGGAGGTGCTTTTTCCGTTTCTTCCACCACCACATTGCTGTCATTGGTGGTATCCTCTGCCGGGGGCGGCGCTGCGCCCTGGGCAAAAGCGGGAACGGTAAAGCCTGATACCAAAACCAGCGTCAGGCAAAGGGTGGAAAGTGTTCGGATCAGTCGTTTATTCCTCATAACTGTTTCCCTCCTGTTCGTTGTTGTCATTCGCCAAACTGCCGGGAACTGTGCCACCGGACAGCATGGCGCTCAGCTGGACCGGGGTCATATGCAAAGCGCGCACCATTTGGACGATCTCCAGATTTTCTGCCTCGGTTTTCTGTGCTTCCAGCGCCTTGAGCTTTTCCTGATACTCTGCGATCTTCTCGCGGACCTTAGCAATCTCCTGGTCAATGCGTTCAATTTTGTTCTTTGCCATCGTCTATCACTCCTTCTAAAAAATCTCTGTTACCAGTTCATCAGGCCGTAGCCCTTGATACTCTGATAATTCAGGTCATAACTTTTGATCTTGCAGGCATCGCCGGAATTTCCCTCCACGGTATAAACACGGCTGCCATCGGTGCCGACAACAATTCCCACATGGTCTGCGGAACCATCCAGACTCCCAATCGAAGAAAATGGCATCGACCGGGGGCGATGTTTTCATATCCTCGTGCGCCCCACTGTCCATGAGACTGGAACCACGGAACACCCTGAGACTGACAACCAGCAAAGCGTGGTTCCGTTCGACCGGATTGACCATAGCACCATGATACAAAGCAGGCACACCATTCCACACGGGAGTCAAAGCCGTACCAGCTCCAATAAGGTTGTCCTCCCACATTGCCCACCTGACTTTTCGCCAGTTCCACCAGCTGCGGATTGCCGGGGCGGGTGCCATTGATAAATTCAACACCAGTCAAATCTTCAGAAACACCTGTATCGGGAGAACCGCCACCAAATAACAGCGGCTTATTGCCCATAGTCTGTCGGTAGACCTGGTACATCTCCATCTGCTCCGGAGTCAGTAGTTCTGGCGCAAGAGAGGCAATGGAACGGCTTGTTAAAGTTACATGGAGAATACGATATTCATATTCATGCTCATCACCATCTTCGTCAGTGTAAGTGCGAATCTGAATTTCTTCTCTCAGCGTAAGCTGATACTGTGCATCAAACACACGATCCAGCTCTGCCTGTGCGCTGTGGCGTGTATAGCCTTGCAAGACAGCAGAGAGAACTGCCGCCAGCTCATGGGGGTCATGGCCAATCATATCCAGGTTATAGCGATACTCGTCATACCCTGGGTGGCTGCTTTCGATGTTGTCGATTTTCTCCTGCAACCGAGCTTCTCTGTCTGCATAATCTGCCTCCACCGCCAGCATTTCCGGGTCATCCGATGGATAGGTAGTGCCGGAAATTACAGAACCAATACTCTGTGCCATCATAGAGCAGGAGGACATGGTATTCATCAGCATACAGGCGATGAGGAAAAAACCCCTGCCATCAGGAAGCCCTTCTTGTGGCGCATGACGAATGCCCCTGCCTGCTGTGCCTTTTCTTTACCGTCCTTGCGGCTTTTCCGGTTTGGACGCAGCCTGGGCGGTATTTCCGGCAGTCTGACCGGTGCGCTTGGCGACGGCATACTGCTTTTTGATACTCTGTTTTTGCTGCCAGCGGGAGAGAGGGTTGCTGGTAAACTGAGGATTTTCCCGTAGGGACTTCTGGTACAGGGCATTTACATTTGCCTTTTCCAGCTTCTGCTCGGCCTGGGCTGCTTTGCGGTACGGCTTCAGCTTGTGGCTGCGATAGCCCTCCCGCACCAGATAAGCGCTGGTCTCCACCGCCTCCTCGGACTTGTGGGCGCTTTCCACGCCCACATTGTCCTGTTCTGTTTCCCGGATCTCTTTGTGAAACTTGCCCGCGACCAGATGGACGGGAGCTTCCTTAACCCCTTGAGAAAGTTTGGAAGGTGGTTTTTTCTTGTCCTCAAAGGTCAGCTTCGAGGTCTTTTTCCCGGTGTCCGGGTCAATGACCGTCTGTCTGACTTTTTTCTTTGGAATATTGGCCTGCGCCTTATCTGCTCTGGCCGTAGCTTTCTCCGTTTTGCGGATCGGCTTTTCCAGTGCAGGGTCAGCCCGTTCCTCATCAGTAAAGCGCAGGCGCGGCTCTTTATTCAAACCATTCTCCCAGCATGAGGGAGGACATCATGTAGTGCAGCTCTGCATAAATGGCCATCCCCACAGGATCGTTGAACATACAGCCGGACAGGTAGGCATAAAACTGTGCCACCACATCAGACAGGATCTTTGCTTCGGTTCCTTCCAGAACCAGACCGCCCATGCCTTCCTTGGCACGGATGGCGCTCCAGACCTCTGCCAGACGGAGAAGCCCCACTGACCGGTCTCATTCAGTTCGGCTGCCTGATCTGCCGCCGTGCGGCACTCACTTACCGCATCAGCCATGACCGTAAGCAGCTGGCTGCGCTGGGCATTTACCGCCCTGTCAAAAAACATCAGCGGGTTTTGATTCAAAATGTTGGGGTTCATCATCATTCATCCTCCTTCTTTTTCAGTTCCTGGGGTTTGGTGGTCATAATGCGGTAAAGCTCAGTATTCTTCGGGAAGTGGTCAACGAAGGGCAGGATGGTGGAGCCATAGAACAGCAGGCCCTCGCCCTCACCGGAGTGGGTCACATAGCTAAGCTGGTGCGTGGAAATGCCCAGCTGCTTGGCGAGAATCTGACGGTCTCCGCCTGCCTGGTTGAGCATATACACGAAGTCGGAGTTTTCAAAGATGTTCTCCACCTCGCGGCTGCTCAAAAGGTCTTTGACATTCTGGGTGATACCTGTCGGAATACCGCCCCATTTGCGGAATCGCTTCCAGATTTCCACCGTATAAGCGGCGGTCTGCTCCTCCTTCAAAAGCAGGTGCATCTCGTCGATGTAATAACGGGTGGACTTGTGGGCAGCGCGGTTAATGGTAACGCGGTTCCACACCTGGTCCTGCACCACCAGCATACCGATTTTCTTGAGCTGCTTGCCCAGTTCCTTGATGTCATAGCAGACAATGCGGTTATTGATGTCCACATTGCTCTGGTGGTTGAACACATTGAGGGAGCCGGTTACATAGATTTCAAGGGCCGTGGCGATATACTGGGCTTCCTTTTCCTCCTGTGAACGGAGCAGGTTATATAGGTCCTCCAGTATGGGCATATTCTCCGGGCGCGGGTCATTGAGGTAGGTCTGATAGACCAGACGCACACAACGGTCGATGATGGTTTTCTGCACCGGCTGCAATCCGTCCTTACCGCCCACGATCAGCTCACACAAGCTGAGGATAAAGTCAGACTTGAGGGACAGCGGGCTTTCATCATCCGAGTAGTCCAGGTTCAGGTCCATCGGATTGATGTAGTTGGTTGAGGTAGGCGAGATCTTGATGACCTGCCCATGCAGACGCTCAACAAGAGGTGCGTACTCAGCTTCCGGGTCACAGATGATAACATCATCATTGGTAAGCAAAAAGCAGTTGGCAATCTCACGCTTGGCGCTGAAAGACTTACCGGAACCCGGCGTACCCAAAATCAAGCCGTTGGGGTTTTTCAGCAGCTTTCTATCCACCATGATGAGGTTGTTGGACAGGGCATTGATGCCGTAGTACAGGGCTTCCTTGCCGTTCTGGAATAATTCCTGTGTGGTGAATGGTACAAAGATAGCCGTAGAACTGGTGGTCAGCCCTCGCTGAATCTCGATCTGATTGAGTCCCAGGGGCAGACAGCTCATCAGCCCTTCTTCCTGCTGGAAGTCCAGTCTGGTCAGCTGGCAGTTATACTTCTGGGCAATAGAGCCTGCCTGAAAGATGTTGTTGCCAAGCTGACGGGGGGTGTCCGCTGTGTTCAGCACCAAAAAGGAGACCAGGAACATTCTCTCGTTTCGGCTCTGCAAATCCTGCAACAGCTTTTTCGCTTCGCTGCCGTAGGTGGCAAGGTCAGAAGGAATGATGTCCATGTCGTATCCGGCGCGGACTGCTTTTTTCTGTTCCTCAATCTTACTGCGGTCCAGATCGGTAATCTTACGCTTTACCGTTTTGATGGCTTTCACCTGATCCACCGACTGAATGTGCATACTCACAATGAGCGAGCTTTCCATATCCAGAAAATCAGCCAGCAGACGGTCATTCAGCTCTGGGGCTAAAATCTGCAAAAAAGAAACAGCCCCGTATTTCTTGCCCATACGGAACTGCTTGCCGGTGCGGAACTCAAAGGAGCTTGGTGCAATAAAATCCTTTGTGGACAGGCCGGAAGGAGCCAGCCAGTCCCATTCAAACTGAAACGGGAGCTGTTCATCCATGTGGAATACCGCATGAAGCTGGGAAAGCCTTTCCTTACCGTCCAATGTTCTGGCGGCTACACCAAGACGCTTGAAGTTATTGAGTATATCGGTCTCAATACGCTCCAGACGGGGCTTGGCGGCTTTGATGCTGTCAGCGTTGATACCAAAGGTCAGGTATTTGGTCTTGATGAGACCGTTGTTGCCTCTGACCAGCTGATTTTGCAGCATCGTGGTATATTCCTCACGGATACTGTCAAAGGCATCCCCCTGGGGCGGAATGGAAATGGAGTTGGCAAAGGTCTCCTCCGATGCCGCAAGGTTCAAAAAAGACAGCTGGAAGTGAATCGAGCTGTCGAAATAATTGAGGAAATCACACCAGCCCTCAAAGATCGCGGTCTTATCTTCATTTTGGGAGAGCTGATAGTTGATGTCCTGAAACTGAATGGTCTTTGTGTAGTGGCTGTCCGATACGCGGCAGATCCCGTCCGGCCACATTCGTTCATAGGGGATACTGTCCTGTGCCGATTTCCTTTTTTGTCCGTGCGGTTGGCGCGGGCAATGGCCGCTTCGATCTGCTTCTTATCGGCGCGGGACTAGCTTTTTCTTTGTCTTTACCGGATGCACGGTCTTTTCTCCGGTTTTCCCAGCAGACGGCGCAGCCAGCTTTTCATTGCGGTGAACAATGTCATACACCTCCTTATCGAGCATTTCCTGCCGCTTTAATACGGCATAAAAGTTATTGGTCTGGTAGGGACGCTGCTTGGGACGGATCACAGCTACTTTGAGGATGTTGCCGACGATCTTTTCCAGGGGCTGTCCATGCTTTTCATACATTGCCAGCAGGAAGAAGGGCATCATGACCAGCATCATACACATGGCAGCCATGCTGTTTCCCGCAGGCTCACGGAGCCACAAGAACAGCGGTACACCTACAAGCGCCCCGGCGGTAAAGCAGACCAGCTGCCTTCGTGTCAGATTGAACATGACCTTGGTTTTGACTTTGGTTAAATCTTTGGGTACGGGTACATAAGCCATATTATCCACCTCCTTTATGGGAATGAAATAGAGCTGTCCACTTCATTTCCCCACACATCCCAACCGGGTGTGGATTGACGAGCAAACAGTTCTATGCGCGGGAGATCACCCATCAATGAGACAATGCGTTCTCTGGCTTCCTGCGGTTTTTTTGAATGTTCTTCAATGTGAGAGACAATGACCTGATGAACAGCTGCGTTTATACGCTTGGGATGTCCTTTCGTTGCGAGGATACAAAGTTCCACATTGGAGCGCGTCCAATATCCCATTCCCCAGAACAAGCTATCTGCCTTTCGATTTTGCTTTACCCAAACAAAGCCGACGGTTTTATAGGTAAATCCCCATGCCTTCAGAACTGAGAGACCTTCCAGTAAACATGGAATCGTGACCCATAAAACAAGGCACAGTCTTTATCCGCCAAGTTGCCTACTGGCAGCGCACAAATATCCTCGATACTCATGGTCGGATAGTGACTTTCTGCACTGCGTCCCAATCCTTTCTTGGAATATACTTTGTAGTTCCATGGCGGGTCTGCGTAAATGATTTGATATTTTTTCATACAGAACCCTCCTTTAGTGCGCCTGAAAGACTGATTTGGCGAGACTGCCGGTTTTGAACAGCGTAAAACATAGCAGTACGGTGTAGCCCACGCAGCTCCAGATTGCCATGATGATGTCATCTTCCAGAGCGATGTTCTGCACCAGCACAGCATAAATTGCCACGCAGACGATAATGAGAAACGCCTGAAAGCCCAGCGCCAGCAGGGATCGGAGGTAATTCTGTCCCATACCGCCCCATTCTTTACCCATCATTGCAGCCATTGGAACGGGAGCCACCGAAGTCACAAGGTAGATTTCGATCATACGGCCATAAATAACAATAAAGATACAGATATATAACGCCCACATAGTAATGCCAATAAAGAGGGATTGGAACCACAGTCCGAACAGCGGTCCCAAATCCATTTCCATCAGCCTCGGTTCCAGATCGGTCATAACTGAGGAAATGTCAATGGACGCATCCGAATTGATAATCCCTGCCGCCTGCGCCACCACGCTCTGCGCCATATCAAAGACGCCCATCACGATATTCCATGTGTTTGTGACAATGAGGATGGCGGCAGCTGATTTGAACACCCACTTGAAAATCATCCAGGTATCCACATCATGCAGGTTATTCTTGTCTGCAATCATCTGGATCAGGTCTACGGTCATCACGATAGCCAGGATCACACCTGCAATCGGCACCATGATGGAGTTGGACAGATTCTCAATCATGCTGAAAATACTGCCATTCCATCCCTGTGGGGTCTGTCCTACCTGTACGGATATATCCGCGACCTGCTGGTTTACACTGTCAAACATCCCCGAAAGGTTGCTCATAATGCCGCCCACCAGCATTTCTTTCAGCCAATTTGTCAGGGCTTCAAGTAAGAAATCCATACGGTGTCAACCTCCTTTCCGCCGCCCCCGCAAAACTGCGGGAGCGGCAAGGATTTCATGCAGGAACGCTTAGACAGAGAACAGCCCGGAGAGCAGAGGTACAAGGACCATGCCGACTACGGCTACACCAGCACCGGCCATAAGCTGCTTCATTCCCTGAGACTTGGCGCCAGGGTTGTCGTTGCCGTAACCTTCCAACAGGTTGATGACACCCCAGATACCAAGACCAGCGCCCAGAGCGATAACGAGAGTCTGAAGAACGGTAATTGCCTGTTCAAAAAATGCCATATAGTTTGTTAGCCGGAATCTGATTAAAAAATAGGTTTGTCATGTTTCATAGGCATACAAAAGCCGGAACAATCTGCCGCCCGGTTTCCGGGGGCATGATTCCGGCTGTCCTCCTTTTTCATTTATTTTTTCTTGCGATTTGTCCGTCTTTTGTACGCCAATGGCCCGTAGAGGGCAGGTGCGGCGAATAGATAAGATCACTCCCTTCTAAAGCGGAACGAAATTAAGCGCCCTTTGTGTCTACTTCATATACATCGCAGACCTCATTGGGCTTGAGTTTCAGCCTTGCGGACAAGAATGCTTCAATATCAAAAGCGTTCTTGTCATCCGCGTCGGCAGTGTACTTGAAATTGGGGTGCTTGGTAATGTCGTACTTGTCCGAAAGAAAAGGACGCACACCGCGCAGCTGGAGAATACACTTGCCGCCATCCATAACAGCAAGCTCATCCTGGCTCATCAGCTCTTTGCCACATTGTCAAGTGATGAATTCAAGAAACGGCAAGCCGCAAAGAAAATCTTGTGGCTGCCGTTCTAATTGGCGGCTTGAAGCAAAAAAATCCCCGGTTAGTACCAGGGAAATAAAACTTAGTATAGACCTAAAAGAGAAAGCTAGCGCCTTGAGGCGCGGCCAAGTAGAGTGGGCTTAAAGCCTGCGTCCCGAGCCACCCGTTTTACGGGTGGCAGCGACTCCTTGTCTGTTTATCTTATACTTGTCAATTTATATTATCCAATAATGTGAATTATAATATGACAGTACGGATGCATATTATAGAAACATAACTTTGAAAGAATCAAGCATAACCTGTGGAGTGACTCTTCAACGGATAAACTATTTTCACTTCATACAGTTCCGACATATGGAATAAGGAACACCAATCGCCCTCAATACAACTTTCTTTCTATTAGTTAAAAATGCACATAATCAAAAAAGAAAATCGACTTATTTTAGACAAATTCATTGACAAGTTCTGCTTTAGGTGATAAAATAAAAGTGAAAAAGTCGAAATTTATATTGTTGGGAGGTAAGACCGATGATTTGTTTTAAGGTTAAGTTGCCTAACTTAATAATGGAGCATTTTTACCGACGCTGCCAGCTTTGGAGGCTTAGAATTAAAATTGTTTCTATTTGCGCATAAGTTAGGCATGATTATTTGTCTACTTATGCGCTTTTTTATTTGAATTTTCAGTATTAGCAGAAAGGAAGTGTTATACATAGATAACATATGGCTTATCCTTTTGCTTCTATTAAGTTTTTTTATGATTTTTAAGCCGGAACTTTTATGGAAAATTGAACACTTCTTTTCTGTAAAAGGCGGTGAACCTACAGATTTATATCTTGGTTTGATGCGGGTTGCTGGAGTATTCTTTTTTATTGCATCCATCATTTGCATTATTGTTTTGGTTTTATAAGAGAAGGGGGGCTTTTAATGAAAAAGCTAACACGTAAGATTGTTGCACTTACTCTTTCCTTGGTTATGTGCATTAAGTTTTTCTAAAC
>ENA-OQKU01000113-OQKU01000113.1-human-gut-metagenome-genome-assembly--contig:-NODE-113-length-10372-cov-2.057394_pt1 | contig 10372 bp, 10 predicted proteins | sample MGYA00242807_ERZ504816 | MGnify/ENA primary metagenome ERZ504816 (study PRJEB26092, sample SAMD00036376) | human gut metagenome | host: Homo sapiens | study: EMG produced TPA metagenomics assembly of...
ACTGTCCGAGCAGCAACCTAACTGCCTTCGGCAGCCACGACCACTTACTCAAACCGCAGCTACGACAGCGCAATACCGCCAAGCCAGCCCCAGCGCACGCCAGAGCCAGTGCCGTAGAACCCAATGAACGAGTCAAGCGACCTCGACGTGATGGCGCCCTCGTTACTCATAACGATGCCGCCGCCAACGTAGATGCCCACGTGGCCATAGATCAGGCCCGGTATGCCGGTGCCGCTATGCGATGAGTCGGCAACAATCATGCCCACCTGCAGCGCCGAGCGGTCGGAGCTATAGCACCAGGCGTTAAACATATCGCACGCGTTGCCGCCAAAGTAGCCAACGCCGGCGTTACGGAAGACATTGGTAACCCACGCCGCGCACCAGTTCTGACCCGGCGAAGGCGTGGAGTAGCACGCGTTGACGACGGCCTGCTGCTTGCCCGAGCCGGCATTCTGCTGCGGAGTTCCGGGCGCATACGATCCACCACCCGAGCTCGAACCACCCGAGTAGGAATTGTTCTTGTTCGCGGCGGCCGCGGCAGCGGCGGCAGCCTTCCTGGCAGCCTCCTCGGCCTGGGCGGCAGCGAGAATCTCGGAATCACGCTGAGCCATGAGCTCCTTGACGTCGTCGGAAAGACCGCTCAGCACGGTCTGGACCTCTTGCTGCTTGGCCTGCATGTCCTGCATCTGGGCAGTCTGCTGGTCCTTGAGCTTCTCCAAGTCGGCCTTCTGCGACTCAAGCTCGGTCTTTTGCGCATCGAGCTCTTCCTGGATGGCCTGAATGTCCTCGATGGCGTCGCGGTCACTCTTGTTGATCTTCTCAACATAGTGCGCATTGGCGACGAGTTCCTCAAACGAACCCGAGGCGAGCAGCAGCGACAGGATGTTGGTGCCGCCCGACTTATAGCTGGCGGAAACGCGATCGGAAAGATCGCCGCGCTTCTTTTTGAGCTCGGCCTTCTTTTCGTCAATCTGCGCCTGCGTGCTGTCAATCTGGCCCTGTACGCCCTCGATATCGTTGAGGGTCTGGGCGTTCTTGTTGGCCAGCGCCGCGTATTCATTTGCGATGCTGTCGAGCTGGGCCTGGACCTCGTCGAGCTGGGCCTGGGCCGCATTGAGCTTGTCGGTGGTTTCCTTGGTGGCCTCCGCAGCATGGGCGCGAGCGGGCAAACCAAAAAGAACGGCTGCAGAAGCTGCGCCGAACAGGGCCTTGAGGGCAGTGCGACGCGAAAGCTCCTGGGAAAGGATGGAATCGCTGTTTGGTGACATATCTACTCCGTTACATGTTCATTTATATGTCGCTCAACTCATACATATTAGCGTACATCCGGTGCATCCCAACGATTTCCACGAACGGCAGCAAACCGTATGGTCGGCGGCTCGTATGCAAACGTCAAAGTCAAAGTTATGCCCACGCAGCATTTCTATGAGTACGTTAACATACTCCTCTGCTTTTCCTGCCGCGCACGTTCTTGGCACCCCTGCCTGCGCTATACTCCCCTCAAGAAGTGTTCCTGATTCGATAGGAGACTACATGTCCAAAGCACTCGACCCCAAAGACACCTGTGTCCTCGTAACCGGTGGCGCCGGCTTTATCGGCTCGCACACCGTCGTTCAGCTGCTCGAGGGCGGCTACCAGGTCGTCATCGTCGACGACCTCTCCAACTCCAGCGCTGTCGCCGTCGACCGCGTCAAGACCATCGTGGGCGATGAGGCCGCCAAGAACCTCACCTTCTACGAGGCCAACGTACTCGACCGCGACGCGATGAACAAGATCTTCGATACCCACCAGATCGACCGTGTCATCCACTTCGCCGGCTTTAAGGCCGTCGGCGAGTCGGTGAGCAAGCCCGTCGAGTACTACCACAACAATATCGAGAACACCCTGGTGCTCATCGATGTCATGCGCAACCATGGCTGCAAGTCCATCATCTTCTCGAGCTCCTCGACCGTCTACGGCGATCCGGACAACCCGCCCGTCACCGAGGAAGACCCCAAGAAGCCCGCAACCAACCCCTATGGCTGGACCAAGTGGATGATTGAGCAGATCCTTATGGACGTTCACACCGCCGACCCCGAGTGGGACATTGTGCTGCTCCGCTACTTCAATCCCATCGGCGCCCATCCGTCGGGCCTGATCGGCGAGGACCCCAAGGGCATCCCCAACAACCTGGTGCCCTATGTCGCGCAGGTTGCCGTGGGCAAGCTCGAGGCCGTTCAGGTCTTTGGCAACGACTACCCCACACCCGACGGCACCGGTGTGCGCGACTACATCCACGTGTGCGATTTGGCCTCCGGTCACGTTGCCGCCCTTAACTGGATGAACGGCAAGACCGGCGTCGAGATCTTTAACCTGGGCACCGGCACCGGTACCTCGGTACTCGAGGTCGTCGCCGCCTTCTCCAAGGCCTGCGGCAAGGAGCTGCCCTACGTGATCCGCGAGCGCCGCGCCGGCGACATCGCTGCCAACTGGTGCGATGCCTCCAAGGCCGAGCGCATGATGGGCTGGAAAGCTCAGTACGACATCGCGGATATGTGCCGCGATAGCTGGAACTGGCAGAGCCACAACCCCAACGGCTTCGCCGACGCCGAGTAGCAAAAACCTACATACCGTTCTTGCCCCGATCTCACGATGTGAGACCGGGGCTTTTTCATGGCGCGCAACCATTTACCGAAAATGGGCCAACTTTTTCATCTTGCCCGTACATGTTTAAACAACATGCTCTACAATAAGCATATCGAATTAGAAACTCGGAGGCGGACTGCATGCCCATCGGCAGGCCGACCCCACAACAAGAAGGTTGGTGAGCGCATTCATGGAGCGTGCAAGCGGCGTCCTCATGCCCGTCTCATCTCTGCCCGGACCATACGGAATCGGCGGCTTTGGCTGGAATGCCTACGACTTCGTCGATTTTCTCGCCTCGTGCAAACAACATTACTGGCAGATTCTGCCCCTTACGACGACTAGTTACGGCGATTCGCCTTACCAGTCGTTCTCGGCCCGCGCGGGCAACCCTAACTTCATTGACTTTGCCGAGCTTATCGAAGCCGGGTATCTGGAGCAGCGCGATATCGATGGCGTGTATCTGGGATCCGACCCCAGCAATGTCGACTACGGTGCTATCTTTGGCGGCCGCCGTCAGATTCTCGACCGCGCCGCCGAGCGCTTTGCCGCCGACAAGCCGGCCGATTTCGATGACTTTATCCAGGCCAACGAGGACTGGCTCATCCCCTACTGTGAGTTCATGACCGTCAAAGAGGAATGCGGCCTCAAGGCATTTTGGGAGTGGCCCGCAGAGCTCCGTACCCGCGGTGAGGCTTCTGCCAAGGTCTGCGCCGCCCATCCCGCGCGCATGCTCTACCACCAGATGACGCAGTATTTCTTCGATCGCCAGTGGAGCCGCCTCAAGGCCTATGCCAACGAGCGCGACATCCTGATCATCGGCGACCTGCCCATCTACGTCTCGCGCGACTCCGTCGAGATGTGGGCCACGCCCGAGCTCTTTAAGATCGACGCCGCCGGCAATCCCGTCAGCGTCGCGGGAACGCCGCCCGACCAGTTCTCGGCCACCGGCCAGTACTGGGGCAATCCCATCTACGACTGGGACGCCATGGAGTCCGACGGCTTCTCCTGGTGGGAGGGCCGCATTCGCGCCGCCCTCGACATGTACGACGTCATCCGCCTGGATCACTTCCGCGGCTTCGAGGCATTTTGGGAGGTGCCGTTCTCCTCTCCCGATTCGTCATATGGTTCGTGGACGCAGGGACCCGGCCTCAAGCTCTTCAAGGTGCTCGAGGAAAAGCTCGGCACGCTTCCCATCATTGCCGAAGACCTGGGCTTTCTTACCCCCGGCGTCATCGACATGCGCGACACCACGGGCTTCCCCGGCATGAAGATCCTGCAGTTTGCCTTTGAGGGCACCAACTCGTACTACCTGCCGCACAACTACATCGCCAACACCGTCGCCTATGTGGGCACCCACGATAACGAGACGGCGCGCGGTTGGTTTGAGGGAACGGCCACCCCGCGCCAGCGCGAGCAGGCAGCCCTGTACACCCATCAGCAGGCCGGCGAACCCATGGCCGATGCGCTCAACCGCACCATCGCCGCCAGCGTGAGCGATACCTGCATCTACACCATGCAGGACCTGCTCAACTTGGGCAACGAGGCGCGCATCAACACCCCTGCCACGCTGGGCGGCAACTGGACCTGGCGCATGCTCGACGGCGCCATCACCCGCGAACTCGAGCACAAACTCACCGACTGGACCGAGACCTACTTCCGCATCCCGTCGGAAGCCGAAATCGAGCTTCCCCAATAGGAGCCACCGCGCCCGACCTCACCCCACGTGCGGACGCGACCGCTTTTCCCGCGCGAGGCCACCCCAATCCCCTCGCGCGGGCTTCTTTTGATTACTGACATGTAGACAACTCACCACAGGAGGAAACATGCCCCGTATCGATCTTGCGGATCTTACCGAGCAGTCCTTTGGAACTTCGCTCGAGCAACTCGATGACCGCCGCATTTACAAACTGCTGGTCAAGCTCGTACAGGAGCGCTCCGCCGCCTGCCCGCTCAACAATGGCAAGAAAAAGCTCTACTACATCTCTGCTGAGTTTTTGATTGGCAAACTGCTCATCAACAACATGATCGACCTTGGCATCTATGCCGAGGTTAAAGACCAGCTCACCGCTGCCGGCCACGACCTCAACAAGATTGAGGAGTTTGAGGTCGAGCCCTCGCTGGGCAACGGCGGCCTGGGCCGTCTGGCCGCGTGCTTCCTGGATTCCATTGCCACGCTGGGCCTTACCGGTGACGGTGTGGGCCTCAATTACCATTACGGCCTGTTCCGTCAGCGCTTTGCCGACAACCAGCAAAAGGCCGTCCCCGACGAGTGGCTTAGCGAGCAGGACATCCTGATCGATGACGACCGCTCCTACACCGTCGAGTTTGGCGATTTTGCCGTCACCTCCAAGCTCGTCAACATCGATGTGCCCGGTTACGGCCAGCCCACCAAGAACCGCCTGCGTCTGTTCGACCTGGCAAGTGTCGACGACGGCCTGGTCCCCAGCAGCTCCATCGACTTCGACAAGACGAAGATCGCCAAGAACCTCACCTTGTTCCTCTATCCGGATGATTCCGATGAGCAGGGCCGCCTGCTTCGCATCTACCAGGAGTACTTCATGGTGAGCAACGCCGCCCAGCTCCTGATCGACGAGGCCGTCGAGCGCGGCAGCAACCTGCACGATCTGGCCGACTACGCCGTGGTCCAGATCAACGACACGCACCCCACCATGGTCATTCCCGAGCTCATCCGCCTGCTCACCACCGAGCACGACATCGAGTTTGACGAGGCCGTTGCCATCGTGCGCTCCATGGTCGCCTACACCAACCACACGATCCTTGCCGAGGCGCTCGAGAAGTGGCCGCTCGCCAGCCTGCAGAAGGTCTCGCCCGCCATCGCCGACATCATCGTCAAGCTCGACGAGGTTGCCAAGGCCGAGCACGACGACCCGCGCGTCGCCATCATCGACGAGCACGACACCGTCCACATGGCCCACGTGGACATTCACTTTGGCTTCTCCATCAATGGCGTCGCCGCACTCCACACCAAGATTCTGGAGGACACCGAGCTTCACCCGTTCTACGAGATCTATCCCGAGAAGTTCTCCAACAAGACCAACGGCATCACCTTCCGTCGTTGGATCCATGGCGCCAACCCCGCGCTCGCCAACCTGCTCGACGATGTGATCGGCACCGATTGGCGCAGCACCGGCGACCTGAGCAAGCTCGCCGAATTCGCTAACGACAAGGATGTTCTTGAGCGCCTGGCCGCCACCAAGGCCGAAGCCAAGACCATCATGCGCCAGTTCATGGCGCTCGAGCAGGGCGTGACCATTCCCTCCAACGCCATCATCGACGTCCAGGTCAAGCGCATCCACGAGTACAAGCGCCAGCAGATGCTCGCGCTCTACATCATCTGGAAGTATCTCGACATCAAGAACGGCAACAGACCTAAGCATCCCGTCACCATCATCTTTGGCGGCAAGGCAGCACGGTGCCGTACACCATCGCCCAGGACATCATCCATCTGATTCTGACGCTGTCGCAGTGGATCGCCAACGACCCCGACGTCGGCCCCCTACCTGCAGGTTGTCATGATCGAGAACTACAACGTCACCGCTGCTGAGCGTGTGATCCCCGCCGCCGATATCTCCGAGCAGATCAGCTTGGCCTCCAAGGAGGCGAGCGGCACCTCTAACATGAAGTTCATGCTCAACGGCGCTTTGACCCTGTGCACACTCGACGGCGCCAACGTGGAGATTGCCGAGCTCGTGGGCGACGAGAACATCTACACCTTTGGTGCCTCTTCCAAGCAGGTCGAGCAGCTCTACGCCAATGGCAGCTATAACGCCGGCGCGCTCTATCGCAAGCCCGGCATCAAGCTGCTGGTGGACTTCATCACCAACCCCGCCTTTATGGCGACCGGCAACGCCGAGCGCCTGCAGCGTCTGCACGACGACATCAAAGGCAAGGACTGGTTTATGGCCCTGCTCGACATTGAGGAGTACATCCAGACCAAGGAGCGCGTGCTGGCAGACTACGAGGACCAGGACGCTTGGATGCGCAAGGCGCTGATCAACATCGCCAACGCCGGCACCTTCTCGTCTGACCGCACGATCTCCCAGTACAACGACGAGATTTGGCACCTGAGCTAATTTCGTTTCCTTTACCCATCCTCTTGAAAGCGGAGTCGCGGCAACGCGGCTCCGCTTTTTGTGCCGATACGCCGGCCCGTGATTTGTCTCGACCAAACAATCTCGTTCTGTAACAGGTAGCTGCCGAAATCAGCCTCCCGTGTTACAGATCGAGATGAAAGGATAGGCAGCTCGATGCTGTCTCAATCTGTAACATCTAGACCCAATTTGGCCCTCCTCCTGTTACAGATTGAGACAAACTGACAGACGAACGGTCCCAACACAAAGAAAGGCTCCCCTCTCGCCCAGTGGACGGGAGGGGAGTCTTATATGTGACCGCGGCAAAAGGATGGCAATACCGCAGTCGCCCAAAGGGAGGGCCTGGATGCACCGGGCCTAGATAAGGTTCTTGCCAGACACCTTATCGAAGAGATGGGTCGCGTTCTTCTCGAACTTGAACCAGATGGAGTCGCCCGCCTTGAGCGCACCCTTGGCCTCAAGGTCGACAACGGGAATGATCAGGACGAACTGGCCATCGGGAGCGGTCACGTGGACATGCTCGGTCGAACCCATGAGCTCGGTCACCTCGACGGTACCCTGGAGCGCACCCTCCTCGCCCTTGTCGGCAAGCAGAATCTGCTCGGGGCGCACGCCGGCCGTAATCTCCTTCACGTCGCCGCCGTCCCAGTTGAGAGCAAGCTGAGAGCAGGTCTCGGGGGCGAGCGCCACGTTCATATCCTCGGTCTTGACGGTGAAGCCGTTGCCCGAGCGCGCCAGCTGGGCATCGAAGAAGTTCATCTGCGGCACGCCGATAAAGCCGGCAACGAAGATGTTCGCGGGATGGTTGAAGACCTCCTGGCGGGGTGGCGATCTGCTGGACGACGCCGTCCTTCATGACCACAATGCGATCGCCGAGGGTCATGGCCTCGGTCTGGTCGTGGGTGACGTAGATGAACGTGCCCTTGATCTCGTGGCGCAGCTTGATGAGCTCGGCACGCATCTGGTTACGCAGCTTGGCGTCCAGGTTGGACAGCGGCTCGTCCATCAGGAAGACCTTAGGATCACGCACGATGGCGCGGCCGATAGCGACACGCTGACGCTGGCCGCCGAAGCGCCTTGGGCTTACGGTCGAGGTACTCGGTGATACCCAAGATCTCGGCAGCGGAGCGAACCTTACGGTCGATCTCGTCCTTGGGGACCTTCTTGAGCTCAAGCGTAAACGCCATGTTCTCGTACACCGTCATGTTGGGGTACAGAGCGTAGCTCTGGAACACCATGGCGATGTCGCGGTCCTTGGGAGCGACGTCGTTGACGCGCTTGCCGTCGATGAACACGTCACCCGAGGTGATGTCCTCCAGGCCAGCAACCATGCGCATCGTCGTGGACTTACCGCAGCCAGACGGGCCAACGAGCACCAGGAACTCGCCGTCCTTAATGTCAAGGTTCAAATCATCCACAGAGGGCTTATCGTTGCCCGGGTAGATACGAGTGACGTGGTCGAATACGACTTCTGCCATGATATTCATCCTTTCAGAGGCAGGTACGTGCCTCACGATCCGTTGTAAAGGGATTACTGTGCCTTGATCATCAGTCCCTACACTGGCAACATCAAACCGCAGCGTTCTTTTTTCCTTCGGTTCATTGAAGACTCTCTTCGTTGAGCCACGTACTACTATACACGTCCGCTGGAACACGTCAACACGCGCGTCTGAAACGCGGACGTAACATCGACGGGCCTTCAACCGGCATCCCGCAGCCGGCATTATCCTTACTCCGACCTCATCTCAGTCCCCCTCCTCCCATCCATCTCCCGCCTCTCCCCTCCCCAAGTCCTCTCCTCTTTTTGCGTTCCTAAGTGCGCGCCGAAACGACGACCGTGCGCACATAAGTACGCAAACAGGGCCATTTTGCGTCCGTATGTTCGCGCACTTGTCGTTCCGGCGCGAACTTTAGGAACGCAACGGCGTTTCCGGCTCAATCGGCATGCTCGAATATTGGGTGCGCCCCAGCACGCGGCACACCGGCCTGCATCAGCTTCATGATGAACGGCGCGCGCTGGACCACTTCGTTGTAATTCGTCCGTATCACAACGCTCACTCCGGCCTCTTTCAGATCCTGTTCGCGCTGCCTTTCGTCACGGACCACCTGCCGAACATCCCGGTTCGACGTCATCTCTGGATCGATGTATTTCTGCATACCGTCAAACTCCAGCACGATGATGCGGCCATCTTCCGTATGCCAGATGAAATCGACCCGGCCCGCCTCCTTGCCGGTCACGCGGCTGTAAAACGTATGCTGCAATTGCGGAGGAACAAACCCTTCTTCGATGGATACAGCCCGGCAGAACGACTCCCCTCCGTTCTCGCTGCGAGCATCCGCATAATGCAGCAGACGAAATACCGGCCCACAATCCACTCGCAGACCATCACAGACGGCGACGATCTCCTCGCGGGTCACGAGCCCCCGGCGCAACGCGGAATCGAACATCGACAGCACGTGCTCGAACGGATACAAGAGCGCGCAGTCCACCAAGGTTCTTGCCGGACTGGTCACACGTACCTCGCCGATACATACATCGTCACGCAATGCCCGTTCGTGGGCGATCCGGTCAGCCAACTTGCTCACCTGACTCCAGGTATTCGACCCGTCCTGTGCTGCTCCATCACCGCGAGGCCGGTACAAACGGACCACATGGCAGTCCTCCCGTATATCGGATCTACGCACCGAGATGCGCCGCAGCCGGTGGTACGACCGACGTGACTTGGTGAATCCGTCAGTCGCGATGTACACGTATGGCTCGTCATGCAGCGTCCAGGAGTGCTCGAACCCGTAGATGACCGCCGCGCTCAGTCCGGCGAATACGCGCTCGGGATGCCGTCTCGCCATTTCGCGAATGACATGTGACGCTTGCTCAATGGGATTCAGACCATCCCAGTATTCACGACGCGCGTACACGCTGCGAAATGGCCGCACGACATCGCCGCAACGAGTTCGCCGCAGCATCGCCTGTCGTTCTGCCGGGCTGGACGCGGAACAGCATCGCCCGTCCATTTCCGCCCGGTTCATCAGATCGTCTAGATGCTTGTGCTGTCTCATATGTTGATGATGACAATATGGACCGCCGCTGCGCAAGCGAATCCGGGGTATGTGGTCGAAGGCTAGGCGATTGTGGATAACTCGGCGCGTCGCGGCGGCATCAACGGCTGTGACGACACATTTGCGTTCTTAAGTGCGCGCCGAAACGACAAGTGCGCGAACTTAAGAACGCAAACCGGCCCATTTGCGTTTCTAAGTGCGCACAGTCGACGTTCCGGCGCGCACTTAGAAACGCAAACGATATCAGGGGGGGGTAGAGAGTATCGGAGGGGACAGCAGGGGAAGGAGGAATATCAGGGGTAGAGAGAACGGGCACAGGGCGGTGAGTAGGATAGGAGGGTATGAGCGATGCGTTGAACTTGGAGCCCGGAGCGTTGGTCGGCGGCTACACGCTGATGTCGCGGCTGGGATCCGGAGCCATGGGATCGGTCTGGCGCGTGCATGATGACGGTGGCGAGGAATACGCGATGAAGATATTGCGCGATTCGCTCGCCGATGACCGTTCGACGGCGTCCGCGCGCGATCAGATCACGGCACGTGAGCGGTTGCGCCGAGAGGCGATGGCGTTGAAGAAAGTC
>ENA-OQKU01000114-OQKU01000114.1-human-gut-metagenome-genome-assembly--contig:-NODE-114-length-10304-cov-2.742065_pt1 | contig 10304 bp, 9 predicted proteins | sample MGYA00242807_ERZ504816 | MGnify/ENA primary metagenome ERZ504816 (study PRJEB26092, sample SAMD00036376) | human gut metagenome | host: Homo sapiens | study: EMG produced TPA metagenomics assembly of...
CGATCATCGGCTCGTTCCTAGCTGTTCAACGAGCCGAGCATCATGCAGAACATGGTCCCGGGCAACGCGATCACCACGTACTACACGCCGAACATGTACGCGTACAACCTGTCCTTCGCGGGCAACCAGTCGAACTACGCGGCCGCGCTGGCCATCACGATGGCGGTCATCACGATGGCGATCGCGTACGTGGTGCAGATCAACAGCATGAAGGAACAGATGAAGTGAGGCCCCGAGGGGGCCGCGCGCCCGGGCCACGGCGCCCGGGGCGCAAGGGAGACGGAAGATTCCATCCGGTAAGGAGCGAAAGATCATGAGCAGCAACAACGCGCAGGCGCAGGCCCGCGAGCATGACAGGGCCGTGCGCAGGGCCGAGAGGGAGCGCGCCAGGAGGGTCGCCAGGGACGAGGCCGCGGAACGCAAACGCGCGGCGAAATCGGGGTTCGCAAACGTGTCGAACCCGAGACGCAGCAGGCTGTTGACCCTGGTGTGCGCGGTGTTCGCCGTGTACTGCCTGTTCCCGTTCGTCTACCTCGCGGTCAACGCGACCAAGACCCAGGCGGACTTCACCTCGACGTTCGGCCTGGGCTTCGGCCGCACGTTCGCTTTGTGGGACAACATCAAGACCGTGTTCACCTATGACGGCGGCATCTTCGGCCGTTGGCTGCTGAACACCATCCTGTACGTGGTCGTGGGCGCCGGCGGCGCGACCCTGCTCGCGATCCTGGGCGGCTACGGGCTCGCGAAGTTCCGTTTCCCGGGACGCAAGGCCGTGTTCGCGGTCATCATCGGCGCGATCAGCGTGCCGGGCATCGCGCTGGCGGTCCCGCAGTTCCTGCTGTTCGCGAAGCTGAACCTGACGAACACGCCGTGGGCCATGATCATCCCGTCCCTGGTGTCCACGTTCGGCCTGTACCTGATGTGGATCTTCTCGGAGCAGGCCGTGCCGACCGAGCTGCTCGAGGCCGCTCGCGTGGACGGCGCGGGCGAGTTGCGCACGTTCTTCCAGGTGTCGCTGCCATTGCTCGCGCCGGGCATCGTGACCACGGCCCTGTTCTCGATCGTGGCGACGTGGAACAACTACTTCCTGCCGTTGATCATGCTCAAGGACTCGAACTGGTATCCGCTGACGATCGGTCTGAACCAGTGGAAGGACCAGGCGTCCACCGCTGGCGGGCAGGCGATCCAGAACCTGGTGATCACGGGCTCGCTGGTCACGATCATCCCGTTGGTGATCGCGTTCCTGTGCCTGCAGAAGTACTGGCAGTCCGGCCTCGCCGCAGGCGCAGTCAAAGAATGATTGAACAATAAAGAAATAGGAGGACTGATGTCCCAGCGTAGAGAGCATCGTTGGCCACGGCCGTTGGAGGGTCGGAAGGCCCGTATCTGGTACGGCGGCGATTACAATCCCGACCAATGGCCCGAGGAGGTGTGGGACGAGGACATCCGCCTGATGGTCAAGGCGGGCGTGAACCTCGTGTCCGTGGGCATCTTCTCGTGGGCGAGGATCGAGCCGAGGGACGGCGTGTACGATTTCGGTTGGCTCGACCGCGTCATCGACAAGCTCGGCAGGGCCGGCATCGCGGTCGATCTGGCGTCCGCGACCGCGTCCCCGCCGATGTGGCTCACCCAGGCGCATCCGGAGGTGCTGTGGAAGGACTACCGGGGCGATGTGTGCCAGCCGGGCGCCCGCCAGCATTGGAGGCCGACCAGCCCGGTGTTCCGCGGGTACGCGTTGAGGCTGTGCCGCGCGATGGCCGTGCATTACAAGGACAATCCGTACGTGGTCGCCTGGCATGTGGGCAACGAGTACGGCTGCCACAACCGTTTCGATTATTCCGAGGACGCGGAGCGCGCGTTCCGCGAATGGTGCGAGGCGCGGTACGGCACGATCGGGAAGGTGAACGACGCGTGGGGCACGGCGTTCTGGTCGCAGCGCATGAACGATTTCTCCGAGATCGTCCCGCCCCGGTTCATCGGCGACGGCAACTTCATGAACCCGGGCAAGCTGCTTGATTTCAAACGGTTCAGCTCGGACGCGTTGAAGGCGTTCTACATCGCGGAGCGCGACGCGTTGGCCGAGATCACGCCCGGCAGGCCGTTGACCACGAACTTCATGGTCTCCGCGTCGGGCACGGTGTTGGATTACGACGATTGGGGCAATGAGGTCGATTTCGTGTCGAACGACCATTACTTCATTCCGGGCGAGGCGCATCTGGACGAGCTCGCGTTCTCCGCCTCCTTGGTGGACGGCATCTCCCGCAAGGATCCGTGGTTCCTGATGGAGCATTCCACGTCGGCGGTCAACTGGCGTCCGGTGAACTACCGCAAGGAGCCGGGCCAGCTGGTGCGTGACTCGCTCGCGCATGTGGCCATGGGCGCGGACGCGGTGTGCTATTTCCAGTGGCGCCAGTCCGTGGCGGGCGCGGAGAAGTTCCATTCCGCGATGCTGCCACATGCGGGCGAGGATTCCCAGGTCTTCCGTGACGTGTGCGAGCTGGGCGCCGACCTGAACACGCTGGCTGACAACGGGCTGCTCGGCACGCGGCTGGCGAAGTCCCGGGTCGCGGTGGTATACGACTACGAGTCCCAGTGGGCCACCGAGCACACCGCGACGCCGACCCAGAGGGTCCATCACGTAGACGAGCCGCTCGCGTGGTTCCGCGCGTTGGCGGACAACGGCGTGACCGCGGACGTGGTGCCGGTCCGTTCGGATTGGGACGGGTACGAGGTGGCCGTGCTGCCGAGCGCGTACCTGCTGTCCGAGGAGACCACGCGGCGCGTGCGCGATTACGTGGCGGGCGGCGGCAGGCTCATCGTGACCTACTACACCGGCATCAGTGACGAACGCGACCATGTGTGGCCCGGCGGCTATCCCGGATCGATCCGCGACGTGGTCGGCGTGAGGGTCGAGGAGTTCGCGCCGTTGGGCGACGACTGGCCCGGCGTGCCGGACCATCTCGACCTCGACAACGGCACGAGCGCGCATGATATCGCGGACGTGATCGGCTCGATCGGCGAAAACGCGACCGTGCTCGCCTCGTTCAGGGACAATCCCTGGACCGGTATGGACGGGCGTCCCGCGATCGTGGCCAACACGTACGGCGAGGGCCGCACGGTGTATGTCGGAGCCCGGCTGGGACGCGACGGCATCGCCAGGAGCCTGCCGGCGATCCTCGGATCGCTCGGCGTGGACACGGCGGACACGTCCACTGCGGACCTGCTGCGCGTCGAGCGCGTGGACGAGGCGACGGGGGCGGGGTTCACGTTCCTGTTCAACCGCACCCACGGAACCGTGCGCACGACGGTCGAGGGCCGTCCGATCGTCAGTTCTCTGGCGGAGTGCGACGGCACGGGCGCTTCCATCGAACCCAACGGGGTCCTCGTCCTCAAACACTGACGACAGGTAGTAACAGGGCCGTCGGGATTAGCGATATCCGCTTTCCCGACGGCCCTTCGTCAATAATGAATTAGATTCAGGAATGGAATTCGACAGCCGACCAGCTTATCGGTGGAAGAGCACAACAGATACGCCCATCTACCACAGTAGCTGCCAGATTCTTCGGTCTGACCGCCATAGGTTGTTCGAGAGTATTACACAGTCGTGGATCATCTTCATGAAGAACCATCGACTTGTCCACTGCAAAAGCGGACGGATTGAAATGAGGAAGCCCATCAAATGAAATAGATATATCGTGTTCCTCATTCGAATCGATATTAACCATGAGCAGCAATCCATTGCGGGTTTTCTCATCCCAAGTAATCACCGCATCAACGGCATTGACCTCTCCAAATGTTTTTGTATTGACTTTTGGAGAGTCCACATCCGGACAAAACGCGTCACCTCTCGCATGATTAGCCGCTTCGGAAAATGGATAGAACACCGTCTGCCTCCAAGCCGGACCATTGTCCTGCGTCATGATGGGAGCAATCGCATTGACCAACTGGGCTCTTGACGCCGAACGAACCCTATTGCAGTTTTTCAGCAGTGTAATCATGAGCGAACCTTCAACAACGGCGTCCGTCACATTGTAGATATCTTCCAATAGGTGCGGAGCTTTGGGCCATGCATCGTGATGAAGCCCCTTACCGAATTGGGCTTTCCATTGCGCCTCTTGCTTATTCCACACGTCGGAGTACCAAAGCCCCATTCGTCGAAGGAGAGCGCGATATCATGGTCTCCGCCATTCGCCGCCTTTGCCTCATCAGCGCTTTGGGCAACAGTGTCAATGAACAACTGCATGTCATGAGAACTTGCCAAATAGTCCTGTAGTGTTTTGGCACCGCGCTCATAGTAGTAGGCGTGGCAAGATACAAAATCAATATTGTCATATGCTTTGGTTAGCACAGTTCGCTCCCATGAACCAAATGTCGGCATATGAGCGCTCGAAGAGCCACAAGCGACTAATTCCAATCCTGATTCCGCAAGCTTCATGGCGTGAGCGACACGTTCCACCGCGGACGCGTATTCATCAGGAGTCATGTGGCCCACCTGCCAGGGGCCATCCATTTCATTACCGATGCACCACATCTTGATATCCATCGGTTCTGGGATACCGTTGCTGATACGTCTATCCGCCAGTTCCGTTCCGGCGGCCCCATTGACATATTCAAGTTCCTCTAGTGCAGCTTTCAGACCACGCGTTCCCAGGTTAACCGCAAGCATGATCTCGTACCAGTTTTCTTGCTCCAGCGGTAGAAATCGTCGATACCTACTTCATTGGTCTCAGTGCAATGCCAAGCAAGGTCTCGACGAACAGGGCGTTTGTCGCGTGGACCTGTCCCATCCTCCCAGTTGTACGTGGAAACGAAATTGCCACCTGGGTAACGGATACAGGTCACACCAAGCTCTTTGGCCAAATCAATCACATCCTGTCGAAATCCATCATCAGTAGCGAGAGGATGACTTGGCTCATATATTCCCCCGTATACGCATCTGCCAAGATGCTCTACGAAAGAACCGAAAATTCGCGGTGGAATATCGGCCACTTTGTTCTTTTTGCCAACTGCAATGGTCGCAAGCGCATTCGTCGTCATTGATCGTGCCTCATTTTGAAAATGTTGCGACAGAAGATTCTGCCATTCATATCCTGCGATTCAAGATTATCATGTTTACGTTATTTTTACAGCATACGGTAATTCGTAAACTCTTTTTAAATATCATGTGTTTGCGCAAACATAAAAGCTGTGTTAATCTGTTCATTGTCATGAATGGATGTAATGCACATCCAAATGATGAGTGGCTTAGAAAGCCAAGCTCACTCCAAAGGAGGAGGAACGATGAAGTTCAATGCAATTGGAAAAGCCGTCGCTTTAACAGGCGCAGTGGCAATGTTAGCGAGCGTCGCAGCATGCGGTTCGTCTAATTCGTCAAATTCTTCAGCAAACGGGACAACCGAAATCCTAGTGTGGGCATGGGATTCCACCCTGTCACGCACCGTTAAGGACTTCGAGAAGGCCAATTCCAACATCAAAGTCAAAGTGACCAATGCCGGAACGAATAAAACTGAGTATACGGCGCTGAACAACGCGATTTCCGCAGGAAAGGGAGCCCCAGACCTAGCGCAAATCGAATACTACGCGCTTCCCGAATACCAGATTCGTGAAGAGGTCGAAGATCTGAGCCAGTTCGGCGCAGACAAATTCTCCGATTTCTACACTCCAGGCACATGGTCCTCAGTGAATCTAAACAACGGAGTTTACGCTTTACCGATGGATTCCGGTCCAATGGCTTGGTTCTACAACAAGGATGTCTTCGACAAGGCCGGAGTGGATCCGACCCAGGTCCGCACTTGGGATCAGTTCTACGATGCCGCAAAGAAGATTCGCGCGACAGGCTCGTACATCACGTCCGATTCAGGCGACGCTGGCTTCTTCGATTCAATGACATGGCTTGCCGGAGCGACACCATTCTCGACCGGATCCGACGGACAGAGCGTCACCATCAAGCTGTCCAGCGATTCCAAAGTGAAGACATTCGTCGACTTTTGGCAGAAGATGATTAACGAAGATCTTATCGACACCAAGACCGTCGGCTGGTCCGACGATTGGAATAAAGGCCTGAACGATGGATCAATAGCATCTTTGCTCACCGGAGCCTGGATGCCTTACAACCTACTTTCCGGAGCTCCCGACGGTGAAGGAAAGTGGCGCATCACCCAAATGCCGACTGCGAATGGTTCCGAAACCAATGCAGAAAACGGTGGCTCTTCGCTTGCTGTAGTGAAGACCAAGGATAAGGCGAAGGCTGAAGCAGCGTATAAGTTCGCGGAATACGCTTGCCACAACTCCAAGGGAATAAAGACCCGTGTCGATGGCGGTGCGTTCCCCGCCGATAACGACACCTTGAAGTCCGACGATTTCCTCAACATGACTACCCTGACCGACAGTGACGGCAAAGCTCACGAGTACTTTGGCGGACAGAAATTCAATGAAGAACTGGCGAAGGCCGCTGCCAATGTCTCCACCGGATACAAATTCCTGCCCTTTGAGGTATATGCACGTGGCGTCTTCGGCGATGAGGTTGGTGCTGCCTATACCGGAAAGTCCATCACTCTTGCCAAAGGCATCCAAGCTTGGGAGAAGAATCTTAAGGACTACTCTTCCCAGCAAGGATACACTGTCAAATAAACCCATGAAGGTTTGACGGAATAATTCATCAGTCATGGATTATCTCTTGGGGGTGCCATTCTAATGGCACCCCCAAGCTCATATAGAATCATAAAATCAAATTATCAGCTTCATCCACAATCCAATAGCCTTGATTCCTTACGCTCAGGCAATCAGCATAAAAACTCTCTCTCTCAGCGCCGCGTCGATTCGCGGGCGATCAATCGGAAATCGGCCGTAAGCGTGCGGGCAGGCAACGGCGTGCCCTTCCCATCCTCGTCGAGTCGGTCGAGCAGCAGACGCATCGCCTTGGCTGCCAAATCGTTCAGATCGGTGGCCACAGTGGACAGCGACGGTATGTAATCCTCGCATTCTCTGATACCGTCGAATCCGATCACGGCCACGTCGTCGGGCACTCGCAGCCCACGGTCCGCCAGCCCCCGTACGAAGCCGATGGCGATCGTGTCGGTCATGCAGAACGCGCCGTCGAAATCAATGCCCGAGTCGACGAGGTCATGGGCAGCGGCGCGGGCGTCGGAGGATTCCCAGTGGGGCAGGCTGACGAACTGTTCGGCGGCAGGCGCGACGCCGAGGTCGTCGAAGGCGTTGAGACATCCCAGAAGACGCCGTCCGGACACCGTCATGGAACCGTTGTCCTCGGCCAATACACGATAGTCGGCGCCAATCACCAATGGACGACGGCATCCCACGTCGACCAAGTGCCGGATGGCAGCCGCCGAGCCTTCCTCACAGGGCGTGGCGACCGAATCGAACACCGGATCAGGTGAGATGTCGTCGAGCAGCACCACCGGTTTGCCGCCGGATAGGGCGCGAATCTCATCGTCGGACACGTTGCCGGGACTGAAGATGGTGCCGTCGCATAATTGGCTGGTCACCTTCTGCAGGATGGCGACCTCGTTGTCCTTCGAGTTCGAGGTCTCCTGCACAATCGTCTCCAGACCATGCCTCGCGGCCTCACGGCTCATAGCGGCGCTCATCTCGCTTGGATAGGGATGGTCGAGCTCGAAAATCGCCACCCCGATGATGCCCGAGCGTCCGGAGCGCAGCGAACGTGCCGACAGATTCGTGGTGTACTGCAGTTCGCGCGCCGCCCGCCATCACGCGTTCGGCGGTCGCCGGGACGGATGCGCGGATCGCCGCGCAACGCATAGGACGCGGTGGCCCGCCGATACGCCCGCGGCCTTGGCTACATCGCTCATCGTGACCATATGCGCGTCTCCTTGGAAGTCGTCTTGCACGGAACCGCCAGCCTGTCGGCTCCACGTTGTGCCATGGCCACGAATCCCATGCGCGGCCGGCGATTGCACAATCGCCGGAGCATGACCCCAATAGCCCTTCGAGGGTTATTGTACGCGCCGATTTGACACGATTCAACACGGAGTGTATAAATGCTATCAACAGCTTTTGAATCGTGTCAATTAATCGATTCAACAGCTGGTTCGCGACGATGTCGCCATGGACGGAAGAAGGGCATGGAAGCCCTGGATAAAGGAGGAACACAGTGAACATGGGCAAGGTTTTGACCAGAACGATGGCAGCGGCGGCCGGCGCCGCGATGCTGCTGCCGTTGGCTGCCTGCGGCGGAAGCGCCGACGCGGGCAAGACCACGATCAGCTTCCTGAGCTGGGACAACGAGCAGATCATGAAGCCGTTCATCGACGAATTCGAAAAAGAGAATCCCGACATCAAAGTCGACTTCGGCTACGCGCCGCCGACCAACGAATACATCCAGACCCTGCAGACCCGCCTCGTCGGCAACCAGGCTCCGGACGTGTTCGTGATCACCTCGGAAAACAAGAACGATCTCATCGACAACGGCTATGCCTTGGACATGACCGGCAAGTCCTACGTCAAGAAGCTCTCGCAGGCGAACAAGGATTTCCTGTCACGCGACGGCAAACTGTACGGACAGTCCATTTCCTCGTGGGCCGCCGGCATCGCCTATAACAAGGATCTGCTCGGCCAGGTCGGCTACGATTCCGTGCCGGCCACGTGGGACGAGTTCCTCGACCTGTGCGGCAAACTCAAGAACAAGGGCATCACCCCATATATCGAATCGCTCGGAGATGGCAACGATCGTATCCCGGACTCCTTCATGGGCGCGGTCTATGCCAAGGATGGCGTGGATGTGACGACCTTGGCCGACAAGACCCCGTCGACGCCGGGCGCCAATGAGAAGGATTGCGTGAAGGCGTGGATGAAGGTGCACGAGAAGGGGTACGCGTCACGTGACAACGTCGGTGTGAGCGGCGACGATGCCAAGACCCAGTTCGCCAATGGACAGGTGGCCATGTACACCACCGGCGTATGGGACTTCTCCGCTTTCGAAGGCGCGTCCTTCGACTGGGGTTTCGCCCGCATCCCGGCTCTCGACAAGAACCATGAGCAGTATTCGCAAGGCTCCCCGTCGCCTGGTCTGACCATCTATTCCAAGCTCAAGGGCGACAAGCTCAAGGCGGCCGAGAAGTTCCTCGACTTCATGGTCTCCGACTGGGCATTGAAGCAGCGCAGCAAGAACGGCGACGCCATCACCGTCGAAGGATTCGATTCCGACGTAGCAAAGCAGTACAAGGAGATTTACGACGAGAACGTGAAGACTGGCAAGTACTTCCTGTACACGAACTTCTACAAGAAGCCCGATGTGCTTTCGTCCGCCAACACCGCCGAAATCCAGCAGCTCGTCCAAGGTTCAATCAGCGTCGACCAGTGGGCCAAGAACATCGATGACAAGATGGCCGCAGCGCAATAGGCTCGCGACCTGCACCCAACGGGAGGGGCGAACAAAGCGCGCGGACAAACGCAACGCAAGCGGCGCCGGCACTGCCGCTCATGGACGAAACCTATTATCGCAGCCGCCGTAGGAGGCAGGGCCTGCGCGAGGATCTCAATTCATTCTGGTTCCTGCTGCCGATTCTGGCACTGTTCGTGATCCTGTTCCTGGTGCCCTTGGTGCAGACCGCCTATTATTCGTTCACCGACTTCAACGGCTATAGCACCAACATGAAGTTCGTCGGATTCGACAATTACAAAAAGGTCTTCTCCGACCCCTCAACCCTGTCCGGCCTCGGATTCACGATTCTCTACGCCATCGTGGTGATGATTGGCGTGACCGCGCTGGCCATCCCACTGGCCGTAGTGCTCAACCGCAAATTCGTAGGCTGCAACTTCGTCCGCTCCGTATTCTTCTTCTTTTCCGTACCATCGCTGGCCATCATGGGCATGGTATGGAAATACATCTTCTCCCCAATGAAAACCGGCGTGGTCAACTCGATACTCACCTCACTCGGCTTCGACCCGATTCCTTGGCTGAGCAACAACAGCTGGGCTAAATTCTGCGTCATCTTCATCGCGATCTGGGCGCAGATCGGCTGGCACGCCACCCTCTACCTCGCATTCCTGCAAGCCATCCCCGCCGACCTGTACGAGCAGGCGACCGTTGACGGCGCCTCCAAATTCCAACAGTTCATCCACATCACCTTGCCGCAGCTGACCCCCGGCATCGTCACCTCCACCTTCCTGCTGATGTCCGGAGGCCTCAAGGTCTACGACCTGCCCTACACGATGACCAAGGGCGGTCCCGGCTATTCGACCTACACCGTCACCCAGTCCATCATCCAACAAGGCATCGGCCAATCCCAATACGGCATCGGATCCGCCTAGCCGTACTCTTCTCA
>ENA-OQKU01000115-OQKU01000115.1-human-gut-metagenome-genome-assembly--contig:-NODE-115-length-10300-cov-1.840460_pt1 | contig 10300 bp, 12 predicted proteins | sample MGYA00242807_ERZ504816 | MGnify/ENA primary metagenome ERZ504816 (study PRJEB26092, sample SAMD00036376) | human gut metagenome | host: Homo sapiens | study: EMG produced TPA metagenomics assembly of...
TGGGTTGTGGCGACAACTATGTCGCTCTCGTGGCTCAAGCCAAAGATGCTCATGAGCTGGCGGATAACATCGTCGCTCCCTACGCGCCCTACAGCATGCTCGAGCAGTGCCAGAAGAAGGAGATCTTCTACGAGCTGTGCGAGAAGCATGGCGTGCCCTATCCGCACACGTTTACCTTTACCAAGGCGATGCTTAATGCCCAGGGTGAGGCGCCTGCCGAAGTGCTCGACCAGATCGATTTTCCTTACCCGATGATTCTGAAGCCTTCTGACGGCATCATGTGGTGGGAGCACGAGTTCGAGGGCCAGAAGAAGGCCTACGAGATTGCCGATCGCGCCGAGCTGGAGCAGGTCATTCGCGATGTGTACGCCAGTGGCTACACCGATGACCTCATCTTGCAGGACCGCGTGCCCGGCAACGACGAGTACATGCGCGTGCTTACCAGTTATTCCGACCGCAACGGCAAGGTTCGCATGATGTGCCTGGGTCACGTGCTGCTCGAGGAGCATCAGCCCCATGGTGTCGGCAACCACGCCTGCATCATCACCGAGCCCAACGACGAGCTCATGGGTGGCGTGCGCAAGCTGCTTGAGGACCTTAAGTTCACGGGCTTCTCCAACTTCGACGTCAAGTACGACCAACGCGATGGTTCGTTTAAGTTCTTCGACTTCAACACGCGTCAGGGCCGCAGTAACTACTACGTCACCAACAGCGGCTTTAACGTTGCTAAATACGTGGTGGATGAGTACGTGTACAACCGCCCGTTTGAGCCTGAGTTTGTGACGGCGCAAGACGAGGCGCTGTGGATGGTCGTCCCCATGGGCGTCGTTGACAAGTATGTCAAGGACCCCGAGCTACGTGCGAAGGCGCATCGTCTGGCCAAGGAGGGCAAGGCTGCCGATCCTTCGTTTATGAAGGGTGATTTTGTCTTTAACCGCTGGTTGCGCATGTGGCACACCAAGCTGCGTCACTTTAAGCTGTTCAAGACGTATTACAAGTAGATGAGCGCGGCGCCCGCCCGGTTTGCATCGGACGGGCGCGGGCATGATACGAGCAATTGCATGGGCGTCACCAAGGAGGCGGCGATGGAAAAGCTGGGAGTTATCGGCGGCATGGGCGCCGAGGCCACGTCGTATTACTACGACCAGGTCGTGCGTCATACGGCTGCTACCTGTGATCAGGAGCATATCGACATGGTGGTACTTTCCAAGTCGACCATGCCCGACCGTACGCTGGCCATCAAGACCGGCGAGCATGCCGAGCTGCTGGCGACCATGAAGGAATGTGCACGGGCACTCGAGGGGCTGGGCTGTGCTCATATCGCCATTCCCTGCAACACATCGCACTACTTCTACGACCAGATTCAGTCGTTTACCAAGGTGCCGATTATCCACATGCCGCGCGAGTCGGTGCGCTATGCCCTGGCGGGCGCGGTGATGGGGGAGTGCGAGTTCGATCCCAACCTGAGCATGCCGTCCGAGCCGGTGTGCAAGATCGGCATCATGGGCACCGACGGCACCGTGGGTGCAGGCGTCTATGGGCGCGAGTGCGAGGCCGCGGGCGTCGAGGTCGTCTATCCCAGTGAGAAGCGCCAGGCCGACGTGATGTCGCTGATTTATGATGACGTGAAGGCCGGACGCGAGCCCGATATGGACAAGTTTGACCGCGTGATGTGGGAGTTCGCCCGCAGCGGCTGCGACCGCGTCATTCTGGCCTGCACCGAGCTCTCGGTGCTGAAAAAGTACCGAGAGATGCCCGAGATTACCCTTGATGCCATGGACGTCCTGGTGCGCGAATCCATCATCCGCAGCGGCGCCCCCTACCGCCTGTAGCCCTCGACCTGCCAAAAAGGGACAGGTTTATTTTGGTAGGTTTTATCTGGGAAAACAGTAAGGCCCCGGCTCGCTTGATGTGAGCTGGGGCCTTTTGCGTTTGTCGGTTGCCGGTGGCGATAGGTTAGAACAAGAAGCCAAAAACGATGAGGGCAATGCTAACAATAAGTATGGCAACGTCTAGGCCCTTGATGGGGTAGCGCTTGTACGAGCTCGCGCGCGTGCGCAGGTAGAAGCCGCGCTGCTCGGCCGCTAAGGCCGTGGAATCGGTTTTACCCACGCTCGAGATCAGTAGCGGCACGCACAGCGGCAGCATGAGCTTAAGCTTCTTGATGGGGTTCTTGGTGTCATACTCGACGCCGCGTGCGGTCTGCGCCTCCATGATGGCGTTCATCTCCTGGCCAAACACCGGCACAAAGCGCAGCGCTGTGGTAAAGGTGAAGGCGTAGCGATACGGCACGTGCAACACCTCCACGCAGGCGTTGGCAAGGTCGTTGAGCTTGGTCACCATGAGCATCAGGATGAGTGGAAGCGCCACGCCCAGCAGGCGCAGGCAGGCCTTGGAACCGGTGATGAGACCAGTGTCGGTAACGAAGCCCCACACCACGTTGCCATCGCGCATAAAAGCCAGCTGCAGTACCAGCATGATGAGCGCGAGCGGAATCAGTAGCTTGAGCAGCGCGAGCAGGCGGTCGACGACGCCGGCGTAGGCTCCCAGCGCGAGCGTGAGTGCCAGAAAGCCCAGCAGTGCCACATAGGTGTCGGACAAGAAAATGCCGATGATGATGGCGGCGGCGAGGCCCAGTTTGATGACGGGGTTCAGGCGGTGTAGCAGCGTGTCGCCCGGCATGTAGTCGATGACGTTAACCACGGCGGACCATCTCCTCGGTAATGCGAACGATATCAGTGACCTCACTCACCTGCGTAAAGGAGGGCGAGACGGTGGATGCCAGACGGCGCGAGAGTTCGATGACCTGGGGCGGCTCAACGTAGGCACGCTGCATGAGTTCGATGTTCGAGAATAGCTCGTGCGTGCGGCCGCGGTCGAGGATGCGACCGTTGGCCATCACCACGATGCGCTCGGCAAAGTCGGAAACGACTTCCATGTCGTGACAGACCATGATGACGGCGCAACCGCGCTCTGCCATGGTGCGCACCGTTTCCATGACGGTCATGCACTCGCGGTAGTCCAGGCCGCTCGTGGGTTCGTCGAGCACCACGATCTTGGGCTCGATCACTACAACGGATGCCAGCGCCACCATCTGGCGCTGGCCGCGTGACAGCGAGAACGGTGCCTCGTCGGCGGGCAGGCCAAAGCGGTCGATGACCAGCTGGGCGCGACGCAGGGCTTCGGCGCGGTCGATGCCGGCAAGCTCTAGACCAAAGGCGACCTCGTCGAGCACGGTGTCTTTGCAGATTTGGCGGTCGGGGTTCTGGAAAAGCGTTGCCACTTCGCGTGCGATGCGGCTCGTGGGAACCGATGCCGTGTCCAAGCCCGTAACGCGTACGCTGCCCGATGCGGGCTTGAGCAAACCCGTGAGCAGTTTGGTGAGCGTGGTTTTGCCGGCTCCGTTTTGGCCGACAATGCCCACGAGCTCGCCGGGGTAGAGCGTCAAGTTGAGGTCGTGGACGGCGGCGCCGCCACGGGGGTAGGAAAACTCGACATGGTCAAAGGTGAGCACCGGCTCGGCGTCTTTCGCATGCGGGCGCAGCGACGGCGCGTGCGGGGAGCCTGCGGGCGCCTGGGTATCGCTTGTCGCACGTCGGGGTCGACGATTTCCGTTATCAGGCGTTCTGCCTCGTCGACATCCAGACAGGGCGTGCCGCTTACCAAGCCATCGGCCTCGAGACTGTTGAAGATGCGCGTGACGCGCGGACAATCGACGCCGATGGTGCGAAGCTCGTCGGTGCGTGCGAAGACCTCGTGCGGCTCACCTTGCAGCGCGATCTGGCCGTGATCGAGCACCAACACACGGTTGCAGTACTCCGAAAGCAGAGCGACCTTTTGCTCAACGACGACGATGGTGATGCCGAGCGCGCGGTTTGCCTCGCGCAGCGTCTCGAAGACCAAGGTGGAACTGGCGGGGTCGAGTGCTGCGGTTGGCTCATCGAGCACTAAGACGCGCGGACGCATGGCGAGGATGGCGGCGATAGCTACCTTTTGCTTTTGGCCACCCCGAGAGGGTGGCGATCTCGCGGTCGCGCAGGTCGCTAATGCCGACGGTCTTAAGCGTCTCGCACAAGCGCTGCTCGATCTGGTCATGCGGAACGCCAAAGTTCTCGAGACCAAAGAGCATCTCATCCTCAACGACCGAAGCGACCATCTGCGTGTCAATGTCTTGCAACACGCTACCGACGATTTGCGATATGTCGGTGAGTGAGACCTCGCAGGTGTCGTGGCCGTCAACTAACACGGAGCCATAAAAGGCGCCGGTGTAGTGGTGAGGCACGGCGCCCGACAGGCAGGCGACAAGTGTGGACTTACCGGCACCCGAGGGCCCGATGATGCCGATGAAATCTCCCTTGTTCACGCTAAGCGAAACGTGGCTGAGCGCCTGCTCGGTTTGCGTGCCATAGGAGAACGAGACATCGTCGACGTTGATGATCGTTTCCATGGATACCTTTCATAATCATTGGGGACGTTCTTACATGACTAGTCGTTTAGGAACGTCCCCAAAAGCTCGTTGTTTGGGACAGTCTTTGGTGGTGAAGCACGGATACGGCTTTACGAGGTGCCCCAGGTTGGCGCGAAAGAGGAGCGAAGCGTTCTTGGGTATGCGAGCGACGAATGAACGCCAAGATGGGGTGGCTCGTAAAGCCGAGCGGGTTAGTTGAGCTTCAGGGCCTTCTGGATGGGCAGGTAGAGGGCGCCGACCAGAATGGCGTTAAATACGGCGGTCATGGCGACGACGGGCAGCATGGCTGCGGCGAGCTCGCCCACCACGCCGAGCATGGCCATCTTGATGACCATGAAGATGACGCCCGAGACAAAGGTGGTCACGAATGTTGCGACGATGGCGACGACGGGCTTAACCTGGCCGTCCTTGGCGGCGGCGTTGACAATGACGGCCATGAGCATGGCGGCGATACCCTCGGCGGCAAAATCGACAAACGGCGAGGTGGTAGTGATCTGGATTACGGCCGCCGAGATGAGACCAATGACGAGCGCCTGGCCAATGTTGGGACGAATGACCAGGATGGTGAGGCAGAAGGCCGAGATAATGAACTCGGGGCTGATCATACCGCCCGAGATGCCCGAGATTGCCTTGCCGACGGTGAAGTTGAGGATGAAGCCGGCGGCAAGCAGAATGGCGAGCAGGACAAGGGCGCGAATATCGAGTTTACCGCGGTCGGCGGTCTGGACGGTGCGGGGCTGGGCGGTGGCGGTGGTGTTCTGAGACATGGTGAAAGTCCTTTCGGAAGGGAAGTACAAGAGAAGAAAGCGGAGGCGCGTGATGCGAATGCGATCGGGCTCGAGATAGAAAAAGGCCCCCGGTCGAAACCGGAGGCCTTCCAATCACCTAGAGCGCAAAAACAGGCGTGAGGGACTCACTGTCGACCGATCGTATTCGCATCACGCCACCACCAGTTGTTGAGGGACTTCATCGTGTTCATCATCTTGGTGGCTCCTTTCGTGATGCCTTGGCGCGGTCGCACCTCGTTGCTGTTGCGCTGCACTATAGCACAGCGAAGTGTGTGCGGGGAAATCTTTTTTGAAAAGATTTCGGCGGCGTTTCCTGCCGGTCAAAAAGGGCAGGCTGAGCGGGCGGGATGACTCATGCGACCCCGCCCGTCTCTTGGAACGCAAGGGCCTTAGGCCTTCTTGCGACGATAAAGCACGAAGCCGCAGACACCGATGATGACGACGGCGCCAACGGCCATGGCGGCCATGTTGTTGCCCTCGGACTTCTCCTCGGTCGCCTCTTCCTCAGCCTCGGGCTCGGCAACGTCCTTATCGGAGAGAGCCTCGTCGGCGTAGGTGATGGACTCGACCAGGCAGTCGTTGTCGGCATCGTAGTCACTCGGGACGAACTCCTCGGAGAAGTCGCCCTCCTTGAGGTAGTCGCGCATCTCCTCGAGCATGGCCTTGCACTTAACATAGGTGTTCTTGGTTGCAGCCTTGCCGGCCTTGTTGGCCAGGGCGGTACGGGCCTCGGTGCCTTCTTCGGCCTGCATGGCCTCGTCGACGGTCAGGTTCTGCTCGATGAGTTCCTTCTGCAGGGCGTCGAGATAGGCGCGGACGCCGGTGGCGCAGTGGTCGCGGTTCTCATAGGCGAGCGTGTTGATGTCCATGAGGACGTAGTTGATGGAGTTCTTGGGCTCCTCGTTGTTCACGACGTCTTCCTCTTCGCAGTGATCGAAGGAGACATCCTGATCGCTGAAGTAGGGGCTGACCTCGGTGAGCAGTGCGGAATAGAGGGGGATAGCGACGGAGAACTCGGCGTTGGAGAGCATCTCCCACTGGATGGTCGCGATTTCGGGGTCCATGCCGTGACGGATCTGGAAGGTGTGGATCTCGGTGTTGCGGTTGGAGCCGATGGCATAGGCGCCGTCGGTGTTGGCGTTGAGGCCGGCGACATTCTCGCCGCGAGCGGCGAAGGAACGAATCATCTCAAAGGTGTTCCAGTCGGACTTGCCGGGCTGGAAGAACAGCGGCTGCATCTCGTGGACCAGGGCGCCGGTCGTCGCACGAGCGTCTTCGCGCTCGTCCTTGACGATCTCATAGTCGGTGCCCTCAGCAAGCGGAGCCATGAAGTAATCGCGGCCCTGGACATAGCGCGACCACTGGTGCATACCGGCCTCGCTAATCTCCTCGCCGTAGGTCTTGGCGACGTCGAACTTGCCGTCGGTGTACTCGGCAAAGCCCTTCTCCTTAGGCATGGACTCGATGCCCTCGGAGTGGAGGCAGTTCTCGGTGTCGTCGAGGTCGACGTCATAGGTGAGGTTGCCGATGTTGGGGTTGAGTGAGGCAATATCGTCGGTGAGCCTCATAGCGATCCACTGGTGGCCGGAAAGCGCTGCAAACAACCAGGTCTCGTTGTTGTCGGCAATGATGATCTGGTCGTTGGAGCAGACGCCCCGCTCGTCAATCAGGCTGCCGAGGAGCTCGACACCCTCACGGGCCGTGGCGCTCTCGCCCAGAATGACGCTGGCGTAGTTGTACTCGCCGATGCCGGTCTCCTCGGTGACGGGGTCGGCTTCCTCTGCCTTCTCGTTATAGGAGGTGCTCAGCGTGGCAGAGCAGGAAACGCCCTTTTCGTTGATGCCAGCCTCGGAATATGCGTCGTAACGATCTTCCCACTGAGAGGGGTTGTCGCGAACGAAGGTGTAGCGGTAGGTTGCGCCCTTGGACTTGTACTCAAAGCCGGACTCGACCGAGGTGTACTTGCTGCCGTCCTTGTGTGCGGGCTCGATGCCAAAGTGCTTGATGTAGCGCGGGCCGAAGTCCTCGGAGCGTCCGTAGTACGTGTTGCCGTCTGCCGTGAGCTGGCTGCCCATGTAGATCTGGGTGCAAGCGAGCGCCGAAGTCGGCATGGCCATAATGGCCGCTGCTCCAAATGCAAGGCCGCAGCCGAGCTTCTTGAGCGTGTTGACAGGATGAGTAAACCTCATGATCCCTCCCAACTGTTGAAACCCCGCGAAACCGTACGGAGTTTCAGCTAATAAATACATCTACTAGCCTAAAGGAAGTGTAAAGAGTATTCATTCGACAACAGCTTTTACTCGATGAGCGTGAAGAAATATACGATGAGCGGATAATAATACTCATTTTATTGCTTTAGTTAAATAAAGGCACCCTGCATTTACTGTAGCTGAATAAAGCGCCAGACAATGCTACAAAAAAGAAAACTCTCCCGCTGTTTAGGATTTGCATAAACAACGGGAGAGTCGATAACTGGATGAATATCATACCAATGTGGATTTACTTCTTTCGGCGGTGGATCACATTGATGGCGTAACCAACGAGCATGGCCAAGACGATGACGATAAAGCCAATCAGGGGATTGTCGTTCATGGGGTCCTCCTATTTTCCGAGCGGTGAAAAATCGTCGACGATGAGGTCGAGACATTGCGGCAGCGCGCGAGCGCCAAAGACGCCGGAGTTGCTGGAGATGATCTCTCCATCGAACTGCATACCCAGCGATGGCGTGCAGGTGATCTTGGCTTCCTTGGTCTGGATGATCTTAAACTGCGGACGGCCGAGCACTTTGCCAGCGGGGTCGAGCGCGGCGGTAATTACCGTGGGGAGCAGCTGCATCGTGCGCACGGGCTCAATAACGACGATGTCGACCATGCCGTCGTCCATGCGGCAGTTGGGGAACAGGTTGATGTCGTTTTTGGATGACCGAGGTATTGCCTGCCATGCAGCAGATGCCGTCGAGCTCCTCGACAATGCCGTCGTGCTCAATGGTAAAGTGCGCCACCGTGGGGTTGGGCGTGGCGAGCGCGGAGAGGAAGTAGGCGATCTCGCCAATGTCGTTTTTGGTGGGAGCGGCCTTCATCATGATCTCGGCGTCGAAGCCCGAGCCGGCGATGATGATAAAGCCGTGGCGCTTCTCGTTGCCGTTCTCGTCGAGCCAAAAGAGCTCACCCATGTCCACTTTGACCGTGCGGCCGTCGCGGCAAGCCTTGGCGAGTGCCGCCGCCTCGGGGGCATTGCCGATGTTGTTAAAGAACAGGCAGGCCGTGCCGGAGGGGAAGACAAGCGTGGGGACACCGCACTCGCGCATCTGGTCGAGCACGTTGGAGACGGTGCCGTCGCCGCCCGAAACGACCACGCGATCGAACTCGCGAACGTCCGCTACCGCGTCCTCGGGCTCCATGCCATCGCCGATAAAACGCATCACGACCTCGTCGCCGCCCTGCGCGAGGGCGTGCGTGAACGCGTAGATTTCATCTGAGCTGGGGCCCGATGCCGGGTTGTGGATGATAAGGCAGCGCATACTTACGTTCCCGTTCTGTGACTAACCGAGTATAGTTGTAGAGCAATGCCGATATCCTACCCGTGTTTTTCGGGCCTAACCTTATTCGATGGGTTGATATGTACATTTCCACACATCAGGCTCTGGTCGACTTTTTGCCAGCGCGCCCGCGAGTTCGACGCGATCGCCGTCGATACCGAGTTTTTGCGCGAGCGCACGTTTCATCCGCGCCTGTGCCTGGTCCAGATTGCCACCCCCGCCGAGAGTGTCGCTGTCGATCCGCTGGTGATCGACGACCTGTCGCCGCTTGCCGAGCTTATGGCCGACGAGGGCGTGGTCAAGGTATTCCATGCTTGCTCACAGGACATGGAAGTTATGCTCCATACCGTGGGCGCACTGCCGCGACCGATTTTTGACACGCAGGTTGCCGCCGCCTTTTTGGGCGAGCGCCAGCAGATTTCGTATGGTGCGCTCGTTCAGACGTTCTGCGGCGTATCACTGCCCAAGACCGAGTCGCTGACCGATTGGTCGCGCCGCCCGCTGAGCGATAAGCAGATCGAGTACGCGATCGATGACGTCAAGTACTTAATCGTCGCCTATACCGAGATGATGAGCCGCCTGCGTGAGCTGGGCCGCGTGGACTGGGTGCTCGACGAGTTGCGTCCTTTGGCCGACGAGTCGCACTACCGCGCCGACCGCCATGAGGCATTCCGCAAGGTCAAACGCATCAACTCGTGTAGCCGCCATCAGCTGGGCATTGCGCGCGAGCTTGCCGCTTGGCGCGAGGACCGCGCCGAGCGTCGCAACATCCCGCGCAAGTGGGTCATGTCCGACGATACGCTGCTGGCCCTGGTTAAGCGCAATCCCGTGCGTGTCGAGGAGTTCCGTAGCATCCGCGGTACCGACCAGCTGGGGGAGCGCGACGTGGATGGCGCGTTGATGGCCATCAAGCGCGGCGCAAGCTGTCCGCACGATCGCCTGCCGCTCATGGTGCGCGGGCATCGCCAGATTTCGCCGGAGCTTGAGAGCGTGACGGATCTCATGTACGCGCTCATCCGCCTGGTTGCCGAGCGCTCGGGCGTGGCGACCTCGGTCATTGCCTCGCGCGATGACCTGGCCGACTACATTGAGCATCCTGAGCAAAGCCGTTTGCGCGAAGGTTGGCGTTTTGAGCTTGTGGGCTCGCGCCTGGACGATCTGCTTTCCGGCAACATGGGGTTGACGGTCAAAGATGGCAAAATTGAATTGCTGTAAGGAAGCCTAGCCGCTTGATTGGGTAGAATGCCTCCAACGTGTAATTCGATTCGGAGGAATTCGCATGCCCTATTACTATGGTTACGGCTTTGGCATCGACCCGCTGTACCTGCTGGTTGTCCTTGTTTGTACGGTGCTTGGTCTTGCGGCGCAGAGCTATATCAACTCGACGTACAAGACCTGGTCCAAGGTTCGCTCGGACGGCGACACGGGTGCCACGGTCGCTCGCCGCATGCTCGACGCCAACGGTTGCAACGCCGTGGGTATTCAAGGGCGTTGCCGGTGAGCTCA
>ENA-OQKU01000116-OQKU01000116.1-human-gut-metagenome-genome-assembly--contig:-NODE-116-length-10263-cov-2.725631_pt1 | contig 10263 bp, 7 predicted proteins | sample MGYA00242807_ERZ504816 | MGnify/ENA primary metagenome ERZ504816 (study PRJEB26092, sample SAMD00036376) | human gut metagenome | host: Homo sapiens | study: EMG produced TPA metagenomics assembly of...
TCATGTAAGCACGCTTCGGCTTAAGACCGAGAGTTGCTAGGTAAGGGCTTTTGAGCCATTGAAACGGACCGCACCCGGTGGGTACACTGGATGCGGTCCGATTGTTTAGTTGGAGGGCGAGGCGCGTATGGCGCAATCTCAGAACAGCACGGTCGATCTGGCAACGCCGGCAACCTGCCTGATGGGGCTTACCAGCCACGGTAACGTGATGGTGGGCAATAAGGCGTTCGAGTACTATAACGAGCGCAATCCCGAGGATTATATTCAAATCCCGTGGGACGAGGTCGACTATATTGCCGCCGAGGTTTTGCGCGGCACCAAGAAGATTACGCGTTTTGCCATCTTCACCAAGGACAACGGTCACTTTACGTTTTCGACGCGCGACGACAAAGAGACGCTTCGCGCGGTCCGCAAGTACGTCGACGAGGATAAGCTCGTGCGTTCGCCCGACTTTATCGATGTGACCGCCAAGGGCGCCAAGAGCATCCCCTCCGTCATCAAAGGCCTCTTCCACAAAGGCAACTAGCTCCTCATAAGTTGCGGTGAAATAGTTTCTAAATACGGCTTTAGATGCTTCGGACAGGAACTATTCCACCGCAACTTCGAAGTCTAGTCATGCGACGTATGGCGATGCAGTAAATCTGCTACACTAGTACAACATGCCTCCGTAGCTCAGGGGATAGAGCACCGCTCTCCTAAAGCGGGTGTCGACGGTTCGAATCCGCCCGGGGGCACCAGAGATTTGCCGAGCCCGGTACCGCTATGGTGCCGGGCTCTTCTGGTCTAAAGGCCGGATTCGGACCGTCGACACCCGCGTCACCAAGTTAAGCGGGTGTCGACGGTTCGAATCCGCCCGGGGGCACCAGAGATTTGCCGAGCCCGGTACCGCTACGGTGCCGGGCTCTTTTGGTGTTAGAGCTGCGCCGTTCCATGCTAGCGGGTCGCATCAAAAGCAAAGCGCCCGCTTGCCGGGGGAGCAAGCGGGCGCTTCTGAGCGAATATGTTTGCGGCGTTCGCTGCGCAGATAATAAGCAGCCGGCTAGTTGCTTGTACCGGAATCGTCGCCTGAATCAGTACCAGAGCCAGAAACCGAAACCGTCAGCGTGATCGTGCTGTCGGTGGACTGCTTACCAGTGGGGGAGACGCCCGTCACGGTGGCGTTTTCGTTGCCACTCACGGGGTTGCCGTTCTGATCGCAGAATGCGATGTTGTAGAATCCGGCGTTGTTGAGCGCGGTGACGGCGGCGGAGATGCTCTTGCCGTACAGGTTGCCCGGAACGCTGGCCTTGCCGGACTTCTTGGCGATGACGACGGTGATCGTGGCGCCGGGCTTCTGCTTGCCGCTGGGGTTCCAGCTAATGACGGTGCCCTCGGTGACGGAATCGTTCTCCTGGTAGCTCACGTTGACGCCAAAACCGGCCATGTCGAGAGCGTTGCGTGCCTGGGCCTCGGTCATGTCGGTCAGATCGGGGACGGAGGTGGTGTCAGGACCGCTGGAGACCTTATACGAGATGGTCGTGCCCTTCTCGACTTCCTTGCCGGCATCAGTGCCCTGCTCAAAGACCTGGCCTTCGTCGGCCTCGTTGGCCTCCTCGGTTGCGTTGCCCTTCAGGCCCACGCTTGCCAGCGCGGCCTCGGCCTGGTCCTTGGTTAGGCCGACGAGCTGCGGAACCTCAACTTTCTCGGAGGGCTTGGGGCCCTTGGAGATCACCAGGTTAACCTTGGAGCCCTTGGGCTTCTTAGTGTTGCCGTTGGGGGTCTGCTCGGCAACCTTGCCCTCGTCGACATCGTCGTTATAGCTCTGGTCGACAGTTCCGACCTCAAGGCCGGCCTCCTTGATCAGCTCGATAGCGGTCTGCTGGTCCTTGTTAAGCACATCGGGCACCGTAACCTGCTCGCCCCCAAAGAGCCCGGTGGCGAAGGCCACCACAACGCCAACCACGGCGATTGCGGCGACTACGGCGGCGATAATCTTGTTCTTGTTGGACTTGGGCTGATCGACCTCGTAGGAACCGGTGGAACCCGAGACGGCGCTGCGGGGGTTGGTCTGTCCGCTTACGCCCGATACGGGGCGAACCATAGCGCGCGTGGAGTCAGACAGCTCACGGGTCTTGGTGGCGCCCAGGTCGCCCGCGGCACCGATGATGCGCGTGGGCTCGGAGACGTTGACGGCGCGGCCGGACAGGTAGTTGTTGAGCACCTGGCGCAGCTCGTCTGCCGTCTGGAAGCGGTTCGACGGGTCCTTTTCCATGCACTTGAGGATGATGCGCTCCAGATCGGCGTCGACGCCGGAGTTGATCTGGCTCGGCGGAACCGGCAGTTCGTTTACCTGCTTGAGCGCAACCGAGATGGCGTCGTCACCGTCAAAGGGGACGCGACCGGTGGCGCACTCGTACATCACGACGCCCAGGGAGTAGATATCCGAAGTGGGACCGAGGTCCTGGCCGCGCGTTTGCTCGGGGCTTACGTAGTGGGCGGTGCCCAGTACATTGTTGTCCTGCGTGAGGTGGCTGTTCTTTGCGCGCGCGATGCCAAAGTCCATGACCTTGATGTTGCCGTCGGGCAGCACCATGATGTTTTGCGGCTTAATGTCGCGGTGGATGATCTCGTGCTTGTGGGCGACCGAAAGCGCGGAGCTGATCTGCGAGCCGATCTGCGCGACCTTCTTTGGATCGAGGGCGCCGTGGCTCTTGATGCCGCTCTTAAGGTCGGTACCGCGCAGGTACTCCATGACGATGTAGTAGGTATCGCCATCCTTGCCCCAATCGTAGACGCCCACGATATAGGGGGAGGAGAGACCTGCTGCTGCCTGGGCCTCCTGCTTAAAGCGGGCGGCGAAGGTGGCGTCGCCGGCATACTGTGGCAGCATGATCTTGACGGCAACCGTGCGGTCGAGGACCTGATCTTGCGCACGGAAGACGGTCGCCATGCCGCCCGTTCCCACCTTATCCTTGAGGAGGTATCTTCCCCCGAGGACCCTCTGTTCCATTCCTGCTCCTAACTAACTTATTCGCTCAACGATGTGTGTAGTCCAAATCTATGGTCGCTGGGACCGCGTGGCGCCTTGCCGCTAGCTCATCGGCCGTGGCGCGCCCCAAGTATCCGCTTCGATCACAGGCATCACGCTCCTTGGGCGGCAAGTGCCGCGGTCAGGACGATGCCGGCGATCTTGGCTGCCTTGACGTCGTGTTTGTCGTAATCCTCCAAGGCCACCGAGATGGCGACCGTGGGTGAATCGTAAGGTGCGAAGCCGACGAACATCGAGTTGACGTTGGTGCCGCCGGTCTCGGCCGATCCAGTCTTGCCGGCGACCTTGACGCCCGGAATCTGGGCATCGGTGCCGGTGCCGGACTGGACAACCGCGAGCATGGCCTGCTTGACCTGATCGGCCGTGGTGGCGCTGACGGCCTGGCCGAGCGAGCGGGATTGCGTGGTCTTGACCACGGTTCCGTCGGGGGCGAGCACCTGGGCCACGAAGAACGGGTCCATGACCACGCCGCTGTTGGCGATGGCCGCTGCTATCACGCAGTTTTGCATGACGGTGGTCTGCGGACCTGGCGTGTGGTCCATGCCGACAGGCTGGCCGGCGCCTGCCCAGGCGGTCTCCCACTCGGTCATGAGCGAGGGGTCGGCCATGATGGAGGCCGCGGTGGTCAGGTCCTGACCGAGCTTTTGGCCGTAACCAAAGGCGTTGGCAAACTGGACGAGCGAGCTGGCGCCGATCTCGTTGGCCACCTGGCCAAAGACGACGTTGGATGACACAGCAAAGGCCTGTTGCAGGCTGATGGTACCGTAGCTCTCGTTGGCGTAATTGGTGACCGGCGCGTTGCCGATATCCATGGAGCCGGGCGCCTGGTACGTGCTGGTAAGGCTGGCGGTGCCGGTTTCGAGCGCCGCGGAGAGTGTGACGACCTTAAAGGTCGAGCCCGGGGTATAGAGAGCGTCCATGGCGCGGTCGTACATGGAGCCGTCCTCGCCACCGCCCGACTGCATCAGGGCATCGATGTTGGTGTTGTCATAGGTGGGCGAGCTTGCGCATGCGAGGACCGCGCCGGTGCGCGGATCCATAACCACCACGGCACCCTTAAAGCCCTTGAGCGCCTGCTCGGCAGCCGTCTGGATGCGCGAGTCGATGGTGAGCTTGGCGGTGTTGCCCGGTTGGTTTTGGCCCGCGAGCGACGCGAGGGCGTTGTCCCAGCTGGAGTAATCCTTGGAGCCGGTGAGCGTTTCGTTCATGACGCTCTCGACACCAGCGGTGCCGTACTGCTGGCTTACATAGCCCACCACGTGAGCGGCCATGTTTCCGTTGGGGTAGGAGCGGGCGTAGGTGCCGTCTTCCTGTTGCAGCGACTCGGCCAGCGTCACGCCGTCGGACGTGATGATGGAGCCGCGCTGGATGTACTTGGAGCGGGCGATGGTATGGTTGTTGGTCGGCATGTCCTGATAGTCCTTGGCCTTGATGACCTGGACATAGGTGAGGTTGCCGATAAGGATGGCGAATAGTGCCGTAAAGGCGAGCACGGCGCGGGTCAGTCGATTGGCGAGCGCCACGCGGCCGAGCACACCGGATTCGGGCGTGTCGAGCAGGCGACGACGCATGCGCGAGCCGGCGGAGTGGCTGCCGCGGGCATACGAAGACGAAGTGGCGAAGCGCGTGCCGGCCGGGGAGGACGCCGAGGCGACCTGGTCGTCGGTGATGGCGGCCATGGTGCCGGTGCCGGTGAGCTCGGCCTCGCGACCGGTTGCCTCGTCACCGGCGCGCAGCAGCAGCGCGACGATGATAAAGCTTGCCAGCAGCGAGGAGCCACCCTGGCTCATAAAGGGCAGGGTGACGCCGGTCAGCGGAATCAGGCGGGTAACGCCGCCAACGATCAAGAACGCCTGGAAGCTGATGGCGGCCGTAAGACCAGTGGCGCTAAAGGCGGCAAGGTCGGACTTGGCACGGGCTGCCGTGGTCAGGCCACGTACGGCAAAGAGCATAAACAGGATAAGAACGGCGCCACCGCCCAAAAGGCCCATCTCCTCGCCGATAGCCGAGAAGATAAAGTCGGACTCGACGACGGGGATGTTGTTGGCCATGCCGTTGCCGATGCCAACACCGACCAGGCCGCCGTCGGCCAGCGAGAAGAGGGACTGGACAATCTGGTAGCCCTGGCCCTGTGCATCCTTAAAGGGATCGGCCCAGATCTGGAAACGAACCTGGACGTGCGACAGGAACTTGTAAGCGCCCACGGCCCCCACGGCCAAGAGCACAAGGCCGATGATGACATACGAGAAGCGACCCGTGGCAACGTAGAGCATCAGCAAGAAGATGGTGTAGAACAGCAAGGCCGAGCCCAGGTCACGTTCGAAGACAACGACGAGCAGGCATACGCCCCAGACTGCGAACAGCGGCAGCAGCAGGCGCAGACGCGGAATCTTAAGACCCAAGATCTTGCGGTTTGAGATAGAGAGCAGTTCGCGGTTCTCGGCCAGGTAACCGGCTAGGAACAGCACGATAAAGACCTTGGCGAACTCGCCGGGCTGAATGGTAAAGCCGGCGATGCGAATCCACAGTTTAGAGCCCGAGATTGTGGTGCCGATAAAGATGGGCAGCATCAGCAAGATGATGCCGATGATGCCAAAGGTGTACTTGTAGCGCATGACTACGTCGAGGTTTTTGACCAGCGCAAGCGTCCCCACCATCAACGCCACCGAGATAAACAGGATGACGAGCTGCGAGATGGCGAGCGTGGGCGCCAAGCGCGTCACAAACGTGATGCCAATGCCCGAAAGAACAAAGACGATGGGCAGGATGGCCGGGTCGGCGCCGGGTGCCAGAATGCGCACGGCGATATGCGCCGCGGCGAAGGCGGCAAAGAGACCGATCGGAACGGCAAGTGTCTCAAACGAGATGGCGGCGCCTGCGGTGAGCACGTACATCGCATACAGCAGGATGACGGGGAACGCCGAGGCGATGAGTAAGAGCAGTTCGGTATTACGGCGACTCATAAGCGGCACTCCCTTTCTAATTCTTATCGGAGGCTTCGGCCTCGGCGGACTGTTCGGCGGTATTCTCGGAATCCGATTCGGAGGTCGAACCCTGGTCGGTGTTATTGCGGATCGTTTGCGCGTCGATCACCTGACGGGTCTGCTCCTCGTCGATCTGATGGCGGTACTTGGAGATGGTGTCCTGTGCGTCGTCGATGCTCGTCTGCTGAATACCTGCCTTAAGGCGATTTTGTGTGTCTTCGGGCAGGTCGGACAGTTTGATGGTGGTCGTGCTGTCGAGCCAGTGCAGCTTAAGGCCGAGCGGCTTGCCGGGAATGCCCCGGTAGACCGCGACGGTGTCCTTGTAGGTGCCCAGGTAGTACGAGCCGGTGATGCCTGCGTAGGCCCAGATGGCTGCCGCCAGCACAAAAGCGATGCCCAGTACGGTGGCAATGGTGATGTTGCGGCGGCGGACGCGCTTTGCCTCGCGCATGACGCCATCGTCGACCAGGTCGACCACCACCACGGTCACATTGTCGTGGCCGCCGGCGGCGAGCGCCGCGTCCACCAAGTTGTCGACGCAAATCTGCGCGGTCGAGGACTGTGTGGCGATGTTTTCGATATCGCTATCGGGAATCATGCTCGAAAGACCGTCCGAGCACAGGATCAGGCGGTCGCCTTCCTCGATATGCAGGGTAAAGTGGTCGGCATACATGGCGGGATCCGAGCCCAGCGCGCGGGTGATGACCGAGCGGTTGGGGTGGACGCGAGCCTCGTCTGCCGTAATTTCGCCGGCGTCCACGAGCTCCTCCACATAGGAGTGGTCGCGGGGTCACGCGGATGAGCGTGCCCTCGTGGAGCAGATAGGCGCGCGAGTCGCCCACGTGGGCGATGGCGAGCATGTCGTTTTCGATATAGGCGCAGGTTGCCGTGCAGCCCATGCCGGGCTTGCCAAGCCCGTTGAGCGCAGCCTCGATGACCGCGGCGTTTGCAGCTTCGACGGCGGCCGCCAGTCGTGCGGCGTCGGCTGCCTGCGGCGCTGTCTTGGCAATGGTCTCGACGGCGATGGAGGAGGCTACCTCACCGGCGGCGTGGCCGCCCATGCCGTCGCATACGCAAAAGAGCGGCGATTGCACCAGATAGGAGTCTTCGTTATGCGGGCGCACACAGCCAACATCGGAGCGGGCGCCCCACATGAGCTGCGTGGTCGTGCCGGCGTCGTAGGTCGAGTCAGTCTCGACGCGCTCGTCGGTCAGCGGCTCAAAACTCATGGTCGAGCCGGGGTCCTTAAGCTTGGCCTCCACGGCGGCAACGTCAATCTCGGCCGTATCGCCGGGCGAGACGGTGTCGGCATCGTTGCTCGGGTCGTTGACGTTGGGCGTGGCTGGCTCTTCGGTTGTACGGTCGACAGGCTCGTCGTCTTGCGGGGCGACGGCTGCAGGCTCGGACGCTGCGGCGGGTGCCGGCGCTACGGGAAACACCGGTGCCGCGGGCTCGGGAGCCGCAAATACCGCGGAGCTCTCGGTAATCGCCGTGGCGACGGGTTCGGCAAAGTGAGCCGGCGCGGGCGTGTCTTGCGGGACCGCGGGCTGCTCGGCAGCGGCGTGCACGCCGATGGGGGCGTTACCGCCGTCAGCGGCGTTCTCGTCGTCGGTCAGCGTTGGATATTCTTGCGTTACATGCGAAAGAGGCAGGGAGAACACGGTGTCCTCGGGTTCCACGGGCACAGGGCCCGCCGGGGCGGCATGAGCCGGCGCGGCCGCGGGGGCGGCCGACGTCTCGGACATGGTTGCGGACTTGTTCTCCTCGTCGATCATCGACGGTTCACCTTCATGACCACGTCGCCAATCTGGACTTCGTCGCCCTCGCGCAGCGTTGCGGGCTCCACCAGCTGGCGGCCGTTGACGAGCGTGCCGTTAAGCGAGTTGAGGTCCTCGATAATAAGTGCCGGGCCCTGCAGCGAAAAGCGCGCATGCGAGGCCGAGACAAACGGTTCGTTGATGCAGATGTCCGACGACGGCGAACGGCCGACGATGACGGGGCCGAGCATATCCACGTGGATGCCGCGGATGCCGCGCGGGCCCTTGTCCACATCGATCGTCCAGATGGCCGAGTCGCGGCGCTGGCCGCGGACGAGCCCCACGCCGGTCTTCATGACGGCAAACAGGAAGATATAGAGCAGGACGACCAGGACAATGCGGCCTGCAAACAGGACGATATCGATGTTCATAAGCGACTATCCCCTAAATTCGAACGTGCTCAGGCCAAACGTCAGCAGGTCGCCGTTGCGCAGCGGGCAGCGCGTGATGCGGCGGTTGTTGACGAGCGTGCCGTTGGTGGAGTTGAGGTCCTCGATCGACCAGTCCGAGCCGGTAAAGGTGAGCTGGGCATGACGGCGCGACACGTTGGGGTCGCGCAGGGCGATGTCGGAAACCGAGCGCTCGCGACCGATGGTCACCTGTGCGGAGGTAATGGCGTGGCTCTCGCCGCTCACGACGTCGACGAGCTGGGCGAGCGGACGCTGCGGGGCGCGAGAGCTTGCCATGTTGGAGGCGATGCCAGCTGCGGCGCCAAGGCCAGCGGCGGCGCCGGTCGCGGCGGCTCCGCCCATGCCGGCAAGCGCGTCGCGCGAGATGGTTTGGGGCACGGGAATGGGTGCGGCGGCGGGATCGGGCATATTGGGCGCAAAGGGGTCGGCCGTGGCAAGCGGGTCGGGAGTGGCAGCACGAGGTGCCGGCTGCTGCTGCGGCATGGCAGCGGGGTGCTGCTGCGGGGCGGCAAACTGCTGCTGGCCGGCGCGCGGGGCGCTGGCGGCTCGGCTCGCGGCCGAGTTGTTCTGGCCCAGGCCGTTTTGGTAGGCGCGCTCTTCCTCGTACAGGCGACCGAGCGTGGGGGCATCGACGTTCTCGGCAAAGACCGAGAACTTGCCGCCGCGCAGCTGCGGGTCGATCATAAAGCGAACGAGGGGCTCGCCGACAAAGACGTAGCGGCGCTTTTCGGCTTGCGCTTTCACAAACTCGCGGACCTCGCGCGAAAGCTCGGGATAGAACGGGGCGAGCATGGGATCGTCGTCGGCGGCAATCAGGATGGTATAGAGTGCCGGCGCGGTGTTGACGCCGTTGATCACCAGAGTCTGATCCTCCATGTCGCGAGCGGCCTGCTTGGCAAGCTTCTTAAAGGAGAACGGGGCACGGGTGGCACCGAAGATGCCGGCCACGTGGTCCTCGAAGATGTTCAGGAAGTTCACGAAAGATCACTCTCCGTATAGGTTCTTTGGTATCCGAGCAAATAAAGGCATATCCCGACGATTATAGAGGATAGGATTCCCGTAACCGCCGCCTTGGCGACGACCGGGCCCGCAAGGCTGGCAATTTCCATATGGTGTGCAAGACAAAACGATACGGCCGAGCCGATGCCGGCGACGGCAATTGCGACGATGGCGGCAAGGTTCGATCCCTGCTCGGCGCGCTTGGCATGAGCATTGAGCAGCAGCGATGTTGCCGCGGCTGTTGCTGCAACCAGCATGATTGCAGCGAGAAGGAGCGCGTCTCCCAGCGCTGCGGCGACATTGCTAAGCCCCAGTACGCCTCCCGCAGAGAGAGCCGCTGCAGCAAGGCGGGCAAAGAGTGCGCCCATGCCCGTAGCCGCCGCGGCACTTGCCGGAGCGAGCCAAAACGCCGCGATGCTCGCGGCGGCTCCGGCGGCAAGGAGGGCGTCGCCGGTGAGGCAACCCAGCGCAAGCGCGCAGGTGAGCGTCGTGCTCGCAGCTGCCTCGGTGCGTCCCCAAGCAATCCACCAACCGGACATGGCAGCGGCAAAAATGACCGCGACCGGCAGCATCGACAGGATGCCCTGCGCCTGCATGGTGGCGTTGGCCATGAGCACCAAAAAGCCCACGGCCGAGATGGCCGAGCCAATCTGCGGGGCCAAGCCTGCCGCCGCGCCAATGGCGACGGCCGCCACGACCAGCCCGGGAAGCGTCGCGACGCCGGCTGTCTGCATAAGCAAAAAGCTGAAGGCTCCGCATGAGAGCGCCGAGATGCCGCGCATGGTGTAATTGCGTGCGCGGCCCCAGCGCGTGCCCGCCAGCCAAGTGCGGGGTCGACCTCGACGGTGTCATCCTCGTAGCTCGATGGCTCGATATCATCTGCCGCGCACTCGTCACTCGAAAGCTCGCCTACCATCTGCTCCAAGCTGCGACGGCCTTCGCGCACGCTCCCCAAGCCGGCAAGGAGTCGGTCGCAGAATGCCTCGATGCTATCGGGGCGGTCTTGCGGCATGGGGGAGAGAGCG
>ENA-OQKU01000117-OQKU01000117.1-human-gut-metagenome-genome-assembly--contig:-NODE-117-length-10228-cov-1.634096_pt1 | contig 10228 bp, 15 predicted proteins | sample MGYA00242807_ERZ504816 | MGnify/ENA primary metagenome ERZ504816 (study PRJEB26092, sample SAMD00036376) | human gut metagenome | host: Homo sapiens | study: EMG produced TPA metagenomics assembly of...
TGCGGAAACAATGTCTTTCTGTGCAAAAATGGCACTGATGACGGCGATGCCGCAGATGCCGCTGCCGGAAAGCTCCGTCACGTTATCGCGTGTGATGCCGCCGATGGCGATGACAGGGATTTTAACGGCATTGCAGATAGCAGTCAGCGTTTCGTGGCTGACATCCTCCGCATCCGCCTTGGAACCGGTGTGGAAGACTGCGCCGACGCCGAGGTAATCTGCCCCGCGCTGCTCGGCGAGAATGGCCTGTTCCACGGTCTGTGCCGAAACGCCGATGATCTTGTCCGGGCCAAGCTTTGCACGGACATCGCCGGCCTCCATATCGCTCTGGCCGACATGAACGCCGTCCGCATCCATCTTAGCTGCGATTTCCACGTTATCGTTGATGACGAAAGGAACATGGTATGCGGCACAGAGTTTTTTCAGTTCCAGTGCCTCTTCCATAAAGTGATCCTGGTCAAGATTTTTTTCGCGGAGCTGGATAAACGTTGCGCCGCCCTGCAGAGCCTTTTCCACCTGGCTGTACAGTGTCTCGCCGTTCAGCCAGCTGCGGTCTGTCACAGCATATAAAAGCAGGCCTTTTTTATCGCACTTCATACTTTGCACCTTTCTCCAGCGTCTCGCCGTCCATGTGGTAGATGGCGTCGATGATGCGGTTCCGGTAGGTGGAGTTGCCGTCTTCCGGTTTCATATGGCTCCAGCCGATCTCGCCGGCAAATCCCATCGCGCAGACAGCGGCAGCAGCGGCTTTTAACGGCTCGTCCGGGTTGGCAACGAGGTAAGCGGTCATCATGCCGGAGAGCTGGCAGCCTGTTCCGGTGATGCTTCCCATCTCGGCGCGTCCGTTGCGGATCACGTAGCAGGTGTCAGCATCGGCAACGAGGTCGATCGCTCCTGTGATGGCGACAACACAGTTGTGGTCTTTCGCAAAGTTTTTTGCAAAAGCAACGGCGCTGTCGAGGTTTTCGTCTGTTACTTTATCGGCAACGTCTGCGTCAACACCCTTTGTCGTTCCGCTTCCAAGTGCCAGTGTTTTGATTTCGGAAATATTTCCGCGGATGACGGTGAACGGGATTTTTTCCATCAGTCCGACTGCGGTCGAAGTACGTAAGTGGCTTGCGCCTGCGCCGACTGGATCGAGCAGGATTTTGTGGCCGAGCGAAGCTGCTTTTGCACCGGCACGGTACATGCCGTCGATGCTCGTTCTGTGCAGCGTTCCGATGTTGATGTTCAGACCGCCGCAGATGGAGGTGATATCCTCGACATCCTCCGGTTCATCGGACATGATCGGGCTTGCGCGCATGCCAGCAGAATATTGGCGACATCGTTTACTGTAACGTAATTTGTGATGTTGTGTACGAGAGGGGTTGTTTTTCTGACATTGTCAAGACAAGTGCCTAACATAATTTTTTGTTCCTCCTGTGTGAGTATTTTTGCAGAAGCAAATTCCCTTGTGGTACTGGAAGAACCTGTTGATGATGTGTTCATAGAGATTAAAAAAGCAGATATACGTGGAGGTATATCTGCAGAAAATGTGCATATCGTATCTCCCTACGTTGGCATTACCCAAATCAGGTTCAGGGTCTAGGAGATGCATCCTACTCTCAGCCCGCTTCGCACGCGAGCCTCCCCTTTGCTTTCTGCAGACAATTATATACGCATAAAAACAATTGTGCAAGAGAAAAACGGAAGATTTAAAAAAATTTCAGAAAAATAAAAAAGACATGCAAAATATTGGAAATGTAATGTTATTTGGGTTGACAGAGAAAATAATATCAGCGTAAAATGAAGTATAAAATATGCGTGGAAGACAGGTGAAACGATGGAAGAACAAAGAAGCTTGAACTCTACCAGGACAGCCCGGAGTACACCTTCGACCTGATCCTCGTGGACGTGCATATCGCAAAGCCGATTGATGCGGAATTACTGAAAAAGAAAATTGCAGAGTATTGCAGGTGAAAAGAAGTGCCCCTGCCCGGCATCTGATGTGTGCCGGGCAGGGGGCTTTTGATGTGCGAATCTTATTTTTCTCCTCCGGGTACGTATAGCCCCAGGTTCTGCGGAAGGAGGTCATCAGATCCATGACGTCCTTCGTGTAGTCGAGGTGCATGGCAGATGCATCTCCATTGATGGCGCGTTCCATGTCGGCGAGCTCATAGGCGAGTGCATCGGCGTTGTCACCGGCTTTGATGATTTCGGATTCGCCGGTGGAAGCGTCTGTGATTTTTGCTTCCCAGGCACGCGGGTACTCCATGATCTCGATAAATCCGTTCTCACAGGAAACCATGCCGCGTTTCGGCTGTTTGGAGTGGAGAGAGAGCATCACACTTGCCATCTGTCCTTCCTGATTGGTGAGAAGGAGGCCGGCCTGCTCGTCCACACCGGTCGGAGCGGGCTTTACCTGGGAAAGGAGCTGATCCGGCTTGGAGTCGAAGAACCAGCGGAGGAAGGAGAGTGCGTATACGCCGATATCAAGCATCGCGCCGCCTGCGAGATTCCGGTGAAGAAGCGGTTCTTCATGTTGTACTCTTTGAAACTGCCGAAGTTCATCGTGATCAGATTGACTCTGCCGAGACGGCCGGAGTCGAGAATTTTTTTCAGCTCTTTGTAGATCGGCATATGGTAAATCGTCATTGCCTCTCCGATGATGACTACCTTTTTTCTTTTGCAAGCGCTATGGCCTCGTCGAGCTCGTCGCTGTTCAGCGTAATCGATTTCTCAACGAGAATGTGTTTTCCATTGGCAATCGCCTCTTTCATAAAGCCAAGATGCGTGTTGTGCGGCGTCGTGATATAAATGACATCGACCTCCGGATCGGTAAACATCTCATGGAAATCATCGTAAACTTTTCCAATTCCATATTTCTCCGCAAAAGCAGCCGCCTTCTCATGGGTCCGGTTGCCGACCGCGTAAATATTCTTTCCGTTTTTCTGCAGTGCGACCGCCATTTCATTTGCAATCACACCGCATCCGAGTACAGCCCATTTGATTTCTTTCATCGTTAGATTCTCCTATCGTATCTATTTCGCCCAGAGCGGTTCTTCGCTTCCGCTGTAGTCAAACCGTCCGTCGTTTTTCTCTTCCAGTGCTTTGATCATATGGTACGTAAATTCATTGTAAGGCGTTGGAATTCCAAGCTCTTTTCCCATGCGGATCAGCGCACCCGAGAACATATCAATTTCCGTATGGCGTCCCGCATCGAGATCCTGGAGCGTCGAGTAGCGCGCTGTCGGCGGAACCGCACTTCCGCGTCCCGAGGAGACATCCGCCTTGCTGATATCAATTCCCTTTGCCTCCGCAATCGCCATCAGTTCTGCGCGGAGTCCGTCGCTGATCGCCTTCATATGCACACTGTCGCGGTAGCAGCGACCCCGGCACCGAGAATAGCCTGCGGCAGGTTATTGCAGACATTCAGCCGGAATTTGCTCCATATTTCCTCTAAAATACAATCGGTTACCCGGTAATGCAGCCCTGTGCCGGAGAACAGATCCAGAACAGCCTGCACACGCTCACTGTCGTACGGCGCCGAAACTTCGCCGAAAATGATGCCGAGCGTCGCCTCAGGGTTGAAAACGTAGCCGTCATTCTCTTTATGAGAAGCTACTTTGATAACAGCATGAAGCAGATGCTCCGCACCGACTTTTTCCGCGATGATCTCCTCACTGTCCACGCCGTTCATCAGACTCATGATCACAGTATTCTCGCCTGTAACGGCAGTAATATTGTCAAGAGCCCCCGGCAGTGCGCCGTATTTGAGCGAGACGATCAGAAAATCCACGTCGTGTGCCTCTTCCGGTGTCCATACCTCCGGGTGATAAACCGTATCGTTAATTTTGCATCCTTTGTTTTTCAGACGCTTCGCCCGTTCCCCGGACGCGATAACGCCAAGCCGGATGTCCTTTTTCTCCGAAAGCCCCCAGATCACATAAGACCCAACCGCTCCGGCGCCCAGAACAGCAACTGATTTTATTATCATAATAGCCTCCTTTGTAACTGTTTGAATTACCCTTACTATAACAAATTTTGCGGAGATCCTCAATTTGTTTTTCAAAATAGAGAATTTCGGAAAAGGAAGCCTAAATGTGTTGACGGAGCGATAAGGTAGATTGTAGAATGAAAAATATAAAAGAAACGCGCAGATGCGGCAAAAGGAGATGACAGAAACACATTACCACATTTCCAAACCGACGGCCTGCTTCATGCTGGATCTGAACGATCTGAAAATGTACGAAGACAAAATCCGGACGAAAGAAGAACAGAAGGCAAAAGAAAAACAAGAGAAGAAATAAGAAACGAAGGAGAAACGAAATTCGAACATTTCTCCTTCGTTTTTTGCACGCATTTTTACCGGGAAATCATATTCTAAGGTTAGAATGAAAAAACAGGAGAATCTGTTGATGAAAGGAAAATGGCTGACAGGTGCGCTTGTACTGGCAATGGCGGCAGTGACGCTGGCGGGATGCGGGGCAAAAGATGAGACAAAGAAAAAGTGGAGCAGGTGACATTAAATGAGGTTGCCCACTCCATTTTTTACGCCCCGCAGTACGTGGCAATTGAGGAGGGGTATTTTGCGGACGAGGGCATTGATCTGACGCTGATAACAGGATTTGGTGCAGATAAAGTGCTGACGGCGATGATTTCCGGCGAGGCGGATATCGGGTTTATGGGGGCGGAGGCAACCGTCTACGCGTACCTCGAGGGAACCGCAGACCCGGTTGTGAACTTCGCGCAGCTGACGCAGCGGGCGGGAAACTTTGTTGTGGGAAGAGAGAAAGACAATTCGTTTACCTGGGAGAAATTGAAAAACAAAGAGGTATTAGGGGGAAGAAAAGGCGGTATGCCGGAAATGGTCTTTGAGTATGTTCTGGCGCAGAAAGGGATTGATAAAAAAGACGTAAACATTAACCAGAGCATCGATTTTGGTTCCACAGCTGCCGCGTTCTCCGGCGGGCAGGGGGATTATACGATTGAATTTGAACCGTCCGCGACACTGCTCGAGCAGAAGGGCGACGGCTATGTCGTGGCATCGGTCGGAACGGAATCCGGGTATGTGCCGTATACGTCGTACAGCGTCAAACAGAGTTATCTGAAAACGCACGGCGCAACCGTAGAAAAATTCACGAAGGCACTGCAGAAGGGAATGGACTTCGTGCAGACGCACACACCGGAGGAGATTGCAGAAGTGATTGCGCCGCAGTTTGCAGAAACCGAGCTGGAAACCATCACCGCGATCGTGCGCCGCTACTATGAGCAGGATACGTGGAAAGAAAATCTGATCTTTGAGGAAGAAAGTTTTGATCTTCTGCAGGAGATTCTGGAGCAGGCGGGAGAGCTGGAGAAAAAGGCACCGTACAAGACACTCGTGACAACAAAATACGCCGAAGAGGCCGCCGCCAAAGGCTGATTCCGGCGGAATAGAAAAGCGAAAAAAAGACAGAAAAAGACACTTTTCGACATTCGTCGACAAACAGCGACATTTCATTCGAAAAAAATAAAGAAAATTGTAAAAGAAAAGCAGAAAAATAGAGAAAAAGTATTGCAAAAAAGTAAATTTTGTTGCATACTATGGGTGTCGCATATATTTTTTACAACACAGGCATACGGAGGCGAACAGACATGAAAGTAGGTTTTATCGGCGGCGGCAACATGGCGAGTGCCATGATTGGCGGAATGATCCAAAAAGGAGTTGTATCTGCAGATGACATTCTGGTATCGGTCCGCACGGAGAAAAGTGTGGAACGCTTGACCAACCAGTTTGGAGTCCAGGCGACTACGGAGAACGAAGCGGTCGTAGCCGGATCCGATCTTGTATTCCTGGCAGTAAAGCCAAACCAAATAAAAAATATAATAAACCTCGTCAAAAACTTCATCTCACCCGAGAAGATTATCGTATCGATTCTTCCCGGTAAGTCTTTACAATGGCTGGGTACAGAAATCGGAAAACCAACAAAGTTAATTCGCACCATGCCAAACACACCAGCACTCGTCGGAGAAGGAATGACCGGCGTCTGTGCCAATGATCTCGTGACGGAGGAAGAGCTGCAGCTCGTTTTAACCCTCCTGAAAAGCTTTGGCCGCGCAGAAGTTGTTCCGGAGTATCTGATGGATACCGTCACAGGTGTCAGCGGAAGCTCGCCGGCGTACGTATTTCTTTTCCTGGAGGCTCTTGCAGATGCGGCCGTAGCCGAAGGAATGCCGAGAAAACAGGCATATGAATTTGCTGCACAGTCTGTCCTTGGAAGCGCCAAAATGCTTCTCGAGACAGGAATGCACCCGGGAGAATTAAAAGACATGGTCTGCTCGCCAGGCGGAACCACCATCGAAGCGGTTGCCGTACTGGAGCGGGAGAAACTGAGAAGTGCTGTTATTGATGCAACACGAGCCTGCATCCGGAAATCAAAGGGAGTGGATTAGAAGGAGCAGCACCGCCGCTTTGACAGAATGACGCTAATGTGAAAGCAGCAAAATAAAGAATGTATGCACAAAAAAACAAACCAAAACAAGCAAAAAGCAAGCACAAAAAAGAGTAAAAAAACAAACGAGCGGAAAAATCCCGGCAGCCGTGGAAAAGGCACCGGGATTTTTTCTGGTAATTTATAGTTTTTTTCCTTTACTGAGCGTACTGTTGTGATAATCGGAAGAATAGGTTACATCCTTTCCAAACCATACCGGAGGAACAAAGGCGTTTGCGGATGCTTCGTCCGGAAACTCCACCTCTGCGAGGTAAAGGCCTTCATACGGCGCATCAAAGACATCGAGCTCGATCGTCAGATCCGTTCCGGTAAGCGGCAGCAGATAGCGTGTTTTTGAGATGAGAACGCCGTCTGCCTTTTCCCGCAGATGCAGGTAGGATTCCTTTGTGAGCGGAAGATTATACTCTTCACGCACCATCAGCCCTTTTGACTTGTAGGTCAGATAATATTCGTCGTCAGAGCGGCGGATGCGGACAACCGGTTCGGTGGAAAGATAGCCCTGCTCGATTTTTTACTATGGATAGCTTGTAAGATTTTCCGGAAGCTGATCCAGAAGGTATTTGCGTTCGATTTCCATAAAAGAGACCCCTTCTCGTGATTGCATCACTGCTTTTTTCAAGAGTTTACCATGCTTTTTCCGTGATGTTAAGCGAAATCCGGCTTTTTGCGAAAAAAGTCCTGAAATTTTTATGAAATGCAAGCATTCTGCGGAAAAATGTGGTATAATAGCGGCGGTTTGTTACAAAGAAAAGCAGAGAATATCACGTGACAAAACACACGAGACTGATCATACAACACAGGAGGACAAAACCATGGCAAAGATTTATGTATTTCTGGCAGACGGATGTGAAGAGATTGAGGCACTGACCCCGGTGGATCTGCTGCGCAGAGCCGGAGAAGACGTATGCACCGTTTCTATTATGGGAAGAAAAGAAGTAACAGGATCCCACAAAATCACCATTCTTGCAGATGAAACCATCGAAGAGGGAGAGTTTGATGACGGAGACATGCTGGTACTTCCGGGCGGAATGCCGGGTACATTAAATCTGGCCGGAAACGAGACGCTCGCAGCGCTGATCCGTTCCTATGACGATCAGGAAAAGAAACTGGCAGCCATCTGCGCAGCGCCGAGCATCCTTGGTGTGATGGGCATCTTAAAAGATAAAAACGCTGTCTGCTTCCCGGGATTTGAAGAAAAGCTGGCAGGCGCAAACGTACTCGATGTACCGGCAGTCACCGACAAAAATGTGACCACCGGCCGCGGCATGGGAGCAGCCACTGACTTCGCACTGGAGCTGATCCGTGTTCTGCAGGGAGAGGACAAAGCAAAAGAAATGGCGGAAAAAATACGTATTTCATTGCTAAAAAAAAGACCTAAAAACCACAGAAATATAAAAAAATACACTGGCGTTTTTGAAAAGAGTATGCTATACTCGATAAATGACTGTAGAATGGAGAGGTGTGCAGGTTTTCTGCCGCTTTTCAGATAAATCAAGGAGGAAATTGATAAAATGAGTGTACAGGTCGAAAATTTAGAAAAGAATATGGCCAAACTTACCATTGAGGTTCCGGCTGAAGAATTAGAGAAAGCACTGGAGAAAGCTTACCAGAAACAGAAAAAGAACATCAGCGTTCCGGGCTTCCGTAAAGGAAAAGTTCCGAGAGCTATGGTAGAAAAAATGTATGGCCCGGCAGTATTCTATGAGGATGCTGTAAACAGCCTTGTTCCGGAAGAGTATTCCAAAGCAGCAGAAGAGAGCAAACTGGACATCGTATCCCGTCCGGAGATCAACGTAGAGCAGATCGAAAAAGGCAAAGCTTTCATCTTTACCGCAACTGTAGCAGTAAAACCGGAAGTTACCCTTGGCGAGTACAAAGGTCTGGAAGTAGCAAAAGCTGACACAACCGTTACAGATGAAGAAGTAGAAGCTGAGCTGAAAAAAGAGCAGGAGAAAAATGCAAGAACCATCAATGTAGAGGATCGTCCGGCAGCAGACGGAGATACCGTTACACTTGACTTCGAAGGTTCTGTAGACGGCGTTCCGTTCGACGGCGGCGCTGGAAAAGATTATCCGCTGACCCTTGGCTCCCATTCCTTCATTCCGGGATTCGAAGAGCAGCTCGTTGGCGCAGCTCTGGAAGAAGAGAAGGAAGTAAACGTTACTTTCCCAGAGGATTATCAGGCAGAAGAGCTTGCTGGAAAAGCAGCAGTATTCAAATGCACCATCCACAAAATCGAAGCAAAAGAGCTTCCGGCACTTGATGACGACTTCGCAAAAGACGTTTCCGAGTTCGATACTCTGGATGAGTCAAAAAAGAAAATCAAAGACAACCTGACCAGAAAAAAGAAGAGCAGGCTAAGACAGAAAAAGAGAACGCTGTCGTAGATAAAGCAGTAGAGAACGCAACAATGGAGATTCCGGAAGCTATGATCGATACGCAGGTAGAGAACATGGTTGACGATTTCGCAAGAAGAATCCAGTCCCAGGGTCTGTCCATGGAGCAGTACATGCAGTTTACAGGCGCTACCGTTGATTCCTTAAAAGAGCAGATGAAACCGCAGGCTGTTAAGAGAATCGAGAGCAGACTGGTACTTGAGAAAGTTGCAGAAGCAGAGAACATCCAGATCAGCGATGAGAAGCTGGACGAAGAGCTGGCTAAAATGGCTGAAATGTACAAAATGGAGCTGGATAAATTCAAAGAGCTCGTTGGCGAATATGAGAAAGAGCAGATGAAGAAAGATCTCGCTGTTCAGGAAGCAGTAACTCTCATGGCCGACAGCGCAAAAGAGGCGTAAGACCTCGGAAAGAGAGGCAATTGAATGAGTTTTGTACCTTATGTCATCGAGCAGACAAGCAGGGGAGAGAGAAGTTACGATATTTATTCAAGACTGCTGAACGACCGTATTATTTTTCTGGGAGAGGAAGTCACTGACGTATCGGCAAACCTGATCGTTGCACAGCTTCTGTTCCTGGAGTCTGAAGATCCGGGAAAAGATATCCACATGTATATCAACAGCCCGGGAGGTTCTGTAAGCGCAGGACTTGCTATCTATGATACGATGCAGTACATCAAATGTGATGTATCTACGATCTGTATCGGTATGGCTGCCAGCATGGGAGCATTCCTTCTTGCCGGCGGTACCAAAGGAAAGAGAATGGCTCTGCCAAACTCTGAAATCATGATTCATCAGCCATCCGGCGGTGCACAGGGTCAGGCAACCGAGATCAAAATCGTTGCAGAACAGATTCTGAAAACCAAACGGAAATTAAATGAAATTCTGGCGGCAAATACAGGAAAACCGCTGGAACAGATTGAGATCGATACCGAGCGTGACAACTACATGTCCGCAGAGGAAGCAAAAGCATACGGTCTGATTGATAATGTAATTACGAACCGATAAGAGAGGAAAGGTGTCCAAAAGCGTAGTTCCGGCAATGAGGCTTTTGTGGCACCTTTTGCCTTATCCGGCGATAAGGTTTAGTTGTAATATGTTGAAAGGAAGAAAACGATGGCTATAAAAGGGAATGATACCAAGATCCGCTGCTCTTTCTGCGGAAAGACAGAAGACCAGGTAAGAAGACTGATTGCCGGTCCTGACGGAGCTTTTATTTGTGATGAGTGTGTTGAAATATGCGCAGGAATTATTGAAGAAGAAGTTTATGGCGACAGAAACAATGTAGCAGAAGAAGAGATTAATTTACTTAAGCCAAAAGGAAATTAAAGTAGTTTTTGGATCAGTATGTTATTGGTAC
>ENA-OQKU01000118-OQKU01000118.1-human-gut-metagenome-genome-assembly--contig:-NODE-118-length-10161-cov-2.364062_pt1 | contig 10161 bp, 10 predicted proteins | sample MGYA00242807_ERZ504816 | MGnify/ENA primary metagenome ERZ504816 (study PRJEB26092, sample SAMD00036376) | human gut metagenome | host: Homo sapiens | study: EMG produced TPA metagenomics assembly of...
GAGCTCGCGCCCCGCCTGGAGCTTCGGCCGCGTCGTCGTGTAGCGCTTGACCTGCGAGAAGGCGTGGAAGGTGCACCTCTGGACCCTGGTGCGCGGCCAGGTCTCGCGCACGGCCTTGGCGAACCCGTGTTAGCGTCAATCTATTTTTCACCAGTTTCGCTAAACAGGCGCGCCGTTCGCGCAAAGGCGGTTTCACCGGTTGCGCTAACGTATTTTCACCGATTCCGGTCACGGCTTGACGGGGCCGTCCCTCGGCAGGTCCTTCAGCCTGTAGGACCTGCCGGTTATCTTGACCAGGTGGCAGTGGTGGCACACCCTGTCCGCGATCGCGCTCGCCGCCACGTCGTCCCCGAACACCCTGCCCCAGCCGCTGATCCCCACGTTGGTGGTGATGATCGTCGAGCGCTGCTCGTAGCGCGTCGATATCAGCTGGAACAGCAGGTCCGCGCCCGCGCTGCCGACGTCGAGGTAGCCGAGCTCGTCGATGATCAGCAGCCTCGAGTGGGCGTAGTACTTGAGCCTCTTCTTGAGGATGCCGCGCGACGAGGCGTCCTCCAGGTCCTCGACGAGCCGGGCGCAGTCCACGAACCTGACCTCGCGCCCCGCCCTGACGGCCTCGATGCCCAGCGCGACGGCGAGGTGCGTCTTGCCCACGCCGGGGCTCCCCACGAACAGGACGTTCTCGGCCCGCTCGACGAACCTCAGGGTCGCGAGCTCCTCGATCTCTGCGCGCGGGACCGACGGCTGGAAGTCCCAGTCGAAGTCCGCCAGCCCCTTGACGTAGGGGAACCCCGACGAACGTATGCGCTGGTTGGTGATCCTGACCTCCCGGGCGGCGACCTCGACGCGCGTCATCTCCTCGAGGGCGGAGGCGAAGCCCCGCTCGCCCGCGGCGACCATCCTCACGTAGTCGGGCAGGGACGCCGCCATCTCGTGCAGCCCGAGCGCGGAGAGGTTCGCCTGCGCCCTGATCGAGGGGCTGCCCTCCGCGACGGCGCCCATCACGCCCCTCCGAGCGAGTCGAGCAGCGCGAGGTTGGCGCGCGCGGCCTCGGCGATGTCCGCGTCGGCCAGGCCCCGCTTCCCCTCGAGGGCCTGCCCGTAGTGGTCGGGGTCGTAGTTGATGGGCCTCGACGGCCCGGACGCGGCGTCGTGGACGGCGACCTCCTCGCCGGCCATCCTCACAACGACCTGGCCGCCGGGCATCGCTATGACGCTCACGCGCCGGCCGATGCAGCGCCTGGGCACGGACCACTCCCTGCCGGCGGCCCTGACGAGCATGGTCGGCGGGACGGTCTGGACGCTCACGTCGCCCACCATCGACTCGAGGAGCCGGAGGTTCCCGATGGGCCGCAGGCTCTCCTTCTCCCGCATGAACAGCGCGTCGGGCGGCAGGCCGGTGGTGCGGTTCGGCTCCGAGTTGGCCTGGGCCTCGACCCGGGCCACCGCCTCGGCGAGGCCGCTCCACCCGGTGAACTCGCCGCCGTAGGCGAGCAGGCGGTTCAGGAAGCGGTTGGCCGACTCGTCCTTGCCCTTGGTCTGCGGCGAGCGCGGCGCGCAGAGCCTGAGCTCGAAGCCGGCCTCCCGCGCGAACCGCCACGCCCTCTCCTGCCTGGTCCTCCTGCGGCCCGAGACGGTCACCAGGCACGACATGTTGTCCGTGATGCACTCCTCCGGGACGCCGCCGAGGCGGGTGAAGGTGGCGAGCAGGCAGGACAGCAGGTCGTCGAGCGTGCGGCTCCTGACCGGTATGAAGCGGTGCTTCCGGGAGTAGCCGAGCGTCGCGGTGAACACGCTGAACTCGAAGACCTCGCCCTCCGAGTCGACGAGCCTCATGCCCTCCTTCCAGTCGAACTGCAGCTGCCTGCCCGGGGGCGTCTCGAACCGCGGGTGCGGCTCGCGGCCGCCCGCGCCCCCGAAGGGCACGTCGCGGGCCCGGCACCACGCGGTGAAGGCGCCGTACCCGGGCAGCCCCTCCCCGCGGCCCTCGCGCAGGAACGCGTAGACTGCCATCTTGGTCATCCCGGGCAGCTGGGCCTTCGCGCGGATCACCTCCTCGAGCGGGTCGAAGGCGCTGCCCCTCGCGGACCTCCCGTCGGCGGCGGACTCGCCATCCCGCCAGTACTTGGCGACCGTGTGCCGGTCCATGCCGTGCCTCCTCGCGATCTCGCTGAAGTTCGGTTTCGCGCCGGACCCCCTGTAGACGTTCAGCTCTCCCATTACGTTTCGCTCCATATCCCGCTCCTCCCGGGTCGGATACCCGATCGGAGCATAGTTCCGTTAGCGCAGTTGGTGAAAGTACGTTAGCGGGGTCGGCGAAAGCGCGTTAGCGCATTCGGCGAGATGCGTTTGCGAAAGTGGTTAATTTTAGATTAGCGCTAACAACGAGGACCGAGTCGGCGCACAGCTGCGCGGCCCGGGCCTCGTAGAAGACGTGGGGGCGGCGCTTGCAGCCGATCGCGCGGTACCGCCCGCACCCGTTGCAGCAGCGCGGCCACGCGGCCAGGCGCGGGCAGGCCGCCGACAGGTCGGCGGAGGCGTCCACGCGCTCGCCGCGCCTGGCCTTCGGCGCCGTCGCGAACCTGTGCGACGCCACCTCGGCGCTCACCGTCGAGGGCGACCTGCCCAGCTCCCTCGCGATCTCCCTGCACGACGCCCTGCGCTCCAGCATCCTCTGGACCGTGTCCCGCTCGTGCCTCGTGAGCCTTCCGTAGGCCCTCGGAACCGCCCTCGCGGAGCCACTCTTCTTCTTTCCGGACATGCCGTCCTCCGATCTCCCGGGGCCGACCGATCCGGCCCTCAGGGTATCGGGTTCCCACATTCATCCGTACATGTGCGGATGAATGTGGGAGGTGTTCGGATAAAGTCGATAATCAAGGCCGCTTATCGCGTATAGCGACCGTTTGCGGAATAAGTAACACTCCTTAATAAACCGTGTAGAATCTCAGATAAGCACGGAGTTTTCCAGGGAGACGCTGTCCTTTGTTGTGTGCAAGGGGCGGCGTCTCTTTGGCGCTTGGACGCCGTTGTACAACAGTGCGGCGGCGCGTGCCATGTATTGAAAAGCCAATGTCAAGATGGGTCGTGATAAGAATGGGCAAGTACGTAATCGTGGTTGAGTCTGGGTCGGATGTGACGCCGGAGCTCTGCGAACGCTACGGTATCGTGCGCGTACCTATGCATGTCACGATTGGTGACGAGACCGTCGAGGACGGCTCGATCGATCCGCTCGAGATTTATTCGCGCTGCAACGAGTTTGGCGTGATGCCCAAGACCAGCGGCTGCGCGCCGGCAGATTTTGCGCACGTGTACGATCGCATCCATGCCGAGCAGCCCGATGCGACTATTCTGCACCTTGCGTATTCCGAGGCCACGACCTGCTCACACCAGTCTTCTAAGATTGCCGCCAAGGGTCGCGACTACGTCTACTCCATGGACACGCGTTTTGTCTCGGTGGGCCAGTCGCTTGTTGCCGTCGAGACCGCCAAATACATCGAGGCTCACCCCGATGCCACCGTCGACGAAATCTTTGCATTTACGAATTCCGTCATGGACCGTGTGCTGCTGGGCTTTGTTCCTACCGACCTAGCCTTCCTTAAGGCGGGCGGTCGTCTATCCAACGTGGCATTCCTCGGTGCCCATCTGCTCAAGATTAAGCCCTGCATTGAGGTAACGGGCGGCAAGTTCGTGGCAACCAAGAAGTTCCGCGGCTCTATGCTCAAGTGCGCCCGCGCCTTTATTGACCACATGGTTGCGAAGGGCGAGATTGACTACTCGCATATTGGCCTGGCGTATTCGGTAGGCCTTTCCCAGGAGCTGCGCGACGACATGGAAGTCTATGCGCACGACCTGGGCTTTAAGGACGTTACCTGGACTCAGGTCGGCGGTGTCATCTCGAGCCATTGCGGCCCGACCGCCTTCGGTGCGGTGCTCACGCTTAAGGCGTAAGGTCTGGCGTCTATCGATTTCTATTGCCTCAGCGGCGGGCGGGTTGCGATAACCTTCCCGCCGCTCTTGCGTAGGGCCAAATAGGACAACCCAATTGACCGCTAAACCGTTTCGCCATCATGCGTATGGGCTAGAATGATTCTGGCATTTATGTAGCTAAAACCAATGAGAGGCAAGGTAGCGGGAATGGCTGAGATGACGCTCGAGGGTGTGGACGCTCGTCCCGAGGACTCTGCGTTTGCCCTGGGCCGCGTGCATTCGATTGAGACGATGGGAACGGTCGATGGACCCGGCATCCGCTTTGTGGTGTTTGTTCAGGGCTGCCCCATGCGCTGTGCGTATTGCCACAACCCCGATACCTGGTCGGTTAGCGGCGGCACCATGGTGACCGTCGAGCACCTGATGGACGAGTTCCAGAGCAACCATGAGTTTTACCGCAGCGGCGGTATTACGGTGTCCGGCGGCGAGCCGCTCTTGCAGCCCGCGTTTTTAGCCGACCTGTTCCGTGCAATGCACAACAACCCCGATGGCCGCGTGCATACCTGCCTCGACAGCTGCGGCTATGCGTTTGACCCCAACCATCCCGAGAAGTTCGATACTGTTCTCAACGAGACCGACATGGTGCTGCTCGACATCAAGCATGCCGATCCCGTTGAGCATAAAAAGCTGACCGGTTGCGATCCCGCACGCATTCTGGCGTTTGGTGATGAGCTTGCCCGTCGCAAGATTAAGGTCGTTATCCGCCACGTGGTGGTGCCCGGCATTACCGATACGGTTGAGGAGTGCGAGGCGCTCGGCCGCCTCATCGCTCCATGGCACAACGTGGTGGGCCTGGAAATGCTGCCGTATCACACGATGGGTGTCGTCAAGTACGAGCAATTGGGCATTCCCTATAAGCTCGAGGGCGTTCCACAGATGGATACCGCGCGCATGCCCGAGCTGCGCAACGCCGTCATGACGGGCATGAAAAAGCGTCGCGCGGAACTCAAAAACGCTATCGGCTAGCGAGCCATTTTCGCTCCCCAAAGGCACTCATTGGGGACAGACTTAAATGAGTGCCCCTGGGCACCAAGTTGATTGCCAAAGAGCTCCGTCAAGTTGCGGTGGAATAGTTCTTGTTTTTCGGCTTATGCCGCCCAAATAGGAACTATTCCACCGCAACTGCGTTTTGGGCGGAGATGCGCAACAGAATCGCGCCATTTGGATAAATACGCTTGTGGTTTCTTTAAAGACGCCTTAAACGCCGCTGAATATCTTTGGAAAGAAATGCCTGCTCGGTATTATGCTGCTCGTATATGAACGGTAGCAGTCAGGAGACCACGTGCGAAATAACGCATCGCGGGACGAGTATATGCCGCAGCATAGCAGCAGATATGAGACGAAGGGCACATCTTCGCGTGGCCTTGCCGACGCTCGCGTCCGCGTGACGAAGATTGCCGCCATTGGGATGCTAACGTTGGCGATTATTATCCTCGGAATTACCGCCAAAACCTACGCGTCGGAGCGAATGGCACACTCAGATGCGTCAACGGTACAGACGCAAAACGAGAAGGTTTCAAAGTCCAAAGCGTCGGCAGATCTCAAGACGAGACTTTCGAAGGCGGACTTCAACGATATCCCTTCGGGTGATACCGTTCAGGCCTTCTCGTTGGTGGATAACAAGACTCCTACCTTGGAGGATGAGAGCCTTGCCTTGCTCCAGGATGCCCTGAGTCGGGCGCAGGAGCTAGGCGATGTGGGCGTGGTGTTCTACGACCTGTCAAGCGGCAAGGGCGTGACGTATAACCCCGATGTCGAGGTTTACGGCGCGAGTAGCTACAAGGCGCTCTATGCGTTGTACATCTGCGAATTTCTGGTCGAGACGGGTCAGGTTTCACTCGATGATTCCCTTGGCACCTATGGTGGCTACAACATGGGTTGGCAGACGGTGCGCGACCTGATCGAGGCCGCGATCGTTAATTCGGACAACGATTCGTTTATTGCGTTACGCGCGACGTTTGACCGTGTCGGTTACGAGGATTGGATTGCCAGTCTTGGCATCGATTACGATACCGCACTCGATCCGATGAGTGATTTTCCCACCTATTGCCCGCGCACCTCGGCCAAGTTGTGGCGCGAGATGAGCGAGTATTTGAGCCGTGATACCGAGACGTCGCAATGGCTATCGGATCTTCTGGCCTCTACGACCCGGTCCTTTATCCGCGACGGCATTGCGGACGACCAAGCCCTGGTGCGCAACAAGGCCGGCTGGATTAGCGAGGATGGTTGCTATTCGACATGCGATGCGGGCCTCATCGATGTCGATGGCGACACCTACATTATGAGTATCATGACATCGATGCCATGGAGCGATCGCTCGAGCGAGCTGGTGGCTGCGATTGCTAAGACATTCTTTGATACCCGAGCTGCGCTGGCCTAACGTGTTCGTTTGACGAGGTCAAACAAAATGCTGGTACCATACCGTGGTTGAGAATTTCGTATAGGTTTGGGGAATGGCATGGCTACCATCGCGATTATCGGTGCGCTCGAAAAAGAGATCATGCAGATTAAGGAAGAGTTGAGCAACGTTTGCATGGTACAGGAGGCGGGCTTGAACGTTGTGACCGGCGGGCTCGACGGCCTGTCGATTGTCGCCACGACGGCGGGTATGGGCACGGTAAACGCTTCCGCCGCAACACAGCACCTCATTAGCAAGTATGCTCCACAGGCAGTTGTGTTTTCTGGTATCGCAGGTGGCCTGAATCCCAAGCTCCATATCGACGATGTCGTCATTGGCAAATGCCTGCGCTATCTAGATACCGATACCGCGCTTATCGCCGAGTCTGCACCGGGGCTCGAGGAGTTTGTCTCGACGCCCGCGCTGGTCGATATTGCCGCCGATGTGCTTGCTGAGCGTGGGTTTGTTGATGCTTCGACAAATGAGACCGCTTCGAACGAGGGTGCAAAGCAGTTCCTGGTCGGCACGATTGCCACGGGTAACCGCTTTGTGACGGGCGCCGCTATGCGCAATGATGCCATCGAGGCGACGCATGCCGATTGTGTCGGCATGGAGGGCGCGGCAATTGCCCATGTCGCAACCAAAAATGGTGTCGATTGCCTGGTGCTGCGTGCTATCAGCGATAATTGTGACGAGGCGTATGATGCGATTTGCGACCGCGAGTTCGATTTGTTCGAGTATGCGCGTGCCGCAAGCGATATCACGCTCGATATCGTTCGACGCATTGCCGCTGCGCAATAGCGCGTTTTTTGCAAGATCCTACGACCAAGGAGTGTCCATGGCCGATTCCATTAACTACCAGCTTGCCAAGTTCGTCGCCAGCTACGGCAAGGTTTCGCAGATCCCCGAGTCCACCTGTCCCGAGGTGAGCTTTGTTGGCCGCTCCAACGTGGGCAAGTCGTCCATTATGAACAAGCTCTTTGGCCGCAAGAACCTGGTGAAGGTTTCGAGCACGCCGGGCAAGACGAGCAACATCAATTTCTTCGAGGCCGACGACGTGCACTTTGTGGACCTGCCGGGCTATGGTTTCGCCCGTCGTTCCAAGGCCGAGCGTGACCGCTGGGCAGAACTTATCGGCGACTTCTTTGACTCGGAGCGCAGCTTTAACCTGGTCGTGTCGCTGGTGGATATTCGTCACGACCCGAGCAAGCTCGACCATGACATGATCGACTATCTGCAGGGCAACGAGTTCAACTTTATCGTCTGCCTCACCAAGGCCGACAAGCGTCAGCCGCACCCAGCAGGCCCGCCAGGCAGCTGCCATCAAAAAGCAACTCAACGTCCCGGCCGAAAACGTAATCATCACAAGCTCCCAAACCGGCACCGGCATCGACGAACTCAAGCGCCGCATCGCCGAGGCCTGCCTCTAATCAGGCTTAACCACTCAAAAGCCCCTATCTATATCACCTCAATGATAGTTATTGGTAAACTATCACTGAGGTGATATTTTTTGGTTCCGAGTATTATCCCAAGCGTTTTGAGCGAGAACAGAACGCGCGGCGCAAGTACTTGGACGCAGTAAATGGATTCGACTCTGAGGGTGTCTACATTAGGGATTTAATGGCAGGGAGGGCTGATTTAAATGATCCAAGAGTTAACGGATTGTGGGCCGAGTAGGACATACCCCGTCTACTACCTCGAGGACGCAATGAACAACCTCGGCGACTGCTTTGACTATGCCGTTAACGATTATGGAGCAGAAGGATCGGAAGTTGCTGAACTCTTTTGTTTGAGCGGCGTGGCTCGTGAGTTTGAACGTGGGAACGCATGGGTCGTATCGGGAAAATCGGGCGTCGAGCTATTCGCGCTTATTGCCGAAAGGTCCGGTTACCAAGCAGGGTCGATGCCGGATCGTACCTATCGATTTGAGAAAACACCGGAATACTGGACGGGCTGGATATTGGCGTATCTACAGTGGCGCCTGGGAGAGTCTTTTGAAGACCTGCTGCATGTCGCTCCGTTTGATGTGCTGCATAACCTGTATCATCCCTGGCACGAAGCCTCGGAGGAACGTGTGACGCGTCTTATTTGCGACATGGCGAAGAAAACACCTCGTCAAACCAAGCTGGCGCTAGCAAGAAAGAGACTTAAGAAAACCCAGCAAGACCTGGCATATGAATCGGGCGTATCGCTCCGCTCAATCCAAATGTACGAACAGCGCCAGAGAAACATCAACGAAGCGTCAGTAACGACCGTAAGGGATATAGCAAAAGCCCTACGCTGCAACATCGAAGACCTCCTAGAGCCAGTCTTCGAATACAAAGAAACCAGCGCCGCCTAAAAGAGATGCTGGCCGCTGATTGCTCAAGTTGTGGTTCACCAAGGGCAATTTGAGCAGCGAGGCCGGCTGTCTCGTTGGGGCGTGCAGGCCTTGTTGATATTTAAATCCGCTTTCATATTGAAATGCCCCGCCAAGCTAAAGTGCTCGGCGGGGCAATTTTCGATTGACGATGCTGCCAGGGGTTGAGTTTTAATATGTCGCGAGTAAGAGGCGTCTGAATTTAGTAATCAAAGAAAATTATTCAATTCGAGCGCTTAGCCAGTACTCTCCATTCGAAGCTACGATTGCGTACGTAATTCCATTTTTGACAGTTGGCGTATCTACGCAGGCAGCACCAACTTCCTTGGCGTCTGAAAACGAAAGTGTTGGATCGATTGCTTGTATAGTTGCCAATGCTGTCGCCGCGGCATAGTCGGAGTTTTCGAAGTACATGACTATGTTTTTGAAGCAGTTTTCGGATCCAAGATAGCTGAATAGTAGTTGGCTGCTCGAGTCCGAGAAAAAGCCTCCAATACCGGCAAGCGTAGAGCCATTTTTTATCTGAAGCTCGAGTCCCGTGCCGCTATCGTCTAGCTCGTAACTCGCCTTCATACTGCTGCAATTGGGGATATCGGAGAATTCCTCGTTAAGTCGTTCAATAAAGCCTTCAGGTGAAATTGAAAACGATCCGTCGCCAAGAAAGGAAGTAATTTCCTTTTCGTTGCGAGTGTCAACGACCTCTCCGCATTTTTCGCATTCTCGTATTTCCTTTGAGGTGGCGTCTACGTAGTCAACTTCGGTAGTCCACGAGCCCGGTTGATGCCCAAGGGGTTTTCCATCGGTTTTACCACAGCGTTGACAGGTCTTCGGAACCGTGCACGTTGCTTCTTCCCATTCATGTCCGAGCGGTTCCCCCTCGGTTTTGCCGCAACTTTTACAGGTGCGAGGGCTTGTACAACTCGCATTGGTCCAAAGCTTGTGGGTGCAAAACAATTGGGGGAATAACGTGGGCAAACAGAAGACGACAGCAACTATTGCAGTAGCTGCAATAGCCGCCCGTTTTTTACCGCCTAATTTATGAATGGCTCTCGTTAGAAGTGAGTCGCCCCCTTCTTTTTTGCATGCGACGTCATCTTCATTTGATGACCGATCTTCAGGGGAGGGGGCATCGTCAGCACCATCAGAAAGCTGTTTCCCTTCGATATCTGGCGTCTGTTCGTATGATGCGCCGTGCATTTGCTCATCGTTAGGCTCTTTCGTCTCATTATCCATGTTTGTTGAGTCCCCTCTCTCGTTTAGATTTCCGATGTGAACAATCGCTGTAAGTTAAGCGGCAAGTAACATAAATATATCCCAGTTTGGGATATAACAAAACGGAATATAGCGTAAACGGCATGAACGTTGATGCTAATAGGACATGCGGAAAATGCCTCTCCCAGATTCGTCGAGAGCAAGGT
>ENA-OQKU01000120-OQKU01000120.1-human-gut-metagenome-genome-assembly--contig:-NODE-120-length-10085-cov-1.694617_pt1 | contig 10085 bp, 11 predicted proteins | sample MGYA00242807_ERZ504816 | MGnify/ENA primary metagenome ERZ504816 (study PRJEB26092, sample SAMD00036376) | human gut metagenome | host: Homo sapiens | study: EMG produced TPA metagenomics assembly of...
GCAATTGAAGCTGTCTGCGCAGCACAGAGAGAAGACGGATACCTCGATACCTACTATCTGATCAACGATCAGGATATGATTTTTACAAACCTTAAGGACAACCATGAGCTGTACTGCTTCGGTCATCTGACGGAAGGCGCCGTAGCCTATTATCAGGCGACCGGAAAAGACCATCTCTTAAAAGCAGCAGAGCGTTTCGCGGACTTTATTGCCAGCAAACTCGGTCACGGCGAGGGTAAAAAAGCAGGTTATCCTGGTCACGAAATTGCAGAGATGGCTCTGATGCGTCTCTATGATCTGACCGGCGAGCAGAAGTATCTTGATCTTGCGAAATACTTCATCGATGAACGCGGAACAAAACCATACTATTACGATATCGAGCGCGGTCTGACCTGCCCGGAGGGCGAGGAACGATATAGCTACAATCAGGCAAACCGCCCGGTGCGTCAGCAGGATGAGGTGCAGGGGCACTCCGTACGCGCCGTATATCTCTATTCCGGCATGGCGGATGTGGCAAGGGCAACGCAGGATGAGAGCCTGCTGAAAGCCTGTGAAACTCTCTGGAACAACATGGTGCATCAGAAAATGTACGTCACCGGCGGAATCGGTGCTACTCATATAGGAGAGGCATTCTCTTTCAACTATGACCTGCCAAACGATACCGCTTACGCAGAGACCTGCGCATCCATCGGTCTTGTGTTCTTTGCGCGCCGCATGTTGGAAATTCAGGCAAAAGCAGAGTACGCGGATGTGATGGAATTAGCCCTCTACAACGGCGTTCTGTCCGGCATGGCACTCGATGGAAAGAGCTTCTTCTACGTCAACCCGCTGGAAGTACTGCCGGAGGCATGCCACAAGGATGAGCGGAAATTCCATGTAAAACCGATCCGCCAGAAATGGTTCGGCTGTGCCTGCTGCCCTCCGAACCTGGCAAGAACGGTAAGCTCAGTTGCATCTTACGCATACACGGAAAACGACACAACCCTGTTTGTCCACTTGTACATGGGTGGAACAGTGGAAGGAGAAAAAGTAAAAGCATCCATCACTTCCGAATTCCCGTGGGACGGCCATGTTTCCGTGACCTGCGAGAGCGATACCAAAGAGCCGTACACCTTTGCATTCCGCATCCCGGGATGGTGTGCTTCTTATGAAAAAGAGATTCCAAAAGGCGCAGAAGTGGAAGAAAAAGACGGGTATCTGTATGTGACAAAAGTATGGGCGAAGGGTGAGACGATCCGCCTGAACTTCCCGATGGAAATCCAGTTTTTGGCATCCAATCCGCTTGTACGCGAGGACGCCGGCCGTGTTGCCGTAAAACGAGGACCGGTTGTTTACTGTATGGAAGAAGCAGACAACGGAAAGAATCTGCATTTGACAAAACTCTGTGTGAATGGTGAAAAAACCGACAGAAGCAGCCGATGAGCTGGGCGAGCACTTTGTGCGCGTAACGGCCGAGGGACGTCGCATGAAGCTGGGCGATGCGGAAAAACAGCCGTTGTATCATCTGTATCAGAAAGAGGAAGAGGAAAAGACGAAACTGAAGCTGATTCCATATTATATGTGGAACAACCGAGGTGAGGGCGAAATGCAGGTATGGATCCGCGCATGTGAATGATTTTATTAAAGAAGAAATAAAAACTCCGGAAAAGGGATGGCTCCTGATGCAGCCTCCCCTTTTTTCCGGAGTTCTTGTTATGCCAAAATATGAGAATCCTGCAAAAAAGAAAGTGAATTTTTTGCAGGATTCTTTGTGCTATTGGTACAGATTATTTTCTGCTTCTCATAGAAAGACTGCCGAAAGCAGAAGAAACGGCGGGCAGAATCACGAGGACGACCGCAAGGACAATCATTCGATCCACAAAGTCTGTCATGGCCTGTACAACGCAGACAGAGAGAGTCAGATTCATACCGAGGCTGTGAAGCAGCTGCACCAGCACAGTGGATCCGGAGGAAGTAATTCCACCGAAAACAACCGCGGTGATTGTGGAACTTACCACAGTACCCGGAAGTGAGATCACAAGCGCTGCCGGAAACAGCTTCCAGCCCATGGAGCGGAGGGAAAGACTCTCGCTGCGGGATCCTGCCGTATGGGACGGGCGGAGTCTGCGGAATACAAGGCCGGCAACGAGGCCGATGACAAGCTGCACCGGAATATAGTAAAACGCATAGACATCACTCGTCATGCCGGAAATGAGTCCGGAGATCAGTCCCGGAACGAGGCCTGCAGCAGGTCCGAACAGAGCGGCTGCCAGAACTGTTCCGATGGAGTCCAGATAAACCGGAAGACGCAGCAGCAGAGCAATGGTACCGCCGAGAATATTGATGACACCGCAGAGCGCGAGTGTCGTGAGCTTTAACGTACGGTTAGTATTCATCATGCCTCGCCTCCCTTCTGAAACATCGTCTCATGTGGGAAGACCGGCGGTGCGGTGAGAATCTGGTCGAGAACCGGTGCGGATTCCTCCTGCGGCACGCCGAGAACGCGCTCAAAGAACATCAGGAAGAAACGGCGCACATCGACCTGCGTCAGAATGTGGCTGTTCGGTGCTTTCTGATAAAAATTCATGGCATCCACAACCGTCTGTCCGATGCAGAGGCCTCCGGTTTCTACCTGCGTATACGCATCAAAACCGCTAGCAGAGCGACGGATCCACAAGATAAGCGGCCGCGAGCGGATCGTTGATCACGCATCCGATGACCTTTTCCTGTTTCCAGTGGAAATCAAAGTGAAGCGCGTCAGCTCCTCAATGCGGGTTCCACTCCTGGATTTACGCATTTCATATATTCCACAAGATTCGGCGTCAGGACAATTTTTCGTGTGACATCCAGCCCGATCATATGAAGCTTTTTGCCTGCAAGCTGCGGCAGCTCGGAAAACGCGCGGAATACTTCGGCTGCGGCATCCGGGTCGCACCAGTAATTGTACTCGGCAACCGGGGAGCAGTTTCCATGGCTCTTATAGCTTCCGCCCATGGAGACAAGAGCCGTCAGGTTTGTCAGGCACTCCGGTGCGCGGGAGATGACTTTTGCAAGGTTCGTCATCGGTCCGAGGGCAAGAATGGTAACATCAGGGGTTGCTTTTAAGGTTTCGATCAGGAAAGAAACAGCGTCCTTGTTGGGCGTAAGGCCTTCGGCATCCGGCCAGCCCGATTCGCCGAGACCGTCCATGCCGTGGGTGTCCATCGCGTCCACGTAGTCGCGGACCAGAGGCGTCTCCTCGCCGACATAAACCGGGACATCTGGTTTTCCAATCATAGAAAGAATTTTGAGGGCATTTTTAGCGCCCATAGAAGCGGGTACATTTCCGCTGACTGTGGTGATGCCGACAAGATCCAGCTCTTTCGAAGCCGCGGCAAGCATCAGGGCGAGAGAATCGTCGATGCCCGGATCACAGTCGATGATCAGTTTTCTTGCATTCATTTTCCAATCTCCTTTGATGAAAATTTTGAGATACTTGGTTTTTTATACTGGGAAGTTCACGAACCAGTCCGGACACCCGCAAAAAGACGGGAAAATCCGATTGCATAAATGCACGGGCAAGAGTATAGCACAGATAAAAAAAAAAATCCAGTAAAACAAACCTTGCCTGTTTTGAAAAAATCGGTTATGGTATAGAAAAGCATACAGCAAATGAGAACATGGGAGAAAAGAAAATGGCAGATGGATTTTTAGCACCAACTGGGAAATTCTATCCCAAAACAGAAAATTTTCATGCGCAGACCGCGCGGGCGATTTTAGGTCCGGACGGCCAGACGGACGAGCCGATCCAGGAGCTTTTACGTCGCGGTTATATTTTATTTGTAGGATTCCACAAACCAGGCGAACCGGAAAATCTCCATGCCGATATGGATTACGTCCTCGGCGGACCGGGGTATCCGGCGACCGAAGGGCAGAAGGCCTGGATTGCAGAACATACGGAAGAGCTGTCGAGAAAGCAGCAGTTTGACATCAACAACGACGAGACAAACTTTGAGAACTTTTACATCAGCAATGTCCGCATGTTTCCCTGGTGCAAAGGGTGTGCCGAAGAGAAAGCGCGTGACCTCTGGGGCAATGCACAGAGCGAGGAGAAGCCGAAGCGGTGTGATGCGTGTCCGGCCTTCAGGAACCGTCCGCTTTAACGAAAAACAGAAAATGTCAGAAAATAATCTGGTGAGATTATAATAGGAAGAAAAAATACTTTTGCACAGTAATGCATCAATGGGGGAAATCCGCAGAAGCCGCGTAAATACGCGATTTTTTGCGAATTTCCCCCTTGACTTTTGCAAGGACAGACGCTATAATAAACGAGCGTGCGTAAAAGACTGTTTTTTGTGCGCGCAAAAGCTGCAAAGCAATTATGTTGAACTAAAGCAGCCGTATGAAACCCCGTGGGACACACGGAGAAATCTATCAGGAGGTGAAATGGAATGCCAACATTCAACCAGTTAGTAAGAAAAGGCCGTGAGACTTCCGTAAAGAAATCTACCGCGCCGGCACTGCAGAAAAGCTACAATTCTCTGAGAAAGAAATCCACAGATATGTCTTCTCCTCAGAAGAGAGGTGTGTGCACAGCTGTTAAAACTGCTACACCGAAAAACCTAACTCAGCTCTTCGTAAAATCGCCAGAGTTCGTCTTTCCAACGGAATCGAAGTAACAAGTTACATCCCAGGAGAAGGTCACAACCTTCAGGAGCACAGCGTTGTTCTGATCCGTGGAGGAAGAGTTAAGGACCTGCCAGGTACCAGATACCACATCATCCGTGGTACACTTGATACTGCAGGTGTTGCTAACAGAAAACAGGCCCGTTCTAAATACGGTGCTAAGAGACCGAAAAAGAAATAATTAAGTAAAACGAGTTCGAGATATATCTAGTATCACAAAAAAAGCGAAATGTTGTGCGTTATTCCATAAATCCCCACGGCTGCGGATTTATAGAGAATTTACACGCGCGGACATACTGCAAATAAGTGTGAGTACCGATGATTTAATCGAATGATGGTTAAGGAGGGAAGTAACGTGCCACGTAAAGGACATACTCAGAAAAAGAGATGTTTTTAGCAGATCCGTTATACAATAACAAAGTGGTAACCAAGCTGATCAACAACATCATGCTGGATGGTAAGAGAGGCGTTGCCCAGAAAATCGTATACGGCGCATTTGCTAAAGTAGAAGAAAAAGCTGGAAAACCAGCAATCGAAGTATTTGAAGAAGCAATGAACAATATCATGCCGGTTCTTGAAGTAAAAGCAAGACGTATCGGTGGTGCTACTTATCAGGTACCGATCGAGGTAAGACCGGACAGACGTCAGGCTCTTGGCCTTCGTTGGCTGACCGCTTATTCTCGTAAGAGAGGCGAGCGTACCATGGAAGACAGACTGGCAAACGAGATTCTGGATGCATCTAACAACACAGGTGCTTCTGTGAAGAAGAAAGAAGAAGTTCATAAGATGGCAGAGGCTAACAAGGCATTTGCTCACTACAGATTCTAAGAGGAGGAAAATCCGTTAGGCTGGAAGAGAATATCCATTAGAGAGAACCAGAAACATTGGTATTATGGCTCACATCGATGCAGGTAAAACAACCCTGACCGAGCGTATCCTGTACTATACCGGTGTTAACTACAAGATTGGTGATACTCACGAAGGAACTGCTACCATGGACTGGATGGAACAGGAGCAGGAGCGTGGTATCACAATTACTTCAGCTGCTACAACCTGCCACTGGACTCTGGAAGAGAACTGCAAGCCGAAACCGGGCGCTCTTGAGCACCGTATCAACATCATTGATACCCCAGGCCACGTTGACTTTACCGTAGAGGTAGAGCGTTCTCTTCGTGTACTGGACGGCGCTGTCGGCGTGTTCTGTGCAAAAGGTGGTGTAGAGCCTCAGTCTGAGAACGTATGGCGTCAGGCTGATACCTACAACGTACCGCGTATGGCATTCATCAACAAGATGGACATCCTTGGTGCTGACTTCTACAACGCTGTAGATCAGATCAAGACCAGACTTGGTAAAAATGCTATCTGCCTTCAGCTTCCAATTGGTAAGGAAGATGAATTCAAGGGAATTATCGATCTGTTCGAGATGAAAGCTTACATCTACAACGACGATAAGGGCGATGATATCTCCATCGTTGATATCCCGGAAGATATGAAAGACGACGCTGAGCTGTATCACACCGAGCTGGTAGAGAAAATCTGCGAGCTGGATGATGAGCTGATGATGCGTTATCTGGATGATGATATCCCGTCTGTAGACGAGATGAAAGCAGTTCTGCGTAAAGCTACCTGCGAGTGTACAGCTGTACCGGTATGCTGCGGTTCTGCATACAGAAACAAAGGTGTTCAGAAGCTTCTTGATGCAGTTATCGAGTACATGCCAGCTCCTACTGATATCCCTGATATCACAGGTGTTGATGAAGACGGTAACGAAGTAGTAAGAAAGTCATCTGATGAAGAGCCATTCTCAGCTCTTGCATTCAAGATTATGACAGACCCATTCGTTGGTAAGCTGGCATACTTCCGTGTGTATTCAGGAACCATGAACTCCGGTTCTTACGTACTGAATGCAACAAAAGATAAAAAAGAGCGTGTTGGACGTATCCTTCAGATGCATGCAAACAAACGTATGGAGCTGGATAAAGTTTACTCCGGTGACATTGCAGCTGCAATCGGATTCAAGTTCACCACAACAGGTGATACCATCTGCGACGAGCAGCATCCGGTAATCCTTGAGTCTATGGAGTTCCCGGAGCCGGTTATCGAGCTGGCTATCGAGCCTAAGACAAAAGCAGGCCAGGGCAAACTGGGCGAGTCCCTTGCAAAACTGGCTGAGGAGGATCCGACCTTCCGTGCACACACCAATCAGGAAACTGGTCAGACCATCATCGCTGGTATGGGTGAGCTGCATCTGGAAATCATCGTTGACCGTCTGCTTCGTGAGTTCAAAGTAGAGGCTAACGTAGGTGCTCCGCAGGTTGCATACAAAGAGACCATTACCAAACCGGCAGACATCGACAGCAAATATGCAAAACAGTCTGGTGGACGTGGACAGTATGGTCACTGTAAAGTTAAATTCGAGCCTATGGATGCAAACGGCGAAGAGATTTACAAATTCGAGTCTACCGTTGTCGGTGGAGCTATTCCGAAAGAGTATATCCCGGCTGTAGGCGAAGGTATCGAAGAGGCTATGAAAGCCGGTATCCTGGGAGGCTTCCCGGTAGTCGGTGTTCATGCAAATGTATACGACGGATCTTATCATGAGGTCGACTCTTCTGAGATGGCATTCCACATCGCCGGTTCTCTGGCATTCAAGGAAGCTATGCAGAAGGGAGCTCCGGTTCTTCTTGAGCCTATCATGAAAGTCGAAGTTTCCACTCCGGAAGATTACATGGGTGATGTTATCGGTGATATCAACTCCCGTCGTGGTCGTATCGAGGGTATGGATGACATCGGCGGCGGAAAGATGATCCGTGGATTCGTACCGCTGGCTGAAATGTTCGGTTACGCAACAGACCTTCGTTCGAAAAACTCAGGGACGTGGTAACTACTCCATGTTCTTTGATAAATACGAGCAGGTTCCGAAAAACGTACAGGAAAAAGTTCTGTCTGCAAAAGCAAAATAATTTGAGAAAACGTACTGGTTGTGCAGTCCTTACCGGCTGCACAGCCTGAATGTATATCTTTTTCAAAGATTTCCCTTGCAAATAGGACAGAAATGCAATATAATCAGACTTAGCAGGTTTACGATTCAGGTGGGTTCCTGCCACCAATTTAGTCTCAAAAAAGCCCACTGGGCGCAATTTTAAGGAGGACATTTTAAAATGGCTAAAGCTAAATTTGAAAGAACAAAACCGCATTGTAACATTGGTACCATCGGCCACGTTGACCATGGTAAAACAACTCTGACCGCAGCTATCACAAAAGTACTTTCTACCAGAGTAGAAGGAAACACTGCTGAGAACTTCGAAGATATCGATAAAGCTCCGGAAGAGAGAGAGCGTGGTATCACAATCTCTACTGCACACGTTGAGTATCAGACAGAGAAAAGACACTATGCACACGTTGACTGCCCAGGCCATGCTGACTATGTAAAGAACATGATCACTGGTGCTGCACAGATGGACGGAGCTATCCTTGTAGTAGCTGCTACAGACGGTGTTATGGCTCAGACAAAAGAGCACATCCTTCTGTCCCGTCAGGTAGGTGTACCTTACATCGTTGTATTCATGAACAAATGCGATATGGTAGACGACGAAGAGCTGCTTGAGCTGGTAGACATGGAGATCCGTGAGCTGCTGAACGAGTATGACTTCCCGGGAGATGACACTCCGATCATCCAGGGTTCTGCTCTGAAAGCTCTGGAAGATCCGGCTGGCCCAGTGGGGAGATAAAATCATGGAGCTTATGGATGCAGTAGATAGCTGGATCCCGGATCCGCAGCGTGACACAGATAAAGACTTCATCATGCCTGTAGAGGACGTATTCACCATCACTGGTCGTGGTACTGTTGCTACTGGCCGTGTTGAGGCTGGTGTTCTTCATCTGAATGAGGAAGTTGAAATCGCAGGTCTGAAAGAAGAGACCAAGAAAACTGTTGTAACTGGTATCGAGATGTTCCGTAAACTCCTCGATGAGGCTCAGGCTGGTGATAACATCGGTGCTCTGCTTCGTGGTGTTCAGAGAACTGATATCGAAAGAGGTCAGTGTCTGTGTAAGCCAGGTTCTGTAAAGTGCCACAAGAAGTTTACCGCTCAGGTATACGTTCTGACCAAGGATGAGGGTGGTCGTCATACTCCATTCTTCAACAACTACAGACCACAGTTCTACTTCAGAACAACTGATGTTACTGGTGTTTGCGAACTTCCAGCTGGTACAGAAATGTGCATGCCTGGTGATAACGTAGAAATGACAGTTGAACTTATCCATAACGTAGCTATGGAGCAGGGTCTTCGTTTCGCTATCCGTGAGGGTGGTAGAACAGTTGGTTCTGGTGCTGTTGCAACTATCATTGAATAATTGTTATTTAATACAGTAATTTTATGGGTTTCCGAGATTCCTCGGAAGCCCTTTTTTGTCCCGAAATAAGTGAAAAGGGGTGTGAATGGTGTCAAAACAGTGCCGAAAATTTTTGAAATAAATAAATTGTGGTAAAGTAAAAAACACCCATACACATAAGTGCATGAGTGTTTTTCAGCCATAATCAATATGGCTCTCTCTGTGTTGGTATATTACCACATTTACAAATTTATGACAAGAGTTTATATGATTTTCTTGGGAAATAAGTTATAAAGTATCGAATTTGTTGTACTCAATTTTTGGATTTTGGTAAGGTAATTAATGCATCGAGAACATTCAAATTTTTTATTCCCATCTGACCTCTGACATTGTCAAATGCATTTGTCTGCAAAGTGTTTTGCAATTCTATTAACATTATTTTTTAATCTATAATCATTGGTGTAAATTCTTCTGTGGGAGGAAAATATTTAAAGTATACAAGAATATCGAAAATGTTTTTCGGTACATCTACTGTATGATGTGGGAAGCTGTGTATAATAAGGGCCTAATATACGACCACTTGCAGAATTGTTACGTGCTTGCGTTTGGTGAATGCAATAAACACGCTCATTATGTGCACAAGAATTCCGTACTCTTCGCAACCAATGCAAACTACCAATCAATAGTTTAACATTTGGTAAATTATTGTCATCATACACAGAATATAGTTTGCAAATAGCGTGGGTTACATTTGTCTTACTGTTATGAAGAACATCAATAAAAGTAGAGAAATTCACAACCTTTATCATAATCCATGTTGGAATCTGCTCATGATTTTTCATATAAAACTGTACATATTCTGATCTGCTTTTGCTTAATTCAGAATAGGCAGATGAAATAGTATTCATTTTTGATTGTAAAGTAGCACTGGAAGAATAGGCATTTGTCTCGTACCATGGATCATTCATGTTAATTTCTAATTCATTTGCCAATCGAAGTGCAAAATCAAATCTAATATTAGAATTCTTTTGAATAATAGAATAGAGTGCTGTGGTGTTGATTCTGGTTGCTTTTGCAATTTAGCGTACATTTGTGCATTTACTATC
>ENA-OQKU01000121-OQKU01000121.1-human-gut-metagenome-genome-assembly--contig:-NODE-121-length-10065-cov-1.872711_pt1 | contig 10065 bp, 13 predicted proteins | sample MGYA00242807_ERZ504816 | MGnify/ENA primary metagenome ERZ504816 (study PRJEB26092, sample SAMD00036376) | human gut metagenome | host: Homo sapiens | study: EMG produced TPA metagenomics assembly of...
CTGCACTTGATCTCCATTCATCAAAAAAGACCATTAAGAAAAAGAGTACCATCGGCACAGCCATACTCTTTCCTATATCACGGAAAATGAAGGCAAAGAAAAAAGGTAATAGGCACATTGCAAAATTGCGAAGCAATCACCATTACAACTATGCCGATGCTTGCCAATGCTCCTTTAGTGACAAACGTACCAATTATGCTATGTAACAACAGTGGAAAAGACAGGATAACCATGCAGGCGATTTGATGAACTACCAGCTTCGCAAATAGTATCTTTCCGCGTCGATGTCCGGCATTGATATATGATTGTAATGTTCTTCTGCCAAAATCATTTCCAACAAACAGGGCAGAAAAGATGATTGTGAGGAAATATAGGATTGGCATATTGTATATCGAAGCAAAGAAAAGGTTGGATGTTTCCCCAACGCTATCCAGTAACAACACACTACTTAAAAGGAGATTAAACAATCCTATCCCCCAAAAATACCAGCTATGGAACAGCTTATAAAATTCAGCTTTTAGGAGATTTGACATTTCCTGTCCCTCCTATTTTGCTTAAAAAGTAATCTTCTAATGTATCACCGGCCACAGAAAGACCTGTAACGAGAATATGTGCATCTGACAAAGCAGCAGCCACTTTTTCCATATCATCGAGATAATCATATAGGCGAATTATGCCATCTGGCATCAGCTTAAAACTATCTGTGTGTAGCGTTTCTTCCAAAACGATCAGAGCTTTTTGTGGATCAGTTGCCTTTATTGCGATATGCCGTTTGCAACGATCATTTAGTTCTCGATCTGATATTTCTTCGATAATTTTGCCTTTGTCTATTAAAATAAACTCTGATGCTGTCTGATACAGTTCCTCTAAGATATGGCTGGATACCAATATCGTCATTCCGTATTCCTTATTCAAGGACTTTAGCAAATTACGAATTTCCACAATTCCAGCAGGATCAAGCCCATTGATCGGTTCATCCAAAATAAGAAATTCTGGTGTATTTAATAGTGCGATTGCAATACCCAATCGCTGTCGCATCCCCAGCGAAAAATTACGGACAGCTTTTTTCCCGGTTATCTTTCAGACCTACCATGTCTAAAGTTTTTTGGTATAACTGCTTTGTCAGGGATACCACGTTGGATACGCTGTATCTCCATATTTTGATAAGCGGTCATTGTCGGAAAAAGCGCAGGTGTTTCGATCATGCAACCGATCCGCTTTCTCTGTTCCTGCAATTCCTTTTCGACGGTTTTCCCCCACAACGATAAGGTGCCGCTTGTCGGAAACGCTAATCCTGTAACCAATCTCAAAAAGGTGGTCTTTCCTGCTCCATTTTGGCCTATGAAGCCATAAATTTTCCCTTTTTCAATTTTCAAATCAATATGATCTAAGGCAACTGTGTGCCGGTATTCTTTTGTTAAGTCATGTGCTTACCAAAATAACAGAACTCATGTTGTCATCCTCCTTTACATTTTAGTGTAAGGGGAAATCATAAAGAATTTCTTAATTTCTATTTGGAAACCATAAAAAAAGCATAAAGCCAAGAGCTTACCCCTCGGCTTTATGCAAACGGTATCCAATGCCCCACACAGTATCTATAAACTCTTTATCCGGGCAAATGGCTTTCATCTTGTTTCGCAAGTTGCTAATATGGACATTTAAGGTGTTGTCCTCGCTGATATACTCTGTATTCCAAACACTTTGAAACAAATTCGCCTTTGAGAAGATCTTGTCCGGGTATTTCATAAGCAATTCCAGTATAGCAAATTCTTTCGCAGTTAAAGGTAACTCCGCCCCTTGTAGCATAGCTCTGTTGCCGTCTAAATCTAAAACCAAATCATTGCACTTCAAAGATGACGGCGTGCTGTTTTGAAATTGAATCCGGCGTAAGTTGCTTTCAATTCTGGCGAGAACTTCTTCCATATCGAGAATCTCTCCGATCCGGAGAACCTGGAGATCCAGCACAACGTGATCCTGGCGCTGCGTGCCAATTATCTGATGCACCGCGACAAGGACTACGTAGTCAAAGACGACGAGGTTCTGATCGTCGATGAGTTCACCGGCCGTATCATGCCGGGCCGCCGTTATTCCGATGGTCTGCATCAGGCAATCGAGGCAAAAGAGCACGTTAAAGTAAGAAGAGAGAGCAAGACTCTGGCAACCATCACGTTCCAGAACTTCTTTAACAAATACGAGAAAAAAGCCGGCATGACCGGTACTGCCCTCACCGAGGAGCAGGAGTTCCGTGACATCTACGGCATGGACGTTATCGAGATCCCGACCAACCGCCCGGTCATCCGTGTGGATATGGACGATGCCGTATACATGACGAAAAAAGAGAAATTCCACGCAGTCGTAGAGGAAGTCAAAGAGGCACATGCCGTGAACCAGCCGGTTCTGGTTGGTACCATCACCATTGAGACTTCCGAGCTGATCAGCAAAATGCTGCGCCGCGAGGGAATTCCGCATCAGGTCTTAAATGCGAAGTTCCATGAGCTCGAGGCAGAAATCGTAGCCCATGCCGGTGAGGCAGGAGCCGTTACCATCGCGACCAACATGGCCGGCCGTGGTACCGATATCAAGCTGGATGATGTGGCAAAAGCTGCCGGCGGCTTAAAGATCATCGGCACCGAGCGTCATGAGTCCCGCCGTATCGACAATCAGCTCCGCGGTCGTTCCGGCCGTCAGGGAGACCCGGGTGAGTCCCGTTTCTACATTTCCCTGGAAGACGATCTGATGAGACTCTTCGGTTCCGAAAAACTGATGGGCATTTTCAAATCCCTCGGCGTACCGGAAAATGAGCAGATCGAGCACAAGATGCTTTCTTCCGCCATCGAAAAAGCGCAGAAGAAGATCGAGGGCAACAACTACGGAATCCGTAAAAACCTGCTCGACTATGACCAGGTCAATAACGAGCAGCGTGAGATCATCTACAAAGAGAGACGCCGCGTACTGGACGGCGAGAGCATGAGAGATACCATCTTCAAGATGATTGCCGATACCATCGACAATACCGTAGATCTCTGCATCGGCGAGAACACAGAGCAGTCCGAATGGGATCTGACAGAATTAAATGAGATGCTGCTTTCCATCATGCCGGTGAAGGCAGTGACAAAAGAGCGCGTAGAGAAGATTTCCAAAAACGAGCTGAAACAGCAGTTAAAAGAGGAAGCTGTTAAACTCTACGAGGAGAAAGAAGCAGAATCCGGAGGAGGAGCAGATTCGTGAGCTTGAGCGTGTCGTTCTTCTGAAGGTTATCGACCAGAAGTGGATGGATCATATCGATGATATGGATCAGCTCCGCGAGGGTATCGGCCTGCAGGCATACGGCCAGAGAGACCCGAAGGTTGAGTACAAGATGGCAGCTTACGACATGTTTAACGAAATGCTCGAGTCCATCCAGCAGGATACCGTCCGTCTCCTGTTCCATGTACGTGTTGAGCAGAAAGTAGAACGTGAGCAGGTAGCCAAAGTGACCGGAACCAACAAAGACGAGTCCGGCCCGAGAAAACCGGTACAGCGCGCAGAGCGTAAGATCTATCCAAACGATCCATGCCCGTGCGGAAGCGGCAAGAAGTACAAACAGTGCTGCGGAAGAAAACCGGTTTGATAAAAGCAGAACAGCAGTGAGACGGATGAGCACGATCCGTTTGACAAAGCACGCAGCTTCCCTACCAGAAGCTGCGTGTCATACAAAATATAAAACAGAAAGCAGGTGAAGCTTGTGGTAGTTGAATTAGACCAGTTCAAAATGGAACTTGGCACATACGATAAACCATTAGTGGAAGTGAGGGATTCACTTTGACCTCGCTAACAAAGAGCAGAGGATCGAAGAATTAGAGCGTAAAATGGAGGAACCCAATTTCTGGGACAACCCCGAAGAAGCGCAGGAGCAGATGAAACAGCTGAGCAGCATGAAAGAGGACAGAGATACGTATCAGAAACTGGTATCCGCCAAAGAAGATATGGAAACTCTGATTGAGATGGGACAGGAGGAGGATGACGATTCCGTTGTTCCGGAAATCGCGGAAATGATGGAAGAGTTCAAGGCATCCTTCGATGCCATCCGCATCAAAACCCTGCTGTCCGGCGAATTTGACAAGGACAATGCGATCATCAAACTGAACGCAGGTGCAGGCGGAACCGAGGCGTGCGACTGGTGCGGCATGCTGTACCGTATGTACACCAGATGGGCAGAACGCAAAGGCTTTACGATCGAGGAACTCGACTTTCTGGACGGTGATGAGGCCGGTGTGAAGTCCGTGACATTCCAGGTCAACGGCGAAAACGCTTACGGTTATCTGAAATCCGAAAAAGGCGTTCACCGTCTCGTCCGTATTTCTCCGTTCAACGCGGCAGGAAAACGCCAGACATCGTTCGTATCGTGCGATGTTATGCCGGATATCGACAAAGAGATCGATGTTGAGGTTCGTGATGAGGATATCCGTATCGATACGTACCGTTCCAGCGGTGCCGGCGGACAGCACATCAACAAGACGTCATCGGCGATCCGAATCACGCATATGCCGACCGGCATCGTGGTTACGTGCCAGAATGAGCGTTCCCAGTTCCAGAACAAGGACAAGGCAATGCAGATGCTGAAAGCAAAATTGTATATGCTGAAACTCCAGGAGCAGGCAGATAAGCTGAGCGACATCCGCGGCGAAGTAACCGAGATCGGCTGGGGCAACCAGATCCGTTCTTACGTTATGCAGCCATACACCATGGTCAAAGACCACCGTACCAACGCAGAGACCGGAAACGTCGATGCAGTCATGGACGGCGGAATTGATCTGTTTATCAACGCATATCTGAAGTGGATTGCCCTCGGAACCGGAGCGAAAGAGGAAGAAGCATAATTCGGCTGTGGGCAGAGCACAGTGACAAGTAAAATAAGGAGCATTTTCACCAACAGAGGACGGAAATGCTCCTTTCTGTTTTGAAGCCAAAGGCAAACAGGAGGTAAAAGTATGGGTATTATTAGAGCAGCAGTCAATGCAGTACACGGCAGTCTCGCCGATCAGTGGCTGGAGACCGTGGAACCGTATGAGATGGGGGAACATACGGTATTTACAGAGGGGATTCTGGTAAGAAAAGGCCAGAATAAAAAGGGAAGCCAGACGATTTCAAACGGTTCTGTGATCCATGTCTATGACAATCAGTTCATGATGCTGGTAGACGGCGGAAAGATCATTGATTACACCGCAGAGCCGGGCTACTTTACCGTAGACCAGTCATCGTCTCCGTCGATGTTCAGCGGATCGCTTGACGCGGCAGTAAAAGATACGTTTGAGCGCCTGAAATTCGGCGGCCAGACTCCGCATGAGCAGAGAGTTTTCTATATTAATCTGCAGGAAATCAAGGGAATCAAATTCGGAACGAGAAATCCGGTCAACTATTTCGACCAGTTCTACAATGCCGAGCTGTTCCTTCGGGCACACGGTTCCTATTCCATCCGCATCGTCGATCCGCTCCGCTTCTACGCAGAGGCTGTGCCGAGAAACGCATCCCGCGTGGAGATCGAGGATATCAACGAGCAGTATATGAACGAATTTTTAGAGGGCCTGCAGTCCTCGATCAATCAGATGGCAGCCGACGGCATCCGCATTTCGTTCGCAGCATCCAAGAGCGCCGAGCTGTCCCGCTACATGGCAGATGCGATGGATGAGAGCTGGCGGGCAATGCGCGGCATGGAGATCCAGTCCGTGGCAATCGCAAGCCTTTCCTACGATGAAGCTTCCCAGAAACTGATCCAGATGCGCAACGAAGGTGCGATGATGTCTGATCCATCGATCCGTGAGGGCTATGTACAGGGAGCGATGGCACGCAGTATGGAGAAAGCAGCAGCCAACCCAAACGGAGCCATGAACGGCTTTATGGGTGTTCAGATGGGCATGAATGCCTTCGGTTCCTCGTTTGCATCGGCGTCCGCTTCGAATCAGCAGCAGATGCAGCAGCAGGCGGCAGCCAAGGCACAGCAGGAAGCTGCAAAAGGCGTATGGAAATGCTCCTGCGGAACGGAAAACACCGGCAATTTCTGCTCAAACTGCGGAAGTGCAAAGCCGATGGTGTGGATCTGCGGCAAGTGCGGAACGGAGAACAGCGGGAAGTTTTGTTCGAACTGCGGCAGCCCGAAACCGGAAGCGGCAGGAAAATGGGTCTGCGCATGCGGGACCGAGAATACCGGCAAGTTCTGCTCGAACTGCGGAAAACCAAGACAGTAAAAGAAAACAGATAACCATCCAATACAACAGCGGCTCCGGGGAAGGAGGGATAGAATATGGAGGTTATTACATACAAATGCCCGAACTGCGGAGGCGATCTGACCTTCGATCCGGCAAGCGGAAAGTATAAATGCGAGTACTGCCTGTCCTCGTTTACACAGGAAGAAGCCGAAAAGGCGAACCCGAAAGCAGCGGAAGCGCTGAACGGGGAGGACGATGCTGCCGGTGCACAGGAAGCATCCGATGCACAGAAGGAAAGCAGTACGGAGGAAACAAAAGGGGAAACAGAGCAGGGCGAAGCAGTTGTCTACACCTGCCCGAACTGCGGCGCCGAGATTGTGACCGATGCGACGACGGCAGCGACATACTGTTTCTACTGCCACAATCCGGTGGTGCTTTCAGGCCGGCTTTCGGGAGAATATATGCCGGATTTCGTGCTGCCGTTTAAGATCAGCAAGGAGCAGGCAATCGAGAAATTTTTGTCATTTGCGCGGAAGAAACGCTTTATTCCGAAAGACTTTTTCGAGAAAAACCAGGTACAGAAGATGACGGGTGTCTATTTCCCGTACTGGATTTACGGCGGAGACTTTGAGACGGATTACATGGCACGCGGCCGGAAGGTGAGAGTCTGGCAGACCGGTGATGTGGAGTACAAAGAGACCAGCATCTACGATGTCCGCCGGGAGGGCGAGGTCCGCGTGGACGGTCTGTCGCGCAATGCACTGAACAAGGCCGACCGCGAGTCTGATCGAATGCGTGCAGCCCTATCGTCTGGAGGAGATGCAGCCGTTTTCTATGGGCTATCTTTCCGGATTTCAGGCGGAAAAACGTGATATCGAACAGGCGCAGATCGCACCGGAACTGAAAAAAGAACTGGAGACGATGGCACGCGGCGCCATGCGGAATGAGGCGAACGAATATATCTCCCTCGAGCAGGAAAAAATGAACCTTTCCCCGAAGCAGGAGAACTGGCGTTACGTCCTGTTTCCCGTCTGGACGCTGACGTATCCGGGAAAGGACGGGAAGGTTTACTACTATGCGATGAACGGCCAGACCGGAACGATCAACGGCGATTTTCCCTATGAGCGGAAGAGAGCCCTTCTGACGTCGGCTGTGAGTGCTCTTCTGGTCCTGATTGTGATGCTGATAGGAGGGTATTTCGCATGAGAAGAATGAAAAAAGCAGGACAATATCTGCTCGGAATTTTTGCGGCCCTTCTGCTGTGCGGAGTTTTTTCTGTGAATATTGTAAAAGCCGAATCCCAGTATGTCTACGACAATGCATCACTTTTTTCCGATGAGGAGGAGCAGGACCTCGAGAGATCCTGTACAGAGTTCGAGCGCAATACAAAGCTCCATATGGTCATCCTGACCGAGCGCAGCAGTGGTTCCGAGGACTGTCAGGCGATTGCAGATGATTTTATGACAAAAAGTATCCGAAGGAGCCGAACGGCGTCTGCTTCCTCATCGACATGGGACAGCGCCAGATTGTAATTTCAACGTCGGGCATTATGCAGTATTATATGTCGGACGCGGAAATCGATGACATTCTGCAGGCAGCGCAGAGCTATGCAAAAGAGGGCGACTATGCGGGGACGTTTGCAAAAATGATTACGATAACGCAGGAGTGCTTCGACCGCGGTGTTTCCGAGGCGGACTACCTGATTACAGAAGACGGCTCGATCATTCATTACCGTAAAATCAACAGTACCGAGGCAATGATTGCTGTCCTTTTAGCTGCTGTGACAGGATTTTGTGTTTATTTTGGAATCTGGAAGAGTTACAGACGAAAGAAAAACCGCGGTGCAAAGGGCTATGCGGATCTGAAACGCGTAAACATCAGAGACCGCAGGGATGCGCTGATCGACCGTCATGTATCGATGCACAAAATCCAGAAGGATGATGGAAACCACGGCGGAGGCGTTTCTGGCGGCGGAGGTGGCGGCGGAAGCACCGTTCACACTTCGTCGAGCGGAAACAGTCACGGCGGCGGAAGCATTGGCTTCTGAAAACCGATTCGAAAAAATTCCTTGCGTATTGTGTCGGAATATGATACGATCTTTCCTGTGAAAACAAATGTATTTCCTGGAAAGAGTATAAAGGTAGAGGATTGCCATGAGAGAAGAGAAAACAAAGTACTATGTAATCAAAGAAAAAGCGGTTCCCGAGGTCCTTTTGAAGGTCATCGAGGCCAAACGGTTGATGGATATGCAGGAGCTTACCGTGCAGCAGGCAACGGAAAAAGCGGGAATCAGCAGAAGCTCTTTCTATAAATACAAAGATGATATTCTTCCTTTTCATGACAATGCAAAAGGAAAAACGATTACGTTTATTCTGCAGATGGACGATGAGCCGGGACTGCTTTCCGATGTGCTGAAGATTATCGCCGAGTTTCACGGAAACATTCTGACCATTCATCAGACGATTCCGTTAAACGGCGTGGCGTCACTGACAATCAGCGTGGATATCGCGGAAGACCGGGGAGACGCCTCGGAGATGATCAACGAGATTGAGTCCAGACAGGGAGTTCATTATTTTAAAATATTAGGACAGGAGTCCTGAAAAAGAAAAAGCAAGAGAGGGACAAAAGAGATGATTCAGATTGCAGTATTAGGATATGGCACCGTTGGTTCCGGCGTGGTAGAAGTCATCAACACGAACCATGACAGCATCAACAAGAGAGCAGAGAACGAGATTAATATCAAATACGTTCTGGATTTAAGAGATTTCCCGGGAGATCCAGTGGAAAAAGTGCTGGTACATGATTACGAAGTGATCGCAAACGATCCGGAGGTTGATATTGTTGTCGAGGTCATGGGCGGCGTTGAGCCGGCTTACACATTCACAAAACGTGCGCTGGAGGCTGGAAAGAGCGTCTGCACATCCAACAAAGAGCTGGTGGCAAGACACGGTACCGAGCTTCTTGCAATTGCAAAAGAGCACGGCGCAAACTATCTGTTTGAGGCAAGCTGCGCGGCGGTATCCCGATCATCCGTCCGTTAAACTCCTCCCTGACTGCAGATGAGATCGATGAAGTAACTGGTATCTTAAATGGTACCACGAACTATATCTTAAGCAAAATGGCAAGCGACGGTTCCGATTTCGCGGATGTATTAAAAGAGGCACAGCGCCTCGGCTACGCAGAGCGCAACCCGGAAGCAGATGTAGAAGGCTACGATGCGTGCCGTAAAATTGCGATTCTTTCTTCTCTTGCTTATGGAAAAGAAGTCAATTACGAAGAGGTTTACACCGAGGGAATCACAAAGATCACCGCAGAGGATATCAAATATGCGACCTCGATGGGAACCGCAATCAAACTGCTCGCAACAAGCCGCAAGGTGGGTGATCAGTATTACGCCATGGTAAGCCCGGTGATGATTGACGCGAAAAACCCGCTGTACAGCGTAAACGGTGTCTTCAACGCCATCTTCATCCACGGAAATGTACTAGGTAGATGCCATGTTCTACGGAAGCGGAGCAGGAAAACTCCCGACCGCAAGTGCCGTTGTAGCCGATGTTGTAGACTGCGCAAAGAACAAAGGCAGAAACATCATGATGAGCTGGAGCGAGGAGAAACTGAACCTGCTGCAGATCGATGATGTGAAAGAAGCCGCTTCTTCGTCCGCGTATCCGGCCACGCCGCAGAGCGACCAGAGTGAGATCGAGGAGCTGTTCGGAAAATGAAATCGTAGCAGTTCCAAGTCTGTCCGAGGAGTTCGCATTCATCACAGGCGAAATCACAGAGCAGGAGTACAGAGAAAAAGCAGAGAAACTCGACGGAATCCAGAGCAGAATCCGCGCGAGAATTTAAGATCTCGAAATAGACATAACTAAAAAGACGT
>ENA-OQKU01000122-OQKU01000122.1-human-gut-metagenome-genome-assembly--contig:-NODE-122-length-10049-cov-1.854566_pt1 | contig 10049 bp, 9 predicted proteins | sample MGYA00242807_ERZ504816 | MGnify/ENA primary metagenome ERZ504816 (study PRJEB26092, sample SAMD00036376) | human gut metagenome | host: Homo sapiens | study: EMG produced TPA metagenomics assembly of...
CAGATATTGTATTTCTTGCATGATGGGAACGATAGGGAGTCCATATAAAGGCCTTCAATACCGGGCATGCGGGATCTTTGAGCACGGCACATGCAAACAGCGTGAAAGATATGATCTCCCGTCTGGAAACGATGGTGCTGATGGGAGTGCAGCTCCCGTTGGAAGCAATCCGCCGCCAGATTGCATCGGGAATCGAAATTCTCGTGCATTTAGGACGCGGGGAGGGATGGAAGCCGTCGGGTGGAGGAGATCGCAGAGATCACAGGGATGGAGGAGGACGAAATCAAAACGGTTTCTTTGTTTCGAAGAGAATATGGGAGAGGCTTGCAAAAGACAGGCGAACTGGTACACAGAGAAAAACTGGAGGGGAAAACAGGATGAGAATACGTGAGGGAAGCCAGGTAAAGACGGGCATGGCAGAGGAGAAGGAGACGAAGGGGATCGACTATCAGACCTGGGAATTTACCGGTCGGGAATATCTCGAAATAGCGGGAATCAGTCTTGGGATTGCCGCCGCTGTGAACCTGCTCTGTTACCGGGCGTGGTGGGCATGCATTGCTGTGGTTCCGGTTGGAATCGTATGTTTTCACACGTATCGGAAAAACCGGATTCAGAGACGGAAAGAGGAGCTGTACGACAGCTTCCGGGATCTGATTGCGTGGATGCACACGGCACTGCGTTCCGGCTATTCCATGGAAAATGCAGTGCTGGAGGCGGCAGGACAGCTGGAACAGTCGCTGGGAAAAGAAAACATTCTGGTACAGGAACTGCGCCGGATGCGTCATAAAATGATGATTTCCGTGTCGGTGGAACAACTGTTTCAGGATCTTGCGGTGCGAAGCCGCATTGACGATATTGCGACGTTTGCAAGTGTACTGGTGATTGCGAAGCGGACAGGAGGAAATGTCTGCGAGATCTTTCAGAATACGTGGGATATTTTCTGTACGAGAATTGACACGATGCGGGAAATCCGTGCGGGCGTTTCTTCCCGGCGGTTCGAGCAGAATATTATGAGTGTTGTGCCGTTTGGAATTCTGGGATATGTACAGCTTTCCTTTCCGGAATTCTTAAGTGTGATGTATGGGAATGTAATCGGGGTTTTCTTCATGAGCGGATGCCTTGCCGTGTATCTGGCGGCATGGGTGCTTGGAAAGAAGATTCTGGACATTGAGTTTTAAGAAGCAATTGAAGTTTAAAAAGTAAGACTGCGAATCATAACGATTCGTCCGCAAAAAAAGGGGAGGAATCAAATGTTGTGGATTTGTCTGACCGCATGGGCGGGGCTGTTCATCTGGTATTTCCGGATGAGAAAAAAGGCGGAAGATCACAAATTGGTGAGACCGGATTTTCTGCCTTGCAGCGACAGGGTTTATAGCGGGCACTGCACTCTGCCTTCCGATCGGAGTGCGAAAAGTTTCAGGAGATGAAAAAGCGGAACTTCAACTGGAACGGGGTGCCTTAGGCAGCCAACCGACAGAGGAAAAACTTGAGGTTTCTGTTGGAAATCAGAAACCGGAAAGAATTACACTGTCTGTACCTGCAAGAGCTTACAGCGCAGAAGAGATAGAAGAGGCGTTCAGTGCGGCGATAGAGGCGCTGGATGAAATCATCTTAGGTGAGAATCTGTCTTTTCATACGGTAAACAGAAACATGGATCTGGTTACGGAAATACCGGGAAGCCCGGTGGCGCTTAGCTGGGAAACAGACAGGCCGTTGTTGATTGACAGCCGGGGTTTGCTGTCAGACGAGATTCCCGAAGAAGGAGTGGAGGTTACGCTGAAAGCGGAACTGGAACTTCAGGGGGAAACAACAGAATATATACGGAAGGTTCAGGTCTATCCACCGGAGATAAAAGGGCGGGATGCGGTTCTTAGGGCACTGAAAAAAGCAGTGGAAAAAGAAAACGAAGCGCATCCCGAAGAAACAGCCTATTATCTGCCGGAGACACTGAACGGAGAAACTGTAACATGGTCAAAAGTGCCGGATCTGACAGGTCTGGAACTTATGGCACTTGCCGCGGCGGCAGGAGCAGTCTGCTGGGCGGCAAAAGGAAGGGAACAAGAAAAAGAAAGGCAGAAAAGAGAAGAACAGATGCTGCGGGATTATCCCGAAATTGTCAGCAAAATGGTTCTTCTTCTGGGTGCCGGGCTTGGGATGCGGAAAGTACTCGAGCGGATTGCAGTGGATTACCGGAAAAATCTGGCGCTTGGCGGGCAGAAACGTTTTGCCTATGAAGAGATTGTATTTACCTGCCAGGAGATGGAAAACGGTGTTTCCGAGCAGGAAGCGTACCAGCGCATGGGAATGCGTATGGGAACCGGAGCGTATCGTTCCCTTGCTGTTCTGCTGACGCAGAATCTGAAAAAAAGGCAGTAAAGGACTGCTGGAATTATTGAAACAGGAATCGCAGGAGGCCTTTGAGGAGAGAAGAAGGCAGGCGAAAACAACAGGAGAAAAGGCATCGACAAAGCTTCTTCTTCCGATGGGCATGATGCTTGCGGTTGTATTGGTCATACTCACGGTTCCGGCATTTTTGTCCTTTTATGCATAGGGGATGTTTTTATCCCCACAACAAACAGCTGGTAAAGAGAGGAGGTGGGAATTATGAAGCTGATATCGGAGTTCTGGAAAGAGGAAGATGCGGTGGGGGTTGTGGAAGTGATTCTGATTCTCGTTGTGCTGATCGGACTCGTACTAATCTTTAAAAAGCAGCTTGTGAGTCTGGTCAACAGTCTGATGGAGAAGGTCACAAACCAGAGCAACACCGTATAAACGGGAAAATGTCCAATACGGAACTCCAAAGAAAAATTTAGAAGCCGGTACGGACCTATATGTCATTTGCATATCTGTGTCTCGGTATATCCTTTATCCGATCCACGGCATCTAAAGTTCGAAAAAGTAAAAGTAAAGTGGAAGGAGCTGTATCCCATGAGGGAAACAGAAAGACAGAAAAGATGGGCAGCCGGAAGCATAACAGCATATTTGTGTCTCGTTCTGATACTGATGCTTTCCCTGATTTCCGGGACAATTGCGTCGGTGCGAAATGCCCATGCACGGGTGATGACGGCCTGCGCAATGGAACAGGGACTGTATTCTCTGTTTGCCGGGTATGACAGAACACTGCTGGGACAGTACGAGCTGTTTTTTTATAACGGCGGGGATAAGAGCGGTGTCTGGAAACCTGAAACCATGAGCAGAAAAGTCGCAGAAACTGCGGGAGAAGTTCTGTCCCCCACTGCATCGGGGATGGGAATTCTATCAGGAAGTTTATCTGGCGGACAGGTTACAGAAGTTTATCTTAGCGGCTATCGTCTTGCGACAGACGAGGAGGGAAGTGCTTTCTCCCGTCAGATCTGTGAGGCAATGAAAGCCAGCCTTGGAACTTATGGAATACAGCAGCTTTCCCAGAAATTAAGAGGAGAACAGGAAACCGTGAAACGTCAGGAGGACGGACAGAGCGGTTACGAGGAAGAGGAGGTTTTAAAACAGTATGAAGAATCCAAACAGCCAGAAGAGGGAACAGAAAAAACAGAAGGTGAAGGAGAATCTGGAAACGGCACGCCTTCGGAACCGGATCAGAAGCAGCCGGTACCGGAAGATTTTGTGAATCCGATTGAGGTCATTCAAAAAGTAATGAAAATGGGAATTTTAGGACTGGTCCTCCCGGAAGGGCAGGCACTGTCGCAGGGGGAAACGGATGTATCGTTTCTTGCATCAAAACGGGAGCTGCAGAGCGGGTTTGGCATGGCAGAGTGTGGAAAAGAACTGAGCTTTGTGGATAAGATGCTTTCGTCCGAATATATTCTGTGGAAATTTCCGTGCTTTACTAGCAAGGAGAAGAAGGAAGGGCTGCAGTGCCAGGTGGAATATGTGCTCTGCGGAAAAAACAGTGACCAGGATAATCTGGCGGGAACCGTGAACCGTCTGATGGCGCTGCGGGAGGCGGCAAATCTGGTGTATCTGGCGAAAGATGCGCAGAAGCAGGGCGAGATGGAAGCAATGGCGGGGGTAATTGCCGCGTCATTTGGAGTTCCGGCGGCGATGCCGGTTGTGAAAATGGCACTTGCCGTGTGCTGGGCATTTGCAGAAAGCATTCTGGATCTGCGGGAACTGCTGGATGGTGGAAAAGTAGCGCTGTTCAAAACGGCAGAATCGTGGCAGCTTTCTCTGGAACAGCTTCCGAAACTGCTGGAAACAGGGGATCAGAGCAGAAAAAATGCACCGGGCGGCATGGAGTATTCCGATTATCTGCGGCTGCTTTTGATGCAGAAATCGGGAAAAGCGGTAACGTTTGGAGCGATGGATCTGGTGGAATACAATATGCGGACAGAACAGCAGCAGCCGGGTTTCCGACTGGATTGCTGTGTCGATGAACTGGAAGCCGGTTTTACGGCGGTAATTGGGAAACGAGAGTATGAGATTACGAGAAATTATGGATATGAGATGCAGGGAGCAGCCTGAAAAATGGGATGACTCCGGCAGGGATACAAAAGGGTGTTCTTCTGAACGGCACATTTATTTCTGGAACCTTATCAAAAAACTTATCCACTCTTCCGGGAATTTTTATAAATCCGGATCAGGAGAGCAGCCTTTTGTAAAACGAAAATGGAACAGGGCAAGCCTGACGGTGGAAGCTTCACTGGCACTTCCTGTTTTTCTGATCGCGGTTCTTGTGTTATTAAAAATCGTGGATCTTTACCGGCTGCATGGAATGCTGACGGTATCTCTGCAGGAGTCCGCGCGGTATCTTTCCGTTTGTGCCTACGCGGTGGATGAGACGGGAAAAGAAACGTATGAAATACCAGAAACGGCCGCGTGCATTGCTTATGCAGAAGCAAAGATTCCAAAAGAAATCCGCGAAAATGGAATGGTGACACTGGCAGGAAGCCGTGTGAAAAATGGATGGCTGGAACTGAAAGCGATTTACTGGCCGAAAATGGGAAACCGCCTCGTTCCGGTGCGGAACCGGGGAATTGCAGCGTGTGCGAAAGTGCATCTGTTCTGCGGAAAGACAGAAGAGGAGGCGGATGAAGAAGAGGGCGAAGCAAAACAGATGGTGTGGGTGACTGAGAACGGCAGTGTGTATCATACCGATTCGTCGTGCAGTCATATTAATCTTTCGATCCAGGTTTCCTCACCGGGTGCGCTTGCGTGGAAACGGAATCAGGATGGAGAAAAATATAAGGAATGCGAACAGTGCGTGGGAAATGGCGCTGCGGGGGCAGAAGTTTACTATACGAAATACGGAAACCGGTATCATAACAGTCTTTCCTGCAAAGGGCTGAAACGTAAAGTAAAACTTGTAGCACTGGAACAGACGGATGGACTGCCGCAGTGCTCGAAATGCGCGAAAAAGGCGGCGTAAGAAAGCCGGATATGAGCAGAGCAGGTGTCTTCTTTCCGGGTGAGACTGGAAAGAAGGACGGTAAACAGAAACTCGGGTTTGCGGAAAGGAGGAAAATATAAGTAACTAAATATATTGTCAAATGTGATATAACGTGTTTAAATATGTAAAAGGAGAATCATATTATGAACACATCAAATATCACAAACTACAAGCCGAAAGATTTTGCTGAACTGTTAGGGATATCTGTTAAAACGTTACAGCGTTGGGACAGAGAAGGGATTTTAAAAGCAAATCGAACTCCAACTGACAGGCGTTATTATACGTATGACCAATATCTTCAATTCAAAGGCATAAATATCGAAAATGATAAACGTCAGGCAGTTATTTATGCCAGAGTATCTACAAAAAATCAAAAAGACGATTTGCAAAACCAGGTCGCATTTTTACGACAGTTTTGTAATGCTAGGGGAATCATTGTAGACCAATGTATCGAAGAGTATGGAAGTGGTCTTAATTACAACCGCAAAAAGTGGAATAAATTATTAGATGAAGTAATGGAACAGAAAGTAAAAACGATCATCATAACCCACAAAGACAGATTTATCCGATTCGGTTATGATTGGTTTGAAAAATTCTGTATGAAATGCAACACAACGATCGTGGTGGTAAACAACGAAGAATTATCACCACAGGAAGAACTTGTACAGGATATTGTTTCCATACTTCATGTGTTCTCCTGCAGGCTGTATGGACTTCGTAAGTATAAAAAACAATAGAGAGGGACGAGGAAATTGCTAAAGAGCTTCAGGACGGAAATCCATCCGACAGAAGAGCAGAAAGTCAGGATTCAATAAAACAATAGGAACTTGTAGATTTATTTATAATTTCTATCTGGCCCATAACAAAGAACTTTATCAAAATGGCGAAAAATTCATGAGCAGCAGTAAATTCAGAGTCTGGCTGAATCATGAATACCTTCCACAACATCCAGAATATTTATGGATTAAGGAAGCATACTCAAAAGCGGTGACCCAGGCAGTAAATCATGGACAGACTGCATTTAAAAAATTCTTTAATCATGAAAGTGCTTTTCCGAAGTTCAAAAAGAAAGGCAGATCAGATGTGAAGATGTATTTCGTAAAGAATAATCCGAAAGATTGTCGCTGCGAGAGACACCGAGTTAACATTCCATCACTTGGATGGGTTCGTATCAAAGAAAAAGGATACATTCCTACGACGAAAGAAGGATATACCATAAAAAGCGGGCATGTTTCCATGAAAGCGGGCAGATATTATGTTTCGGCTCTTATAGAAATTCCTGACAACAAAACTGCTGATCCTTCTAACGAAGGAATCGGCATCGACCTGGGGCTAAAGGATTTTGCCATTGTTTCAAATGGTAAGACCTATAAGAATATCAACAAATCAGCAAGATTAAAGAAATTAGAAAAACGACTCGTTCGGGAACAGAGATGTCTCTCCCGAAAGTATGAAAATCTAAAGAAAGGAGAGTCCACTCAAAGAGCGAATATACAAAAACAAAAACTTAAGGTACAAAAACTTCATCATAAAATAGACAATATCCGTACGGATTACATCAATAAGACAATCGCAGAGATCGTAAAAACCAAACCATCTTATATAACGATTGAAGACTTAAATGTATCGGGGATGATGAAGAACAAACATCTTTCAAGAGCAGTTGCTTCGCAGAAGTTTTACGAATTCAGAATAAAACTGAAGGCGAAAAGCAAAGAAAATGGCATTGAACTTCGGGTTGCAGACAGATGGTATCCATCATCAAAAATCTGCCATTGTTGTGGAACGATCAAGAAAGATTTAAAACTTTCCGATAGAACATTTCGATGTCATTGTGGCTATGTCGAAGACAGGGATTTCAATGCGGCACTGAATCTGAGGGACGTAAAAACTTACAAGATTGCATAAGGAAGCAAATGTAAGTATGTACCGAAGGCTATTTCGGGAATTAACGACTGTGGAGTGTACATGGACCTACGAGTAGATATGATTTCGGTCAATCAAAAGTATACACAAGGAAGCAGTAAGTAAGATTCGTGAGAACTTACATTATCTCGATGTGATAAGTATATTTAATCACATTTTGAGTGGCAGGCCGCGGCTGTGTATCAGGAAGAAGTAAAGAGTGCAATTATATTGCTGTATCTGGGGATTCTTGCCGGAATGGATGTGAGGAAACGGCAGATCAGCCTTGTCCTGACCGGTGTTTTATTCCTTGCAGGCATTGGATGGCAGATTCTGGTGGAACAGACATCGTGGCTGGAATGGCTGCTGTCCCTGCTGCCGGGAGCGGGATTTCTGACGCTCAGTTATATATCACGGGAACAGGTGGGATACGGGGACGGCCTTCTGCTTCTGACGGTTGGAATCTGGCTGGGATTTGGGCAGACGTTCGGCGTTCTGACGCTGGGACTCATTCTCTGTTCGGTACTCTGCGGAGTTCTTCTGATGCGGAAGAAAATACGGAAACAGGATTCTATACCGCTGGTGCCGTTTCTGCTGTTTGGATTTGTGGGGAGGTGCGGAATGCTTTGAAAGTGAAAATGAGAAAAGCAAGTATTACGGTAGAGGCAGTTCTGGTCGTGCCGCTTGTTCTGATGGTGATTTTTCTTCTGCTGTCGCTGACTATTTTTTGTGCACGCACGGAGCTGGTATACATTTGCGGCATATGAAAGCACAATGCTTGCCGCCAGTGAAGGCCGCCTGTCTGTGGAAAAAGGAGAGGCAGCCGCCCAAAGCCGGATGGAATGGTGGATTTCCCAGATACCGCTTCCGGCTGAATCGGTGACCGTACAGACGGTGTGCAGAGAAAAAGAGATTCAGATAAAAGCAGAAGGAAACATTCTGCCAATCTGGAGCCGGAACGCGTGGGAATATTCGGTTTTGAGTGAAAGCAGGAGAAACAATCCGGTGAAAACGATCCGGAAGATACGGGCAGTAAAACAGATCTGGAACCAGAAGTAAGGACGGAAGCGGAGAAATGCAGATTGATTATAAAAGAGATTTGAATCATACATATGTTATTTTACAGGAGGAAAAAGAGCCGGACACGGCGTCGTATCAGATCCGTATGCTGCTGACAAACGCAATCCCAGGGCTTTTGGACTGCAAAATCGGGAAAATGGATGATAAAACATTGTTTTACTATGAGGTGACATCAAGGCAGTCACTTCAGAGTGTGTTTGAACAGCGCTCGATTGGGGCGGAGGCGCTGCGGAAACTGTTTGAACAGCTGCTGGATCTTCTCGAAGAACTGGGGCAGTACCTGCTTGCACCGGACGGCCTCGTTCTGCAGCCGGAGCTGGTTTTTGCAGATGCAAATCTGGAGAACTTTTCCTTCTGTTATCTGCCGGGAAAGCAGGGACACACAGGCTGTTTTCAGAAGCAGATCCGGGAGCTGATGGAATATCTGCTGCCGAAGCTGGATCACCAGGAGCAGGATGCGGTGGTACTCGGGTATGGACTGTATCGGGAGATTTCGGCGGAGATCTTTTCGGTTGAGATGATTCAGGCACTCTTATATCAGACAGGGAAAGAGAAGAAAGAAACGACGGAGCAGGAGGGAAAAGAGCGTCCCAGGGAAGAAAATCCGCCTGTACAGATGGAGGAAACACTTTGGGAAGAACAAGAAGTGGAAGCGGCGGAAAATTTTTTTGTGGAAGCGGAGGAAGAAAAGGATGAGGGACGCTGGAAAAATATTGTGGAAGCAGTGATCTGCATCGGATTTCTGGGAGGTGTGCTGGCACTGCGGTGGACACAGGCCGAAACTGTTTGGTATCTGGTGCTAGGAGGAGCGGCGGCTGTTGTGGGAATTGTAAGTCTGGCATTGGAACTTGTCAGTCGATGGAAAAAGCGGCAGTCGGGAACAGAAACAGGAAGCTATGGGAAGGCCGCAGGAATCCGGAACAAGGAGAAACAGGAGATGTATTTTCGGAATATCAGAATCGGAAGGGCTTAAAACAGAAAGATGGAACATGGAATCCGCAAAGCGATACAGAACAGCAGGGATGGAGAAGGGATTCCTCAGTCGAAAAAGAGAAAACATGGGAAAAGAATGAAGAACAGGAAAACAGAAAGATGCACAGCCTGATGGAATTGGAGGGGCATGAAGAGGATCTGTTTGGAAAAACGGAACTGCTGACCAGCCCGGAGGATGAGGGAAGGGCATATCTGATTCCGATAGATCCGATTGATCTTCCGCTGATTCCGATTGAACGCGGAAGCACATTGATTGGAAAACTGTCAGCGGCGGCAGATGTAATTCTGCCATACCGTACGGTAAGCCGCCTTCACGCAAAGCTGGTCAGTACAGAAGAGGGAGATTATCTGCTGGATCTGAATTCGCGGAACGGAACAACGGTGAATGGCGTTCCATTGATGGGCGAGACAAAAAAGAAGCTGGAGGATGGAGACGATATCTCATTTGCCGGGAAGAAATACCGGTATAAGGCGGGAGAGAAAAACAGAAATTAGAGAAAAATGACGCATTACACTTTTTCGATTTGGAGAAAGCGCTGGATGCGTTATTTTTAATATGGCAGAATGATCAAAGAAAAAGTTATGCGAATGAAACAAAAATATTATAGAAAAGAAATTATGCATAAAATTAAAAAAGAAATAATAGTAAAAAATAATGTACAATAAAACGTCGAAAGCCGTACGT
>ENA-OQKU01000124-OQKU01000124.1-human-gut-metagenome-genome-assembly--contig:-NODE-124-length-9973-cov-2.026508_pt1 | contig 9973 bp, 10 predicted proteins | sample MGYA00242807_ERZ504816 | MGnify/ENA primary metagenome ERZ504816 (study PRJEB26092, sample SAMD00036376) | human gut metagenome | host: Homo sapiens | study: EMG produced TPA metagenomics assembly of the...
CCGGGTTTTGTCATTGTTCTAGCTCGACCGCATCAATTTCCTAGCAGTTCTTCCCGGTTGTTGATGATGACAAGCGGAATCTCCGCGGCCAGCTCCTCCACTTTTTCCTTGTCAGCTTCTGCTCGGATTGCAGGTGTAGATAATGCCGCGCGGGCGCACACTCTTCATCATCCGAAGATAATTCTCTTCGATTTTTCAGGTCCCTCTGCGTATTGCAGACAAAGACCCCGTAATTCTTCTCTTTTGCAACTTCTTCGATGCCGTGCAGCAGCATCACATAGTAAGGATTCGTCAGCGTCGGACAGAAGACGACGATCAGCTTGTTGCCGTTCGACTCTCTTCTCATCTTCCGCCGCGGAATCTGGTAGCCCAGCTCTTTTGCCGCCGCCTCCACTTTTTCTACGGTTTCCCGCGAGAACGAAACGTTTTCCCGCCGGTTCAGGATCATGGAGACCGTCGCCTGGGATACGCCTGAGGCTGCTGCGACATCACTGGATGTCACTTTTTTTCTGCCCATAATTACAGCTCCGTTCTGCCCTCTAACGCACGCAGAAGGGTGACTTCGTCAATATTTTCCAGATCGCCGCCCACCGGAACACCGCTTGCAATCCGCGTCACCTTGATGCCGGTCGGCTTGATCAGCTTGCTGATGTACATGGCCGTTGTCTCGCCCTCCAGGCTGGAGTTCGTGGCAACGATAACCTCCGAGACATCGCCCTGGAGGCGCTGCATCAGCTCTTTTAACCGGATGTCGTCCGGCCCAATCCCCAGCATCGGGGAGATGGCCCCGTGCAGGACGTGGTAAACGCCGTCGTATTTTCCGGTTTTTTCATATGCCGCAAGATCCTGCGTCGTCTCCACCACCATGATCACGCTGTGGTCGCGCTTGACATTTGCGCAGATCGGGCACAGCTCTTTGTCGGTCAGGGTCTGGCAGCACTTGCAGTACTGGACGTGGGATTTTGCTTCTGTGATCGAATCGGCCAGCCGTTTTGCCTGGTCGGCTGGCATATTCATAATATGAAAGGCCAGTCGCTGTGCGGTTTTCACACCGATGCCAGGCAGATGGGACAGCTGCTCGATCAACTGATTGATGTATCCGCTGTAGTAATCCATCAGAACGGGAATCCTCCGCCCATGCTGCCGAGTCCGCCGGCAAGTTTGCCCATAGCTTTGGCTGCCTCGTCCTCAACTTTGCGCAGTGCTTCGTTGGTTGCTGCCATGATCAGATCCTCGAGCATTTCTACGTCGTCCGGATCTACGGCATCTTCACTGATTTTAACTTTGGTTACTTCTTTTTTACCGGAAATGGTTACTTCTACGGCTCCGCCGCCTGCTGTCGCAGTGAACTCTTTCTCCTCCAGTGCTTTCTGGTTCTCTTCCATCTGCTTCTGCATTTTCTGAGCCTGCTTCATCAGATTGTTCATGTTGCCCGGCATTCCTCCCGGGAATCCTCCTCTTTTTGCCATGGGTAATATCCTCCTGAAAAATTTGTTTTTAATTTATTCTTCCCCGTCGTCGAAGTCGCTCTCGTCGTCCTCCTCGACCGGGATTCCATGAATCGCCTGCGTCAGTGCATCATCCACGGAAATCGTGGAGAGCGCGGCGTTTGCATGCTGGTCTGCTAAAATGAGCTGGACCTCTACGGTTTTTCCAGTCATCTGTTCAATAATGGTGCGGATCTCATCGGCTGCCTCCGGCCGCTCAACGTAGATGGATGCGAGCTGGTCTGCAAACTCAACAAACAGTTTGGCGTCGCCCGTCTCGCTGTTGTATTTCGGAACGGCGCTCTGCAGAAACTGGCGGAACATGCCGCTTGTCTGGCCGACAATTGCCTTCCAGGACGCGCTGATGCGCTGTAAATCCGCCGGTGCAGCTTTCACTGGTGCCGGTGCACTCTGCGGTGTTTCTGCCGCCGCATAGCCGTCTCCGGCCGCTCCGGAGCCTCCTGCACTGCCGTTTCCTGTTCCCGGTGCATTTGTCACCATCATCGGGATTCCGCGCTCCATTTTTTCTTCGAGAATCCTAAGCCGTTCCAGCACGGATTCGATGTTCTGCTCCATCTGCGGTTTACAGAGTTTGACGAGCGCCACCTCAACGAGCACGCGCTTCTGCGCCGCATAGCGGAGCTGGCCGGAGAGCTCGGATAAAACGCGGATATAGTGGATCAGCGTCTCATCGTCTACCATCGTGCTCTCTTCTTTTAAGAGCTTCAGGTTTTCTGTAGAGACGTCGAGCAGTTCTTCGGTTTCATCTGCGCTTTTTACCAACAGCAGATTCCGCAGATACCACGTAAAGTCGGTAACGAACTGTCCCAGCTCTTTTCCGCGGTTTAAAAGGGTTTCCAGCGTGCGGATGCTTCCCGTTACATCCCCGGCGAGGATCGTGCGGAGCATCTGGCTGAAGATTTCGGTATCAACAGTTCCGAGAACTTCAAGAACTTTATCGTACGTCAGCTTCTGCCCGAGGTAGAAGGCGATGCACTGGTCCAGGAGGCTTAACGCGTCTCGCATGGAGCCGTCGCCCGCCTTTGCGACGTAGCGGATGGCTTTTTCTTCGACGTCCACGCCCTCTTTTTCCATCAGTTCACCAAGACGCGCCGCGATGGTGTCGATCGTGATGCGGCGGAAATCGTACCGCTGGCATCTGGAAAGGATCGTCACCGGGATTTTGTTTGCCTCTGTGGTCGCCAGAATGAAGATGACATAGGACGGCGGCTCCTCCAGGGTTTTTAAGAGTGCATTGAACGCTCCGGTAGAAAGCATATGCACCTCGTCGATGATATAGACTTTATACCGTCCCTGTGTCGGCCGGTAGGCTACCTCCTCACGGATTTCACGGATGTTGTCGACACCGTTGTTCGATGCCGCGTCGATCTCGATGACGTTCGTGGAAACGCCCGCCAGAATCGCCTTACACGTCGGACATTCGTTGCACGGGCTTCCGTCCACGGGATGTTCGCAGTTGACCGAGCGGGCGAGAATCTTGGCGATCGTCGTTTTTCCTGTTCCGCGGGTTCCGCAGAACAGGTACGCATGACCGATGCGGTCCGCGCGGATCTGATTTTTTAATGTTGTTACAATGTGATCCTGTCCTTTTACATCCTCAAAGGTGGAAGGACGGAATTTTCGGTACAGAGCAGTATAGCTCATAAAATTTTTCTCCTTTTATTGCATCGGCATGGAAGCCTGCCGCCGGCAGTTTCTTTTGGACAGCAGTGCAACAGAAGAACGGAGACCTTGTTGTTCTTGCTTTAAGGCCTCCGTTCTTTTTCCTTGCCTTTTTCGGGAACGCATCAATCGCCGAAGCTGATTCCCATCCGTTTTGCCTGCAGGACTTCCTGTGCATTCGGATCTACGGTCTTTAATTTTCCGGCGCACTCGCCCAGCGGAATTTTCTTACTTTTCCGTTGACCATTCCGACCATGTAGCCGTACTGTTTGTCCAGAATAAGCTGTGCTGCCTCGGATCCGAGTCTTGTGGAAAGGCACGGTCATACGGACACGGGCTGCCGCCTCGCTGCATGTGGCCCGGTACGGTGACGCGGATTTCCATGCCTGTCTTTGCCTCGATTTCTTCTGCGATCTTGTAGGATACGGACGGGTATTTCTTTGCGATTTCTTCCTGACGTTTTTTCAGCTCTTTCTTCGGAAGTGCTGCGTCTTCTTTTGCAATTGCACCCTCGGCAACGGCAAGAATGGTGAATCCGCTTCCGCGCTCTTTTCGTCTGTTGATGGCCTCGCATACTTTTTCAATATCGTATGGAATTTCCGGAATCAGGATAACGTCTGCGCCGCTTGCGATTCCGGCGTACAGCGTCAGCCAGCCTACTTTATGACCCATAACCTCTACGATAAAAACTCTCTGGTGAGAGGAGGCTGTTGTATGGATGCAGTCGATCGCATCGGATGCAATATTGACGGCACTGTAGAAACCGAAGGTCATATCCGTTCCGTAGATATCATTATCGATGGTTTTCGGAAGATGGATAATATTCAGTCCTTCCTCTCTCAAGAGGTTTGCTGTTTTCTGGGTTCCGTTTCCGCCAAGAATGACAAGGCAGTCCAGGAAGGAGCTTGTGGTAGGTATGCTTCATTGCTTCCACTTTGTCCAGACCGTTTGCATCCGGGGTACGCATCAGCTTGAACGGCTGACGTGAGGTTCCGAGAATAGTTCCTCCCTGTGTTAATATACCGGAAAAATCTTTTGCACTGAGCATGCGGTAATCGCTGTAGATGAGGCCTTTATAGCCGTTCATGAATCCGTATACTTCGAGATCTTTTACATTGTTTGCAAGGCCTTTTACGACTCCGCGCATGGTCGCATTTAATGCCTGGCAGTCTCCGCCGCTTGTTAACAGACCAATTCTTAACATATGACTTTTCCCATCCTGTTCTTTATTAGATTTTCACGACTGCTTCTTGTTTCTTGGCAGTATTATGGAATGTTTACATTATACCCTATTTTTTTCGTTCTCACAATAGTTCGGGGGAAGAAAGCGCGGGAGTTTCTATTTTTTGTACGAAAAAAGGAAGTCTGGGGTTCAGGCTTCCTTGGATTTTCTTTTTTATGCGCGCCGCACTTCGAACTCTCACCACGAACGTTACTCCTACAGCCTACTCGGCCCAGGCACCCTCACGGCACACAGGAGATTCCACTTAGTGCTGCTGCATTCCTGCCCTGACACGGTTCATGGAGTCCTGTTGCGTAAGACCCAGACGTCAACGTCACTTATAGAAGGCAGCTTCGCAATGAAAGAGCCCTCGGATTGGCATCACCCCTGCTGTAGCGGATTGCAGGTACAGGGCACCGCTATCTCCCCGGCTGCGCATTGTTTAGTATACGGGATTTCGGAGGGGATGTCAAGGAATTTGTGAATTGAAATATTGGTATAGCACGAGTATAATTTATAGTAAGGCCAGAAAATAACGCAAAAATTCAGTACCGCAGAGTGTGAACGACTGCTTTTTTCATTATTTTCAAGATTTGCTATCGATAATTTTTTGAAAATGATACATTTTTTTCTTATAGAAGGAGGATGGACGAATGATACGAGTTACGGTCTGGAATGAGTTTCAGCATGAGCGAACGCAGGAGAAAGTGAAAGAGATTTATCCGGACGGGATTCACACCTGTATTGCAAAGTTTCTGAGACAAGAGGAGGAGCTTTCGGTTCGGACGGCTGTGTTTGACGAGAAGGAGCATGGGCTGACGGAAGAAGTGCTGGCAAATACCGATGTGCTGGTGTTCTGGAATCATATGCTGCAGGAGGAGTTCTCGGACGATGTGGCCGAGCGGGTTCGGCGTCATGTGCTGGCCGGAATGGGGCTGGTAGTTCTGCATTCAGGGCATTATTCCAAGATTATGCGGAAGCTTCTCGGAACAAGTATGACGCTTCGGTGGCGGCATGGGGATCGTGAGAGACTGTTCTGTACGTGTCCGACCCATCCGATCGCGCAGGGAATTCCGGCATGGGTGGATATTCCGGAGGAAGAGATGTATGGGGAGTTTTTTGATATTCCCAAACCGGATGATGTGGTATTTACGGGATGGTTTGCAGGCGGTGAGGTGTTCCGCAGCGGATGCACCTTTACACGTGGGCTGGGCAAAATTTTCTATTTTCAGCCGGGACACGAGGAATACCCCATTTACCATATGCCGGTGATTCAGAAGATTATCAAAAATGGGGTACGCTGGTGCGTTCCTGTAGTACGAAGACCGGCACCACTGGATAATGCATGGGTGAATCCATCTACGGAGGAAGTGTATCTTTCTTCACACCAAAAATAGCAGCTGCAGTTTACCGATATCTGTATCCCGTTTGATTTCTTCAAAACAGGGGTCTGATTTCACGATCAAAAATGTTCTGCAATACGCGGATGGAATCTGTGTACACATTGCATAAATCAGGAGGAAATGTTATATGAGAAAGCTTTCCGTTTTTACGAACACATTCTACAGGCGTGTGAGCAGTCCGGTAAGACGATTCCGGAAGTGCTCGCGTTCTGCAGGGAGCAGGGAATTTCGGCTGTTGAGATGAACTACAGTCTGTTTGCATCAGAAAGAGAGGTCATTGCCCCGATGCTTTCCGATGCGGGGCTGGTGATCAGCTGTATGCATGAAACCTTTGATTTTCCCATGATACGGATCTTGGCAGAGCACAGCAGATGCTCGATACTGCGGCATCGCAGCAGGTTTCGCGTGTCCTGTTTGTTGCAGGCGCGCTTAGAAACTGCCGAAGCGGCAGAGCTTGCAGCCTGCAGCAGCACCTATGAGGCAACGAGTACTTTTATGGCCAAAAACAAATCGATTCAAAATATGGTACATGCGCTTTCCTCACTCGCCGAATATGCGGCTTTACGTGGCGTTTCGATTACCTTAGAGGACTTTGACGGTTTTTTACAGCCATTTGCACGCACATATCCGCTGCTCTGGTTTATGGAGCACGTGCCGGGGCTGCGGTATACGCTTGATATCGGAAATTTTGCTTTCAGTGATGAGGATGTTTCGTATGCTGCCTGGCTTCTGAAGGATTATATTGTCCATGTTCACTGTAAGGATCGTGCCGAAAGCCCGCTCGTTCACCGGACGTTTCCTGCCGCGGCCTTGGCCAGACACCGGCCGGAACGGGATATCTGCCGATGGCAAAGCTTCTTACAGATTTAGAAGCGTGCGATTACGACGGTTATCTCGCCATCGAGCATTTCGATGCGCCGGATCAGTTATCGTTCATCGAACAGTCCGCAGCGTTTCTGCGCCAGTGGGTTTCCGAATAATTCCGCCTCTTTCATAAGCGCTCTGATTTTCGGAAAAATTCGTATTTCCGGGGAGAATTTCAGCAAAAAAATTATGTCGAAAAAATTCTTTACTATCTTTGGTTTTTTCGTATCTTTTCCTTGCTTTCCATGGAAAACATGGTAAACTAAATTTGAAGCTTTTTGAGAAGGCGTGATTCGAAAAGCAAATCTAAAACAAGAGGGTTTTAAAGTAATGGGAGAAATTATTATTCCGCAGGGTTACAAATCTGCATTAAACCTCCACGATACACAGGTGGCGATTAAAACAGTAAAGGATTATTTCCAGCATGAGCTGACACATCGTCTGCATCTGCTCCGTGTAACAGCTCCGCTTTTTGTACAGCCGGAAACCGGCTTGAATGACAATCTGAATGGCGTAGAACACCCGGTTTCTTTTGAGTTAAAGGATCAGGGTACCAAGAAAACCGCTGAAATTGTTCAGTCTCTGGCAAAATGGAAACGGTACGCGCTTCACAAATACGGCTTCTCTGAGGGAGAAGGCATCTACACCGATATGAACGCCATCCGCCAGGACGAGGTGACCGACAACATTCACTCCGTTTACGTGGATCAGTGGGACTGGGAAAAAATCATGTCCCCGGAAGAACGCAATCTTGATTTCTTAAAGAGTACCGTAAAAGATATCTATGAGGCACTGAAAAACACGGAAAAACATATGGCAGACCAGTACGACTACATCGAAACCATTCTGCCGGATGAAATTTTCTTTATCACTTCTCAGGAACTTGAGGATCGCTATCCGAATCTGACTCCAAAGGAAAGAGAGTATACAATCAACCAAAGAAAAGGTGCTGTCTTTATTATGCAGATCGGCGGCGTGCTTGCTTCCGGAGAGCGTCAGGACGGACGTTCCCCGGACTACGACGACTGGTCCTTAAACGGCGACCTGATCGTTTATTATCCAGTGCTTGACATCGCTCTTGAGCTCTCCTCCATGGGTATCCGCGTCAACGCAGATGCTCTCCGCGCTCAGTTAAAGGAATGCGGATGCCAGTCCCGCGCGAAGCTTCCCTTCCAGAAATCCATTCTGAACGGCACTCTCCCGCAGACAATCGGCGGCGGTATCGGACAGTCCCGTATCTGTATGTTTTTCCTGCGCAAAGCGCACATCGGAGAGGTACAGTGCTCGGTATGGCCGATGGAGACACGAGAGGTGATGGATGTGATGAATATTCAGCTTCTGTAAGATTGGTTTCGAATAGACTATTACTGTAAAAGGGATACGTTTCCTGTCCGCCCGTTTTCAGGGTATGACAGAAACGTATCCCTTTTATATTTTCCTGCATTGCTGCTGCATTTCGTCCTTACATCAAATCTTTTTCTTGCTTTTCGCGGTTTCAGAACCGTTCTTCCAAAAGCTCAAGCAGTTCCTCTCTCTGAAAGGATGCTGTCTTAATTTCATCACCGGAAAGGATCTCTTCCGCCAGCTCTTTTTTCATCTGCTGAAGCTTGATGATTTTTTCCTCGATGGTTCCTTTTGCAATCAATTTGTATACCGTCACAACATTTTTCTGCCCAATACGATGTGCACGGTCTGTCGCCTGATTTTCAACAGCAACATTCCACCATGGATCGTAATGGATGACGATATCCGCGCCGGTCAGGTTCAGGCCGGTTCCACCTGCTTTCAGGGAAATACAGAATACAGACGTGTCATCCCGGTTGAACTGTTCCACCATTTGTGCACGCTGCTCTTTTTTCGTGCTTCCCTGCAGGACAAAGTAGCTGATGCTTTCTTCCTGCAGACGCGCGGTCAGGATCTCGATCATCGAAGTGAACTGGGAGAACAGCAGGATTTTGTGGCCGGATTCCACGGCACTCTGAATCAGCTCGATGCAGAGATCGAGTTTTGCCGAACCGCCTTCGTAATTTTCGTAAACAAGCGCAGGATCACAGCAGAGCTGACGCAGCCGCGTCAGTTCAGAGAGCACCTGGAACCTGGAATCGGCAAATTCTTCCTCTGTCTGGTTCTGCAGCATAAGCGCCAGCCGCTGGGCATGTGCATGATACAGCTCCTTCTGCTTCTGTTCCATGCAGGCAGCCATATTTTTCTCAATTTTATCCGGCAGATCCTTCAGCACTTCCTTCTTCAGACGGCGCAGAATAAACGGACGGATCATCTTTTGCAGACGTTCTAATCTTTCTTCGTCGCCGTTCCGCACAATCGGAAGTTCAAACTGCTCGCGGAATTTCTGATATCCATAGAGGAATCCCGGCATCAGATAATCAAAGATGCTCCATAGTTCACTTAACTGGTTTTCTACCGGTGTTCCGGTTAATGCCAGGCGGAACGATGCATGGATCGTTTTCACAGCTTTTGCTCCCTGCGTTGCGTGATTTTTGATGAACTGCGCCTCATCAATGATCTCGCAGAAGAACGGGAGATCCTGATACAGTTCGATATCGCGGCGGAGCAAATCGTACGAGGTAATCAAAATATCCTGCATACCGGCATTTTGGATCATCTCTTTCCTCTGTTCCTGTGTGCCGGCGACGAGTCTCGTCTGCAGCTCCGGAGCAAAGCGGGCACATTCGCTCTCCCAGTTATAGACGAGAGATGCCGGTGCAACGATCAAAGAACGACGATTTGCATCTTCGGGTGCTTCCTGCATTTCAGATAAGAGAAAGGCGATAACGGTCATCAAAACAGGACGCATAGCTGCCGGTACCTATCTGATAGCATGAGCCGCATTCCATGGTATATGCACTCAGAAATTCTACCATCGGACGGCTTTCTTCTTCAAAAGCATCCATACAGTGCAAAAAAGAAAGCTGCGCACCGTAGCTGACCGTTTCCATATTTTTTACAGCTGCTGTCATTTTGGAAACACTTTTTAATACATACATCCTTTTGCTTCCGATTTTAAATTCTGCCCGAAAGGAATCGTCAAACTGGCTCTCCAGATGAATTTCCAGTTTAACCTGACCTGCTTTTGCTTTCGGCAGAAAAGCAACCTGATCCCGCATCACATAATGTGAAAGCAGTTCAGAAAAACCGGGGCTTGTCTCTGCTTTTTGTGTTGGTTTTACTACTTTTCTGACAATTTTATGTTCTCCCTGGAATTCTTCCATTCCTTTTTTCACGCCGACAGCACGAAGAAGCTGCTCCAGTTCCTGATGTTCTTCGTCATTTCTCACTTTTTCTTCCAGTTTTTT
>ENA-OQKU01000125-OQKU01000125.1-human-gut-metagenome-genome-assembly--contig:-NODE-125-length-9946-cov-3.417252_pt1 | contig 9946 bp, 6 predicted proteins | sample MGYA00242807_ERZ504816 | MGnify/ENA primary metagenome ERZ504816 (study PRJEB26092, sample SAMD00036376) | human gut metagenome | host: Homo sapiens | study: EMG produced TPA metagenomics assembly of the...
CGATGAACTGGACGTGGCGGTTTTTCAGGCCTCGCTCCATTTCGTTGCTTTGGTCGAGGCTTTCGACGGATTTGATGTGCGCGGCGCTTGAGCCCGCGGAATTGGTGTTCTCGGAAGTCATAATGTTCACTACCCTACCCCGCGAACCGCACATTGCGCCCGCCGAAGCTTTGTTTTTGGGCACGTACGCAGATTTTGCGGCACTGGCGCATCCCGTTTGTGGTCAACCGTGCCCATCCGACCACCTTATTCCCGTATTTTCGCCTCGCCATACCCCCCTGCCGCCCTATCTCGCCTATATATGGCAGATTCACGAGGTTGACCGCTACTTTCTCGCTTATATATGGCACTTGCTCACGGCAAAACACCACTTAGGGGGTACGTTTTGGGCGTATTTCCGCAGGCTGACTGCCATATATAAGTGAGATACGCCCAACTGTCCGACACAAATCGCGCCTCGCTTGTCCGATTCTGCAGAAACGGACATCCACAGCACACTTTCAGTACTCCAGTTGTCCGATTCTGGAGAAACGGATATCCGCAACACACTTTCGCCGCATTACTTGTCCGATTCACCAGAAACGGACAACTGAGACCCGTTTTTGCCTGTGTACTTGTCCGATTCTGCAGAATCAGACACTTACGCGGCATAACGATGGTCTGGGTCAGGCGGTGGCGGCGATTTGCCCGCGCAGTTCGGCGTTCGCGCGCTCCAGTTCGTCGATACGGCGTGCCTGCTGTTTGATGATGATGCTCGCGGTTCCCACGTCGATGCCGTCGTCGCCTTGCGCTTTGACGGGAATATGTTCCATCGTCCTGTTGGTGATGCTATCGAGGTTGCGCCTCATCACGAACGCATGCTCATACCGGTTGACGAGTTGCGCGATGATCTCGCTGTCGCTCATGTTGCCGCTGCCGGTCACGGATTTGATGGCCGACGTTTTCCAACGATCCACACACCGTTCGATGCGCTTGTATCCGATGAGATCCGGCGGAAGTCCCGCTTCCCGGAAGATTTTGGTTGGCGATTCGCCTGTCAAGTAGCGGATGGTGCACACTTGCTTGAACGAATCGGCGTAGGTGATGCGATTGCGCGTTACGTTGGCGACCGCTGGCAGTCCGCGCAATAGTTGGATTTCCTCGTCGCTGAACGCTCCCCCACCTCGTGCCATGACACCCGCCTTTCCACTGTTTTCATGGATGTGCTTGCGATTGTAGGGTGCCATTGTCGTGAGATGCCCCCACCTGCAACCCCTGTATGATTGCTTTGGTTGACGCCTGTTTTGCCACCTACTCGCCACCTGCGGATACCTTTTTCATGCCGGATTTCGCCGTTTGGTACCGGATTTCACCCGCTTCGATCCCGTATTGCCCCGTGCAAAACCTTCACCCCTAAAAAGTATGGAAAGGCACGATAAGCGGGCATCCACGGATGGTTTCCGCGAATGCCCGCTTATTTCGTTTTTTCGCTTATTGTTTCAGCGATTGAGCGCATATCAGCGCACGCGCTGGCGCGACTTGAGTGCGACGGTAACGCCGGCACCTGCCACGAGCAGCGCCACCACGGTGAAGAGGGTCGTGCCCGCAGCACCGGTAAGCGGCAGCTGGGTGACGTTCTTCACGTTCTTGACCTTGTACGTGTAGTTATCGGAGACCTCAGTGCTCGGAGCCAAGCCCCAGATATCGGCACCTGTATACTTGACGGCCTTACCGTTCGTAATGGTAAGGGTAAATGCAGCTTTGAGATTCGGCTGGAAGCCTGCAGGAACCTCGGTCTCGGTGACCTTGTAAGTACCGTCCGCAAGACCCTTGAAAGTCACCGTTCCATTTGACTCGGAAGTCGCAGTAGCAGTGGACGGAGTCGAGGCACCGTTCTGTCCTTCGATCTCAAACTTAGCACCGGCCAGAGCATTGCCCTGGGCGTCGGTCTTGGTGAAGGAGAACTGACCGTTGGTGATGGTAGTGCTGTCAGTAGCTTCAGCACCATTGTCGGAGAGCACAACCGTATTAGTCACGGCCTTGCTGCCGGCGGCTTCCTCACTGGTAACAGTGGCATTGTAGGTCACAGCGATCTCTGCGCCTGCGCGCTGCGTCTGGATGGAGCGGATGGCAACAGTGAAAGGTTGGCCATTAGCGCCCCCGGTCACGGTGTAATCCGTATCCTTCTTCAGTTCGGCGTTAGCAACCTTCACCTTAAGGGAGTTGAGATTCACGGTCTGGCCAGCGCTCGGGGTATCCGTGTAGGTGTAGGCGTAATCGCTGTAGTACTGCGTGTTCTGCGGCACCTTGCTCGTAATGGTGTAAGTCACCGTCTGGCCGGCGGAAGCGGTTGCAGCGCTCACCGTCTTGCTCACAGTGGTGGTCTGGTTCTTAATGGTCACAGTTGCCTCAGTGAGCGGATTCAGCACGCCATCCTTAACGTTACCGGAGCCAACGAGGATTGCGATAGACGGAGTGGCAGCTCCATTGGTGCCAACCGAGTAATCCGCGTCCACAAACAGGTACAGGCCTGTAGGGAGCGTCACAGTAGCGGAAGTGCCATTAGCGGCAGCACCCAAATCAACCTCTTCTGCGGTACCAAGCTTGTCAGTCGTGGTCTTCAGCGATTCCACAAACTTACGGGAAGCGCTATTATTCCATGCACCATCTGCAGAATTGTCCACAGACAGCACGCCTTCGGCGAGCGCCCAAGCCATCAGATCGCCGCCATCGGTCGGAACCGTCTTATTAGTGCCTGCAACAGCAGCTTCGAGCGCAGCCTTGATGCCGGAGTTATCCGTCACCGTGCCGGCAGTCTGCACACCGTACGTTGTCATTGCTACCAGTGCCGTACTGCACATAGTCAGCGATCTTGTAGGCGTCCAGCTTACGATTGGTCAGCTGCTTGGCGTCCTGAGCAGTGAATGTGAAATTCACCTTACTAGTGACGACAGTGCCGCTGCCGTCAGCCTGTGCGCTTGCCGCGCTCAGGGCCATGCCGCCCAGCAACGTCGCAGCGGCGGCGATGCCGGCGAAAAGTTTCCTCATCTTCATGAGAATCCCCTCTCTTGTGTTGTTTATGTTGTGTTTGTTTTTGCTAACGGGATCCGAAGCCCAACATGCTCCGGATCCACAAATTTGTGATGTGCAGCTGGACCGCCCTGCGAAGGTTGGTAGGGCAGTCCAGCCCGAGGAACCGTCTCAGACGAGACGCTTCTTACTGTTCCAGATGCCAGCCGCGCCAACCAGCAGTACTGCGAGTCCGCCGATCGACCCACCGACCAGCAGCCATTGACGATCCGTGGTTCCGCCCGTCAACGGCAACGCCGATACCGCCACATACGTATTGGTGAATTTGGCGACATTCGCAGACTGATTATCAACAGTCTTGCCGTTGTCGTCCTTGACTTGCCTGATGCTCACTGTTGGCGTGCCCATATCGGCAGGAACTGCCACGGTTACCGTGTATTCCGCCTGGGAATAGTGCAGTCCGGCAATGGCGTTGGTGGGCTTGGTTTCCTTCACCGTGTAGGTGTAGGTGCCATCGGTCTTGTATACGATCTCGCCGAAGCTCGCCTCGTGCTTTGCGGTATTCGCATTGATCGTGACGGAAGCTGAATCGGGCAGTGGAGCGTTCTGGGTTGAGCCAGAGCCAACAATGGTGAAGTTAAAGGAGTCACCATTCTTCCATTCACGACCGCCGATGCTCTTGGACACCTTGATCGAACCTTCAGCCAACGTCAACTTCTTGTGAGTGTTGGTGACGGTAACGTTCCATGTCTTCACATTGTCAGCCGTATTCGCGTTGGGCTTGGCTTTCCACAGCTCGTCGGCAGTGATTGTCACGTCTTGGCTCTTGTAAGAAGTTTCGTAGCCTTCAACAGCCTTTTCGACCACCTTATAAGTGTGACCGGGAGCTAGGTTCTTGAAGGATGCCTTCCATTCCGTATCAGCCCTTGCCGTAGCTTCGCGTCCCGAATCTTCTCCGTCGGTCTGCAGTGTAAACGTCACCGATTCAGGATTGCCTTCTGAGCTCGCGTTGCCATCAGCATCAGCCCACTTCTTCTGCACTGTGATGACACCGGTCTTGACCTGATCGACAGGCCGTTCCGCATAAGACGTATCATCGCAGGCGTGCGTTTCGCCGTCACCCGAATAGGCCAAGCCTGCGCTGTCGTTGGTGTAGAAACCAGGCTTACCTGCAGACGTGGCATTATCGGCAGCGTCAGAACCTGCACTACCAATCACGTTGTTATAGCCATCCTGACCGTCGTTCTTGTTCGCCGCATAATCGTCATACGCCTTCTGCGTAGGCTTAATGTCGAACTGCAGCGTGTAAGTCACACCGTCAGGAAGTGGATCGGCGTTCTTCGGCGATGCGGTAATCGTCCTGCCATTCACCGTGATATTCCATTGCGTAGTTACATCAGTGTCATCGTCGGTAACCACTTTCGCGGTTTTTGCAGGATCGGCATCAGCAAAATCTGCATATTCCGACAGCGTATCTTGAATGGTCACGCCGGTATATCCGTTAGTGGTCGTAATGGTTTGCTGAATGTCTTCGAAAACCTTCGACAGTCCTTCTGAGTTCGACGCAATCATGTAGTAGTTGCCACCGTCAACCTTTGTGCCAAGGTTCCTGTACGTCGTGGCATTCGGATAGTTGCTGGAAACAGCGTTCATATACGCATTGAATTTTCCAGAAGTATCCGAAGGATCAGCCTTTGAGAATACGCCGACACTGTAGATGGTAGTTCCCGAATCCTTCAGCGTTTTCGCATTCTTCACTGCCGTATTAGCGACACCATCGTCAAATCCACTATAAGAGCTCGGTTCTCCATCGGTGAAGAATACCACCACTTTTTTAGCATTTGCACGAGCACCAGCCAGCACAGCATTAGCCTTTTCCAAACCGTAATCGGCCCGTGTAGCACCTCCCGCTTGTAACGCATCGACACTTGCGCTCAGAGTGTTCATATTGTCAGTTAAATTATTGACAATCTGCGTATAATTATGCTTTCCGTCCCACGAATTGTAACGGTCATTGCCAGTTGTGTCGCGCTTCGTCGAAGCAAACTTAACCAGCGAGACTCTAATCTTGTTGCCATTATCGGCAATAGCTGCGTTCTTATTAGCGGTATTCGTCAAGAATTCCTTCGCAGCCTTCTTCAATGCAGCAAGTTTTGTCGTCTCGCCCATTGTTTTACTCATCGAACCAGACACATCGAGCACTAGTGCGATGTCGACTGGCTGGGAGACGGTTTGCGAAGTGCTGGACCGCTTGCCCGTCACGTTGAGGTTCAATGTGTACGTATCGTTGGCACCATTCTTCTTGGCGATGGTTTTATGATGTTTCGGCACTCCAAGCGGCTCAGGCTTGGCAGTCACCGTAAAGTGACCTTGCACCGTATGATCGGCCGCAACAGTCATATCAACGTAACGATGTCCATATTCATCTGTCTGAATCGCAAGGCCGGAAACAACCTTGCCATTGTCAGTGCCTTCGAATGCTACGTCATACTTAGACCAGTCCGTCGTGGTGCTTGTCAGGTAGAAACGAACCGTTTTCTTTTCACCGGCGGCGGCGAGGATTGGCAAGGTGCCGCTTTCCCTGGTTCCTGACGAGATCACACCCGATTCAAGACTTCCAGTTTCGCCCAAAACACCAGCATTAAATGTTGCGCTCGTATCGCCATTGACGGTGATCTTCGCAACAGCCTGCGAGAAAATAACGCCGAACGCCGCACCCTGCCTTGAGCCATAACCACTGTTCTTCATCTCAATGGAAACCTGAGTTGGAGTGGACGTTGTATACAGACGAATGCCTTGAGGTACGCTGTCTCCATCCTTACCCGTGCAAGTTATGGTTTGATTGTCAGTCGAAAATTGCGGCTTACAGAAACTGTAATTGCTACCGTCTGTTGGATAAGATCCCAGTTGCGTAATCGCGGAACTGGAGGCGTACACCATTTGCTCGTCTTTGTTAGTGCTTTCCGCATCCGCCATAACGAACGAATACTGCAGATTAGTTACGTTCTGACCGTCTTTAGCAATGGTGATCTTTGAAAGCTGTATCCTCGAATCGTTCTGATATCCATCGTTTTGATATAGCGCGGGCTTGCTTCCGGCTGGGAAATCAGAATATCCCTCAACACCGAAGATTGCGTGATGTCCAGCTTCACCTTGGTATGTACGCTCATCCCACGTTGGCACTTCACTGGCGACGACCGTACGATTGCCGGAATATTGCGCGGTAAATGACATGGTCAGGCCGCCGCCGAGATTCACGGTCATTTTTTGGCCGGCTTTTTCTTTGGCGGTCTCTGAGCTGAACTTGGACATATCAAGCCAGCACACGCGCTGCAAAGCATTCGTTCCAGCGTAAATACAGTTGGAATCAGTGACATCCGCCACTACGGAAGGGCTATTTTGCTCGGCGTTGACAGTTTGTGGATCGGGCTGCGAAGCGGTATCAGTCTGCGAGTTCGTATCCGAAGATGTAGCATCTCCGGCATTTGCCGCATTCGCCGTGTTTACGCCGGTATCCGTACCAGTGTTGGTATCGGATTCAGTGCCCGTAGGGTCGACGGAAGTATCGCCCGCATTGTCAGTGCCCGCGTTATCCGTGGCGTTACCGTCACCGGTCGTTTCGTTAGCAGTGGTCACGCTCTGGTCCGTGGTGGTTTCCACAGTGGTCGGCGTATCTTCCGCAAGCGCGGCGGAGGTGGTGGCATAACCCATGCCGCCCAGCATGGCGACCGATGCGAGCACAGCCACTATACGTTTTGCAAGTCCTCCCCTGGGCTTCGCCTCATATTCATGTGCATGCCTCATGAGCATCCCCTTAAATCCTGTGCAATCACGCGTCTTACGACGCGCAACCTCTCTTCATGCCAAGATTCGCAACATCTTCTACGTGCCCGGAAAATCCTGACAGTACTTCAACTCTGGAAGCTAGAGGAAAAGGGACTGCCATGCGTACACCCTAAGTGCGGGAAAGTCGGGTATCGCACAATCGATGGAAATTGCTGAATCGCAACACAAGTCACCCACGAAGAGCACCCGACGTTATCGCGAAGAAACGATGGGATAATCACTGCAATGACGCTTCTTCACACTTTCGTAACCATTAGTCAATAATGGCAATCACGCATGCTCTATTCGCCAACCACAACTTTTATATTCAAATTGCATGTCAGACACGCCTTCATGCAGTAACCGAATCAGCCACGCTTCGGCCACCAAGCAGCATGCCTGCGAATATGCCACGGCTTGCGTCGCAACCAAACCAACAACGCGCCCACTACGAGAGTCGCAATACCTGTGATCGCACCAATCGCGCGGGCATCCTTCACCGCGTCGTTTTCGGCGGGAATCTCATCTGGAATGGCGGAACGTGTGGCCGAAACCAGCAGACGGTGCGTGTTGACGCCATATGGCGTGCAGGTCATCAGGGTCACGCGATCCTCACCAGGCACGATTTTCAGCTGCGACGTGTCGTTCGGCTCGATCACCGTGATACGGTCCACCTGATAGCCGAACGTTCGACCCATCACTTCGATGTAGAAGTAGTCGCCGACACGCATTTCATCAAGCCGCGTGAACATGGCCGCCTCGACCAGTCCACGATGCCCGGTGAGCACCGCATGCGTGCTCTTGCCGCCGACCGGCAAACTGCTGCCGTACAGGTGGCCCGCGCCCGAAGCAAGCGCCGATTCGGAAGTACCATGGTAGATCGGCAGTCTCACGGAAATTTTCGGAATGCGAATCGTACCCATCACGCCACCGCCGGAATCCAACAGACTCCGGTACTCCGCGTCCGCCGAACTGGCGCTTGCGGAACCAGCGTCCGCGGAACCGGCGTCCGCGGAACCGGCGTCCGCGCCTGTACCCGCACCACTCTGATTGTCCGATTCACCAGAATCGGACACACTGGCACGCGATCCTCCACGCACATCAGCGAACGGATCCTTCGCCTCACCTAAAATCGGCTGTCCGGACTGCGCAAGCCGCTTGTTATAGTCCTGGGCCGCGGCGAACGCGTCATCCGCCTGCGGATACGGCCAGCCCGCAACCGTCTGCGCGGATCTTACCGACGTTCCCGACAGATCACGCGCCGACCGATACTGCAACATCGCCGGAAAACCGCCAATACAGATCGCAGCGACAATCAACAGCGCCGCAATCGCACGCATCGCCAGCGTTTTGCCGCGAGCGTGACGTCGTTGACGCATTTCGTCGGCAACGTCAATCGCCTCTTCGAACGACGGAAAGCGACTTTCCAACGAAAGTCGACCACCCATCGGAGCCTCTTCGGATGACGGCCAACGACCGTCATGCCATTCCGCCGTTTCCTCCATCTCACGCAACCGTGCCGTCACCCGACAAGCTTTCGCAGCACACGTTCCAGTTCGTCGATGCGCAACGCCTGTTTCGCGATCAATTCGTCGCATTGGTTGATGATGAGTTGCGCTTGGGCGAGCTGCGAAAGCGCATCCTGCGATTCCGTTGCCGACGATTGCGCATCATCGCGCATAAGATCATGATGCCGAATGACGCGCAGGTCGTCGCGGTCCACCCGCTTGCTGTTGCGGCGGTCTCGTTCCTCCTGCTTTTTCCAGCGTGCAATGCACCGCTCAATGCGTTTGTATCCGATGAGTTTCGGGTCGAGACCCGCCTCGCGGAAGATGGCGGCCGGCGATTCGCCCGCATTGTATCTGCACATGACTTCGATGCGGAAACTGTCGGCATACCGGATATGCGACGCGCTCACGCTTTCCACTGCGGGAAGGCTGGCCAAATACGCGCGCTCCTTTGCGGTGAATTTTCCATCAACCATTCTTCCCTCCCCCTATATTGCCTAAACAGCTTGGTTCAGAATCGTATCGGAGCTTTCCCATTGGCACCCTCGTTAAAACCCTCGAATAAAGCCCACCCTTCCCCCAATGAAAAGAAGGAGTTCCATCTTCAAAACAAAACAGTTCCGCCATTTTGCACAGATAGTAACGCTCATAGAATTACCCCCCCCCCATAAAATTTACAAAAACTTAACCTTGCCCCAGAGTGCCCTTTGGCTCATCATGGGGCATCACGTCCTTGAACACCGTCATGCAGACTCACTAGGCTAGAAACATGACGCAAGAGCTCGTTTCATTGACTATCATCATGGCGGTGGCGGCCGCCAGCCCCATTGTGGCGCAGCTGATTCCAGGAAGGTTCATTCCACAAACTGTGCTGCTGCTCGTCACCGGAGCCGCACTCGGTCCGTACGGACTGGGCGTAATCGAGGTGAACGACGCCGTGAAACTCTTGAGCGAGCTCGGCATGGCGTTCCTATTCCTGCTCGCCGGCTATGAAATCGACCCGAAACGACTCGCCGGACATCAAGGCAAAGTCGGCCTTGTCACATGGATCATCACCTTGGGGCTCGCCGGACTCGTCGTGACCCTGCTTCCATTCTTCGCAAAGCAAGGCATCAACGGCATCGCCACGGTAATAGCACTTACCACCACCGCTCTCGGCACACTCATGCCGATTCTCAAGGAACGCAACCTCGAAGGCACCCCCATCGGCGACGCCATCATCTCGTACGGAACGTGGGGCGAACTCGGCCCAATCCTTGCCATGGCCATCCTGCTATCCACCCGAACCGGCTGGCAGACCATGCTCGTGCTCGGCGCGTTCCTTACCATCTGTCTACTGTGCGCAATGCTACCCACGAAAGCACTGAAAACCGGCCATCGCCTGTACCGTTTCCTTACGGAAAACGCGAACACGTCATCGCAAACGCTCATGCGACTGACCACATTCCTGCTCATCTTCCTTGTCACCATTTCTGCACTGTTCGAACTTGACGCGGTGCTCGGCGCGTTCGCCGCGGGCTTCATCCTGCGTTACATCATCCCCGACGGCAGCAAGTCGCTGGAAATGAAGTTGGAGGGTGTCGGCTACGGCTTCCTCATTCCTG
>ENA-OQKU01000127-OQKU01000127.1-human-gut-metagenome-genome-assembly--contig:-NODE-127-length-9882-cov-2.365966_pt1 | contig 9882 bp, 8 predicted proteins | sample MGYA00242807_ERZ504816 | MGnify/ENA primary metagenome ERZ504816 (study PRJEB26092, sample SAMD00036376) | human gut metagenome | host: Homo sapiens | study: EMG produced TPA metagenomics assembly of the...
AGTTCAATATGATTCTGACCGTTACCATGAACCCGTCGATTGATACGCGCTATCAGCTCGACAAGCTGATCATCGACGATGTAAACCGCGTGACGCCCGAAAAGACCGCTGGCGGCAAGGGCCTTAACGTGAGCCGTGTGCTGCTGCAGTTGGGCGACGATGTGCTCGCGACCGGTCTGCTCGGCGGCCACATGGGTGCCTATATGGCCGAGCTTATGGATGCCGACGGCGTCAAGAACGACTTTGTGCCCATCGCCGGTGAGACGCGCATTTGCCTGAATATTCTGCACGAGGGTAATCAGACCGAGCTTTTGGAGAGCGGCCCGCAGATCGCCCCGGCCGAGCTCGAGGCCTTTACGGCAAAATTCGCCGAGCTTGCAGCAAAGGCGGACGTTGTGACGCTTTCGGGCTCGCTGCCGCGTGGTGTCGATGCCGGCTACTATGCCGAGCTCGTCAAGATTGCCGAGGAGGCGGGCGCCAAGGTGCTGCTCGACACCTCGGGTGCATCGCTGGAGGCCGCGCTGGAGTCCGACGCTAAGCCTGAGCTCGTAAAGCCCAACCTGACCGAGATTAACGGCCTGCTGGGTACGTCCTTTACGACCGATGATGTCGATGCCCTGCGCGAGGCGCTCGCCGCCGATGACCGTTTTGCCGGTATCCCCTGGGTTGTCGTTTCGATGGGCGCTGCCGGTTCGGTGGGCTTCCATGAGGGCCGTGCGTTCCGTGCCAAGACGCCCGCGATTGCGGCAGTGAACGCGACGGGTTCCGGCGACTCGACCATCGCCGGCTTTGCGCATGCCATTGCTGCTGGTGCCGACGACATCACGGTGCTCAAGACCGCCAATACCTGCGGCAAGCTCAACGCCATGGATCCCAAGACTGGCCACCTGGTCATGGACCGCTGGGACGAGATCTACAACAGCGTTGTCGTGACTGAACTGTAGGGTTACGCGGTTTTACCAAACCGCGTAACGGCTCGACGCTGCAAACGCCCCTAAGCGGCAATCTGACGTTCAATCGTCGGGCATGACCAAAAGGTCAATGCCCTCCTCTTTCACGTCACCTTGCTCGCTTAGGGGCGTTTTCGCTGTCGTTGCCAAGACACCGGCGTTGCCTTGGTCGCAAGTAGTCATTGGGGACGCTCTTTAATGACTAGTCGTTTAAGAACGCCCCTTAAGAATGACCCCAATGACTACACTCAAAAAACGGCGCCCGCCGGCGATGTTGCCGGCGGGCGCCGTTGTCTTGAAGACGAAGTGATCCGTTTTCCTCCGTCCCCAAGGGATCATTACAGTGAGTCGATAAAGCGCTGTTGGGCGGCGCGGCCGGCTTCGTCCCACTTAAAGACGCCGGCGTTGTCGAGCACGTGGCCAAACACCACGCCGACCTCCTCGTGCAGGATGTCGATGGCGTTGTCCGCCGTAAGCTCGTCGGCGCGGCGGGCAAAGACGTCCTCGGCCCATGCGGCGTGGCTGCGGCAAAGGTCGTCGCCCTCGAGTGCACCGGCAAGGTCGTAGCTGGCATCGGTCTTGGCCGCCAACAGGTGCTCACGGACAGCGCCGAGCTCGGGAACCAGGCGCGGCGGCAAAATGGCCAAGCCCATGACCTCGATCAGGCCGATGTTCTCCTTTTTAATATGGTGATACTCGGCATGCGGGTGGAATACGCCCAGCGGATGATCGCCGGTCGTGATATTGCAGCGAAGCGTTAGGTAGGCCTCGTAGATCTCGCCGCCGGCGTTGCCGCGGGAGTCGACGCGGCGGATGACGGGCGTCACGGTGTTGTGCGCTACGCCGTCGGCCGTGTGCGCGATAACGCCCACAGACTCGTCGGTCCACTCGCGCCAGGCGAGGATAATCTTCTCGGCAGCGTCGAGCAACTGGGCGCGGTCGTGCGAGCGCAGTCGCAGCACCGAAAGCGGCCACTGCAACACGGTACCGCTGACCTGGTCAAAGCCGGGCACGCTAAACTGCGAGACTTCGGTGGCATGCATCATGGGGAACTCGTGTGCGCCGCCCTGGAAGTGGTCGTGCGACAGAATCGAGCCGCCCACGATGGGCAGGTCGGCGTTGGAGCCAATAAAGTAGTGCGGGAACAGGTCGACAAAGTCGAGCAGGCAGGTCAGGCTCTTGCGATCCACGTGCATCGGGCGATGCTTGGAGCTCATGGCAATGCAGTGCTCGTTAAAGTACGCATACGGGCTGTACTGGAAGCCCCAGCGCTCGCCGTCGAGCTGGATGGGGATAACGCGCAGGTTCTGACGGGCGGGGTGGGCGCCGCCGTCGGTTGCGGCGGAGCGTCCAGGGTAGCCTCGTTTTCGATGCACAGCTGGCAGGCGGGATACCTCTCACCCGTGTTCTTGGCCGCACCGGCCGCGGCGATATCGCGCGGGTCCTTCTCGGGTTTGGACAGGTTGATGGTGATTTCAAGATCGCCCCAGTTGGTGGGGGTGCTCCATTTGATGTTGCGCGCGATGGCGGCACGGCGCACGTAGCCGGCGTCGCAGCACAGGCCGTAGAACCAGTCGGTCGCGGCGCGGGGCTCGTTGACGCCCATGCGGCCGGTAAACTCGTCAATCACGGCAGACGGGCGCGGCATGAGCGCGCCCATGATGCGCATGGCGATGCGGTCGCGGCCCGATGCCGTGTCCTCGGCGGCGCCGTTGGCAACAGCCGCCTCGGCAAGCGCGGCAAGTGTGCCTTCAAGGTCAAAGTTGGGCAGGGTATCGGGGTGCAAGAGCGAGAGTTTCTCGACCTGGAGCGCCCAGGCCATGTCGAGCGCCGGGCCCCGTAGCACCGATGCACTCGAGAATGGTGTTATACGCCCACGATGCGATCGTCCTGGCCGATCATCGATCGGTGGATGGCGTACTCGATCAGGTTCTGCGCGGCCTCGCGCACGTCAGTCATTACAGCCATGCCGCGTAGGCCCCCTTGTCAGAAATTGCGTAGTGGCGGGCAGAGCCCTCGCCCAGCCAGCCGTTCATCTTGGCGATGAAGGTGTCGACCAGGTCGAGCGGCACGAAGGCCTGGATGGTGCCACCAAAGCCGCCACCGTGGATACGGACGGCGCCTCGGCCGTCGAGCACGTGCTCGGCCAGTGCCAGGGCATACATCGAGGGCTGCTCGGAGCCCAGCTTGGCAACGACATTCTGTAGGTACATGGCAGAGCTGGCGCCGGACTCGCGCGTCAGGACCAGGAACTGATCGATGTCGCCGGCGTTCAGGGCAGCCCAGCGCTTGTCGACCAGGCCGTTTTCGTACCAGTAGTGAACGGCGCGCAGACAGGCGCGGTCGCCCAGCTTGGCGCGCAGCTCGGGGAGCTTGGCGTCAAAGTCGGCAACATCGACCTCGCACAGGCGTTCCTTGCCAAACTCGGCGGCGACGTCCTGCATTTCGCGCGGAACGGCGGCGTAGTCGTCGGTGGCGGCCACGTGGTCGGCACCGACCTTAACGAGCACGAGCGCGTAGCTGTGATCCTCAAAGTTGAGCTCGAGCTTCTTGGTTTTAGGCTGAGCCTGGTCCTCAAAGTCCATGTAGGCGAGGCCGCCCAGACATACGGCGGCCTGGTCCATCAGGCCGCAGGGCTTGCCGTAGTAGTTGTTCTCGGTGCGCTGGCTCATCTGAGCGAGCGCGACGGGCTCAATGGCGGGTGCGCCCCAGAGCGTCTCCATGGCGCGACCGTATGCCGCCTCGACAGCAGCGGAGCTGGAAAGGCCGCCGCCCGAGGGGACAGAGCAGGTGAAGGCGAAGTCGAAGCCCTGGGGCTCAACGCCCAGAGCAGCGATTTCGTGGGCCATGCCGCGGACGAGGCTCGCGGACGTGCCCTTCTCGGACGCTTGAATATCCAGCGTGTCGAGCGTGATCTCAAAGGTGGGGTAGCCCTCGTCGGCGACGCGAATCTTGTTGGTGTCGGTCGCTACGGCAATGCCGTCAACGGCGACATCGAGCGAGCCGGCGATGACGTGGCCGCCCTCGTGGTCGGTGTGGTTGCCACTGATTTCGGAACGGCCGGGCGCGTGCACATAGAGCACCTGGCGGTCGCCGATGGGGCCAAACTCCTCCTCAAACAGTTTGGTGAGCGTGGCGAATGTCTTTTCGTCGGGGGTGGTCATGGGAGTCCTTTCCTTGGTGCGCACGGGCGAGTTTTGCGTCGTTATGAGTACGTTAACAACTTGAAGCGGAGTGAACCAAGTGTTCACGATACCGCACGTTACGGGCTATGTTAACGTACTCATAACACAACGCTTGTCACTTTTTGAGAATCTGGTAATCGGTAGAAATACAGCCGTGAACGGTACTGCTGTATGGACTTATAAAGCAGAAGAGTTGCGGATTGAAAAAGTAGAGTACGTTAACATGCGTCCGACGATGGCGGGCCTCGGCGCGGAGTGTATCTCTGCCCGGGCCGGCATGCACGCTATTCAGATCTCGCAAGGGTGAAGGTGATCCTGTGGCAAGGCGTCCGTCCAACGATACCAGTTCGCGTCCGGTCTCCATGGCCGACGTCGCCCGCGCTGCTGGCGTTTCGCAGCAGACGGTTTCGCGCGTCGCCAACGGCTTGCCCAACGTTAACGAGCAGACGCGCCAGCGTGTGCAGGCCGCTATGCAAGAGCTCGGCTTTCGTCCGAGTTATGCCGGTCGCTCGCTGCGCGACGGTCGCTACCATTCGGTCGGCCTGTGCGTCAACGATGTCACCAAGTTTGGCAACCTCTCAATGATCGACGGCATCGCCAGCGCTGCTCGCGAGCATAATTGCGCCATCACACTGGTCGAGATGTCCAAGACCGAGGAATTCTCTCTTGCCGAGGCAACACGTCGTATGGCCGCGCTGCCCGTGGACGGCATCATTATCGGCATGAGCCGTATGGCTCCCGATTTTGAGACGTTCGATCCGTTGCCGGGTATTGGCACGGTCATCGTTACCATGTATGCGCACCCGCGGGTGACTACGGTTGACTCCGATCATTACGGCTGCTCGCTGTTGCTCATGAATCATCTGTTTGAGCTGGGACATGAACAGATTCGCTTTATCGGCGGCCCGTCCTTTTCGATTGACGAACAGTTCCGTCGCGCCGGCTGGCAGGATGCGCTCGAGCGTAAGCACATCGAGCCGGCTGAACCGCTCGAGGGCGACTGGTCTGCCAACAGCGGTTACGAAGCCGGCAGATATCTGGCTGAGCACGACCGCACCATGACGGCGATTTACGCGGCAAATGACCAGATGGCAAACGGTGCGATCGCTGCGTTGCGCGACAGCGGATTGCGTGTGCCCGAGGACGTGAGCGTGGTGGGCGTCGATGACTCGCTCGACGACTTTGTCGCGCATAACGAGCTCACGACCGTGCGATTCGATCTACATCAGCGCGGACGCGAGGTATTCGAGCACGCGGTTCCCAAGGCGGGGGCAACGGGCAAGACTGTTGCCATTCGTATTCCGGGCAAGCTCATCGTTCGGCACACCACGGCAGAGCCTCGCGTATAGTTTTTGCAGGTCAAAAGCGGTATATTCCGCATCAATAACAATCGGTAAGGATGCTGGCAGATAGCCGTAGCTACGAGGGCGAGTGCTATGATAGACGGGTTCTTTTGTCTATCTAGGAGGCTTTGCCTGATGGAGATCACCAAGGATATCCGCTACATTGGCGTCGACGATCACGACATCGATCTGTTCGAGGGCCAGTACGACGTGTCCGAGAACGGCATGGCATACAACAGCTATGTTATCTTGGGCGATAAAATCGCTGTCGCCGATTCGGTCGACGCTGGCTTTGTCGACGAGTGGCTCGGCAACCTCGAGACCGTGCTCGATGGTCGTACGCCCGACTACCTGGTTGTCCATCACATGGAGCCCGATCACTCCGCCGGTATCGCCGCCTTTATGGAGCGCTATCCCCAGGCGCAGATTGTGGCCAGCATGGGCGCTTTCCGCATGATGGTCAACTACTTTGGCACCGACTACCCCGAGCGCAAGATGGTCGTCAAAGATGGCGACGTGCTCGACCTGGGCGGCCACAGCCTGACGTTTGTCGGCGCCCCCAACGTGCACTGGCCCGAGGTGCTCTTCTCCTACGAGTCCACCGACAAGGTGCTCTTTAGTGCCGACGGTTTTGGCAAGTTTGGCGCCAACGACATCGAGGATCCCGAGGGCTGGGCTTGCGAAGCGCGCCGTTACTACTTTGGCATCGTCGGTAAGTTCGGCAAGTTCGTGCAGGCCGTCCTCAAGAAGGCCGCCGACCTGGACATTCAGATCATCTGTCCGCTCCACGGCCCCGTACTGACCGAGAACCTGGGCTATTACCTCGACACCTATAACACCTGGTCGAGCTATCAGCCCGAGGACGAGGGCATCACGATCGCCTATGCGAGTGTGTATGGGCATCTGAAGGCTGCCGTTGAGGAGCTCGCATCTGCGCTCGAGGCCCGCGGCCAGAAGGTCTCCGTCTTTGACTTGGCTCGCGATGATATGGCTGAGGCCGTTGAGGACGCGTTCCGCTACGACCGCCTGGTGCTCGCCTCCATCACCTATCAGGGCGAGATCTTCCCGTTCATGAGCACCTTTATCCATACGCTTGCCGAGCACGCCTATCAGAACCGTACAGTTGCGCTCGTCGAGGCCGGTTCCTGGGCGCCTGCCGCTGCCAAGGTTATGACCAAGGAGCTCGAGGGCATGAAGGACATCACCCTGACGCAGAACAAAGTGACCGTGCTGGGCTCGCTCAACGACGCCTCGCGCGCCCAGATCGAGGCCCTCGCCGACGAGCTTTCCAAGTAGCGACACATTCACTTCTGATGCTCAACCACCACAAAGGAGACCTTTGTGGTGGTTTTTGTTTAAGCGTCAGCGATGAGGAGATTTGGGCGGGCGTCGTCGACGATCTCGGCGATTGAGGTGGCAACGGCATGATCGGGGTCACGGTCCATCACGATGGTGTCGACATCGGTCAGCTCGGCAAAGCGGTACATGCCGCGTCCGTTAACCTTGCTGGCGTCCATAAGGGCGACGCTTTGACGGGCGGCACCGACCATAGCCGCTTTGGTCTCGGCCATCTGCGGAAAGTCGGTCGTAAAGCCGCAGCGGGGGACAAAGGCGCCGGGGCACATGACGGCAAGGTCGGCGTGGACCATTTGGAGCGCCTGCATGGTAAGTGGGCCGTACAGATAGCGATGACCTTTGCGTAGTGCCCCACCCAGCATGACGACATCGACCGAGGGCATGCTCTCGTCGATATAATCGGCGATGGTAATGTCGGCCGTGATGACGGTGATGCCGTCGCGCTGATCGAGGAGCCGGACGAACTCGAGCGCCGTGGTGCCCGAGTCGACAAGCAGCGTGTCGCCATTGCCGACGAGCTCGATGGCGCTTTGCGCGATGGCCTGCTTGGCGGCGACATTGACGTTGATGCGGCGATCCTGGGTGGATACGGTCAGTCGCTTCTGGAGAGACACGGCGCCACCATGCGTGCGGCGCAACTTGCCGGACTCGGCGAGCGCGTCCAGGTCGGCGCGGGCGGTAACGGAGGACACGCCAAAGGTCTGGGCGATTTCTGCCACTTGCACCGAGGCGTTATGTTCGAGCATTTCCATGATGGCGGAACGACGCTCATCGGCGAAAGCTCGGGTTGTCGCATGGGCCATAGCTGCTCCATTCTCAACCGAAATTTGCAGGAATTGTGTTGAGTCTATTTTCGTTCATTTTCTTTTTGAGTAAGAAAACGCCTTTCGATTACTTATCTTTTCTATAAAAGAAAGACGCTGAACGCCCAAAATTCAATATCGAATACGCCCACTCGGCTCCAATTCCTTCCGTTTACTTTTCAAAAACGACTGTATTGACCTGCATGGGCTCAATATCTCGCGCGTGTAAAGCCGCTGAATTTCATACAATGAGCGCAGTAAAACGCAAGGTAAAACGCCTTGTGAACAACTACGCCCGATGTCCAGATGCGGGCGAGGGAGAGGAGCAAACGCTCATGGCACTTGTTACCACCGAAAAGATGCTCAAGGACGCTCAGGCCGGTCATTACGCCGTTGGCGCGTTCAACGTCGAGAACCTCGAGTTTGTTATGGCCGTTCTGGCCGCTGCCGAGGAGACCAAGTCCCCCGTCATCATGCAGACCACCCCGGGCACCATCAAGACCGCTGGTCTGGACTACTTCTACGGCATGGTCAAGGCTGCCGCCGAGCGCGCTTCCGTGCCCGTCGCCCTGCACCTCGATCATGGCGATGGCTATGACCGCTGCATGCAGGCTTTCCGCACTGGCTACACCTCTGTCATGATCGACGGTTCGCACGAGTCCTTCGAGGACAACATCGCCCTGACCAAGTCCGTCGCCGACGCTGGCCGCGCCATGGGTGTGCCCGTCGAGGCCGAGCTCGGCAAGGTTGGCGGCAAGGAGGACGACGGTCCCGCGGTTGAGGGCGAGAGCCCCTACACCGATCCGGCCGAGGCCAAGGAGTTCGTCGAGCGCACTGGCTGCACCTCGCTGGCCATTGGCGTTGGCACCAGCCACGGCGTGTACACGAGCGATCCGCACATCGAGCAGTCCGTGGTCAAGGCCATCCGCGACGCCGTCGACGTGCCGCTGGTTCTGCACGGCACCTCCGGTGTGCCCGATGAGCAGGTTGCCGAGGCTGTGAAGAACGGCATCTGCAAGGTTAACTACGCCACTGAGCTGCGTCAGGCCTACACCAAGGGCTTCATGGCCTACATGGCCGAGAACCCCGCCTGCTTCGATCCTAAGAAGCCGGCCAAGGAGGGTATGCGTGAGATCACCGTAGCTGGTTAAGATCCGCATGACCAACCTCAACTCTGTGGGCAAAGCAGAGTAACAGCAAGGGTACTCCGACTCGCTACATATTCCGGGGAGGGACGAGGGCTTAGTTCCCCAATCGTCCTCGGGCATGCAAAAAGCCTCGCTGCGCACTTCGTGCGGCGAGGCTTTTTGCCCCCTGCGGAAAGATTGGGGAACTAAGCCCTCGTCCCTCCCAGGTTGACCTACTCGAGGTCGTCGCCCTTGTGGCGTTGGGACTGAAAGGGTGGGACGCGTGGGTTATTTGGTTGTTAGGGTTAACAGGTCGTTGGGGGTTTCGAGGTTGTAGGTGGCATTTGGGATGTCTTGGTGTGATCCCCATGCCGCTCTGGCAAAACTGACCCCTGCCGAAGTTGCGCATTGTTCGTCGTAGACGGTGTCGCCAACGTAGACGACGTTGCCAGGATTCGCGCCCGTACGCCGGAGATATTCGAGCATGGGAGCGGGTGCGGGTTTATGTTCGGTTGTGTCTTCGACAAGGATGATGTGCTCAAAATACTTATCGAAGCCAAGGGGTGCAATTTCTTCTGCGTATTCGTCGCGCGCACGTGAGGAGACGATGCCAAGTTTGCAGCCGTTGTCGGCGAGTGTTGCGATGACTTCAAGCAAACCTGGAAACACGCTGATGGTGCTTTTAAAGCTGGCGGCAACTTGGCACCAGCGATCCAACGTTGCCTGCGAGTAGATCCCAAGTTTCTCAAGGGCATCCTTGCCGGGTATGCCGAGGGCAAAATCAAGCTCGTGTCGGGGGAGCGTTTTGCTGGTCTCTTCTTGGACAATCTGGACAAGCGATGACAGAACGCTTTCTTCTGTATCTGCCAATGTCCCATCAACGTCAAATACGATATGGTCAAAGTGCTTCATATGATTGCTCCTCTCTGTTGTTTGCCTGCAAGTTTGATGCAGTGACAGAAGAAGGGCTAGCGGGATTTCTGCCTGGTGCTATCGAGATTCTGCCTCGCTGCTCGATAGCTCGAAGGAGTGCATCCCATTTGTTCTTTAAATACCTGGCCAAGATGGCTTGCTGTCGCAAAGCCGCATTGGCGCGCGACTGTCTGGACCGTTCGCGT
>ENA-OQKU01000129-OQKU01000129.1-human-gut-metagenome-genome-assembly--contig:-NODE-129-length-9706-cov-2.239691_pt1 | contig 9706 bp, 8 predicted proteins | sample MGYA00242807_ERZ504816 | MGnify/ENA primary metagenome ERZ504816 (study PRJEB26092, sample SAMD00036376) | human gut metagenome | host: Homo sapiens | study: EMG produced TPA metagenomics assembly of the...
TCTTGTTGTGGCGGGCAACCTTGATCTGCTTGGTGTACACGCCGAAGACGCCGTCATTGTGGGTCTTGCGGTACTTGGTGAAAATCTTCTTGATTCCGGATCCGGCTCCTTGCCGGCTTCCTTGATGGCCTGCTCAACCATACGCCAACCGCCGTTCGGCATCATGGCGCGCTTGCAAGGAACGTCGGTCTGCAGACCGACAACCACATTGTCGACTTCCGGAGAGTCGATGTAGCCGGCGCCGAATGCGTCGATGCCAGCCGGTGTGTGGGTGTCGACGTCGTAGACGCGCTGCTTGCGCTCTACTGCCAGATAGTTGTCATCGAGGTACTGCCACAGGTGCTTGGTCTTGTCGGTGGCGTCAGCCAGGAAAGACTCATCGCCCTCATAAGGCGTATAGTTCTTCTGAATAAAGTCACGGACATCAATGTCCTTCTGCCAGTTGCCCTCAGCGAAGCCTTCCCAAGCCTTAGCCTGAAGCTCTTCCGGGGAGACTGCCGTCGCATCAACTGCTGCCATTTCCACTCCTTCTGGGTGTTGGTTTGGCGACGCATCGTTACGTCGTCGCTAGTTAACGATTCTAGCTGCATAAACCTGTATAGAACCTGAGTTTACGAGGAAATAAAAGTGACATATGTCACACTTGCGAAGTATAAAGAAAAATCGCGGTGCCGTAATCCAGACACCGCGATTTCTTATATCGCATCAACTACTTTTCATCGGAAGACCAGCGTTTCCATTCGCGATCCTGTTCTTCCCATTTGATGTTGCGTTCCTGCACGATCTTCCATGCATCGAGCGCGTCTTCCCTGGTTTTGTATGGTCCCATACGATGGCTCGCCGGTGAGATCATGCCCAGTTCAGGCTGTTCGGTAACCGTATTGAAATACCATTGCTTTTCCATATCACTCCTTACGAAGCGCGTAACGAAACAATAGTCCGCCGCTGTTCTATTCGCGGAACGCGTTGGTAATCGGCAAGCGGCGGTCACGGCCGAACGCCAATGCCGTCACCTTTGGCCCAAGCGGGTATTGACGGCGCTTCCATTCGGCACGATCGACCAGTCGCATAACCGTGTCGACGGTGGTCTCATCGAAACCGTCTGCCAGAAGATCCTCACGACCATGCGCATGTTCAATGTACATTGCCAACACCTGATCGAGCAGCTCATATTCCGGCAGCGAATCGGAGTCTTTCTGCCCCGGGCGAAGTTCGGCGGATGGAGCCTTTTCAATCGAATTGACGGGAATCATCACGCCGTCCGGCAACGGCGTCCCCGCAGACCCCTGCTCGTTGCCCACGATATGCAGTCCGCCAATGCCCATGCCTTCGGAGGCAGCCTTGTTGCGCCAGCGGGAGATCTCCCACACACGGGTCTTGAGCAGATCCTTGATCGGAGCGTATCCGCCGACCGCATCGCCGTAAATCGTGGAATAACCGCAGGCAAGCTCCGACTTGTTGCCCGTGGCGACAGCCAGAAGCCCCTTGGAATTCGAATATGCCATGACAATCACACCGCGAATACGCGCCTGCAGGTTCTCAGCGGCCACACCTTCAAGATCGAGCTGCTTCTGGAAGGAGACGAACAGCGGTTCGATGGGCTGAATGTCGTAGTGCGCTCCAATATTCTCCGCCAGATCGGCGGCATCATCCTTCGAACCGTCAGACGAGTACATGCTCGGCATGGAAATGCCATACACGTTAGCTCCTCCCACGGCGTCCGCGGCCATGGCCGCCACCAATGCGGAGTCGGTGCCGCCGGAAAGGCCAAGGCACACGCCCTTGAAATGGTTCTTGGCCATATAATCCTTCAAGCCGAGCACACAAGCGGTATACACTTCCTCATCCGGATCAGGCTTGGCCGCGATAACACCAACCTGCTGATGTTCGGAGGCAGTATCCAAATCAAAGAAGCTCAAATCCTCCATGAACATCGGCGAACGTTCCAGCAGTGTACCGTCAGCATCAACCACGAAACTGCCACCGTCAAACACCAGATCGTCCTGACCACCCACCTGATTGAGGTAGATCATCGGCGCGTTCACTTCAGCCGCACGGCGTACCGCAAGATCGAGTCGAGTATCAGTCTTACCCTCCTCATACGGAGAACCGTTCATGGTAAGCAGCAAATCAATATGCTGCTCGGCAAGTTCTGCCACAGGACCGCCATCCTGCCAGATATCCTCGCAAATAGCCACACCAATACGTGCGCCATTCACATCAAGCACCATGGACTTATTGCCAGGACTGAAAATGCGGAATTCGTCAAACACACCGTAGTTGGGCAGGAAGTGCTTGTCATAGCCGGCCCAAACCACGCCATCATGCAATACAACAAGTCGATTACGCGGCTTAGACGTTTCACGATCAGTGCCGACCGTGCCAACCACCACAAACAGGTCGCCAAGCCCATCGGCAGCCAGTTCGGTGGCAAGCCAGTTGGCTTTGTTCCACGCGGCTTTGCGGAAGGTGGCCCGCAGGGCGAGGTCTTCGATGGGATATCCGGTCAATGTCATTTCCGGGAATACGACGACTTGCGCATTGTTGTTGGCCGCAAGGTGCGCATAACGCATGACCTTGCTGCGTTGGAGTCAAGATCTCCCACACAAGTATCGATTTGGGCGAGGGCGAAGCGAATGTTTGTCATAGTTGTCTAGTGTATTGCGATTTACGTATCAAACATGCAAACGGCACGCATGTGGCAAGAAAAACCACATACGTGCCGATGGCGCTGCATTCATATCGGTTTGCAGAAGGATTGAACGAAATCCAACCGGCTTACGCAAGTTCGTTCAACACGGTAAACGCTGCGTTGGTATAGAATTCCACGCCCGCCTGTAAAGATTCGTCCAATCCCACGAAGTTCGGGCTGTGCCAGTCGGGGCATCCTTCCTCACCATTGGAGCCGATGAAGGCGAACACGGGCAACGCAACCTCGGTGTATTCGCAGAAGTCCTCCCCCGCCATCGACGGGTGGATCGGCTCAAGTTGCGCATATTCCCGCACATCATCGGCCACGATCTTCGACAGTCCCTCGTCGGAGACCAGCGGATCCTGGAAATCGTCCCAGTCGATGTCGGCGGTGATCCCGTAGCCAGCTGCGATGGCGTTGACCTGTTCCTTGAAGCGTTCACCGACCATGATGCCGTCTGACTTGTGGAAGTAACGCACGGTACCTTGGAAACTTGCCTTGGCCGGCACCACATTCCATACATGACCGCCATGCAGTTCGGTGATGGAAAGCACAAATGGATGGAATGGCGACACATTACGGCTCACGATGGTCTGCAACGCGAGAATCATCGTGGCGAGCGCTTCGATAGGACCGGTGCCCTTGTGCGGGTAGCCGGCATGCGTGCCCGTAGCGTGGAGCGTGACATGGAATTTCACGCATCCGGCCATCATGGGGTCAGGGCCGATGGCAATCTGCCCGGGCGCATAGTTGGGGTTGTTGTGCGCGCCGATGATGGCGGAGACGTCGGCCAGCAGTCCCGCGTCGATCGTGGCGCGTGCGCCGGTGCCTGTTTCTTCGGACGGCTGGAACAGCAGTTTGATGGATCCCTTGATTTGTTTGCGGTGTTTGGCAAGCCAGAATGCCGCTCCCAGCAGATATGACATGTGCAGGTCGTGGCCGCAGCCGTGCATGACTCCATCGTTGACCGAGGAGAATGGCAATCCCGTGTCTTCCTGAATGGGAAGACCGTCGATGTCGGCGCGCAATGCGATGCGCGGTCCGGGTTGTTCTCCGCGGATCAGCCCGACCACACCCGATTCGAGCGGATTGTTCAGGATTTCGATGTCGTGCGTTCTGAGCAGTTGCTCAATGTAGGCGCTTGTTTTGAATTCCTTGAAGCTGCGCTCCGGATGGGCGTGCAGGTAATGGCGGATTTCGATGAGTTCCGGCGTGATTTCGACATGTTCAGTCATCTTGCGTGAATCCCCCTTGGTTGCTTCTCTCCATTAAGATTAAGCGGCTTTCACCGTTGCTGTCAGCGTTTCAGCAGGTGCTTCGCGATGGCATTGGCGACGCCCTGCACCACCTGAACAAGTACAATCATAATGATTACCGCCGTCCAAGTCACAGTCTGGTCGAATTTCTGGTATCCGTAGGCGATGGCGAAATTACCAAGACCGCCGCCGCCGATGTATCCGGCCATGGCCGACATGTCGAGCACGCCGATGAACAGGAACGCGTAGGCGAGAATCAGCGGCGCGAGCGCCTCCGGAATAAGCACGGTACGCACGATGGTGAATTTCGAGGCTCCCATGGCTCGTGCCGCTTCGATCACACCGGAGTCGACGGGAACCAGATTCTGTTCGACAAGCCTGGATGTGGCCATGGTGCACATGATGATCATCGGGAAGATCGCGGCGGCCGTGCCGATGGAGGTGCCGATGACTTTGATGGTCAACGGTTGCATGGCTGCGAGGAAGATGATGAACGGTATCGGTCGGATGATGTTCACGATCACGTCGAGGATGCGGTAAACGACCGCGTTTTCGAATAGGTTGCCAGGACGCGTTCCGTAGAGTACCACGCCGAGGACCAGTCCGAGAATACCGCCCACGATCATGGTGACGAGCACCATTTCCAAGGTTTGCCCGATGGATTCAAACAGGAGCGGTCGTAGTACCGTCCAGTCGCTACGGCTTGCGAGGGTTACGCCTTCAATCTGTGTCATGCCTGCTCCTGTCCGGCCTTGATAAGGGCCTGTTCATATGGTGTCGGCTGTGCCGCGGTACCGAAATCGACGATATCGCTGTTTTGCGCCAGTTCGTTCAGGAACGATTCGACATTGTCTCCGCCGAATTCGTAGGTGATCGCTCCGATGGCCACGCCGTTGACAGTGTCGATACCGCCGTACAGGAGGCTGCTTCGTACGCCGTGTTTGGCGATAAGTTGTGAGATGTTCTGCCCAGATGCCGCGATGACGGTACCGTCTTCACGCTCTTCGACGTCATGCTGTCGAATAAGCACTGTGACGATGTGTCCGAGATTTTCCTCATGCATGGTGTTGATGCGCGACTCTTCAGGAATACCACTGATGGCGGTGGAGATGAATCGTTTGGTCACCGGCTGTCGCGGGGCCGCGAACACGTCGTAAACGCTGCCGGATTCCACTACTTTGCCGGAGCTTATGACCGCCACACGGTTGGCGATCTGCTGCACGACGTTCATCTGGTGGGTGATGAGCACGATGGTGATGCCCATTTCCTTATTGACTCGTTTAAGCAGCGACAATACTTCCGTAGTGGTTTCCGGATCCAGAGCGCTGGTCGCCTCGTCGGCAAGCAGGATCTTAGGATTCGTGGCCAATGCCCTGGCGATGCCGACGCGCTGCTGCTGACCGCCGGAAAGCTGCGACGGATATTTGTTCGCATGGCCGCTTAAGCCTACGAAGTCAAGCAATTGCGCCACGCGCTTGTCCTGATAATCCTTGCGCCAATGGTCGAGCTGCAACGGATAGGCGATGTTCTGCGCCACTGTTTTGGTGGAGAATAGGTTGAACTGCTGGAAGATCATGCCGATTTTCTGTCGAATCGAACGAAGCTTGGATTCGCTGAGCGACGACACTTCGGTGCCAAGTACCGTGACCGTACCCGATGTCGGCTTCTCCAAAGCATTGATCAGGCGCACCAATGTGGATTTGCCGGCTCCGGAATAGCCGATGATGCCGAAAATGTCACCTTCGTTGATGGTGAGGCTCACATCGTCGACGGCGCGAGCAACGGTCGTGCCGCGTTTGCCGCCGTCAGTGCCGCTGCCACGCTGCCGGAACTCCTTGACCACATGGTCGAATGTGATGATCGGTGTGTGTTCTGTCATACTGCCGCTTTCATTAATGGTTTTTCAACCCTTGACCATACAACCACGCCTGACGTTGGTCGCACATACAGGAAAGCCCCCTCCTTGGAGGGAGCTTTCCGAAAAGGACTTACTTGGCGTCCTTGGCTTCCTGTTCGATCGTCTTCAGGTAATCCTGAAGTTCGGATGTGCTGAACTTGTCAGCCAGAACCGCGGTGCCGCCGGAATTCTCCTGCAGCTTGTCAAGCACGCTCGAGGTCTGGAAGATCTTAACGACCTTCTTGTAGACCTCGTTGTTCACGTCGGCCTTGCGAGTGGCAAAGATGTTGATGTACGGACGGGCTTCTTCGGATTCGGCGTCATCCTGGTAAATGGCGTCGGTGGCCTTCAAACCAGCGTCGGCGACATAATCATTGTTGATGACGCCTGCCGCGACCTGCGGGTCCTTCAGGGAGTTGGCGACCTGTTCGGCCTTCAGCGGGGTGACCTTGACCTTGGACTTGGATTCGTCGATGTCCTGCGGAGTGGAGAACGGCGTCCAATCGCCCTTCATCGTCACCAAGCCTGCAGCCTTGAGCACGCCGATGGCACGGGCCTGGTTGGTCTCGTCGTTCGGAATTGGGATGGTGCTGCCTTCAGGAATCTCGTCGACGCTCTTGTACTTGGTGGAATACACACCGAGCGGGTAGATTGCCACGCCGCCGATCGGCTGCAGATCCTTGTTGTTCTGCACATTGTAGTTGGCCAGATACAGTAGGTGCTGGAACTCGTTGAGGTCAAGCTCACCGGAGTCGACGGCCGGATTCTCGGAAGTGTAATCCTGGAAATCAACGATATCGACGTACAGGTTCTGCTTTTCGGCCTGCTTCTTGAATTCCACCCACTGCGGATCGGTGGCGCCCACCACACCGATCTTCACCGGGTTGGCCTCGGTTCCCTTTTCTGCGGTCTTGTCGGATCCGTTGAACGCACGAACTCCAAAGACGCTCCGACCGCGACCAGTGCGACCACCACGACGGCGATGATGATGTTACGTACCGTGTGATTGACGCGGACCGGTTCTTCCGGCAATCCTGCTGGCTGCTGATTTGCTTCTGCCATGATGAATCCTCTCTCTTCTTCCTCATTGCTTTGCATGGTTTCCAACGTGTCTGTGATGGACTGCATGCCATCGCGTCGTGTCCAACCATACGCGACGCTTCCGCTGCGAGACGCCGAAACCTAAAAATTGCCTTATCGGAGTTCGTTATAGCGGGCGTTCAATCGCAATGATTCCAGCATTTTCATCAATCCTCCGGAATGTATGGAATCATGCACAATAATGGCATGCACAGGTGTGTCGGCAATCATGTCCGCTCCCTACACTGAGACAAGCGAGCAATTACGAAATTGCATATTCGGAAGGTGTTTTCCATGACCGCAATCGACATTAAAGCGGCGTTTTTCGATATCGACGGAACGTTGACGAGCTTCACCACGCACGTCGTACCGCAATCCACCATTGACGCATTGCGCGCGCTACAATCCAATGGCGTCAAGATTTTCATCTGCACCGGTCGCCCTCCTGCGCAGATGAATGTCGTGTTGGATACCATTCCCGTCGATTTCGATGGCATTGTCGGGTTCAATGGCCAATACTGCACTGACGACAGCGGATTTTTGGAAAAGCATACGCTTGACGCAACCGATGTGGCCACGATCGTGCGTTGGCTGGATGAGCATGAAGACATCGTCGCCTGCATCGGCGAAGAGGATTACGTGTATTTCAACCACAGCAACGATCAGATGCGCCGCACGTGGGCAAGCCTGGGTAAGACCGCGCCGGACGTATTCTTTGACGATCCTCGAGTGCGCACGGCGAAACATGAGACGTTCCAGATGAGCCCATACATCAGTCGTGACCAGGAAGCCGAGCTGTTGTCGCTGCTGACGAACACGCGTGGCGTGCGATGGCATCCGGATTTCGTTGATCTGATTCCCGCTGACGGCGGCAAGGATCGTGGCATCCAACGTTTTCTCGACCATTATGGCTGGTCGAAGGAGCAGGCGATTTCGTTCGGCGATGGCGGCAATGACGTGGATATGCTGCGCTTTACCGGCATCGGAGTGGCGATGGGCAACGCCACCGAAGAGCCGAAGGCGGTGGCCGATTACATTACCGATGACGTCGATCATAATGGTATTTGGAATGCCCTCAAGCATTTCGACATCATCTGACGATCTACCGTTGACCGTATTTCATTTCACTGCAGCAAGTAGATGCATGCGGCATCACAAGTTTCCCATCGCTCTGTCTCTGCAATAAAGCAATCGACCAACACTTCCGGCTCATCGGAAGACGGCATTTCGGGCTGCGCGCAATGCGCAAATCCTCAAAGTCATGCAAATACTAGTTAACGCAATACTATTTGGTGGATTTCGTTCCCGATGTTTTTCGTATAGCACCCTAGGTCAACCCTTTTTGGTATTTTTTCATTGGATGTGCCATACGATGGGATATCTTTTCGGAGTATACGAGATTAGGGAAAATATGGTCAACCACCATAAAATGATTAATGCTGCAATCGCAACGCTTGCGACTTGCGCCATGTTGCTGCCGGTAGTAGGCAGCGCCAATGCTAATGAATCCTCGAATACCGCCGTACTTGGTGCCGGCTATACGGCCACCAAGATTTCGCACCCCAATGCAGGGCTGGGCGAAGACGACGGTATCGTAAACGTTTTGAACGGTGAATCCATTGATGATCTCACGCAGGGTTTGCCCGAGCGTGGTCAGAACTATTCATGGGCTTCGGCCGGCTACGGCGACTGGATGTATGTGGGCACCTGCTATTCCGCAATGGGTTCCACGCTGAAATACATGGCTAACACCATGGGCGCCAAGTATGCCAGCATCAAGGCCGCTTTGGATGTTGCGTTCAACGGCGAGCTGTTCCTCGACAATGGCGAGAACCACAGCTTGCTGCTCAAGATCAACGTCAAGACCGGTGAAGTGAAGATCATCGTCAATGCGATTGGCGGAGAGCATGCGGTCAACGGCTATCGTGCAGCCGTTGAATTCCATGACAAGCTGTACTTTGCTGCCGCCGCAAAGGGTCAGCCGTACCTGCTGGAAGTTGATCCGAGCAGTGGTGATGCCACTGAAATCGTGTATCGTTCCGCTGCCATGACCACTGGTCTGAAGAAGGGCTACACTGCTGGTATCCGTGGTTTGACCGTGGTCAACAATCAGCTTATCGCCAGCATGATCACCGACAACGGTGCCGCTATCGTGGCTTCCTCTAACCCGTCCGCAGGTCAGGATTCTTTCGCCACCATCGCCACTCAGGATAAGGGCTTGTACAACTATCCGGCATGTGCTGTGACCGACAACGTGTTCGGTGGCTGCGTATGGGATATGGTCGGATTCAAGGGCAACTTGTATGTCACCGTGGTGACCGGCAAGGGCAAAAACACCAAGCAGTCCTTCGCTTTGCTCCGTGGCACGCAGGATGAGAGCACCGGCAAGTGGACCTTCAAGCCGCTGGTCGGCGATCCGGCAGACGGCGCCAAGTACGAGTGGGGCTTCGGAGCGAGTCGTTCCGGCGCAGCCAACATGGTGGTATACAAGGGCCACCTGTACATCGGCGGCTACAACGATCCGATGAACGCTTTGGAGAAGGCCATGCAGATGGATTTCTCCGATCTGTACAAGGATCTGGAGAGCCCGGTCAACCTGTGGCGTATGGACGTTGACGAAGACGGCAACGAAACTTCGAAATGCTCGCCGGCGAAGCCAACAACAAGTACTTCGGCGATTCCAAAGGCACCGATCGATGGCAATACCATGCTGTCCGGCTTGGGCACGAGCGACGAGCAGAGCCGTCACCTGAACCAGTATGTGTGGCGTATGCAGTCCTA
>ENA-OQKU01000130-OQKU01000130.1-human-gut-metagenome-genome-assembly--contig:-NODE-130-length-9672-cov-2.804191_pt1 | contig 9672 bp, 9 predicted proteins | sample MGYA00242807_ERZ504816 | MGnify/ENA primary metagenome ERZ504816 (study PRJEB26092, sample SAMD00036376) | human gut metagenome | host: Homo sapiens | study: EMG produced TPA metagenomics assembly of the...
GAGCGGCCACACGGCCGCTCGGAATCGGATCACGACCGGATCAGGGTCTTGAATGATCGTGGTGGCCCGCCGGGCGGATCAGTCGACAGGCTTCGTTTCGTCCGCCTCATAATCGAAGAAATCAAAATCGGCGGTCTTCTCATGCAGCGAAGCATCAGTGACGGCAATACCGACCATAGTGCCGGTGAACTCACCGAACTTGCAGTATTCGTCAGAGAACGTGGTGGTATCGAAATCCGGACCGATCTTGGTCCAATTCTCGCCATCATAACCCCATTCGAACCAAGTGCGACGGCCCTCAATGTTCAAACGGAAGTAAATCGGCTTATCTTCCACGGCAACACGAGTGTCAAGCATTTCCGTCTTTTCGCCGTTTTCGAGACGCACGATCGAAATCGCACTGCCACCAAGCGTCTGCGAATAATACTTGCGCAGGAAAATGTTATTCATGTTGTCGTAGTAGATGGTCAAGCCAGCGCTGTGCTGGTAGACTTCCGGCTCGAACTCCATCTTGGTGGTTACCGTGGCATACACGCTCGTCAGCTTGCGAGCAAGCAGGCTCGTACGATTCAGCGAGGCAAGCGATTCCTCACCACGAACACGCAACCAGCCCGGGCGTTCCGTAGCATTTGCAAACGTGCTCGGCATCTGACGCGGCGAGTAATACCAGTTGCCCAATTCGCCGCCATCAAAGTACATCAAAGTTCGGAATCTCCGGCATCGGCACATCCGGCAGATTCGGTTCCTCAACCTCAATCTTCGCCAGATTGGAACCGTCAGCCATACGCAGCCAGCCATCAGACGTCCACTGCATCTTCTGGATAGCGGTTTCACGACCAAGCGTGCAACGCAATTCCGGCACAAACGGACGGCTCGTCAAATGCACCAGATAGGTTTCGCCATTCGGCAGGTCAACATACGAGCCATGCCCGGACTTTTGCAGCACGGAATCCGGGTTGAAATAGCGCGGCTTCAGATGATCGTCATCGGCACGCTCGTTCGACTCCTTCGGCTGCGAAGTGACGAGCGGACCATTCGGATCCGGCTCGTACGGACCCCACACATTGCGGGAACGCCCCATGGTCACGGAATGGTTGTAGCCAGTACCGCCCTCAGCGCACATAATGTAATACCAGCCATCACGCTTGGTCAGATGCGGAGCCTCAATGCAGCCACGATCAGTAGCGCCACGCCATATACGCTTCGGATAGCCAACCACATGCTTGGTTTCCGGATCATATTCCACACAGCAGATCACACCCGGCTTCTCATAGCCTTCACGGGTCTCCCATTCCAAGCTGACGATGTACTTCTTGCCATCATCGTCATGCAGAATGGACGCATCGAAACCGGAGGAAGTCAAATACACCGGCTCGCTCCACGGGCCTTCAATATTCTTCGACTTAATAAGATAATTATTCACGTCGAAATAGCGTGCATTCATGGAATTCATAACACCATAAATCACGTAGAACATGTCCTCTTCCTCACAATACGTGAGGCAAGGAGCCCAAATGCCCTTAGCGCTCGGCAGCTTGGTAAGGTTCGGATTCGTGTCATCGGTAAGCACATGGGTAAGCAGCTCCCAATGCTTCATATCCTTCGAATGGTAGATCGGAATGCCAGGGAACCATTCGAATGTGGAAACGGCAACATAATAGTCGTCACCTTTACGGCAAATGGCCGGATCAGGATTGAAGCCTTTAACAATAGGATTCTGCAGCATTATCTCTCCTTTGATTTCTGCTTTTCTTTTTTCGTTTTTTACTTATTGCGATTTTGCTTTAGTTATTGCGGCGCCCGCCGCTTACTGCAGTGTTATTTGGTTACTGCAGTGTCCGCCGGAGTCTGCGATGCTCTATTGCTGACACGCTCCAAGGCCGCTCTGGCCAGTCTTTACGGTCTCAACAGAGCATCGCAGACTCCGGCTCGTAACGCTTTTGCGTTACGTTGCGTTGCACTTACGTTGTGTTACGCAAGTTGATGTTTTAGTGAGTTTCCTTTTTAAAGGATGGGAGGGAGGGGGAACCAGGATTGGGCTATGCAGCGGCCTAGGTCCCAAGAGTCCCAGCCGATCCAGCCAGGGGTGTTGACCGTGTCGGTGAGCAGCTTGTAGTTCCAGTAGTAGAAGCCGCTGCCGTTGCTCCATGCTTCAAGCTGCGACTTGGCAACGCCTTGGTAGAGCGCACGCTTTTCTTCGGCACTGAGCGTTTCCGCCTGCGCACCTTCCTCGCCGTTGAGCACGCTCTGGCCGCCGTGGGTGTCCACACCACAGCCGACCGAGTTGAACAGGCACCACTCGCCCACAATCACCGGGAAGTATTCGCTCATTTCGGCGACCACCGGAGCGTACGTGTTGCGCACGAAATCGTCGTAGCCTTCCACGGTCTGCGGGCAACCCATCATTTCCGCGGCCATCAAGTACTGGTGGGTGTCGAGGATCACGTTTTTGAACTCTGACGCAAGCTTGCCATCTGCGCCACGCATGAAGTCCTTCCACTGTTCGATATCGAATCCATCATGGAATACCACAGCCTTATCAGTCGGCAAAGCACCCTTGTCGACGTCGCGCAGGCGACGATATGCGGTGATGTAGAAGTTCTTGAGCCAGTCGAATTCAATCGGACCGGTGCCTTCCGCAAGTTCGGCATCGACGGCCTTGTATCGTTCGGTCACGTTCATCATCGGCCAGGACGTGGTGGTGTTCGGCTCGTTGATGATTTCAATGCCCATCAGCGCTTCCCTATTGCCATAACGCTTGGCAAGACGCTCGAGCACACTAAGCACGAATTCAACCTCTTCCGGCAGTTGTGCCCACTTGCACACGCCGGAGATGCCGCCATTGTCGAAACCGTTCTGGCTCATCGGAGCGGTATGCAAATCAATAAGAATCGTCAAACCGTATTTTTCAGCCCAGTTGAAAGCCTTATCAAGTTCATCAATACACCCAATGAACGGTGCTCGATCGCCGAAGATGAAATACGGTACCGGAATTCGTACGGAATTCAATCCCCATGATTTGATGGTGGCGAAGTCGCGTTCGTTGATGTATTCGGCGCGATGCGTTTTGATGCGTGCCTCATAGACGGCCGGGTCGAGCTGCGTCGGCAGGTAATATTCGTCGTCGGCGGTAGTGCCATCGAACAATGCCGGGTTCATCCACTTTTCCAGAACCAGCCAGTTACCCAGGTTCACGCCCTTGATGTAATTGAGACCCATATGCACTCCTTCGTACGTTTTCACCATAGTTTCTATTACTTAGTAACTACTTAGTTAAATGATAATACATTTTTCTTCTCTGCGCAACTTGTAACGAAAAAGCGTTTGCCCACGGCGACCAGTAACCAATCACCACAGACAAACGCCCTGCAACACAACACCGGCTTGCGAAGGTGGCAGGAAGAGAAGGGAAAATCCACCACCCGGCATTCAACAAACCGTTGCCACAGCCAAGCTGACGCGTTACGCACACATCCGCGTCAGCCAGGCAACTCCCCGTCAGTCCAACACGAATGCGTTAAACAAAAACGGAGCAAGCGTCACCTTGATACCACGATCGACATTGCAAGGATCAGCAAATTCAAAACCCTCGGCATCGTCACAAATCCTTCGGATTCATCAATTTGCAATTGTTCGCTTCCTTACGGAAAACCCCGGACCCGATCGAGAAGGGGAAAACGACGGATCCGGGGCAATCATTCAAGGAAGGATTACTTACTTGACCTTCTTGATGGCCATGATGAAGAAGCAGCCGATGATGGCCAGGGCGATGGCGGTCGGGAAGGCGAAGTTATAGCCGAGGGACACCACGATGGTGGACATGACGACCGGGCCGCACATCTGGCCAAGGGTGGTGCCCATGTTCAGAATGCCCAGATCCTTGCCAGCTTCTTCCTTGTTCGGCAGCACGTCGACGAGCAGAGCCTGGTCGACTGCGTAGTAGACGGCGTAGCCGAGGCCAGCGATGCCCGCGAACAGGTACATGCCCAAGGTGGACGGAATCAGCCACGGCATGGCGATGCCGATAGCGAAGAGCACGGAAGCTACGACAACCGGGACCTTACGGCGGCCGATGAGATCAGAAACCGGTCCAGAGATAAAGGAGCCGACCAGAGACATGACCATCATGATCATGGAGACGACGGACACGGTGACGGCTGATTCCTTAACGGACTGGCCGATGTAGTTCTGGATGATGTAGAGCTGGTAGACGTTGATCATCTGATAGCTCATGAGCATGCAGAAACGGCCGGCGAAAGCCTTGTAGAAGTCGTGGGCGCCAGCGAACTTCGGCGGGCGGAAGGATACGAGGATGTCCTTGAAAGAGCCCTCTTCCTTCGGCAGGAAGTCAGCGGAACGTTCCTTGGGCAGAATGATCACCGCAACGATACCGCCGAGGAACATGAGCACGCCTGCAACAGCAAAGCCGACAGTCAGGTTCTCGATGAAGAATGCACCGATCATGGTACCAATCGGGGCGCCGATCGTGGAGCCTGCACCATAGAAGGCTGACATAGTGCCACGGATGCCGGACGGCACGCGGTCAGACAGCACGGCGACCAGCGGGGCAATCATGCAGTTGAGGCCGAACATGCAGGCGCAGTAGAAGATGGTAAGCAGCACCGCGTTATGCGTGGTGCCGGTCAGGAACAGGGTGACGCCACCGAGCACCGCACCGAAAACGATCCACGGAGTACGACGACCGAACCTGGAGCGGGAACGATCGGAGAAGTTGCCGAACATCAGGTTAGAAACCAGGGACGCCACTGCGGTGAACGCATTGACGATACCGACGAGGGCGTCCGGATCGGCGCCTTCGATGGTCTTGTAGTGCATCGGCAGCAGCACGGCGGAGACGATGCCGAGGCCTGACATCCACAGGATGCCGAACACCAGGAAGCCAGCGCCGAAGCGGATGGTGTTGACCTTGCTCAGCGGCTGCCGGTTTCAGGAGACAGCGACGGATCCTTGTCCGCGGCTGCGATGTTGGCGTTGTACGCCACCAAACGCTCCTCTTTGCTTGCGATTGCTTCACTCATGAAACTCTCTCCTTCGATTCATGTTTCAGTAGTGTTTTTGTTGTGTGACACGGACTGCCCCGCCCAGTCAATTAACTACCAATCAGTAATTAACGTATTTGTTACCGTAAATCATTTCTGCCAAAAGCGCAAGTCAATCGTGTTCGATTTGTTGATTTTGCGAATCCGACACCATGATTCCATGTTTAGTTTTACTCTTAAGCAGAATCTCGGTTTTTATTACCTAGTAACTGCTTAGTTAAAGCGTATTACAATCTCTTTTATCTGTCATTTCTCAGCGTGTTCCAACGTTTCTGCCACACTTCCTCTCCTCCGTACTGTAACTTAGTAAGTACAAGAAAAGGAGAGAGCATGCGCCGCCGAATCGAAGATAAACGCAGGAAACGAATGAGCGCCGAAGATCGCAGAAAAGCGATACTCGAAACCACCGTTTCATTCATCTCCCAATTCGGCTTCTGGGGATTCACCATTCGCGACGTGGCACAAGCTCAGAACATCACCGAAGCCGGCCTCCTTTACTACTTCAAATCCAAAGAACAACTGCTTGAGGAAACCCTCAAATACGCCGACCGCACCAACCAAATCGCCATTGCAGAGCATCTTGGCGTTGAAGGCGTGACCGGCGAAGTTTTGCAAGACGGCATCGCATACCATTGCGCTCTCGGACTCAAGGCCATCTCCACAGGAACCGTGGAAACCAACGCAGACCGACCCGAAATGGTTCGTCTCTACACTCTGCTCGAAAGCGAGGCCCTAAGCAAAGACCATCCGGTGCACAAGTATTTCGAACAGCGCGAAATCAATCTGCTGAAGGAATACACGTTCGCAGCCAAACGAGATGACGTCGCCTATCCGGAACGCACCGCACTGCAGGTGCTATCCGCCATGGAAGGGTTGCAATTGCGGTGGCTCAACGGATCTCAAGATGTCGATTTCGTTGGGGAATGGAAGGCCCTGATCGACCTTCTCATTCCCTAAACGTTCTCTTTGCGGCGATTTCAGCCTGCGATCACCACAACATTCCAGCGGCCGATTGCCAATGGATCACCCTCCTTGACGGCTGCACCCTCCTTCAGTACGACTTCAGCAGTTGCAGCCTCATCAATATTGCCGTCGGTGGCGATGACGACCGGAGCGACCACCACTTCACCTGCAACCGGGCTTGCAACGGTAACTTCGTCGGCGGAATAATTGAGCAGATACGTCACGTTCTCGCCGAGGGCATTCACACCCTGACGAACCGAGATCTGGCCCGCGAGCGCGGTTCCGGCAACGGCAACACCAGCATGTTCCACAGCCTCGCGCATAACCGCACGAATGGAATCGGCGTCAAGCAACGTAGCAATCCACTCGGCATCGCCCTTGCCGAATGCGTGACGGGTGACCGCGGCGTAATCCTTCCAAGCATAGTGGCCGTAGGATGCGAGCACCTCAGTATCAGCGTCGGCGTTCAACAGTTCGATCAGCGACTGAGCATCGGTGGACGCGGTTTCGGCGAGCGCACCTGCGAATTCCACGGAAACGTGGCCATTCGGGCGGGTGAACTGGCTGTAAGTCATGCCGAACACGTCGGTGAGATTGTGCGGAGCGCGGTCGACCCAAACGGTCACTTCGTCATCGGATACGAAAGAACGCATGGTGGAAACCAAGTGGCCGCCATTTTCAACGAACGTACGCAAGCGATCCGTAGTTTCCTGAGACGTGCAGTAGAGCGCCGGAGTCACGATCATCTCATACTTGGCGAGACGTTCGGCCGGAGCATCGGACGGCACGAAATCGCATTCGACGTTGAGCTCGAACAGCGCGTCGTACACGTTGCGCACCACGTCGTTGTACTTGAGGTTGCCGCCGAACGGGAAGCCCGCTTCGATGAGGAACCAGTCGAGCGCGGTGAGCGACTCGTTGCTGACCATGATGGCCACCTTGTTCTGCTTCTTCAGGTGAACGAGGCGCTCCCCCACTTCCGGCTTGCCGATTTCGTGTCCGAACACGCCTGCCTCGCGGTAGGTCGGGTTCGGTTCGAGGTCGTGGCTCAGCAGACCCTTCCAGTAGGTTTCGAACGAATTGTGGATGGAATGCCAGTGCCAGTATTCCACCATGTCAGCGCCGGAGGCCAAGTGCGAGTAAGCCTGCAGACGAAGCTGTCCCGGGAACGGAACCCAGCCATGCTGACCCTGCGCTTCGGTTTCGAGCACGAGGAAGTTCTTGCCGTCCTTGGTGGAACGGGTCATATCGCCGCCGAATGCGATTTCCTTACCGGTCAGATCGTCTTCGGTCGGATGGTAGATGTCGACGCCGGTGATGTCCACTGCGGTCGCGGCCTTGAAGTGGTCGACGGCCGGCTGCACGCCGAAGGAATAGCCACGCCATTCGAAATCGAAATTGTGGGTGATGAACTGGTCGTCATGAGCGTATTCGCGCACAATATCGGACTGCCACTGCAGGAAGGCACGCACCTGATCGCGACGGAACTTGTCGAATTCGCCGCCGAGGGACTCGTTAATCGTAGCGGTCACATCCGGGAAGTCCTCCCAGGAATTGATGCGGTTCGACCAGTAGTCAAGACCGAAGCGATGGTTCAGCTCGTTCAGATCGCCATCGAACTTCTCATACAGATACTTGATGAATAGGCGCTGCATGTCGTTGGACACGGAATCGTAGTACTTGGTTTCGTTATCGACCTGGTAGCCGATCACTGCCGGATGGTCGGCAACGTGGGAGATCAGCTTGCGGATCACGCGTTCGCCGTAGAAGCGGTAGGTGGCGTTGACGATGTCCATGATCTGGCGTGCGCCATACTTGCCTTCACCGTTCGGGGTGACCGCGAGCACGCTCGGGTCAAGCTTGACGAGCCAGCTCGGCACTGCGTAGGTCGGGGTGCCTACGATGACGTCGATGCCCGCGCGCTGTGCTGCGTCGAGTGCGCGGTCAACGTAAGTGAAGTCGAATACGCCCGGCTGCGGTTCGCAGGTGCTCCACGTGGATTCGGCGATGCGAATGACGTTCAGCCCCGCTTCCTTCATCATCCTCATGTCTTCATCGACGCGGTCGATGCCTTTCATCATGAGGTACTCGTCGTAATATGCGGCACCGAAAAGAATGTGATCTGCCTCGTAACGACTCACGGATCCTCCATCGTCTTCATTGACTTGTTACTAGTTACTACTTGTTGCTACGTCTAAGGCTGTTCTTTTGCGGTATCCCCGAGTTTTTTCTCAAGTATCCGTATCTAACAGCCATTAGATATAAGAAATATAAATCTTCCCGATTCAGCTGTCAAGAACTGCAAAATTTCAGGCGTGTCTTACCTAACAACCATTAGATACAGCGTTTCCCCTTGACCAAAACCAACCAATCACCGCAATCCACACAAAAAGCTATCCCAGCGAGCAAATCTTTCCAGCCACTGGAGCAAGCTTCCCGCAAACACACCTCCAAAAGTCCTGATTCTTCCAGCTAGTGGAGGAATTGAGACACAAAAGGCCATAGAAACACAGCTCGCAAGAAAACTGCACACGGCTTAGCGGTAACCGTCCCAGACAGGTGAGGGGAAGATCATCTTTTCGAAGGCAAGCCATTCATCGTAGAAATCGATGGGAGGCTTACGCATCCAACGCAGTTGAATGCCGTCCATCGCTTCCAAGCTTTGACGCACAATCGCACGCATATTCTCCCAACCGCCGATTTCAGGCGGCAATTTCCATGTGTACTGGGAATAGTGTTCCCACACGTATTTCGGACGATTCTCGAAATAGTCGTGCAACGGATGATCCTCACTGAACGACTCAGTTTCTAACACCATGTATAGCTGCAGCAAGCTGCGTCGGCTCGCATTGTAGCGAACCAAGAATCGCAAGTACGCGGGAAACAGCATGCCTTCCGGATCACTGCCGGGTAGTCCCGACGCAGCGAAATCAGCCGGAGTGCCCTCCTGATCGTAATTGTCGGTGACCAGCAGCGACAACAACCGTTCCTTGTTGCCGATGTAATGCAGCAATCCAGGCTGGCTCATGCCAATCGCATCAGCAATATCTTTCAACGATGTACCGTAATACCCCTTTTCCCCGATAAGACGGCTCGCCGCAGCGACGATTTCCCGCTTACGCTCCTCAGGTGTTTTACGAACACGTTTCTTCCCCTCATTAGCCATATGGACAGTGTACTATCTACTACCCATTAGACAGGCGGAAATCATATCAAACCACAACATTCCCACTCGCCACATAAAAACGGGCCGACCTTCAACAGACCAGCCCTGAATTACATTCAAAACCACTTCGAGATCACATTCAGTCAGCCTCAGCCAACCAAAAATATTCGAAAAACAGTTTTACTTCTGGAACACGTCAGGATGCTTCGGATCGCCAGGTTCGTCGGCAAGCACACCTTCGAGCCCTAAGAATTCCTGCCAGAATTCCAGCGAATTGCCATACGGAGCGGCCTGGTGGCCATGCGCCTGCAGGTTCGCCTTCGCCTCAAGCACATCTTCCTCGCGAATGCCGTACGAAATACGATTCGAGACGCTCACGATTCGCCGGATCATAGAACAGCGATCCGATGATTTCCGCAACCGTTCCGCACGCGCCACAGGCAGCGAATCCCAATGACGGAATTCAATGAAGTTCTACAAACG
>ENA-OQKU01000131-OQKU01000131.1-human-gut-metagenome-genome-assembly--contig:-NODE-131-length-9645-cov-2.863207_pt1 | contig 9645 bp, 6 predicted proteins | sample MGYA00242807_ERZ504816 | MGnify/ENA primary metagenome ERZ504816 (study PRJEB26092, sample SAMD00036376) | human gut metagenome | host: Homo sapiens | study: EMG produced TPA metagenomics assembly of the...
GGTTTCCGCGCTCGCGGTCAACGTGCCGATGCTGATGATCGGTCGTGTGATTCAGGGTGTTGCCGGTCCGATTGTGCCGATGACGCTGATCATGCTGCACGCCAAGGTTACTGAAGATAAGAAGTACGCCAAGCTCATGGCTATTCTGACTTCCGTTAATGGTGGCATCGGCGGTGTCGACGCTATTCTTGGCGGCTGGCTTGCTGGCACGTTCGGTTTCCGTTCCGTGTTCTGGGTCATGGTTGGCGTTGCGGTGCTTGCCATTGTGCTTGTGTTCGTGTATGCGGAAGAATCCACCGCTTCCGAGACTCCGAAGATGGATTGGGTTGGCGTGGTTTCCCTTGCCGCTGCATTCTTGGCCGCATATCTGGCCATCAACGAGATTCAGAAGCTGGGCTCCGCCAATTGGGCGCTGGTCGCTGTCGAAATCGTTATTGCAGCCGTGCTGTTCGTGGTGTTCTGGAATGTTGAGAAGCGTCAGAAGGCTCCGATGGTCACCACGCATTACCTCAAGCAGCGTCGTACTTGGGGTCTGCTGCTGACCACCCTGCTTACCATGACCGGCGTGTTCGCCATCATGAACGGTATCGTGCCTGCTCTCGCTCAGGATACCGAAGTCGGCGCCGGCATGAGCGCCAGCGTGGTATCGTTCGCCACCCTGACTCCGTATGCGTTGATCGGTCTCGCATTCGGTCCGGTCGCAGGCGTGCTCGCTTCGAAGTTCGGCTACCGTGCGGTGCTGCGTACTGGCTTGATCGTCTCTGTTGTGGGCGTGCTGTTCGGCATCTTCGTGTGCAACGTTCCGAGCATCTGGGCACTTGTGGTCATGTCTTTGGCTTTGGGTGTTTCCTACGCAGGTACTGCCAACATCATGCTGAACGGTCTGGGCATCGTGCTCTCTCCGGAAGACAATCCGGGCTACCTGCCTGGTCTGAACTCCGGTGCATTCAACCTGGGTGCCGGTCTGAGTTATGCAGTGCTGTACGCTGCTCAGAACGCGTTCACCGCATCCGGCGGTGCGACCAGCGGCTACATCGCAGCCATGGTTGGCGGTGTGATTCTGCTCGGCCTCGCGTTCTGCGCATCCCTGCTCATTCCGAAGCCGGGAGAGCAGAAGTAATCAATATAAGCTTGCCTGTGTTGTGTGATTAAAAAACGGCGGTTTTGCAGTCGGACTCCTCTCTGTCCGACCACAAAACCGCCGTCCTTTTTATATATATGATTGCGATTGTATGGTTACAGACATTTCTGATGGTATGCAATCGCTGGGTGCATTCAGATGTTCAGTGCCTTGGCGCCGATGTCGTGACGGTAGAACATGCCCTTGGTGTCGAGCTGGTCGATAATCGCATACACCTTGTCTTGAGCGGCCTTGATGTCGGCTGCGGAGGTTTCCACCAACAGCACGCGGCCGGAATTGGCGACCAGACCTTCTTCGCTACGAGCCACGCCAGCGTAATAGACGTGGGAATCCTCATCGACTGGAATCTCAGGAATCGCAGCGCCCTTGATCACATCGACAGGGTAGCCGTCGGCGGCGAGCACCACACCAAGCGTGGCGTTGTCATTATCCCAAGTGAACTCCGGAGTCTCGCCATTGAGCAGAGCGCTGATGCCGGCGCCGAGATCAGACGTGAGCTTCGGCAGCACGACTTCCGTTTCCGGATCGCCGAAACGAGCATTGAACTCGATAACCTTCGGACCATCCGCGGTGGCGATCAAGCCAGCGTACAGAATGCCCGTGAACGGCGTACCCTCATCGGACATAGCCTGCACGGTCGGCTTCACAATGGTTTCGATAGCGGTGTCAACCACATCCTGACCGATCTGCGGAACGGGACTGTACGCACCCATGCCACCGGTGTTCGGACCCTTATCGCCATCATAAGCGCGCTTATGATCCTGAGAAATCGGCATCGGCCAGAAATCGGTGCCATTCACAAAACTCATCAGCGAGAACTCCTGACCCTCCAAGAAGTCCTCGATGACAACCTTCGCACCGGCGTTGCCGAAACGATGATCGACGAAAATGTCTTCAAGAGCGGCGATGGCGGTTTCCTCATCCATGGCAACGGTCACGCCCTTGCCAGCGGCCAGACCATCAGCCTTGATCACAATCGGAGCGCCATGTTCACGCACATAAGCGGTGGAACGCTCCAAATCGTCGAACGTCTGATACTTCGCAGTCGGAATGTTGTGACGTTCCATCAACTGCTTGGCGAAATCCTTGGAACCCTCGATTTGCGCGGCGGCCTTGCTCGGACCAAACGCCTTGATGCCAGCTCCCGCGAAATCGTCGACGATGCCCTCGATAAGCGGCACTTCCGGACCGACGAACACCCAGTCGTAGCCGTTGTTCTTCACGAAATCAATCAGCGCGGCATGATTGGACGGGTTGATCTGCGTGGTGCGGATGCCGTCAAGCTCCATGCCTGGATTGCCCGGAGCCACTGTGACTTCGCTGACGCTGCCGCCGCGCATAAGTGCATGGGCGATGGCATGCTCGCGTGCACCGGAACCGATGACCAGAACCTTCATGTTTCCTCCTGTTGTGTCCCTTTTGGGAAAATCCTATGTTCAGGAAAGTCTTTGGAAATAAAAGGGGGTGGCCGTTATGGCTCACCCCCGTATATGTATTTACTGCAGTTCGACGTCGCTATCGGTCTTCTTGACGATATTGCCGAGTACGTAACCGGCTTCGTCATTGGACTTGAGCAATTCCATGGTCTTATCGGCATCTTCGGCGTTGACGGCCAGCACCATACCAATACCCATGTTGAAGATGTTGAACATTTCCATATGGTCGACTTCGCCGGCCTTTTCGAGCACGTCGAAAATCGGCAGTACCGGCCAGGAGCCGAGGTTGATGTGTGCGGCCAGACCGTCCGGAATCATACGCGGAACGTTTTCGATGAAGCCGCCGCCGGTGATGTGGGCGACACCCTTGACCACGCCGGCCTTGAACAGCGGGGAGAGGGCCTTCACATAAATCTTCGTCGGGGTGAGGAGCACGTCGCCGAGCTTTTCGCCGTCGAGCTCGTCAAGCACGGTATCGACGGTATAGCCAGCCTTCTCGAACAGGGCCTTGCGCACCAGAGAGAAGCCGTTGGAATGCACGCCGGTGGACGGCAGACCAATGAGCACATCGCCCTCAGCGATGGTGGAGCCGTCCACGATTGCGGACTTCTCGGCAACACCGACCGCGAAACCGGCCAAATCGTACTCGTCTTCGTCATACATGCCCGGCATTTCAGCGGTTTCGCCACCGATCAGACCGGAACCAGCCTGTACGCAGCCGTCGGCAACGCCAGCCACAACCTGCTCGAGCAGTGCTGGATCGTTCTTGCCGCAGGCGATGTAATCCAGGAAGAACAACGGTTCCGCACCCTGAGCGGCAATATCGTTGACGCACATGGCCACGCAGTCGATGCCGATGGTGTTGTGCTTGTTGGCCATCTTGGCCACGACCAGCTTGGTGCCGACGCCGTCAGTGCCGGAAATCAGTACCGGCTCCTTGTATCCGAGGGAAGCCAGATCGAACAGGCCGCCGAAGCCGCCGATACCGCCGACCACGCCCGGACGGTTGGTGCGCGCCACATGGGACTTGATGCGCTTGACGACTTCGTAACCGGCTTCGACGCTTACGCCGGCTTCCTCATATGCTTTTGGCATATCAAACCTTTCTCGGGTTCAGTGTTCTTCTTGGGATGAAGTGGTGGTGTATTCGTTGCCTTCGTACTTGCTCTTATACAGGGCGAATTCAGGCAGACGCACGCGATCTTCTGGGGTGAGGGACTTCAAAAAATCACTTTCATAATCGTCGAGTGCGGTCGGGTAGTCGCCATTGAAGTAGGCCACGCACAAACCGCCATACGGGGCGTCCGCGCCTAATCCAATGGACTCGACCAAACCGTCAAGCGAAAGGAACGCCAACGAGTCGGCGCCGATGAAATCGCGAATTTCCTCAACGGACTTCTTTGCGGCGATCAGTTCCTTGGTGGTGGAAATGTCGATGCCGTAGAAGCACGGGTACTTCAGCGGCGGCGAGCTGATACGCATGTGCACTTCGGCGGCGCCAGCTTCCTTCAGCAGCTGCACGATGCGCTTGGACGTGGTACCGCGCACGATGGAATCGTCGATAACGATCACGCGCTTGCCTTTGACCACGCCGCGCACGGCGGACAGCTTCATGCGCACGCCCTGCTCGCGCAGTTCCTGCGTCGGCTGGATGAAGGTTCGAGCCACATACTGGTTCTTGATCAGGCCCATCTCGTTTGGCAGACCAGCTTCTTCCGCATAGCCGGAGGCCGCGGACAGCGAGGAATTCGGCACGCCAATGACCATATCGGCATCGACCGGCGATTCTTGGGCCAGACGCGCACCCATACGCTTGCGGGCGGAATGCACGTTTACGCCGTAAATGTCGGAATCGGGGCGTGCGAAGTAGATGAATTCCATCGAGCAGATGGCCAACTGGGTCTGATTGGTGTACTGCACGATCTTGTAGCCGTGATCGTCGATAACCACGATTTCGCCCGGGCGAATATTGCGCACCAATTCGGCGCCGACAACGTCAAGCGCGCAGGTTTCGGAAGCGAGCACATAAGCGCCGTTTTTCATCTTGCCGAGGGAAAGCGGGCGGAAACCGTTCGGATCAAGCGCGCCGATCATGGCGTCTTCGGTCATGATCAGGTAGGCGAAACCGCCATGCACGGTGTTGAGCGCTTCCTTGAGCTTGTCCATGAACGTACGCTGTGTGGAGCGGCGCAACAGGTGCATCAACACTTCGGTGTCGGAATTGGAGTGGAAGATTGCGCCTTCGTCTTCCAACTGACGCCTCAGAGTCGGGCAGTTCGTCAGATTGCCATTGTGGCACAAGGCCATATCGCCGTCATGGAAGCGGAAGATGAATGGCTGGATGTTGTCGGTGCCGCCTGAACCGGCAGTGGCGTAACGCACATGGCCGATCGCCTTGTCTCCCTTCAGGCGTTCGATTTCGCGTTCGTCGCCGAACACTTGGGTCAACAGACCCGTTCCGCGATGACCGATGAGATGACCGTTATCGTTCGAGACAATGCCGGCGCCTTCCTGACCACGATGCTGCAGCGCGTGCAGGCCGAAGTAGGTGAGTCGGGCGGCGTCCGGGTGACCCCAAACGCCAAAAATACCGCATTCCTCGTGGATGTCTTCGAGTTCAGCTGACAAGCCAAAGCTCCTTCCAAAACCATGGAGACAAGGGGTTCGCTACCGTTCAACCCTACCAACCGGAGGCTACAATTGGCGGTTTTCGTGGAGTCCTTAGGGGCACTTGGCATGTCGGGTGTGTCGAACAATTGTTCGAACTCTCTGATATGCTGAATGCAGGAAAATACAGTGCGGTGCATCGGCGATGCTTTGTCGGTGCTTTGCGAGGCGAAGTGCTCGTTGACGTTTCAAGATGGAGCCAAATCATGGAAGGAGTCTGAAGATGGCCGAACGTACCTATATCGCTATCGATCTGAAATCCTTCTATGCGTCTTCGGAATGTGCGGAACTCGGATTCGACCCTCTATCCACGCATCTGGTAGTGGCCGACCAATCGCGCACCGACAAAACCATCTGTCTTGCCGTGTCGCCATCGCTCAAAGCATATGGACTGCCGGGGCGGGCGAGACTGTTCGAAGTCAAAGCGAAGCTTAAAAGAAGTCAATGCTGCACGGCGGGCAGCGGCACCGGGCGGTGTGCTGAGAGGTGAATCGTATGATGCGAAAGCGCTCGCAGCTAATCCGAATCTGGCTGCCGGCGTGTATATAGCCAAGCCTCGAATGTCGCATTATCTCAACATCAGTGCGAAAATCTACAGCATATATTTAAGGTACGTATCCGAAGCTGACATTCATGTCTATTCGATAGATGAAGTATTCATGGATGTTACCGGGTATTTGCGGGCTTACGGCAAAAGCGCGCATGATATGGCCCGTGAAATGATCCAGCAGATTCTTCGGGAGACGGGCATCACCGCAACGGCCGGTATCGGTACGAATATGTATTTGGCGAAAGTGGCTATGGACGTGGTCGCCAAGCATATTCCCGCGGATAAGGATGGCGTGCGTATCGCGCAATTGGATGAGATGTCGTATCGTCGGCTGTTATGGGCGCACAGGCCGTTGACTGATTTCTGGCGTGTGGGACGAGGGTATGCGAAGAAGCTCGAAGCCCAAGGTCTAATGACAATGGGCGATATAGCCCGATGTTCCATAGGCCGTGCCGACGAGTATTACAACGAGGGCCTGCTGTACAAGATGTTCGGTGTGAACGCCGAGCTGCTTATCGACCATGCGTGGGGTTGGGAACCTTGCACGATCGCCGACATCAAAGCGTATAAGCCAGCTGGTCATAGTATGAGTTCGGGGCAGGTGCTTACGGGCGCGGTCGGTTTTGACTCGGCGCGGCTGATTGTGAGAGAAATGGCGGACACCTTGTCTTTGGACTTGGTTGCCAAAGGTGTGAAGGCCGGCCATATGGGTTGATGGTCGGTTACGATACCGCCAGTCTTGATCCAAAGCGGCTAGGGGAGTGTGGCACTCCGGAATTGAAGGCGATGGCTGAGCGAGCCATTGCCGAATATAGCGGTCCCGTAACTCTTGATAGGTATGGTCGGCGTGTGCCCAAGCCGGCTACAGGGTCGATTGGTCTGGACGACCATACGTCATCCACCACGCGCATATGCGATGCGGTTGACGAATTGTTCTGCAGAATCGTCGATCATCGGCTGTTGGTACGTCGATTGAATGTGGTTGCTTCTGATTTGCAAACGGTCGAACAGCTGGCTGAGCGGAATGCTGCGGCGAATTACGTTCAGCCCGATCTGTTTTCGGATATGCAGGAAGTCTCAAATGGAAGCGATAGCAACGATTGCAGTGATAACGTCGATAACAACGTGCGGTCTTCCTACGCTGACGATATGCGGGTTGTCGATGAGATTTCCGAACAGCATGTGCAGCAGACGATTCTTGACATCAAACGCAAGTTCGGCAAAAACGCCGTCATTAAAGGGATGGACATGTTCGCTGATGCCACAGGTCAACAGCGCAACCGGCAGATTGGAGGTCATGCAGCATGAGTTTGCAGCAAACCGACCGTTACGATGACATCATCAACTTGCCTCATCATCGCTCGTGCACGCGCCCGCACATGAGCATGCACAACCGTGCCGCGCAATTCATGCCTTTCGCCGCTCTCACCGGCTACGACGACATCATCAAACAAACCGCTACCCATTCCAACGAAGCAGTGGAACGCGCCAACACCCCCGTCAATCTCGCCGAAGGCTACCTCTCCGCCTAACATGCGTCGGAGACCAAAAAAGAGGCTGTTTGGTTTGACTAGGGAGGAATCCCGATCAAACCAAACAGCCTCTGTATGTTCGAATCTACGTCAGAACGCTTTTATGGATGCGGTCGCGGATCAGGCGGCGAAGTACTCCACGCCGGCTGCGAACAGCGGCTGGTCCTTCTCGCCAGGCACGTTCACGAATGTGCCGTTGCTGTAGCGCTCGGAGTGGCCCATCTTGCCGAACACGCGGCCGTCCGGACTGGTGATGCCTTCGATGGCCAGCAGCGAACCGTTCGGGTTCACATCCAGGTCCATGCCCGGCACGCCAGCCTCGTCCACATACTGCGTAGCGATCTGGCCGTTGGCCTTGAGCTGGGCGAGCACGTCGTCGGAAGCCACGAAACGACCTTCGCCGTGGGAGATGGCGATGGTGTGCATGTCGCCCACGGCGGTCTTCGCCAGCCACGGGGAGAGGTTCGACGCCACGCGGGTGCGCACCAGACGGCTCTGGTGGCGGCCGATGGTGTTGAACGTCAGCGTCGGGCATTCGGCGGTCATCGGCACGATGTCGCCGTACGGCACCAGGCCGAGTTTGATCAGCGCCTGGAAACCATTGCAGATACCGAGCATCAGACCATCACGGTTGTTCAACAGGTCACGCACCGCTTCGGTAACGGCAGGAGCACGGAAGAACGCGGTGATGAACTTGGCGGAACCATCCGGCTCGTCGCCGCCGGAGAAGCCGCCGGGGATCATGATGATCTGGCTCTTCTTGATTTCCTCAACCAAAGCTGCGGTGGACTCAGCCACAGCAGCAGGGGTGAGGTTGTTCACGATGAGCGTGCTCACGTCGGCACCCGCGCGCTCGAAGGCGGCTGCGGAATCGTATTCGCAGTTGTTGCCGGGGAACACGGGGATGATCACATGCGGCTTGGCGACGCCGGCGCCGGTGTATACGGTCTTCTTCGGCGCATTGAAGGACACGGTCTCAACGGTCTTGCCCTTTTCGTCGCCCTTGGATCGGTACGGGAACACGGATTCGATGCCGCCCTCCCAAGCGTCCTGCAGTTCGGCCAGATCCAGCGTCTCACCGGCTGCCACGAACTGGTAGGCCTTGGTGGTCTCGCCGACCTCACTGACCTCAACCAGATTGGATACGGCCGGAACCTTCGCGGTGTCGGCAAGTTCGATGATGAAGGAACCATAGACCGGGGCGAACAGGTTGTCCACGCTGATGCCATCGGCCAGCTTCACGCCGATCTGGTTGCCGACAGTCATCTTGAAGATAGCCTCGGCGGTGGCACCGTAGCCAGGCGTGGACACGGCCAGCGCATCGCCGAAATCGGTGAGCTCCTCGACTGCGGAGAACACCTCCAGCAGCGAATCCTTGTCCGGTGTGAGGCCGTCGGCCTGGTAACGCGGCGCGATGCGGATCACACGGTGACCAGCGCCCTTGAACTCTGGGGAAGTGGCACGCTTCATGTTGCCCACAGCCACGGCGAAGGAGATCAGGGTCGGCGGAACGTCCAGCTGTTCGAACGTGCCGGACATGGAGTCCTTACCGCCGATTGCGCCAGCGCCTAGATCGACCTGCGCCATCAGAGCGCCCAGTACGGCGGCCATCGGCTTGCCCCAACGCTCCGGCTCGTCGCGTAGCTTCTCGAAGTATTCCTGGAAGCTCAGATACGCTTTCTCATGTTCGAAACCGGCGGCCACCAGCTTCGAGAGCGACTCGACCACAGACAGATAAGCGCCTGTGAACTGGTTCTGCTCCATGATGTACGGGTTGAAGCCCCAAGCCATCGCGGAGGCGGTGGTGGTCTCGCCGAACACCGGCAGCTTGGCGACCATGGCCATGTTCGGGGTCAGCTGCTTACGCCCGCCGAACGGCATGAGCACGGTGCCCGCGCCGATGGTGGAGTCGAAACGCTCGGAAAGACCCTTGTTGGAAGCCACGTTCAGGTCGGTGAGCATGGTGTGCATGCGTTCGGCGAGCGTGCCGGTCTTCCACGGGGTGGTGTAGGCCTGCTGAGCTTCGACATGCACCACCTGATGCTTCGGAGCGCCGTTGGAGGCGAGGAACTCGCGGGACAGATCCACGATCGTGTCGCCGTTCCACACCATCGTCATGCGCGGCTCTTCGGTCACTGTCGCGATGACTTCGGCCTCGAGATTCTCTTCCTTGGCGTAGCCCAGGAACTCGTCCACATCCTCGGCGGCCACGTCCACGGCCATGCGCTCCTGGGATTCGGAAATCGCAAGTTCGGTGCCGTCCAGGCCCTCGTACTTCTTCGAAACCTTGTTGAGATCAACATACAGGCCGTCAGCCAG
>ENA-OQKU01000132-OQKU01000132.1-human-gut-metagenome-genome-assembly--contig:-NODE-132-length-9634-cov-1.768381_pt1 | contig 9634 bp, 11 predicted proteins | sample MGYA00242807_ERZ504816 | MGnify/ENA primary metagenome ERZ504816 (study PRJEB26092, sample SAMD00036376) | human gut metagenome | host: Homo sapiens | study: EMG produced TPA metagenomics assembly of the...
CGGTGACGTTTTCCTCGACGGACTCGTTAAGGGCGTCGTACTTGTGGAACACGCGCGAGAAGATGGGGCGTACCTTAAAGATGATAAAGAACAGTCCAAAGCCCAGCAGCGGAATGATGACCAGGTAGACCATGGCAACGCTGCCGCCCATGATAAATGCCATGGTAAAGGCGAAGATCAATACCAGCGGCGCGCGCACGGCGATGCGGATGATCATCATAAAGGCCTGCTGCACGTTGTTGATATCGGTGGTCAGGCGCGTGACGAGTGAGGAACTCGAGAACTCATCGATGTTGGCAAAGCTGAACGTCTGGATCTTGTAGAACAGGTCGTGACGCAGGTTCTTGGCGAAGCCGCAACTCGCATGGCTGCAGGTGACGCCGGCAGCGGCACCAAAGGCAAGCGACGTCAGCGCGATGAGCACCAAAAAGCCTGCGGTGGGAAGCATCTCGGCTACGGTGGCGCCGTCTTTGATAGCGTCGATCAGGTTGGCGGTGATAAATGGAATCAGCATCTCGCAGAGCACCTCGCCAAGCACGAGCAACGGCGTGGCAACGGTGACTTTCATATAGTCGCGGATGCTGCCCATGAGGGTTTTAATCATCCAGTTCCTCCCAAGTTTTGCGGATTTTCTCGAGCATTTCGGCGAGCTGCTCACGCTCGTCGTGGGTGAGGGCGCTAAAGGCCTGCTCTCTAAAGCGAATGCGGGTGGCCTGGTCGATGCGGGCGTTTTCCCGGCCGGTTTCGGTCAGGCGAATGGTGAGTTGCCGTCGATCCTTGGGGTTACGGCTGCGCTCAATGAGGCCGTTGACCTCGAGCTTGGACAGGATCTCGGAAAGCGACCCCGGCTTGAGGTCAAAGTGCATGCCGAGTTCCTGCTGCGACATCTCGCTGCCGGGCTGCTTGGCCAGCAGGCAGATCGATGGGCGCCTTGCCGGATACGCCTCCGCCATGAAAGTGCATGTAATGGCCGCAAAAGCCCAGACCGCTCAGGATGCGCTTGGCGAGTTTGTCTTCGGCGCTGACCGCTTCGGGTACATCCGCCGGCTGTGACGGGTCGCCGCCGGGCCCGTGCGAACAAAGGTTAAGAGGTTCATCGCACATGAATCAGTGTTGCTCCTTTCTTTAGTTAGGTAGTGGAATTGTTTTGTGCCTAACCAATTTAGGAGTGTGAGAAATCAATGTCAAGGTGCCAAACTTATTAAGTTACGGCGTTTTGCCAAACGCCGTAACCGCTCGACGCTGCAAACGCTCCTAAGCGGCAATCTGATCCCTTGGGGACGAAGGAAAAGGTATCGTTTTGGGCTGCGATGACTAGCCCTTTTCGAAGCGGCCTTGCCAAAAACTATGCCTAATTACTACGATGAATCCAGCATCGCTGACCACAACAGCTGTTTCTGAAAAACGACAAGCTATCTACCGGCGGTTTGTTGGAGAGAAATTCGTTGTGGTTGGAGGCGGGCGGTTAAACGTAGTAAATAGGCATAGTTTTGTAAATAGGCGCTATATGAGTAGCATCAACTAGGCCGCTATGGAGCAAACAGCCCCCATTTCCGAAACCTTTCCGCAACAATTTGCCCTTCGTACCGCTCGCCTCCGCCCACAACGCCTCCTGCGCTACACTTAGTCGCACTGTGGCGCTGCTGCGCTGTGCCCGAAACAAGGGAGACCCTCATGAAGAACACTCAGCTGCTGCTGATTAACGATATGTGCGGTTACGGCAAGGTCGCGCTTTCCGCCATGCTGCCGGTGCTGTCGCACATGGGCTACCGTATCCATAACCTGCCGACGGCGCTCGTTTCCGACACGCTCAACTACCCCCAAGTTCTACATCCACGACACCACGGAGTACGTGCGTCAGAGTCTTGCCATCTGGGAGGAGCTCGGCTTTGAGTTCGACGCCATCTCGACCGGCTTTATCGTGACCGAGGAAGAGACGCGTATCATCTCGGACTTTTGCCACCGCCGCGCGCAAAAGGGCACCAAGGTGTTCGTCGACCCCATCATGGGCGACAACGGCAAGCTCTATGCGGGCGTGCCCGAGTCCACGATTGGCCTTATGCGGCACCTGCTGGAGTGCGCAGACTACGCGGTGCCCAACTACACCGAGGCCTGTCTGCTCACTGATACGCCTATTGCAGAGCAGATCACGCCCGATGAGGCCCGCGCCCTTGTGGACGCCGTGCGCGAGCTGGGTGCCAAATCGGTGGTCATTACGAGCGCCGTGGTCAATGGCACGAACGCGGTTATCGGTTACGACTATGTGGCGGGGGAGTACTTCACGATTCCCTTTGACCTGATTCCGGTCTATTTCCCGGGCACGGGTGACACGTTCTCGGCGGTGCTCGTCGGCCGCGTTATGACAGGCTGGAGTCTGCAGCGCGCGACGTCCGATGCCATGCGTGTGGTGGCTGAGCTTATCGAGCGCAATGCCGACCAAGAGGACAAGTCGGCTGGCCTTCCCATCGAGGCCTGCCTGGATGTGATTGACCATGAGTAATGCTGGCGAGGACGGCGTCAAGCCTGCGGGCGAGAACAGGCCGCTCGGCGCGCCGCGTGGCAAGCGTCCGCGTATCCGCGTGAGCTGCGTGGACCAGCTGGGCACATGCCGCTGCCATCACGGGCACAAGCCGGGTGACGTCTTCGACTTCGACCGCGACCGCGGCAAGATGTGTTCCATGGCATGTCACGTGGGCTTTCCCTATATCGATATCCTGCGCTATGGCGGAACCGTGCCTGGCAACGAGCCCGGCACGGCAAAGTTCTGCTGTCCCGAGGTCGACACGTTGAACGTCTGGCTTGCCGAGATCGTCGACGAGTAACCGAGCGAGGATTTTCTCCCGTCGAAATATCGAGCGTGGATTATCTCCCGTTTTGGGCGCAATTTCGCACTCAAAGTGGGAGATAGTCCTCGCTCGATTTGTATGCGAGAATTCCGACCTCACTTATGCCCATGCTTAGGCGCACGCGTCGTTGTTCTGTGCGCGAGTAAGCTCAAATTTCTGCATTTCATCCAATTTCGGTACTAAAAATCTCTGCATTTCATCGATAATAGTCGATATAAATATCTGCATTTCATTTATCGAGGCGATGGGAGAGCTTATGTTGCGCAGGAAAATCGCTGATGAGCTTGATTGTTGGCAGAGATCCATTGAACGAAAGGCGTTGTTCGTCACGGGTTCTCGCCAAATCGGTAAGAGCTACTCGATTCGCGAGTTCGGTAAGTCAAACTACGCAACCTATATCGAGCTCAATCTCGCGGAAAATCGCCAGGCAAAAGATGCTCTTCTCGAGGCACGGGATGCCGACGATTTCATCAGCAGGGTGACGCTTCTCTCGGGAAAGCCGATAGCACCGGGCAAAACGCTCGTGTTTATCGATGAGGTCCAAGAGGCCCCCGACATCATGACGATGGCAAAGTTCCTTGTTGAGGACGGGAGGTGCCGCTGGGCGTTTTCGGGGTCAATGCTCGGGACCCAGTTCAAGGGCGTTAGGTCCTATCCCGTGGGATATGTTCACGAGCTTAGGATGTTCCCGCTCGATTTTGAGGAGTTTTGCTGGGCGATCGGGGTGAGCGAGGGAGCTCGCCAAACGATACGCGACGCGTGTATCAGCGAGAAGCCCATTCCTGATTACATTCATGACGCGATGATGGCAAACTTCAGGACCTATACCGTTGTCGGCGGAATGCCGGAGGTCGTGCAGCGCTTTCTTGACACGCGGGGCGACCTTGCCTCTGTTCGTCAGCTACAGTCAGAGCTCAACGAACAGTACCGGCGGGATATCTCCAAGTATGCAAGCGGGCGAGCCCTTCAGGTGCAGAGCATTTACGATCAGCTCCCTATTATGCTCGAGGGCGAAAACAAACGCTTCGTGCTCAATTCCATTGACCCCAAGGCGCATTACGACAAGTACCAGCGAGATTTTGTCTGGCTCGTCGATGCCGGCGTTGCTCTCAAGGCCGATATCGTAACCGAGCCAAAATCGCCCCTGCTCAAGACGGCACGGCCATCGCAGTTCAAGCTATACCAATCGGATACGGGCATGTTGATGGCGCGCTACCCCGTTGGCGTCGCCCAGGCGGCGTATCTTGATAGCAAGGAACCCAATCTGGGCGGTATTTACGAAAACGTGGTGGCCCAGCAGCTGACTGCCCAAAATCGCCAGCTTTACTACTATCAGACAAAGAAGCGCGGCGAAGTGGACTTTGTGGTCGACGGACCGGATGGAACGGCTGTTCCGATCGAGGTTAAATCGGGTTCCTATTACCACGCGCACGCCGCGCTCGGTCATGTGCTTGATACGACCGAATATGGCGTAAGGCTCGGGATTGTTTTCTCGAGAGGCAACGTTGAACGCAGCGGAGCTGTTCTTTATTTGCCGCTATATGCGACCTGGGCCCTTTCGGATGTTTTGGGTGACTCCTGTGCCGAGGGGATAAAGCTGGAGGTCAAGCCGGTCTAGGGACAGTCCCCGATGCGACAAAGGCGTGGCCCGCGACCTCGATTGCCTACAGCTGCTCGAGCATAGCGGTACAACCGGCGAGCACGTCGCGGTAGGTGGCGTCGAAGTTGCCGGTGTACCAGGGATCGGCCACGTCGCCGGGGCGCTCGGTCCAATCGAGCATGCGCGTAATCTTGCCGTCGGGGTCGTCGCCAAAGATGCGACGCAGGCCACGCGCGTTCTCGTCGTCCATATAGACAATGTGGTCCCAGTCGCCATACTCCGCGCGACGCACCTGACGTGCACGATGTGCGACGACGGGAATCCCGACCTCGCGCAGCTTGGCAACGGTACCGTGGTGTGGCGGGTTGCCGATCTCCTCGGTCGAGGTCGCAGCGGAGTCAATGACAAACTCGCCCGCGCGCCCGGCGCGCCGCACCAGCTCGGTAAACACCGACTCAGCCATCGTCGAGCGACAGATGTTGCCATGGCAGATAAACAGTATGCGTTGCATGAGCGGTTTCCTTTCTAGGCGGTCGTGCAGGGCTTACAGACTGCTCTTGAGGCAGTTTGCTTCAATAAAGCCCGCTGCGTACAAGGGGAGGTGGCGTAGCTCGCGCCCGTCATCGGTTTCGCTGCGGAAAAAATTGTTCTCGGACAAAATGTAGGCATATGGCGATCGGGCTTTGTCCATGAACGACCCGAGGGTTCTCGCGCGCACGTTGCGTGCGGACTTTACCTCGACGGGCACGATTTCCATACGGTCGGTCTGAAGTAGAAAATCGAGCTCGCCGGTCGTCTTCCAAGACGACGGCGGCACCCAGTAAATACGTACTGCAAGCTGTTACCCGAAAATGCTTGCATGACCGAGTTTTTCCGCCAGGGCGCCTCGGAAGTCGGAAGATAGCGCTATGGCGGAATCTTCTTTGAGGTCGAGCCAGAGCCTCGGGTTGATGCCGAGTTTGTAGAACATGAGGCCGGTATCGAGAAGATAGACCTTAAAGAAACTTCCAATCTTCGTCGTCGAAGGGACGAGGGGAGGCTCGATGCCTTCGGTCAGGTTGTTGACCGATATGATACCGGCGCCTTCGAGCCAGTCGAGCGGCTCGATAAGCTTGGCGCGACGGCCTCCGCGTTCGACCTCGGAGTACTTGAATTTTTTTTGTGGACGATCTCAGCAGCTGGGACGGAATGGAGCGCCAGACCTTGCGTGCCGCCACGCCGCTGATCCCGTTTTCGGGGTCGGTCATATCGGCGGTATAGGTCTCGTTGATTTCGCGCTGCTCGACGCGCGCATCCTCGATGGATAACGTCTTGCGATATGCGTTGACGGCGGCGGGCATGCCGCCCACGATCTGGTATCGATGAAACAGGCTGAGCGCGGCTTGGTGCACGGCGTAGGTCTCGAGCGTGCCGGCGTGGGTACGAATGGCATCGGCCATCTGCTCCTCATCGAGCGCCCAGAGAAACTCCTCGAACGACATAGGATGCATGGTCTCTTGACGAACGCCGCTGGGAAAAGGCAGCTTACGTTTGCGCGTGGCGACGCCGAGCTGACTGCCGGTCGCGCATATGCGCCAGCCCGAACCCGAAAAAAAGCGAAGCGAGTTGAGCGCCCGTTCGCAGAGCTGCACCTCGTCAAACAGGATGAAGGTGGTTTCTTTGCGAATGGGGGCGCGTTTATAGTCTGAAATCCGCGCCACGATGGTGTCAACGTCGTCGGTGGGACAATCGAACAGCGGAGCGATCAGCTCAAGATCGGTCTGAAAGTCGAGTTTGACAAACGCATCGCCGGCGATTCGCCTGCCGATTTCCTCGGCAGCGTACGTTTTGCCTACGCGTCGCGCACCACGGATGAGGAGGGGGCGTGAGGCGTCCTTTGTCGCCCATGATTCGATAACGGACTCGATTGATCTGCGCATGGGGCCGCCTTTCCAATTTCGTGTACTTCAGATACATAGTTTAGTACGATTTCATGTACTTGAAATACACGAAATAATAGAAAAGCGTGTATCTCAAATACACGAAATTGCACTGCTGAAGCTTCCAGGCGGATAAACATACTCATATTGGGCGGTTTTCACCGGTTACTCGCCACCTTGGGCTATGTTTGCCCCTATGCCCGTATTGAGGGCCGTGCTGATTGACGACGGCGCTCCCAGCGAGCCAGCTTAATCGTCACCAGCGTGAGGGCCCAGGCCACAAGCGAGAACGCGGCGCCCACTGCGCCCACGTACGCAATGCCAACGCTGCTTACCACGGCGCCGCCCACTGCGGTGCCCAAACGAGATGCCCGACGTTAAACGCCATGGGCTCAACCGAACTTGCGAGTACCATCGACTTGGGATGGCGGCTGCGTGCCACGTCCATAAGTGCGTGATGCATGAGACCGAGAACAGGTACATGAGCATCGCCAGGCTAAAGACAAAGACCAGCGCGAGCGGCATGGCGGCGCCCACGGCAAACAGCCCGAGCAGTGCCGCCGCCTGCAGCACAAACGTAACCAGCAGCGCCTTCATGCCAAAACGCGCATCGATCCATCCGCCCAGGGTGTTCGAGATCAGGCAGAACACGCCATAGGCCATAAGTGTGGTGCTCGCCTGAACGGTATCCATGCCCAGCACCTGCTCCAGATAAGGCGTCACGTAGCCGTAGAATACGTAGACCGAGCCCACGCCAAACAAGAAGATGAGCATGCCGGTGATGATACTCGGCTCGCGTAGTAGCCCCGCCTGCTCGCGGAAGGTGGCGGGCTCATCGGTCTGCCCGGCGCGAGGCATAAACGCCACGAGCGCGCTACAGATCAAAACGGCAAAGGTCAGCGTGCCGTACATGGCCACGTGCCAATCGAGTGTGTCGGCCACAAACTTGCCAATCGAGGTCACAAAGACCATCGCCACGGAAAACGCGCCGTACACGACCGAGATGGCAAGTGAGGTTTGCTGCGGGGATAGCAGCTCAGGGATGTACGTCACGCCCACGGCGAGCAGTGCGCCCGAGACGGAGCCCAAGATGATGCGCGAGGCAAACAGCACTTGGAAGTTGGGCGCCAACGCCATGACAAGATTACCGAGTACAAAGACAATGCTGTAGCACACGAGTAACTGGTAACGGCGGAAGCGTCCCGTGCTGAGCGCAAGCGCCGGCGTTGCGATGGCGTAGACGAGCGCGAACACGCTGATGAGTTGGCCTGCGGTGGCAAGTGAGATGCCGAGCTCCGTCGCCAGGTCGCTCTCGATGCCGATGACCACGAACTCCGAGCAGCCGAGCGAAAAGCCTAACAACACGAGCAGCGCTAGGCAGAGGTTGGTGCGCGCGGGGGAAAGCGCGGCAGCGGTTGATGCTGTTGTGGACGAGGTTGCGGTGGTCAAGGCGGTTGCTCCCATGTTGCGTTATATGAGCTAGATTCAGTCTCTGCAACTCTAGCAGAATACGACAAGAAGCAGCGCCTTTGTCACGGTCTGCGCTTGCCTGTATAGTCGCAATACAGGCGAAGATGGTCTCAGGTACATCGCGGGCGGCAGGAGATCCCATGGGTATGCACACGACAAAGGTTGCAGTGGGCGAGGGCAAGTTTGCGCTCGAGGCCCAGCTGACGGTGACGCCGCGAGGCATGGCGGTGTACGCCTGCTCGCCGGAGTTTGCGCACCTGGGCGCCACGGCGCAGGCCATTCCGCGCCCCGAGCCCGGCCGTACGGCAACGGTGAGCATCCTGGCCGTTCCGTGCCATCGAGACGAGATCCCGGCGCACGATATCGCGGCGGCGCTGGCCACGCGCTTTGGCGTGCCGGTAGTTGCAAGCACGGGTTTTCATGTTGAACAAGCGAGCGGTGACGACCTGCAGCGCGTGCTCGACACCACCAAGGAGCTCATCGCCGCGCTCGAGGAAGCCGCAGCCCGCATTCTGCGCGCCGGCTGGGATGAGGGCGGTGCGGGCGCCGAGGTCGTGGCGGTCGATGCTGCGACCGGCGAGGCGCTTGGCCCCGTCGACCGCATCGAGGCCCATGCTGGTGAGGGCATCCTGCATCAGGCATTTCTGACGCTTCTGGTCGAGGGCCGGGGCGAAGACGCGCGCCTGCTGCTCTGTCGCCGCAGTCCGCTCAAGCGCCTGTGGGGCGGGGTGCTGGCCGATAGCTGCGCCGGCCATCCGCTCCCCGGGGAAGACGTCGCGGCCGCCACGGCGCGCCGCATCAACGAAGAGCTCGGCATCATGCGCGAGCCGGACGAGCTCAAGCATCTGGGGCACGTGGTGTACCGCGAGGATCACGGCGACGGCCGCTGTGAGTGCGAATGGTGCGAGGTCTACCTGGCCCGTGTTAAGCCGGGCGAGCTGCACATCAACCAAGAGGAAATATCGGAAGTACGCCGCGTGGCCCTCTCCGAGCTCGACGGCTATCTGCAAGGTCATCCCGAGCAGTTGGCCCCCTGGCTCCGCGAGGCCCTCAGCGATCCGTCTATCCGCACGGCCCTCGCCATGTAATCGCTGCCCAAACCATCACAACATTCGATGAAAATCTCGAAAACGAGGAAAAGCGTCGAATGTTGTGACGGTTTTTGTCTAGGGAATCGCTTCTCATCCAAAAAATCCGCTTGACTGTATTGCCGCAACACAGCGCAACGTAAGGGGTGTCCGAGTAACGGGCGCCCCTTTTTAAGCGGCAACATGGCTGCGAATTCGGAGCGCCCCAACAAGAAAGGTGGGGAGGATGGAAGCGGAAAGAAAGGCGTTTAAGATCACCAAGCGCGAAATTGGCTTTGTGCTGGGTATCGTTGTCTTTTTGCTGGTGAAGTTTCTTCCTTTGGCGGAGCTGAGCTCGACGGTCGAGCTCACGGTCGGCGGTCAGACCTGTCTGGCACTGACGCTCGCCACGGTGGTGTTCTGGGCATGCGGCGTGGCACAGCCGGGCTTTGTGGGCCTGCTCTACTGCGCACTGCTCGTCCTGTTCAAGGTGTGCGTGGACGACACGGGCGCCGCGAGCATCTCGGCGACGGTCGCCTCCACGTTTAGCTCGTGGACCAAAGCCACCATGTGGCTCGTCATCGGCGCCTACCTCATCGCCAGCGCGGTCAAGGAGTCGGGCCTGGGCGAGCGCATCGCCTATGCGTTTATGCTCAAGTTCGTGCGCGATGCCAAGTCGCTCATCATCTCGATCTTCGCGCTCACCTTTGTGCTGTCGCTGCTGATCCCGCA